>Ga0224508_10002541_pt1 | contig 15430 bp, 13 predicted proteins | sample SF_Jan12_sed_USG_4_FD_170157 | JGI IMG/M metagenome (GOLD analysis project Ga0224508, IMG submission 170157) | Sediment microbial communities from San Francisco Bay, California, United States - SF_Jan12_sed_USGS_21 | ecosystem: Environmental > Aquatic > Marine > Sediment | place: USA... | reverse complement strand
GACGTTCGGAGACCGCCTCAGCCACGGTATCGAACACCGGGATCGTGTCGTCGAACGACTGACCGCCCTTCCCCGGCGTCACGCCCGCGACAACGTCGGTCCCGTACTCCACCATCTGCCGCGTGTGAAACGAGCCGTCGCGCCCGGTGATCCCCTGGACCACCAGCCTCGTGTCTTCTCCGATGAACACGCTCATGCGGTGACCCTCCCCACGGCGGTCTCGACCGCGCGATCCATGTCGACCATCGCCTCGAAGCCGTTCTCTTCGAGAATCTGCACCCCGAGCTCCTCATTCGTTCCCGTCAGGCGGATCGTGATCGGGATGTCGATGTCGATGCGCCGGGTCGCTTCGACGATTCCGTTCGCGACATCGTCGCATCTTGTGATCCCGCCGAAGATATTGAACAGGATCGACTTCACATTGACGTCTTCCGTGATCAGCTCGAGCGCCGTCACGACCTTCTCCGGATTCGAAGATCCGCCGATATCCAGAAAGTTCGCCGGCTCCCCACCGTAGTACTTCACGAGATCCATCGTCGCCATCGCGAGCCCCGCGCCGTTCACGCAGCACCCCACGTTGCCGTCCAGCTGGATGTAGGAGAGACCCGCATCCCGTGCCTTGGTCTCGGCCGGATTCTCCGCGTCGAGATCGCGCAGGGCCTCCACGTCCGGCAGCCGGAAGAGCGCGTTGTCATCGATGTTCATCTTCGCATCAATGGCCTTGACCTCGCCGGCCGGATTCACGATCAACGGGTTGATCTCGGCAAGCGTCGCTCCTGCCGCCTGATATGCGGCATAGAGACGCGACATGATCGCGGCGGCCTGACGGGCGAGCTTCGCATCCGAATAGAGAAAGTGCCCCATCGCCGCGACCTGGTGGTTCAGCAGGCCGTAGCGGGGGTCGATCCGCACCTTCATCAGACGATCCGGCATGGTAGCCGCGACCTCTTCGATGTCGACGCCGCCTTCGGGCGAGACCATGAACGTGTCGCACTTGTTCGCCCGATCCATGACGATCCCGACGTAGGCCTCCGAATCGATGTCCTCTGCGGGCGCCACGAGCACCTTACGGACCGTGATCCCCTTGATCTCCATTCCGAGGATTGCCTCAGCCATCTCGCGCGCCTCTTCCGGCGTTTCCGCGAGCTTCACACCCCCGGCCTTCCCGCGCCCGCCGGCGTGGACCTGGGCTTTAACGACTACGGGGCCGTCGAATCCCCGGGCAATCTCCTCGGCGCGTTCGGGAGTCTCCGCCACGTCGCCCGGCGGCACGGTGATCCCGTGCGCTCGCAGGATGTCGCGCGCCTGGTATTCGTGAATGTTCATGTGCTATGGAACTCCGTTCGTTACGGTCGGTGTCCTGCCCGCCGGCCCCGTGCGATCGAAGACGGTCAGGGAATAATCAAGGTTCCTGCTTCGCCCCGCATCGCCCCTTCGGCATCCTCCAGCGCGGCGATGATCGCCCGTCCCCCGCTCTCCTCCACGAACCCGAGAGCGGCGAGCAGCTTCGGCCCCATGGAGCCTTTCGCCACCTGGCCCTCATCGATCAGTGCGCGCGCCTCGGCTGTCGTGAGCTGCCGGAGGGGTCTCGCATCGGGAGTTCCCCAATCGCGATACACCGCGTCCACATCGGTCAGACTGACGAGCGTGGAGGCCCGAATCTCGCGGGCGAGCAGCGCCGCGGCCAGATCCTTGTCGACGACGGCATCGACCCCCTCCAGCCCGAGCGTCGGGTGCTCGCAGACCGGGGTGCCACCACCCCCCGCCGCGATCACGATGTGACCGGAATCGACCAGCTCGCGCGCCAGGGCCGACTCCACGATTCGTAGCGGAGACGGGCTCGCCACCCGGCGCCTTAAATGCCCACGAGAGTCTTGTCCTACATTCACGCCCTCGGCTCGGAGCTCGGCCGCCGTTCGCCCGTCGATCGGCCGGCCGACGAACTTCCGGGGTTCCATGCCTGTCGCGTCGTCCGCATCCACGACGACCTGCGTCATGAGCGTGACCGCCTGACGATCGATGCCCTCGCGGGCCAGAGCGTTCTGCAGCGATTGCTGGATCATGTATCCGATCGACCCCGCCGTCGCCGCGACCAGGACACCGAGCGGGAGCTCCGACACCTGATGCCGGGACGTCTCGTTGCGGAGGAGCGCGTCGCCGACCTGCGGTCCATTTCCATGTACGACTGCGACCCGCCAGCCCGCGCGGACGAAGGCGAGAACCGGAACCAACGCCTGGCGAGAATGGCGAAACTGGTTCTCGATCGTCGCCGACTCGCCGGCCGGCGAGAGCGCATTCCCTCCCACGGCGACCACCGCGGTATGCGTGTCCGAAGTCATGTCGCGCGATCCTCAGACGGCGGGAAGGTCGACTCCGTGTCGGGCGAGCACCGTCCGAACGTCATCCGCGATCTCCCGCAGCCTCGCAGGGTCATCGGCCTCGATTCGCGCGACGATTACGGGCTGGGTGTTACTGGCACGTACCAGCGCCCAGCCCCCATCGAACAGTACCCTGGCTCCATCGATGTCGATGACGTCGTGCGTCGCCTTGTAGTGGGCGACAATCTCATCGACGATTCCGAACTTGTGCTCCTCCGTGCAATCGAGACGGAGCTCGGGCGTGGACGGGTAGCTCGGAATCTCGGCGGCCAGCTCCGAGAAGGGTCGACCGCTGCGGGCGATCAGCCCCGCGAGACGAGCCGCCGCATAGATCGCATCATCTGTTCCGAAGAACCTGTCCGCAAAGCAGATATGGCCGCTCATCTCACCCGCTACAGGAGATCCGCCGGCCTTCATCCGCTCCTTGATGAGCGAATGACCGGTCTTCCACATGACGGGCACGCCGCCGGCCGCCTCGATCGCCTGCGGAAGAGCCTGAGAGCACTTCACATCGAAGACCACCTCGGAGCCGGGGCAATCCCGGAGCACGTCGAGCGCGAACAGAAGAAGCAGATGATCGCCACGGACGATCGTCCCCTCCTCTGTCACCGCACCGATTCGGTCGGCGTCGCCGTCCAGCCCCACACCGACCTGTGCCCCGGTGGCGCGGACGCGCGCGATCAGGTCGACGACGTTCTCGTCGACGGTGGGGTCGGGATGGTGATTCGGGAACGTTCCATCCGACTCACAGTAGAGGCCATCCACGTCGACCCCCGCCGCGCGCAGAGCTCGCACGGCGATGACGCTCCCCGCTCCGTTCCCGCAATCGAGCACCATGCGCACCGGCGTGTCGATGTCGGACCGAGCCGCGATCTCCTCCACGTACCGGTCGAGGATCTCCACGTCGCGGCTCGCGCCGGTCCCGGTCGCGAACTCTTCAGAATCGATCGTCCGCCTCAGGTCCTGGATCGCCTCGCCGTAGATCGCACCGTCGTCCCGGACCATCTTGATCCCGTTGTACTCCGGCGGATTGTGCGACCCCGTGATCTGGATCCCCGCATCGGTACCGAACTCGATCGCCGCGAAGTACAGGGCGGGAGTGGGTACGGTGCCTACGAAAAGGGTGTCCACCCCTGTCGAGTTGAGCCCGCGACACATGGCGGCGCCAAGGCCCGGTGAGCTGGGACGGTTGTCGTGACCGACGACGACGCGAGGCGACTCACGGTCCGAAAGCCCGGTTCCGAAAGCCCGGCCGACAAGCTCTGCGATCTCCTCGGAAAGGTCGTCGCCAACGATCCCGCGGATATCGTACTCGCGGAAGATTCCTGCATTGATGGTCATGGTCCGCTATTCGTTCTGGGACGCGATCGCGGTGGCACGCTGATCCACCGCGTCCTCCACCGCATCGATCGCGCGACCCGGGGTGAGCCCGCCAATGATGAGCAGAATGGCACAGATCGCCGTTGTGATCCCGAAGCCGAGAGGCGCTGGAGCGGGGCCCGTGTCCTCTTCGGGGACGGCGTCAAAGTACATTTTCCAGACGATCCGCAGATAGTAGTAGTAGGCGACCAGGCTGGTGAGCACGAGCGTCACCGCGAGCGCCGTCTCCCCGGCTTCGACCGCTGCCTGAAGCAGATAGAGCTTGCCCAGGAAGCCCGCAGTCGGCGGGAAGCCCGCAAGAGACAGCAGGAAGATCACGAGCGCGACACCTAGCCACGGGCGTCGCCAGCCCAGCCCGCGGTAGTCGTCGACGAGCGAGTCACGATCCCCCCGCCCCGCGACGTGGAACACGACCGCAAAACTGCCGACCGTCATGACCGTGTAGGCCGCGAGGTAGAACAACGATGCCGAGCGTCCCAGCGCCGAGGCCGCGACAACGCCGACCAGCAAATACCCTGCGTGGGCGAGCGAGGAGTACGCCAGCATCCGTTTCACGTTGTCCTGCGACAGCGCGATCAGGTTGGGGACGATCATCGTGAGCACGGCGATCCACCACACGGCGTTCCGCCACAATCCGCTTGCTCCGACCAGGTCGATCGTGAGGATCCGCAGCAGGGCGACGAACGCCGCGGCCTTCACTCCCGTCGCCATGAACGCCGTGACCGGGGTGGGTGCGCCTTCGTATGCGTCAGGAGTCCACATGTGGAACGGTACCGCGCCGACCTTGAAACCGAGCCCGATGACGAGCATCCCGATCCCGGCGGTCAGCAGGAGGTCGCCGTTCGCGACGGCAGCCGCGATCGCTGGGCCCGCCGTCGAGAGCCTGGTCGTCCCGGTGACGCCGTAGAGCAACGCGATGCCGTAAAGCAGGAAAGCACTCGCGAACGCGCCGACCAGGAAGTACTTGAGAGCCGCCTCGGACGAGCGAGGATTCCGGCGGTCGTACCCGGTGAGGATGTACACGGCGATGGACATGAGCTCGAGCGCGACGAACAACAGGATGAGGTCCTGCGCGGCGATGAGCAGCATCATCCCCACGGCCGCGAGCAACGCCAGACCGTAGAAATCGGCGCGCGGAAGACCCTCCCGGTCCAGGTACGGCCCGGCGTACGCGATGACGAGGGCCAGGCTGCCGAGCACGATGTAGTTCGCGACCCACCGAATGCCGTCGACCGCCAGCAGCGCATCCGGCACGCTGGTCGAGTTGACGAGAAGTCCGTTGGCGATAGCCGCCGTGATGACGCCGAACACGACGACGGTCAAGGTCCACTCGCTCTGATCGTCGCCTTCACGCGTGAACACGTCTCCCATGAACACGGCGATGGCGGTGAGCACCAGCACCGCCTCCGGCATGAGGGCCACCCAGTAGTCGGAGCGTGACGCGAAGTCGAAGAGCCTCATGTCACTCGCCTCCCGCCCGGACCGCAGAGCCCCGACCGGCGGGGTCCTCCCGAGCGTCGTCCGTGAAGGTCAGCCCCCCCGGACGGCCAGCCGCCGGGGCTGACTCGAGCCGGGCGACGGGTGCGCCGCTCGCCTCCAGGCGCGCCAGGAGGGCGTCGACCGACGCGCGCGTCCGATCGATGAACGGCCCCGGCCACACTCCCATCAGGACGATCAACACCAACATCGGGACGAGAATCAAACGCTCCCGACTGTCGAGATCCTCGAGCTTCTGGTTCTCCTCCCGGTCGAGCGAGTTGAACAGCACGCGCTGCACCATCGGGAGCATGTAGCACGCCGCGAAGATCACCCCGGTCGCGGCGATGGCCGCGATCCAGGGGTGAGTCCGGAAGGTGCCGACGAGGATGAGAAACTCGCCGACGAACCCGTTGGTGCCGGGAAGACCGATGGACGAGAGCGCCACGACCACCGTGGCGAAAGCGAAGAAGGGCATCCGCTTGGCGATCCCGCCGAAGTCGGAGATGAGACGTGTATGGCGACGTTCGTATAGCATGCCGATGAGGAGGAACAGCGCCCCCGTCGAGATCCCGTGGTTCACCATCTGGAGAATCCCGCCTTCGATCCCCTGCGTCGTGAGTCCGAAGACGCCGATGACCACGAAGCCGAGGTGAGCGACCGAGGTGTACGCGACGAGTTTCTTCGCGTCGGGCTGCACGGCCGCCACCCACGCCGCGTAGAGGACCCCGATCAGTCCGAGGATCAACATCGTCGACAAGACCGCCGGGTGAGTCGCCGCGACCGGGAAGAGCGGGAGCGCGAACCGCAGGAATCCGTAAACACCCATCTTGAGCAGCACGGCTGCCAGCACCACCGAGCCGGCCGTCGGGGCCTCCACGTGGGCGTCGGGCAGCCACGTATGCAGCGGGAACATCGGGACCTTGATCGCGAACGCGAGACCGAAGGCCGCGAAGAGCCAGAACTGGGCCCGATCCGCCACATCCAGCGTCATCATGTCGTGGTACGAGAAGCTCAGGGCTCCGGCCGTATCGCGATGGAGGAAGCCGAGCGCCACGATCGCGACCAGCATCAGGAGCGAGCCGGCCGCCGTATACAGGAAGAACTTCACGGCGGAGTAGATCCGCCGTTCCCCACCCCAGATCCCGATCAGGAAGTACATCGGGATCAGCATGATCTCCCAGAAGACGTAGAAGAGGAAGAGATCGAGCGCGACGAACACCCCGATCATCCCCGTCGTCAGGAAGAGGAGCATCGCGTAAAAGGCCTGTTCCCGCTTCCGGATGTAGGTGAACGAACCCGCGACCGCGAGCGGCATGATGAAGGTGGTCAGCAGAACCATCAGGACCGAGATCCCGTCGAGCCCGATCGAATAGGAAATGCCCCAGGCCTCGATCCACGGGATCGACACGGCGTTCTGAAAGTCCGCCGTGGACGTATCGAAGGTCCAGAAGAGCGGCAGGGAGACCGCGAACTCGATGATCGTCGTCGCGAACGCGACCGACTTGGCCCTCGATTCCGGCACCGCGAAACACGCCAAGCCGCCGACGAGCGGAATCGCGATCAGCGCAGTCAGCACCCAGTGGGACCCCAGGAAGCCCGTCATGCGAGGACCCCGAGCACCAGAAGGGCCCCCAACATGAAGACGACGAGGTAGGTCGTGACCCGGCCGCTCTGGACCTGCCCACCCATCCAGCCGAAGAGTCGGGCCACGTGACCGGCGCCGTTCACGGTCCCATCGATGATCCCCACGTCGACGATCTTCCAGCACGCCCGCCAGAGCGCGAGCGACGGTCGGATGATCACGCGGTCATACAGTTCGTCCACATACCACTTGTCGTGGAGGATCTTCGAGAATCCGGTCTCGGCGGGAGCCTCAGCCTCGGTCGGGACGGTGCGCGGGCTGAGCACCCGGAAGGTCACGACGACCGCGATGACCGCGAGGACCGCCGAGATCTCCGCCCACAGCGCCTCGCCGCCGCCGATCGGGGACGCGTGGGCCGCCTCGATCCGGTGCTCCTGCATGACGTGGAGGGCAGGCTCGAAGATCGGCTCGAGCCAGTGGTGGAGCCATTCGACATCCGGGAGCGGGAGCGCCGGGGCGATGTTGACCCACCCGCCCACGACCGAAAGCACCGCCAGCACCATGAGCGGGACCCACATCACGGCCGGGGACTCGGTGAGGAGTCGCTTTGTCTTCTCCGCGCCGCCGTGGCCGAACGTCCGGCTGGAGCCGTGGAAGGTCATCACCATCAGCCGCGTCATGTACACGGCCGTGAGCACGGCCGTGACGAGGGCCACGGCCCACAGGAGCGGGAACCCGTACGCCCCCGCGTACCAGATGATCTCGTCCTTGGAAAAGAACCCGGCGAACGGCGGGATGCCCGAGATGGCCAGCGTGGCGATCCACATGAACAGAAACGTCCGGGGCATGAGCCGCCTGAGCCCGCCGTGGTTCCGCATGTCGTTGGGGTCGCCGTGGGCCACGTGCCCGTCCTGCCCGTGGCTGTCGTGGTCCCACGCATGGTGTACAGCGTGAATCACCGCGCCCGCGCCGAGGAACAGAAGCGCCTTGAAGAACGCGTGGGTCATCAGATGGAACATCCCGGCGGTGAAGGCCCCGACCCCCGCCGCGAGGAACATGTACCCGAGCTGTGATATCGTGCTGTAGGCGAGGACCTTCTTGATGTCGTACTGGCGGATCGCGATCGTCGCCGCGAACAGAGCGGTGCCCGCGCCCACGGTCGCGACGACAGCGTCCGTGACCGGGGCCAGCGCGAAGAACACGCTCATGCGGGCGATCAGGTAGATCCCGGCCGTGACCATCGTCGCCGCGTGGATCAGCGCCGACACCGGCGTCGGACCGGCCATCGCATCCGGCAACCAGATGTAGAGCGGGATCTGGGCGGACTTTCCGGTGCACCCGAGAAACAGCAGCATCGTAATCCCGGTCACGAGCGCCCCGCCGTAGGCCAGCGACCCGGCGTTCTCGATCAGCGGGACGAAGTCCAGCGTGCCGAACGCAACGAACAACAGGAACATCGCGATCAGGAACCCGGCATCCCCGATCCGGTTGACGATGAACGCCTTCTTGCCGGCGTTCGAATACTCGCGGTTGTCGAACCAGAACCCGATCAGCAAGTACGAGCAGAGCCCCACGCCCTCCCATCCAACAAACATCATCGGCAGGCTCGCGCCGAGCACCAGGATGAGCATGAAGAAGACGAAGAGGTTCAGGTACGCGAAGAACCTCGAGATGGCCGGGTCCTCCTTCATGTACCCGACCGAATAGATGTGAATCAAACTGCCGACGCCGGTGACGATCATGCACATCAACATCGAAAGCTGATCGAACTGCAGATCGACTCCGATCCGAAGCGAGCCGGACTCTATCCACGTCCAGAGTCCGACGACGGTCGGGTCGTGCGGCTCAGCCGCCTGCATCCCGAGGAAATTGACGAGTACGACGGCGAACGTGGCGACCAACGCGATGGGCCCGATCGCTCCCGGGATCGACCTGTTGTCTCGCCACAGGAACGCGCCGATGCCGTTCAGGATGGCTCCCGCAAGCGGTATCCCGAGAATCGCCCAGGGAAGCACGGGAGAGAACGCCCCCTCCTGCGCCGCTGGAGCGACCACCGCGGCGAGCGCCGAAACCACACCGGTCACCATCTGAGCAGGTTGAAGCGATCGAGGTCGACGACCTCGTAGTGACGAAAGATCGCGATGATGATCGCGAGACCGACCGCCGCCTCGGCGGCCGCGACCGCCATGACGAAGAACACGAGGATCTGACCCTCCATCCCGTGTACCCGCGAGAAAGCGACCAGCGAGATGTTCACGGCGTTCAGCATCAGCTCGATGCACATGAACATGATGATCGCGTTCCGGCGCAGCAGCACGCCGATGACGCCGATCGTGAACAGGATGGCGCTCACCATCAGCGCGACCGCTCCGGGCGTTCCCAGCATGCTCAAGGCGGTGCCCTCGTTCACGCGTCCCCTCTCCGGGCAAGGAGAATCGTGCCCACGATCGAGACGAGGAGAAGAACGCCGGTCACTTCCAGTACGACTACGTATTCGCCGAATAGCGGACGGGCCACGACACCCACGATCCCCTGCTCGAGCGTGGCCTCCCGCAGCGCGTCCCCTGCCGGCGTGGCCGCGATCGCATCCGTGCTCGCGACGATGTTTCGGACCAGCAAACCAAGGAACGCCACCCCGATCGAGCCGGTCAGGAGTCCGCCGAACGGGCCCCTCAAGTCCCGCCAATCCGCATGCCCGAGGTTCAAGAGCATGATGACGAACAGGAACAGCACCATGATGGCGCCGGCGTACAGAATCACGTTGATCGCCGCAAGGTAGTGTGCGTCGAGCAGGAGGAAGACGCCCGACGTGAAAAAGAACACCGCGATCAGGAAGATGACGGCCGACACCGGGTTCTTTCGCGTGACCATGAGGACCGCCCCCAGAACCGCGCCGCCAGCGAAAAAGAAGAGCAGGAAGTCGTACATCACTGCGACGCGGGGTCGGACGGATCCCACAGCGCCGTCACGGGGTGATCCTGTTCACAGAGGCGCTCGAGATCGTACACCCAGCGCTCCCGCGTGTACTCCGCGTTCTCGTAATGGACGCCGAGGTGGATGGCTTCGACGGGACAGACCTCCTGACAATAGCCGCAGAAGATGCAGCGGAACTCGTCGATCTCGTAAATCGCCGCGTAGCGCTCTCCGTTTTCATCCTCGGCGGGTACGAGCTTGATGCAATTGACCGGGCAGACGGTCGGGCAGAGCCCACACGCCACGCACTTGGCACGACCGTCCTCGTGCACGGCCATCCGGTGCGTCCCTCGAAGCCGCGGCGAGAGCTCCCACTTCTCGTCCGGGTACTGCTGCGTCTTCTTTCGCGGGTTGAGCATGTGCTTGAGCGTGATACCCATGCCCTTCGCTGCCGCGCGGACATAGGAGCCCTCGCTCTCGGGCCGCGCCACAACCCTTACCTCACCCGGCATCCGAGCCTCCTTCGTTTCGTGCATGCCGCACGTCGTACCGCCGGCCCTTCGCGGCCCCCCGAATCAGTGTGCCCCGGTCCATCACTCCGAAGAGCAGGACCGCAAGCACGATATTCACGACGAACAGGATCGACGCGTAGGCGACTCCTATCCGGAGTCCGGTCGCCTCGATCGCGAGGATCGTGGCCGCGATGACCAGGATGTATACGGTCACCGCCTCCAGCATGAACTTCCACCCGATGTCCATGAGCTGGTCGTAGCGAAACCGTGGGAGAGTCCAGCGGATCCAGACGAACACGACGACGACGACCCCTGTCTTGAGCGCGAACATCCCGAGGGTCAGCAGCGATTTCCACCATGTCGGTTCGCCGATCACGGTGCCGTCCGAGAGGATCCGAATGTTGTCCCCACTCCAGAACGGGATGTCCCAGCCCCCCAGGAAGAACACGACGACCAGCGCCGCGGTCGTGATCACGTGTGCGAACTCGCCGATCATGAACATCGAGAACTTCATCGCCGAGTATTCCGTGTGATACCCGGTAATCAGCTCCGCTTCGGCCTCCGGAAGGTCGAAGGGGAGCCGGTTCGTCTCGGCGAGCCCCGAGATGAAGAACAGAAACGAGCCAACCAGCAGCGGAAGCACGAACCACATGGCGTACGTCGGCGGCCCCGCCGCGAAGCCCTGCTGCATCGAGACGATCTCCGGGGCACGTACGTCGCCGGTCAGCAGCACCAGCGGAACGAGGCTGAGCGCCAGAGCGACCTCGTAGCTGATCATCTGGGCCGAGCCTCGAAGGCCGCCCAGAAGGGAGTACTTCGAACCCGACGCCCACCCGCCCATCGCGACTCCGTACACCCCGAGCGAGGCGATCGCGAGGATGTACAGAAAGCCGATCGAAGCGTCGGCCACGATCACTTCGACCAGCCCCCACTGCGTCGGCATTGGGGAGGCGAACGGGATTACTGCGAAGAGGATCGTCGCCGGGATGATCGCGAGGGCCGGCGCGAGCAGGAAGAATGGCTTAATCGCCTGCTCCGGCATCGTCTCCTCTTTGATGATGTTCTTGATGCCGTCGGCGATCACCTGGAGGATGCCCCAGGGGCCCACGCGGTTCGGGCCACTCCGGTCCTGAATGAAGCCGGCGACCTTCCGCTCGACGATCGTCACGAGCATGACGAGGAGCATCATCAACGTGAAGAAGACCAGAACCTTCACGAGTGTCGCCACGGCGAATGCGCCTCCGGAGATCAGACCCATCAGCCGTCTATCTCCGCCGGGGCCGCACCGACCGCGGCCGCGTCCCCGCCCACGAGCGCGCCCTTGAGCCCGAGTCCCTGCCAGGACATGCCGGCAAACGCGGCGGTGGCGGAGGCCATCGCGTCGAGCGCGGCGCCGACGTCGCTCACGGGCTCGAGGTCGTCGAGCGCGGCCAGCACTCGGGCGAGAACCATCCAGGCCGGCCGAGCGATCCCGGGGGCCTGGAGGGCACGGTGGAACCGCTGCACCCGGCCCTCGAAGTTGGTGAACGTTCCGTCCATCTCCGCGAAGGTGGCGATCGGGAGCACCGCGTCGGCCTCCCGTGCCGCGTCGGGGAGCCTGGAACCCACGTACAGGAAGAAGCCCGCCTCCGAGCCGAACCCGTCCGGAGCCTCAGCAAGCCCATCCTCGAGGACGACGATCGTCTCACCTGCCCGCGCAGGGCTCGGCACGGCCTCCGCGTCGACTCTCGTCCCGCCGAACAGCTCGCCACCCTTGCCGTTCGCGGCCCTGTCCGCCCGGAGCTCCAGCCTCGGAACCGTGGGTAGAGACGCCGTGGATCCCTGCGGAACCGAGTACTCCCAACGATCGATGCCCAACCGCGACAACAGGCGGGAGAAGTAGAACAGGTTCTCGTTGGACGAATTCGGCGACGCGATCCCGAGACCGCCGTTCGAGCCGGCCTGTCGGATTCGCGCGGCGATCCAGGCGATCGCAGTCGGCCAGTCCGTGGCTCGAAGCGAGTCCCCGTCCCGGATCATCGGCACCTCGGCGCGGATCCCACGGTTCGACATCACTAGATGCTTCCGACCATGGTCGCACATCCAGTACGAGTTGACCTCGGCATTGTGCCGGGGCTTCAGCCGGACGATCTGGTTCTCCTTCGTGTCGATCGTGACGTTGCAGCCGGTGGAGCACCCCGGACAGATGCCGGCGGTCGCGTCCATGTCCCACGCCCGGGCCTTGAACACGAAGTCCTCGTGTACCAGGGCGCCGACCGGACAGACGTCGACGATGTTGCCCTGGAAGGGGTTGTCCAGGTCGCGCCCCGGGAAGGTGTCGATGTAAGCCTTGTGACCGCGCTGGGCGACGACCAGCGAATCGTCTTCCGCGACGTCCCGCATGAACCGGACACACCGCGTGCAGATGATGCACCGGTCGGCGAAATAGAGGATGTCGTCCGCGATCCGGTCGCGGCCCATGACCGTCTTCGGCTCGTCGACCCGACTCTTCAGCTGGGTCGTGACGTAGGCGTAGTCCTGGAGCATGCATTGCCCGGCGGCGTCGCAGATCGGGCAGTCCAGCGGGTGGTTTACGAGCAGGAACTCGATCACCGACTGGCGGGCTTTCTCCGCCGTCTCGCTCGCCGTCAGGATCGACATTCCGTCCTGTGCTTCGAGCACGCAGGACGGCTGGAGCTTCGGCTGACCCTCGATCTCGACGAGGCACATTCGGCACTGCGCGGGCCGGGTCGGTATCCCGGGATGGTAACAGTATCGCGGGACGACCACCCCGGTGCGTTCGGCCGCCTCGATGACGCGCGTCCCCTTCGGGACGGTCACCTCGACGCCGTCGATCGTCAGCGTGACGGTGTCCAGACCGCCGCCGTCGAGATCGCTCATCCGCCCACCGCCACGGCGCTCGGCCGCATCTTGGCCTCGTACTCACCGCGGAACTTGTCCATGGAAGAGCGAAGCGGGAACACGACGCTGTCCGCGAGCACGCAGATCGTGCGGCCGGTCATCTGCTCACAGAGCTCGTAGAGCGTGTCGAGATCGGAGAGCTTGCCGTCACCCGCCTCGATCCGCTGGAGGATCTTCACGACCCACTCGGTCCCTTCGCGACACTGGACACATTGGCCGCAGGACTCGTGAGCGTAGAACTGGGCGATTCGCCGCATCGCGACGACGATGTCGGTGTCCTCGTCCATCACGATCGGCGACGCCGTGCCCAGAGAGCTTCCGGCCTCGGCCATCCCCTCGTAGCACGTCGCGCAGTCGAGCTCGTCTCCGGTCAGGAATGCGGTGGACGATCCCCCCGGGATCACGGCCTTCACCTTCTTGCCGTCGGGCGTACCGCCGCAGACATCGAAGATGATGTCCTTTAGCGAGATTCCGAGCTCGAGCTCGTAATTGCCGGGCTTCGCGAGGTGTCCGGAGCAACACCACAGCTTCGTGCCGGGCGACTTCTCGGTACCCCACTGCCGGTACCAGTCGGCACCGTGCTCCAGGATCCCGGGCACGGTGGCGATGGTCTCGACATTATTCACCGTGGTCGGCATTCCAAAGGCGCCCGCCTGGGCGGGGAACGGGGGCTTCATCCAGGGCTCGGCCCGGTTCCCCATCAGCGAGTTCATCAGCCCGGTCTCTTCGCCGGCGATGTACGCGCCCGCCCCGGTGTGAACCGTAAGCTCACACGACCAGCCGGTCCCCATGATGTCGTTACCGATGTAGCCGCCCTCGTACGCCTCCGTGACCGCCGCGTTCAGGATCTTTGTGTACGGGAAGAACTCGCCGCGCACGTAGATGTAGACGTGCTCCGCTCGGATCGCTTTCGCCGCGATCAGGCATCCCTCGACGAGAAGGTGAGGCGTCCAGCGGAGGATCTCGCGGTCCTTGAAGGCTCCAGGCTCGGATTCGTCGGCGTTGCAGCACAGGTAGTGCGGCTTGCCATCATCCTTCGGCATGAAGCTCCACTTGAGGCCGGTCGGGAAGCCTGCCCCGCCCCGTCCCCGCAACCCCGAGTCCTTCACGATCTCGGTGACCGCTTCGGGCTCCATGGACGCGGCCTGCCGCAGGCGCTCGTAGCCGCCGGTCCCCACCCAGCCGGCGAGGGTGCGCGCCGACTCGTCCCCCTGCGACCGCGACAGAAGCGTCGTCGTCTCGAGCTCGTGCCGGTGCGGCCAGCTCATACGGAACGCCTCCGGAGCTCGCCGACGATGTCGGCCACTTTCTCGGGCGACACGTCCTCGAAGTACTCGTCATTGATCTGCACGGCCGTCGCGAAGCCGCACGCGCCGAGGCACTCGGCCTCGATCACCGTGAAGACCCCGTCTTCCGACGTCTCGCCCTCGCGCGTTCCCGCTTCGTCCAGGAAACGATGAAGCACCTCTTCGCCCTTGTTCAGGTGGCAGGCGATGCACGTGCACACCTGAACGAGGTACGTGCCGACGGGGTGCTTGTTGTACATCGTGTAGAACGTCACGATCGAGTGCACGTACGCGGGTGTGAGATCCAGCGCGGTGGCCACCTCTTCCATGTCCGGCGGGGAGACCCACCCCTTCTTCTCCTGAACGAAGTGGAGCAACGGGAGTAGCGCCGCCTGCTTCGTCGGGTATCGGGACAGGGCCATCTCCAGACGCTCCAACCCCTCTCCGCCCTCGAACATCGGGCTCTCGATCCCCTCCCGGGTCGCGACCTGGAACGGCTGCGCTCCCACGACCGACGGGTGAATCCGCCGGGTCATCGGTCGATCTCCCCGAGCACGACGTCCAACGACGCGTTGATGGCGATCACGTCCGCGATCAGCTCGTCCTCTACCATGCTCGGCAACGCGGCGATGTTGATGAACGACGGCCCGCGGAAGCGACAGCGGACCGGCTTCGTGCCGCCATCGGATATCACGCCGAACCCCAGCTCGCCCTTCGAGCTCTCGATCGAATACCAGGTCTCGCCCGGCGGCACCCGGACGCCCTCCATGACGAGCTTGAAATGCGAGATCATCGTGTCGATCGACCCCATCGCCTCGCCCTTCGGAGGCAGCACGATCTGGTAGTCGTCGATGTTGATCGGCCCCCCCGGCAAGCGTTCCAGAGCCTGATCGATGATCCGAACGCTCTGCTTCATCTCCTCCATGCGGACCAGATATCGATCATATACGTCCCCCTGCGAGCCCACCGGTACGTCGAAATCGTACTCCTCATATCCCA
>Ga0224508_10002540_pt1 | contig 15430 bp, 12 predicted proteins | sample SF_Jan12_sed_USG_4_FD_170157 | JGI IMG/M metagenome (GOLD analysis project Ga0224508, IMG submission 170157) | Sediment microbial communities from San Francisco Bay, California, United States - SF_Jan12_sed_USGS_21 | ecosystem: Environmental > Aquatic > Marine > Sediment | place: USA... | reverse complement strand
CCGACCGTCGTCGTCGAAGCGGAAGTCGGCCAGCAGGAACTCGACCTCTCCGGAGATCCGACCCGCTTCGTCGACGCCGCGGACGGTCAGGATGAAGAAGTCGGGATCGCTGCCGGTGGCGCCGCCGAACTTCTTCGAGAAGGCGTCGCCGTCGCGCATCGTCAGCGCGGCGAAGGTGGTGTTGGTGAAGTAGCCGCCCAGCAACGCGACCGGCTGCGAGAACAGCACCCGTGAGATCTCGGCCTGCTCTTCGACGGTCGGGCCGGGAAAGGCCACGCCGTAAGTGGGGCTGCCGAAGACCCCGGATCCGGTCACCGCGCTGAACTCGTTCGCGAAGCCCGGCGTCGAAGTGTCGGTGGTCTGGGAGTAGGCCCAGCCCCGCCAACAGCAGCCCGGAAAGAACTCGGTGAACTCGTTCGGGAAGGTGACGCGACCGCTCGAGAAGTCGGTCTCGAGGCCCTCGCGAGCCGCGGCGAAGCCGTCGTAGAAGAACTCGTCCTCGCCGCTGTCCGGGTTGGCGATGGGCAGGCCGGCTCCGAGGTCTTCGAAGTCGACGGTAAAAGCGACGGCGGGTGCGGCGGCCAGAAGCAGTGCGGCCGCGAGGCAGGCGGTCAGAAGACGCACGATGGGTCCCCTTTCTCATTCCCCGAAGAAGGGTGGGTGTCGGGCAGAGGGCCGGTCTTCTGGCTTCCGGATCGTTCGTTCGCCGCGCCTTCCCAGCCCTCTTGGGCCAGTGGCTCTGTGCGGCGAGCGTCCCCGGTTACAGCGACGGGCTCGCGCCGGACTCACACCGGCTTCCCGCAGGCCTCGAAGCGATGCGCACTCGCCTCGCTCGCGGCCCGCCCACCGTCCGTCGACGGCGGGTCACCCTCTACCGATATTCGATTGTCGAGCGGGAATAGCCCAGAGGTCGCTCGGCTGTCAAATTGCGCCGCTGTGCTCGGGCCATGGACCTGAACGCCCGCGCGGGGCGAAGGCACGCGCGGCCGGCTGCCCGGGCTGGCCGTCGGCGCCGCCCTGCGCTTCTCGGAGCGGCCCGACTGAGCCGGATCAGCCGAGGCGCTCGCGGATGACGCGCGGGTACTCGGGGAAGTAGCGCTCGATCACGGGCAGTTCGAAGCGCGGCAGGATCGAGCCCAGGGGCTCGCGCTCGAGCAGGAACTCGAAGGAGGCCTCGATCAGGCGCTCGGCGCTGTCGCCGCCGTAGCGGCGCAGCTGGGCCTCGGTGGCGCGCACCTCGTGCTCGCTCGAGGCCGGGCCGTCGGCGACGCGCACCCGGTAGGTGTCGTCGCCGACGGCCTCGACGTGGATCTCCGCCACGTGAACGGGGGCCTACTCGTCGGAGCCCCAGAACTTCCACCAGGGCTTCTTGCCTGCCCGGGGCGTACCCGGCTCGGCGGCGGCCTTGTACTCGTCCTTGATCGCCTTGCGCTCGTCGCGTCGCTCGCGCATCTCGGCGGCCTTGGCCTGGCCCTTGTTCTTCATCTCATCGGCCTTGTCCTTGGCCTTGGCTTCGTAGTCTTCGTCGTCGTGATCGGCGTCGTCGTCGCCATGATCGGCATCGTCATCATCGTCGGCGTCGTCGTCGTCGTGATCGGCATCGTCATCATCGTCGGCGTCGTCGTCGTGATCGTGTTCCTTCTCGTCGTGCTCGTCGTCGTCCCCGAGCACCTCGGACTCGATCTCGCGGACCTTCTCGGCCCCGCGCTTGCCGCGGGCCTTGATCTCGTCGACCGCGTCGGAGACCTCGCCCTCCACGCGCTTGCGGCTCTTGCCCTGGGCGCCTTCGTGGTGTCCGGCCTGGGCCGAGAACGCAATCAGGAAGGCGAACGCGAGGAGCGTCGCGAAAACGGGTCGCAGTTTCATGGAGATCTCCTTGTTCGGGCCGAAGGATTCGGTCGGCAGCGAGCCTAGCAAGCAGCGCGGGAAGCCCGCGCAATGCTTAAATGACTTCTAAGCCGCGCAACACGATCTCGGCCATGGCGTCGGCCGTGGCCCGCGGGTGGTCGGGGTCGCTGCCCGCCAGCTCGGGCCGCGCGAACTCCCGACCCAGCCCCCCGAGCACGTGGGCCACGGCTGCGGTGTCCACGGGGGCGATCTGCCCGGCCTCGACCGCGCGATCGAGGAGACCGCGCGTCACCGCCGTCACATAGCGCTCGTGGGCGTCGAGCAGGGGGCCCGCTCCCGGCACGTCGGCCAGCTCGCGGGCATAGGCCGCCGTGGTGGGCTGCACGGCCTCGTGGGCGCCCCGCAGATAGCGCCGCAGCGCCTCGAGCGGCGGCATCGAGGCGCGCAGGGGCTCGAGGGCGGTGCGCCCGATGCGTCGCAGGCGCCGGTCGACCGCGATCAGCACCAGCTCCTCCTTGCTGGGGGCGATGCCGTAGAGCGTGCGCAACGAGCAACCGGTCTGGGCAGCGAGGTCGGCCATGGTGAGACCGCCGAAGCCCTCGCGCCCAAGCACCTGCTCGAGCTGGTCGAGGATCTCGCGCTGGCGGGCGGTGAGCTGACGCTCGGCCTCGGCGGCCAGGCGCGGACGCGGCGCGCGCACTTCCGGGAAGCGCATGCGCTCCGCCGAAGCGGCCGCCGTCGCGCTCACCCGAGCAGCGCCTCGGGCAGCTCCACGACGCGCGCGCGCAGCCACTCGCCCAGGCTCTTGGCCTGGGGGTCCTGCCGCGTCGACGACGCCACCCCTTCTTCGAGCAGCCCGTGCACCACGAAGTTGATCGAGCGCAGATTGGGCAGCGGGTGGCGGTCGACGCGCAGCGGCGCCACCTCGGGCAGCAGCTCGCGCAGCTTCTCGGTGCTGAGGAAGGCATCGAGCCAGGCCCAAGCGGCGTCGCTGCGCGCGAAGATGCCGAGGTTGGCGTTTCCGCCCTTGTCGCCAGAGCGCGCCCCGAAGACCTGGCCCAGGGGCGCGGCGCGCTTGGCGCCCTCGGGCGCGGCGGCACCGGGGCCGGGCGTGGGCGCCACCGAGACGCGGGCTTCAGGGATCACACTCGACACCTGCCGCGTCTGGCCGCCGAGCACTACCACCTCCTGGGGCACGACCTCGGCGGGGACGCAGGCCGGCTCGTAGACCCCGAAGGGCCGGCCCTTCCCGGGCCCGCCGCCGACGCCGAAGAAGCCGGGGATCGTCGAAAGACCCAGCTCGACGACGGTGTTGGAAAAGGCGCGCCCTACCTTCTCCTCGTCGCGGTCCTTCACGATCAGCTTGAGGAAGGCCACCGCCTGCTCGTTGGTGGGCGGGTCGGGCTGGTCGGTGCGCGACAGACGCAGGCTCACCTGCTCGAAGTCGCCGGGCGAGTAGGGACACGCCTTCCAGAAGGCGTCCTCGATCAGCTTGGCCTTGGCCTCGATGTCGAGGCCTGTCAGGCAGACGCTCATCTCGTTGCGGAAGCCGCCCGGGCGGTTGATGCAGACCTTTAGCGTCGGCGGCGGCGGCTCGCCCCGCGTGCCGTGCAGGCGCACCCGGTCGGGGGCGACCTCTTCGAGCTGCATGGTGTCGAAGCGGGTGGTGACGTCGGGGCCGAAGTACTCGGGCCCGCCGATCTCGTAGAGCAGCTGCGAGGTGATGGTGCCCACCGAGACCTCGCCGCCGGTGCCCTCGTGCTTGCCGAAGACGGTCGAGCCGTCGGCGGCGATCTCGGCCCAGGGGAAGCCCACGCGCTCCATGCCCTCGACCTCGGTGAAGAAGGAGTAGTTGCCGCCGGTGGCCTGGGTGCCGCACTCGATCACGTGGCCCGCGGCCACCGCGCCGGCCAGGGCGTCCCAGTCGCTGCGCTGCCAACCGTGGTGCCAGGCGGCCGGGCCGCAGACCACCGCGGCGTCGGTGACGCGCCCGGTGATCACGATGTCGGCGCCCTGGGAGAGCGCCTCGACGATGCCCCAGCAGCCGAGGTAGGCGTTGGCGGTGAGGAAGGCCGAGGCGTCCTTGATGGGGTCGCCGGTCTCGAAGTGACGCAGCTGGTCGGCCGCGATCAGCTCGTTCATGCGCGGGATCAGGTCGTCGCCGCGCACGTAGGCGATCTTCGGCGAGAGCCCGAGCTTGCCCGCCACCTCGGCCACGGCTTCGGCGCAGCCGTCGGGGTCGAGGCCGCCGGCGTTGCTCACGACCTTGATGCCGCGATCCAGGCAGGTGCCCATCACCTGCTCGAGCTGGGTGACGAAGGTGCGCGCATAGCCGCCGCCCGGCCGCTTGGCCCGGGTGCGCGACAGGATCAGCATGGTCAGCTCGGCGAGCCAGTCGCCGGTGAGCACGTCGATGGGCCCGTCCTCGACCATCTCGCGAGCGGCCGAGATGCGGTCTCCGAAGAAGCCCGAGCAGTTGGCGATGCGGATCGGGTCAGCCATGGAGAAGGCTCCTCTTGTGACGGATCGGGTCGGTCATGAGGAAGCCTCCTCGTCGGTCGAATCCGGCTCCACCACCAACAGCAGCGCGCCGGCCTCGACCTGGTCACCCTGGGCGACGCGCACCTCGTGCACCACGCCGTCCTCCGGCGCCCGCATGGGGTGCTCCATCTTCATGGCCTCGAGCACCACCAGCGTCTCGCCGGCGCGCACGCGCTGGCCGTCCTTCACGCGCAGCTCGATCACCTTGCCGGGCATGGCGGCGACGAAGCCGCCGGAGACGTCGGCGGAGCCAGGCGCCACGAAGCGCGGCCGCTCCAGCAGCTCGAGGTCGCCGCGCGGGGTCTGCACCCAGAGGTGCTCGCCGGCCCGGCTGATGCGCACGCGCTGGCGATGTCCGTCGATCTCGACATCGACGCCCTCGGGGCCCCAGTGGTGCAGGTGAGCAGAGCTGTCTTCGGAGAAGCGGAAGCGGCCATCGCGCAGGCGCCGGTAGCGGACCGGGACGTCGCGCTCGCGGAAGCCGAAGTGCAGCTCCTGATCGGGCAGACGCGCGTTGCGCCAGCCGCTGGGCGCGGCATCGAGCACCCGGGCCGCGGCCCGGTTGGCGCCCTGCACCCAGAGCGCCGCGGCGCGCGCGGCGCGGGCGAGCTCGTCTTCGCTGGGCTCGAGCCGGCGCGGCGGCGCCACGCGCTCGATGAAGTCGGTGGTGGTGTCTCCGGCCAGGAACTCGCGGCTGCGCAGCGCCGCCACCAGGAAGTCGCGGTTGGTGGTGACCCCGCCCAGGTGGAGCTTCTCGAGGGCCAGCGCCAGCCGGCCAGCCGCCTCGGCGCGGGTCGGGCCGTGGGCGATCACCTTGGCCAGCATCGGGTCGAAGTCGGTGCCCACCACCGAGCCGCGCTCCACGCCCGAGTCCCAGCGCACGGCGGGCTCGGGCGCGGGGTCGAAGGCGCAGAGCGTGCCGGTGGCCGGCAGGAAGTCGGCGGCGGGGTCCTCGGCGTAGAGCCTCGCCTCGACCGCCGCGCCCTCGAAGCGCAGCGCCGACTGGTCGAAGCCCAGCGGCTCGCCGGCCGCGATGCGGAGCTGCTCGCGCACCAGGTCGACCCCGGTCACCGCCTCGGTCACCGGGTGCTCCACCTGCAGGCGCGTGTTCACCTCGAGGAAGAAGAACTCGCCGGTCGCGTCGTCGACCAGGAACTCCACGGTGCCCGCCGAGCGGTAGTCGAGGGCCCGCGCCAGCCCGAGGGCGGCCTCGCCCATCTTCTGGCGCAGCGCGGCGTCCACCCGGGGCGAAGGCGACTCTTCGAGGATCTTCTGGTGCCGACGCTGCACCGAGCACTCGCGCTCGCCCAGGTGCACGACGTTGCCGTGCGCATCGCCCAGGATCTGGATCTCGACGTGACGCGCGCGCTGCACATAGCGCTCGAGGAAGACCCGGTCGTCGCCGAAGCCGCCCAGGGCCTCGCGCCGCGCCGCGGCCACGGCCTCGTCGAGGTCGGCTGCGTCGGTGACCAGGCGCATGCCCTTGCCGCCGCCGCCGGCCGCGGCCTTCACCAGCAGGGGGAAGCCCACCTCGCCGGCGCGCGCCGGGTCGTTCGAACCGGGCAGGATCGGAACGCCCGCCTCCTCGGCCAGCGCCTTGGCCTGCAGCTTGTCGCCCATGCGCTCGATCGCCTCGGGCGAGGGGCCCACCCAGACGAGCCCGGCCGAAGCGACGTCGGCGGCGAAGCTCGCGTTCTCGGACAGGAAGCCGTAACCGGGGTGGATCGCCTCGGCGCCGGCGGCGCGGGCGGCCTCGATCACGGCCTTGCCGTCGAGGTAGCTGCCGGGCAGCCGCAGCGCCTCGTCGGCGTCGGTGACGAAGGGCGCCTCGGCGTCAGCCTCGACGTAGACCGCTACACAGCGCATGCCCATGGCGCGGGCGCTCTTCATCACGCGCCGCGCGATCTCGCCGCGGTTGGCCACCAAAAGGCTCGCGAAGCTCACAGCCGGAACACTCCGTAGCCCGGCGCACCGGCGACGGGCGTGTTGCGCACCACCGAGAGGCAGATGCCGAGCGCCGTGCGCGTGTCGCGCGGGTCGATGATGCCGTCGTCGCTGATCGCCCCCGAGGCCTCCAGCGCGATCGAGTTCTTCTCCTGGACCGCCTCGACCGCCGCCACCAGCTTGGCGTCGGCGTCTTCGTCGAACGGCTCGCCCTTCCGCATGGCGCGGTTGCGGCGCACGATCGACATCACGCCGGCGATCTGCTTGCCGCCCATCACCGCGATCTTGGCGCTGGGCCAGAGGAAGGTGAAGCGGTTCTCGAAGGCGCGGCCGCTCATGGCGTAGGTGCCCGCGCCATACGAGGCGCCGAAGATCACCGTCAGGTGCGGCACCGTCGAGTTGGTGACTGCGTTGAGCATCTGCGAGCCCTTCTTGATGATGCCCGCGTGCTCGGCCGTCTTGCCCACCACGAAGCCGGTGAGGTTCTGCAGGAAGACCAGGGGCGTGTCGATCTGGTTGGCGAGCTGGATGAAGTGGGCCGCCTTCTCGGCCGACTGCGGATCGAGCACGCCGTTGTTTCCGAGGATGCCCACCGGGTAGCCCTGGATGCGGGCGAAGCCGCAGACCAGCGTGGTGCCGTAGCGCTGCTTCCACTCTTCGAAGCGCGAGCCGTCCACCACGCGGCCGATCACCTCGCGCACATCGACGGGGCGGCGCAGCTCCGGGTCCATCAGGCCCAGCAGGTCTTCGGGGTCGAGAGCCGGCTCCTCGAAGGGGCGCTCGGGCTCGGGGCCCGGCTTGCGCCAGTTCATGTGCGAGAGCACCTCGCGGCACTGGCGCAGGGCGTCGCGCTCGTCTTCGGCGAAGTACTCGCCCAGGCCCGAGACCTCGGCGTGCATTCGCGCCCCGCCCAGCGTCTCGTCGTCGGACTCCTCACCGATCGCCATCTTCACCAGCGGCGGCCCCGCCAGGAAGATCTTCGACTGGTTGTCGATCACCACGTTGTAGTCGGACATGCCCGGCTGGTAGGCGCCGCCGGCCGTCGACGAGCCGAAGACCACGCACACCGTGGGGATGCGCAGCTTCGAGAGCTCGATCATCTCGTAGAAGAAGCGGCCCGTCTCGGCGAAGTGGGTGGTGCGGGGCGGGCGCGGACCGTCGCGCTTCCCGCGCGGCTCCATGCGCAGGTCGGCGCCGGCCGATTCGACGAAGCTCACGTAGGGAATGTGGTTGTCGCGCGCGATCTGCAGGGCGCGCATCCACTTCTTGCCCATGTAGGGCGTCATGGCGCCGCCGAGCACGGTCGGGTCGTTGGCGAAGATCATGCACTCGACGCCGGCGATCACGCCGATGCCCATCAGCACGCCGCCGCCCGGCGGATACTCGGAGTCGTAGCCGGCCAGTGGACTGATCTCGAGAAAGGGGCTGTCGGGATCGAGGGCCAGGTGGACGCGCTCGCGCACGGGCAGCTTGCCGCGGGCGGCCAGGCGTTCGTGGTGGTGCGCGCCGCCGCCGAGCTCGCCGGCGTCGAGCAGCTGGTCGATCTCGTCGAGCTTCGCGAGCATCGACGCCCGGTTCTCGTCGAATTCGGGCGAACGCGTGTCGAGGTTGGAGCGGAGCGGAGGCGCGAGGATCATTGACGCAGTGGTAGCCCGTGAGGTAAGAATCGGCAAGCGAAATTACCGCTGCCTCCAGGTCCTCTTGAGGCCCGGGGCGGCGAGTGGGGAGGCCGACATGGGTGCCGTCCGGGTCGAGACCGCGCGGGGGATCACCACCGTGACCCTGGCCGACGTGGAGAACCGCAACGCCCTGGGCGGCGCGCTGGTGTCGGGACTCCACGAGGCCCTGCTCGCGGCCGAGGCCGACCCCGCCGTTCGCGTCGTGGTGGTGACCAACGAGGGCAACACCTTCTGCGCCGGCGCCAACTTGAAGGAGCAGTCGGGCGCGGCAGAACGCAGCCGCCCCAGCGTGGGCCTCGACGAGCTGATCGGAACGATCCAGCGTCTGTCGAAGCCCGTGGTGGGACGCATCGCCGGCCACGTGGTCGGCGGCGGCAACGGCCTGGCCTGTGCCTTCGACATCGCCCTGGCGGCCGACGACGCGAAGTTCGGCTTCACCGAAGTGCGGCTGGGCGTGGTGCCCGCGATCATCTCGGTGGTGTGCCTGCCCAAGCTGCGTCGCGCCGACGCCCTCGAGCTCTTCCTCCGCGGCAACCGCATTTCCGCCGCGCGCGCTGCCGAGCTGGGCCTGATCAACCGGGCCGTGCCCCGCGACGCGCTCGACGCCGCCCTCGAAGAAGTGCTCGACGACCTGCGCCTGGGCGGGCCCCAGGCCCTGGGCTTCGCCAAGCGCCTGGTCTACGAGGTGCCGGCCATGGAGCCGAAGCAGGCCTTCGCCTGGACCTCCGAGCTCTCGGCGAAGCTCTTCCAGAGCGAAGAGGCCGCCGCCGGCATGAGGGCCTTCCTGAAACGCGAGAAGCCGCCCTGGGCGGGGGAGAGCGAATGAGCGACTTCGACCAGCCCGCCGACTTCCTGGCCGAGAGCGAGGCCCTGGCCGGCCTGCTCGAGCCGCTGGGCGACGCCGACTTCGAACGGCCCACCCAGTTCAAGACCTACCGCGTGCACGACGTCGTCGCGCACCTGCACATCTTCAACTGGGCCGCCGACCTCTCCATGCGCGACGCCGAGGGCTTCGGGGCCTGGTGGAAGCCCTTCGCCGCCGGCGTGATGAAGGGCCGCACCCTGCCCGAGCTCACCGACGAGTGGCTCGAGGGCGCGAGGGGGCGCGTCGTCTTCGAGCGCTGGCGCGATTTCCTGCCCGGCATGGCCGAGCGCTTCGCCGCCGCCGACCCGCGCGCGCGCGTGCCCTGGGCGGGGCCCAGCATGAGCGTGCGCTCGAGCATCACGGCGCGCTTGATGGAGACCTGGGCCCACGGTCAGGAGCTCTACGACCTGCTGGGTGTCGAGCGCAAGGACGGCGATCGCATCCGGAACATCGCCCACCTGGGCATCAACACCTTCGGTTGGACCTTTGCCAACCGGGGCGAAGAGCCGCCGGGCCCGGTGCCGCGGGTGCGCCTCACGGCTCCCTCGGGCGCGATCTGGGAGTGGAACGCCGACAACGCCAGCGACTCGGTGGAGGGCAGCGCCACCGAGTTCTGCCAGGTGGTGACCCAGACCCGCAACGTGGCCGACACCGATCTCGTGGTGCGGGGCCCGGTGGCCCTGCGCTGGATGAGCGTGGCCCAGTGCTTCGCGGGCGGCGTCGAGGATCCGCCGCCGCCGGGCGCGCGCCACACCGTCGTGCAGTCGTGAGCAGCGAGTCCGGGGTGCCCTGCATCCACTCGCGCGTGAGCGAGGGCGTCGCCACCCTCACCCTCGACCGTCCGGAAGTGCTCAACGCCATGAACTTCGAGCTGATGCGCGAGCTGTGCGCCGCGCTCGACTCCGCGGCCGAAGACCAGAGCGTGCGCGTGGTGGTGATCGCCGGCGCGGGCCGCGGCTTCTGCTCCGGCGCCGACCTCGCAAGCGCCAGCAGCCAGACCGCCGACGATCTCCAGAGCGCGCCCGAGGGCGTGATGGACGAGGTCTTCCACCCCGCCATCCGCCGCCTGAACTCGATGCCGGTGCCGACGATCGCGCGCATCCACGGCGTGGTGGCCGGCGGCGGGCTCGGCGTGGCGCTGGGCTGCGACCTCTCGATCGCCGCCCACTCGGCGCGCTTCGTCTGCACCTTCGTGCCGCGCCTGGGCATCGCCCCCGACCTGGGCTCGAGCTGGCACATGCCGCTTCGAATGGGCCGCGCGCGGGCCCTGGGTGCAGCGCTGCTGGGCGACTCCATCCCCGCCGCACAGGCCGCCGAGTGGGGCCTGGTCTGGCAGGCCGTGCCCGACGCCGCGCTCGACGCCACCGTGGCCGACGCCGCGGCGCGCCTGGCGAGGGTCTCGGGTGACGCCGTGCGCCGCACCCGCGAGCTGATGGACACCGCCCCGGGGCGCACCCTCTCGGAACAGCTCGATGCCGAGGCCGAGGCCCAGCGCGTGCTCATCCCGCGCAACATGCTCCGCGCCGCCGACGCCTTCCTGGCGAAGCAGAAGGACCCGGAGTTCGAGCGCTAGAGGGTCGCCGCAGCAGCGGCGTCAGGTCAGGTCGACGAGCTTCGCCCCGCGCGCGTTCTTCTTCACCGACGCGATGCCGTTGTTGCGGCCAGATGCCGAGGCGTAGTTCTGGCTGGCGCCCACCACCTGGCCGTTGCTGGCCACGAGGTTGAAGCGGTACTTGCCGCTGGGCGTGGTCTTGCGCGCATAGCAGGCGTCGCGGCCGCAGTTGCTCTTGACGCTCTTGACTCCGTTCTCGGCGGCGCGGCGCGTCTTGTAGCGCTCGCTCGTCAGCACAACCTTGCCGTTGGTGGACTTCAGGTTCCACATGAACTGGCCCTTCGACCGCTTCAGCTCGAACGTCGCAGGCATGTCACCTCCACTAAGGGGGGGGGATTGCGTTGAGCCGCTAGCTTAGGCCCTCGCGGCCGACGCGCCTGTGGCCGTCACACCACAGAACGCGCGCCGATCGGGAGATCGCGAGACGCAGGGGACCGCCGCGCTAACGCGCGAACTTGCGGTAGGTGAGCCTCGAGGGGCGCTCGGCGGCGGCGCCCAGGCGCTTCTTGCGGTCGGCTTCGTAGTCCTGGTAGTTGCCCTCGAACCACTCGACGTGACTGTCGCCCTCGAAGGCCAGTATGTGGGTGGCGATGCGGTCGAGGAACCAGCGATCGTGCGAGATCACCACGGCGCAGCCCGCGAAGCCCAGCAGGGCGTCTTCCAGCGCGCGCAAGGTGTCGACGTCGAGGTCGTTGGTGGGCTCGTCGAGCAGCAGCAGGTTGCCCCCGCGCTGAAGCACCTTGGCCAGGTGCACCCGGTTGCGCTCGCCCCCCGAGAGCATGCCCACGCGCTTCTGCTGGTCGGCGCCCTTGAAGTTGAAGGAGCCCACGTAGCCGCGCGAGTTGATCTCACGGGAGCCCACCTTCAGGCGCTCGACGCCACCGCTGATCTCCTCCCACACCGTCTTCTCGGTGTCGAGGACGTCGCGCGACTGGTCCACGTAGGCCAGCTCGACGGTCTCGCCGAGCCGGAGGCTGCCGGCGTCGGGCTTCTCATCGCCCACGATCATGCGAAACAGGGTGGTCTTGCCGGCGCCGTTGCCTCCGATCACGCCGACGATCCCGCCCGGCGGCAGCCGGAAGGAGAGGTCTTCGATGAGCAAGCGGCCTTCGAAGCCCTTGCAGAGCCCCTCGGCCTCGACCACCACGTCGCCCAACCGCGGCCCGGGCGGTATCGCGATCTCGATGCTCTCGGGCGCGCGCTGCTCGGCCTCGCTGCGCAGCTGCTCGAAGGCGTTGATGCGCGCCTTGCCCTTGGCCTGGCGGGCGCGGGGGGACATGCGGATCCACTCGAGCTCGCGCTCGAGCGTGCGCCGACGCGCGCCCGCCTGCTTCTCCTGCACCGCCAGGCGCTGCTCCTTCTGCTCGAGCCAGGAGGAGTAGTTGCCCTTCCACGGGATCCCGCGTCCGCGGTCGAGCTCGAGGATCCACTCGGCCGCGTTGTCGAGGAAGTAGCGATCGTGGGTGATGGCCACGACGGTGCCGGGATAGCTCTGCAGGTGGCGCTCGAGCCAGGCCACGCTCTCGGCGTCGAGGTGGTTGGTGGGCTCGTCGAGCAACAGCAGGTCGGGCTTCTGCAGGAGCAGCCGGCACAGCGCCACCCGGCGACGCTCGCCGCCCGAGAGCACCTTCACCGGGGTCTCGGCTTCGGGCACCCGCAGCGCCTCCATCGCCACCTCGAGGGTGTGGTCGAGCTCCCAGCCCCCGGCCGCGTCGATCTGGTCCTGCAGCTTGCCCTGCTCCTCGAGCAGCGCGTTCATGCCGTCGTCGTCGAGGGGCTCGGCGAACTTGGCCGACACCTCTTCGAAACGCGCCAGCAGGTCGCGCAGCTCGCCGACGCCCTCTTCGACCACCTCGCGCACGCTCTTGGTGTCGTCGAGCTCGGGCTCCTGGGACAGGTAGCCCACCCGCACGCCGGGCATGGGCCGCGCCTCGCCCAGGTGGTCTTCGTCGAGGCCGGCCATGATGCGCAGCAGGCTGCTCTTGCCCGCGCCATTGGCGCCGAGCACGCCGATCTTGGCGCCGGGCAGGAAGGCCAGGGTGATGTCGGCCAGGATCACGCGATCGCTGCCGACCACCTTGCCGACGTCCTGCATCGTGTAGACGAATTCGTGCGCCATGGGCGGCGCAGTCTATCGCAGGGCGCGCGATCAGCCCGATCAGCACCATGCAGGCCTGCGCGAAGGGGACCGCCGCGGCTCACCGACCCCGCGAGGACCCGCCCTGGGAGGGGCCGGATCGGGCCCGGGCGCCCGGGTCAAGTCGGGGCTCCGGGCCTCCGATGCGCCGCGTAGCTATGTCTGCGCCGACCACCGACGTCCACTGGGCCCGTTTCCTCCGGGATCCCGACGACCGCCCCTGCTTCGAGCTGCTCGAGGAGCGGCTGTTCATGGACTCGGACTGGGAGCGCCTCTGCGCCCTCTACCGCCGGCGCCGGGAGGCCCCGGACCTCGCCGAGCAGCCGGCCGAGCGCGCTCGGCTCTCGCTGCGTCTGGGCCAGGTGCTCGAGGACCGCATGCGAGACACCGACGCCGCTATCCAGACCTACACCGAGGCGGTGCGCCTCGACCCCAACCAGCACAAGGCACTCGCACATCTTCGCCGGCTCTACGCCGCGCGGCGCAGCTGGGAGGCCGTGCTCCAGATCGGCGAGCAGCAGGCGCTCCTGGCCGAGAGCAGCGAGGCGCGCGCTCGGATCCTCGCCGAAATGGGCGACGTCTGGCTGCGCGAGCTGGGCGACCAGGAGCAGGCCGAGAGCCTCTACGCCCGGGCCCGCGCCGAATCGGGCGACGCTGCCGAGGTGCAGGAGCCGACCGACGAGGGCGTCGTCCGGGCAGCCTGGCTGGCGGCCGCCCGAGGTGAGACCGACGCCGCCATGGCCGACCTCTACGGCGTGCTCGAGCGCGATCCCACGTCCATCGAAGCCCTCGACACGATGCTCACGGTGCTCGACAACGCCGAGCGCCACGCCGAGATGCCCCCGGTCCTCGAGCGGCGCGCCTCTCTGGCCGCCGACCCCGAGACCCGCGGCGTCGTGCTGGTGCGGCTGGGACAGATCCGCGAACAGCTGGGCGATCCGTCCGAAGCCCGCGACGCTTACGAGCGCAGCCTCGCTGCGCACCCCTCTCACGCAGGGGCGCGCGACGCCCTGATCGGCATCCACCGCGCCAGCGGAGACTGGTCGGCGCTGTGCAAACGGCTCGAGAGCCGCATCGAAGACAGCCAGAGCAGCGCGCGCGTCGAGGACCTCTGCGAGCTGGCCGAAGTGCTCGAGCAGAAGTTCGAGCAGCCCGAAGCGGCGCGCGAGCAATATGAGAGCGCGCTCGAGCTCTCGCCCGAGCACACCCGGGCCCGGGAGGGACTCCTCCGGCTGGGCGTCGGCGAGGCACAGGGCGCGGGCGTCGGCGAAGCGCAGCTCACGCTGCCCGAGCTGGACGACGAGATCCCGGCCAGCGAAGAGCCGCGCGGCTCTCGCATCGTCGGCGTGCTCGAGCGCAAGCTCGCGGCCCACGACGCGCGGGGCGAAGGCGACTCGGCCGAGGCGATCGGAATCCGGCTGCGAATCGCCGAGCTGCGCGCCGGCGAGCTCTGCGACCCGGGAGGCGCGGTCGCGCTGCTCGAGCCCCTGCTCGATCGCGACGAGACCCTGCTCGATGCGGCGCCGGCGCTCTCGTCGCTCTACGAGCAGCTCGGCAGACAGCTCGAGCTGATCATCCTGTGCGAGAACGCCGCGCGACTCAGTGAGCCGCGCGAGCAGCGCATCTACTGGTATCGCCGCGCAGCCGACACCGCGCGCGTGGTGGGCGAGCCCGAGCGCGCAATCAGCTGCTATCAGGAGCTCCTGGCGCGATACCCCGACGACCACGGCGCGCGGGCCGCGCTCTGCGACCTGTTTCGCAGCCGCGGCGACCGCGAATCGCTGGCGCGGCTGTTGCGCGACGAGATCGGTCGCACGGGCGAGTCGCGCGAGCTCGAGGTGCGCCTCGAGCTGGCCGACCTCTGCGAGGCCGCGGGCGACGTCGAGGTCCTCCACCACCTGCGTCGCTGCCTCGAGCTCGAGCCGCGCCGCGAAGACCTCTTCGAGCGCGCCTTCCGGGCCTGTGAGCTGCACGGCGGGGCCCTCGCCCAGCTCGATCTCGTGGAGCACGCGGCCCTGAGCGCCCGCGCCGACCGCGACCGCGCCGCGCTGCTGGCCCGCCGCGGCAACCTGCTCGCCGACGCGCTCCACTGGAAGGAAGAGGCCGCCGAGAGCTGGCGCGCCGCACTGGAGATCGACCCCGAGCAGGCGATCGCCCGCCAGCGTCTCTCGAGCGCAGCACCCGCCTAGCCCGGCGGCCCTCGCCTAGAGCTCGACCGCTTCTCCGTCGCGGTAACACACCTCGGCGCGACGGCCGGCCGCGAGACGCGGGCCCGGCGTGAGGATGCCCACCAGGTTGAGGGGGTCGGCGGCCGAGAGCCGCACGCAGTCGCCTCTGCGCGGACGGCGGCGCTCGCGGCGCAGCGCCTCCACCGCCTCGGGCAGGGCGTACTGCTCGCCGCTGGGTCCGGTGACGAAGCGCCCGCCGCGCGCCTGTCCCCGCGCCTCGAGTCGGCGCAGGGCCAGCAGCAGCTCGCGCCACGAGAGCGCCAGGCTCTCGCGGGCGAGCAGGTCGAAGAAGACCACCCCCCAGCGGGCCAGCAGCTGCTGCGCGGCGGCCTCGGCGAGGGCCTCGCGGTCGAGGTCGGCCACGTCGGCGGCCAGCGCCCACCAGCGGCCCCGGGCCTGGAAGCGCCTGCCCAGCAGGCCGCGCAGGGCGTGGAAGCCGTCGGCGCTGGCACTGCCGGTGGCCACCAGCTCGCGCAGCGCCGACTCGAGCTGGCGCGGCGCCAGCCCGGCGCGCGTCGCCAGCTCTCCCGGAAACAGCGCACCGCCTCGCGACAGCTCGGCGAGCACCGCGCCGGC
>Ga0224508_10002539_pt1 | contig 15432 bp, 15 predicted proteins | sample SF_Jan12_sed_USG_4_FD_170157 | JGI IMG/M metagenome (GOLD analysis project Ga0224508, IMG submission 170157) | Sediment microbial communities from San Francisco Bay, California, United States - SF_Jan12_sed_USGS_21 | ecosystem: Environmental > Aquatic > Marine > Sediment | place: USA... | reverse complement strand
ATCGCCAGAAATAATGGCCACCGCCTGCGTTCGCGCGTTCGAGGTGTTCGTAAAACGATTGATTCGCGGATCGGTTCCTCGCTTGTCTTCATCATTGACAGTCGCCCGCAGCGAGAATCTGTCCGTAGGCTCCCACAGCACGTCCGCACGCAACAACGTATCGTCCTGCGCACCAAATCGCCAAGGCACGCTTAGGCCTTGCAAGAACCCGTCATTGTTGTACTGCGAACCCATGAACTTGGTCTTCAGCGTGTCCGTAATAGGCACGTCAACCGCCAGCGAAATATCGCGCCGATTGAATTCACCAATGTCCATATTCACGCGTGCGCCGAATTCATCAGCAGGCCTCCGCGTGATCATGTTCACTGCGCCACCGTTCGTATTTCGACCAAACAGTGTGCCCTGCGGGCCCCGTAGCACTTCGACGCGTTCCATTTCAGCAAAATTGGCCTGTTGGAAGCCGAACCCGCCCTGCCAAACTCCATCCATGTAGATACCTACACCGGGCAGACCTCGGATATAAAAATCACTCTGCGCGCCACCGACTCCGGGATTTAATACGACATTCGGCACCATGATGCCTAGATCTCGGCCCTGCTCGATACCGCTGATTTCCAGGTCTTCTGCAGAAAATACCTGAATCGAAATCGGCGTTTGTTGCTGGCTGGTCTCACGGCGCTGCGCCGTGACGACAACCTGTTCTATCTGGGCGAAGGCACCAGTCGGCACGCAGATGGCCGCAATAGCTGCACCCAACGGCGCAATTCTTAGAGTTCGCATAATTTTCCCCTTAGAGCTCCATGTTTTCAATTATCTGAACGTGGCTGGATGCGCCACATCGTTGCTCATGGACTCTACTTTAAGGCAAAAAGCAATGAACTCATAGCTGCGTCGTTGCGGGAGAATTTAACAGGCTAAGCGACGTCAGGGCATGCGGCGCTTGAGGTACGGCGATTGCGATATTTCCCGAAATGTCTCCAAAATGATGTGTAAGCTGCTTCTCAGAAATCGGTCGCGAGCCGAAATCGAGCGGGAGCAGAAATTGACTATGAGATTCGTCACGGGGGCATCGGCGATCGGGTTGATCGCTATTCTGATGGTCAAAGCGGTCGCGCTCGCACAGGTGCCCGCCGAACTGCAGGCGAGTATCGATGCCGAGCAGCCACCGCCTGGCATCGAGCCGCTGCCGGTGGATCTTTTCACGACCCGGGACTTTTATCTTGATGCCGAGAATTGGGCGGACCCGCGCTACACGCGATGCAGTACGCCGGGGCAGGTCGGCGAGATGTGGGTCGACAATGTTGTCGGTGAGTGGGGCGACTGCGCGCAGGGGCTATCGGTCGAAGAGCTGACGAGCCAGTATCCCTATGCGACGGCCGAGGCCCACTACAATGCGCTGATGGCAGAGGTACTGGCGGACGGCGGGCCGACTGTTTACGACCGTGACAACCTACCACCAGACTGGGACGGCTATTACGACTCGCGCACACTGCAGCAACAGCAGTGGAGCTTCGGCAACAACGTTTTAGCAGGGACGTTGATGCAGTTGCTGACGCCTCAGTATCAGCAGCGGTTTGTCCAGGCCCTTTATCACGTCGGGGTCAGTAATTCGCCGCAGTGGATGTCATCGACCTGCTACCCGGAAGGTATGGTCCGCTGGTGGGCACAGGGTATTCGCGACATCCAGGTTTCGGTGACGCCCTACCACGTGCAACTGGTTTCCGGCACCGCGCTGAACTTTCTCCGTCAGATCCTCATTGGCCAGCAACACGTGACGCTGATATCGCAGTGGTACGGCGAGACAGTCGGTTTCTGGGACGGGGAAACGCTCGTCGCTTGGACGGACAACGTGCAGGGGTGGTGGATGTCGCACGCGTTGCCCGAGTTCAGCAGCAACTTCGAGGCTATCGAGATCTATACGCGTGACGCCGAAGGTAATCTCCATCTCGAGGTCACGATGTACGACCCGGAAGCGTTCGTCGCTCCGCTGCGCCTCGAGGTGATCTACACCCATCGCGCGGGACCGGTCTCTGACCAGCGTTACCAATGGAAGGAGTGTCAGCAAACACTCTTTAATATCGGCGGTCGGCTCCAACCGGTGAGACCCGGCACGGTCATTGAATTGCGCACGCCCGACTGGTACGACCGGCCATGGGCTGCGATATGGGAACAATATTTCGAGGAAGGGATGGAGCGTCCCGAGGTCGAGCGAGACCTGTTCGATTTTCAATAACGATCGCGCAAGCTCAAATTATCCCGGCGTTCATGCATAATCTGATGTCTGACTGACGATCGACGAGGGAGATAGTTTCGTGACCGTATCGGCTTGTCGCGCCGCACTGATGGCGTTCATTTTCTTACTGACCGGCCCCGCGCTGGCCCAGTGGGATCCGTTCCCGTCACCCGGCGTGCCGCTCACGCCCGACGGCGAGCCCGATCTCGATGGACCGCCGCCGCGCACCTTCGACGGCCGCCCGGACTTCTCCGGTATCTGGGAGCGCATGAACAGCGAGCGCGGACCTGTCGACGGGCAGCTCGGTCGTGGACCGAAAGTCGAGCCGCCGCCTGGCTCGCCGCCGCTCGCGCACTTCTTCGACATCGGCGCGCAGCTCGAGGTGCCCTATACCGAGTGGGGCGACCGCATCACCCAGGAGCGTATCGACGATGCGGCGCGCGGCAATCCGGACGCCTACTGCCTGCCGATGGGGCCAATGCAATTTCATCTCCACCCGCAACCGAGAAAAATTGTTCAGACGCGGGACCTCGTGCTGATCGTCAACGAAGTCAACGCAGGACTGCGCCAGATTTTTCTCGATGGCAGGCCCTTGCCGGATGCAGGCGCAGAGCCGTGGTGGTTCGGCTATTCGGTCGGTCACTGGGAGGGCGACACGCTCGTTGTCGAGAGCTCAGGCTATCGCGATGACGTGTGGATCGACTACAACGGCAGCCCGTTGACGTCGTCTGGCACAATCACTGAGCGCTATCGCCGGCCGACCTTCGGGCGTCTCGAGATCGATGTGACGATCGAGGACCCTGAAGCCTATACGGAGCCGTTTACCGTGCGCATCAATCAGAGGATTCTGCTCGACACCGACCTTATCGAGTTCGTGTGTATCGAGAATGAGATTTCATCGCAGTTTTTTTATGATTCGGCTGAGCGTTAGTCGTCTGGAGTTACACATGAGAAATACAAGTTTGCGATTCGCATATCTAACCGCCGTGGTTGCTATCGGCGCGGCTCCAGCTTTGAGTTTCGCTCATCATTCCTTCGCCTCCGAATTCGACAGCGAACAGCCCTTCGAGATCGAGGGTACCGTCAGCTCTTTGGATTGGACCAACCCGCACGGCTGGCTGCACGTCGACGTCGTGGAGGAGGGCGAAATGGTCACTTACGACCTCGAGTTGCCGAGCCCGAGCACGCTCATGCGCCAGGGCTGGCGAAGGAACGACGTCCAAGCCGGTGACACAGTCTCGGTAACGGGCTTCCGCGCACGGAACCGATTCCACGTGGGCCGCGCCACCGAAATCAATCGCGACGACGGCGAAGCCCTGTTCCGGGGTAGTCGCGAGGATTAGTCAGCTCCAAAACGTCAATGCCCAGAACATTCGGCCAAGCCATCAGGCGAGCGTGCCGCCATCGATGTTGAATGCCTGGCCGGTGATTGCGCCGGCTTCATCGGAGGTGAGGTAGTGAACCAGCGACGCGACTTCGTCTGGTTCGACGACGCGCCCGAGTGGCACGGCCGAAGCCGCCTGCTTTTCGTCGATATTGAGTGCTTTCCAGCGGTCACGTGCCATGTCGGTACGCGTCCAGCTGGGGCAGACGGCGTTAACCGTCACACCGCGATTGGCGGCATGTAGCGCGAACGCGCGCGTGAAGCCGAGTACGGCATGTTTGGCGGCCGTATATGCGGACTGGTCGGCGACGCCTTTATGTGAGAGTTGCGAGCCGATATTGATGATCCGCCCGCCGTCTGGAATGTGCGGGAAGGCATGTTTCGTGAAGTGGTACGTCCCGTTCAAATTGACGTCGATCACGCGGTGCCATAGGACGTCGTCGCTTTCTGCATCGAGTGGATTCGAGCCCGCGATCCCGGCGTTATTTATCAGGGCGTCGATCCGGCCCAATTCGTGTACGACGGCAGCGATGCCTTTTCTTACAGCCTCGGCATCGGTGACGTCACAAGCGAATTTAAAGTCCGCGGGGCATTCATCAAGGTGGTCGAGTGCCCTTGCGCAGGCAGCCACGCGCCAGCCCGCTGTCTTGAATCGTTCGACGATCGCGAGGCCGATACCGCGCGACCCGCCGGTGACCAGTACCGATTTCACTCTGCCGCTGTCCCGATGGGCTCGATGTTAATCAGCTCTGGCGTCTGTGCGTTACTGCTACGCGGCCTGTGCCCGATTCTTGGCCAACCAGCTGTCGACCAGCGTCACCGTTTGGTCAACCGTATCGGACTGCATGCCCTGGGCTCGGGCCAAGGCCTGAACGAGCTTGTCCACGCGTTCGATGTAGGGCGCGCCGGCGGCCATCGCGCGGGCTGCCGACGACGGTTTCTGCAACGACAGCGCCGCGTTGGCGTATTTGTCGAACGGAACAAGATCATCGCGATTGCCGCCGAGCTTGACGGTTAGATCGACGACCCAGTTGTACACGGTCTCGGAGGCCGCGAGATCGGAATGCACGGCTTCCCTGATCGGCCTCATGTCTTGTTCCTGAACACAGCGGTAATTGCCGGCGAGCAGCATGGACCACTTGGCAAGCGGCACGAAAACCGATTCATGTACACGTAGCTTCACCGGTAATTCGACCTCTCGGCCATCAAGCTCGTAGCGAATGTTCTGAATGTCTTCCTCCAGCTGGCGAAGAATGCTGGTGTCCTCATCCGACTCGAATCGAGCCGCCTTGAAGTTTGTCGGCAAGCCCACCTGGAGCACGTTGCATTTCTCCTCGGGTGGACGAAACGCCTGAGGGTCCGGGCTGCACAGCGTAATCAGCGCCGGATCGATGTTGTCCCAGACGGACGGATCCGTGTAGCACGCCCTGATCGCATCCGCATCGATCGACGGAATGCGTTTCAAATAACTCAGCGGCGGCATGTTCATGATGGACATGCACGGCTTTCCAGAGGCCCCGACTCGGTTCAGGAGATCCTTTATGATTGCGACCCGATACTGTGGCTCTTGCATGGCGAGGACGACGAGATCGTAGTCGGACGGGTCGGCATCCGCAGGCGCGCCAGCCGAGACCATGCCGGGCATCGTCTTGGTGTTCAGTTCGACGGGCGCGTCCACGCCGCGTACGGGTAGGCGAATGACAGCGCCCTCACTGTTGATTAGCTCAGCTTCTTCTGGAAGGCATACGAGATGAGCCGAGTGCCCGGCAAGTGCAGCCTTCGTGGCGAGCAGTGAGCCGTAGGAGGCGCCGAGAAAGAGAATGTTGTACTTATCGGACATGCGTAAACCCCAATTCGTGAGCGATCAAATAGTCAATTACGATAGCCCAAATCGAAAGTACCGTCATGTTTCATTGGGCCGTGAATCCCCCATCGATCGGGATCAGCGTTCCGGTCATGAACGAGGAGGCCTCAGATGCCAGGAATGCTGTGACCCACGCGATTTCCTTGGGAGTTGCGAATCGTTTCAGTGCGATCGATTCTTTATAAGGACTCTCTCCGTCCTTCGGATAAACGTCCGGGTAGCGCTCATGTAGCTCGCCCAGTACTCGTCGCAACATGGGGGTGTCGGTGCTGCCGGGCGCGATGCAGTTGATCCGGATACCTTGCGGGCCCAAATCGAGCGCGGCGCTCTTCGTCAGCTGAGCGAGTGCGGCCTTGCTCGCTCCGTAGATGGCGCTGTGGCGCTTCCCAATCAGGGCCTGATCGCTTGCATTGTTCACGATCGATCCCGATTTCTGCTTCAACATGTGCGGCAGCACAGCTTTTATCATCATGAATGGCGCTTTGAGGTTTACGGTCAAAACCTCTTCGACTTCCGAAAGCGGGGTTTCGAGAATGTCGCCGATGTTCGTGATACCGGCGTTGTTGACGAGAATGTCGATTCGACCGGTTTCTGCGGCGATGGTGTCCACCCAACCGGCGATCTGGTCCAGTTCTTTGAGGTCGTGTTCTGGCAGGTCAATGCCGTGGACGCTACAACCGCCAGCGGCCAGCAGGTCGTATACGGCACGGCCGATGCCCTGCATATGGCCCGTGACAATCGCTGTTCTGCCTTCGAGTCCAGGTAAGGCTAAATGCATGCAGTGGCTTATATCACGCCTCTGAAATCACCGCTGAATCCAGCAGCAAACGAGGCCGGTCAATGGCGTCAAGCAAGACTAGGGTAGTTTCCAGCATATTGCGGTATAATAGTGCGTCCACCCGCCCAATTGAGTCTCCGGCTAATGTTATCCAGATCCTCTTTAATCGCGGGTCTGAACCATTAGGAGGAATCATGGGCAGAAAACTTTACGTAGGAAACTTACCGTATACGGCAACCGAGAGTGATCTTTCGGATAAGTTCGCGGCATCGGGAACAGTTGAATCTTGCAAGCTGATTACCGATCGCGATACCGGTCAAAGCAAGGGTTTCGGCTTCGTCGAAATGGCGACTGATGCTGAAGCGCACGCAGCGATGGATGCCCTCAACGGCACCGACTATGAGGGTCGGCCGATGAAGGTCAACGAAGCAAAGCCGCAGGAGAAACGATCCGGCGGCGGTGGCGGAAATCGCTGGTAAGTTCTTACTCAGCAATCAAAAATCGTAAGATTTAAAGCCCGCTCAGCTTCGCGCTGGCGGGCTTTTTTTATTTGTAGTCGCCGTCAGCGTGACCGCAATACAATTCTTAGTCGCGGAGCTGGCCATCGAGACACTGCGAAAACCCTGAGGCTGAGCGAAACATAGTCGGGAGGTCTCTAATTATGAGTTCAAAACGGAGCACTAAATCCAACGATCTTCATGCCAGCTTAGTTTCAGAAATTATTGAAGCAGTACGGGCCGATCAACCCGACGCAGTGCGACAGCTCGTGCAGCCGCTTCATGCTTCTGACATCGCTGACTTGCTGGAGCACGTGTCGCGTGATGAGCGGGAGCGCTTGGTCGAAGTCCTGCGCCATCGTTTCGATCCGAAGATTCTGGCGGAACTGGACGATTCAGTCGCGGAACAGGTCATTAATCAGCTTGGGCATGACCACGTAGCTGGGGCGGTCGCTTCGTTGGCGACCGATGATGCGGTCGACGTCGTTGAATCGTTGGCTGCGGAGGTACAACAAGCCGTTCTGAAGCCGCTGTCTCGGGTCCACCGGGCTCAGATCGAAGAGGGGCTGTCTTATCCCGATGACAGTGCCGGTCGGCTTATGCACCGCCAGGTGGTTGCGGTTCCAGAGAATTGGAACGTGGGCGAGACGATCGATTATTTACGTGATGCCGATGATCTCCCCGCAGATTTCTTCGATCTTTTCTTGATCGATTCGGCAAATCGTCCCGTCGGAACGATTCCGCTGAGCCGCGTCCTTCGGACCCCCCGAAGTGTGGCGCTGATCGAGATCATGCGCCGGGATATACGAATTATTCCCGCAGACATGGATCAGGAGGAGGTCGCGTTTCTGTTTCGCCAGCGGGATCTAGTTTCCGCGCCGGTCATTGACGCGGACGGCCGCCTTCTGGGTGTCATTACCGTCGACGACATCGTCGACGTCATCCACGAAGAGCATGAAGAGGACATTATGGGGCTGGCTGGCGTTGGCACTGACGCCGATCTATTTCACGCGATGTGGGATACGACCCGCTCTCGCTTTCTCTGGTTGATGATCCATTTGGTCGCTGCTATCGCTGCCGCAGCGGTGATTAGTCGGTTTGCCGGGCCGATTGAGGAGCTGGTGGCATTAGCGATTCTGATGCCAATCGTTGCCACGATGGGCGGCACTGCGGGTATCCAGGCTTTAACGGTGGCCATTCGTGCCATCGCTATGAAAGAGCTCACAACGACAAACGCATTCCGTGCTATCCGTAAAGAAATTCTCGTGAGTGGGCTCAACGGCTTGCTCTTTGCCGTCCTTATCGGTGGCATTGCGTGGGCGTGGTTCGAGAGTCCTGCCCTGGGCGGCGTCATTGCGCTCGCAACGCTGATCAATCTCATTGCTGCCGGTCTCACCGGTAGCGTGCTCCCGGTTTTTCTTCAGCGCGCCGGTTTCGATCCGGCAGTTGCCTCTAGCGCGTTGCTGACATCCGTGACGGACGTGGTCGGGTTTTACGTATTTTTGGCGCTCGCCGCCGCACTGTTGCTGTAGCGGATCTCGATTAGACGGGGTCCACGCCGGCACGACTGCAGAAGTACTCCCATGCCCGGTCCAGCCCGAGCGGAGAAAACTGCGTTGCTGTCGCGAGCTCGATCTCGGCGTCGCTGAGTCCCCTCGGCTCGCCGAGCTGCGACGCATCGAGAATGATCTCTGCATTCACCTGCAAATAGACTGCAGTCATTACGGAGTGCTTCACGCTTGGTCCGACGACGACTGCACCATGCCCGCGCATCAGTAGGCAGGTGTTGTCGTCTAGGGTGTTCGCGAGATCACGCCCCTTCTCCATGTCCCGAACCAGAAGATCCGTGTCGCCGAATTCATCCCGAATATCCCATACCGGAATTTCCGCGCCGATCACCGATGCGGTGTGATTGACAGGGCGTAAGGGCGCATCCGTAATCGTAAATGGGAGCACGGCATAAGCATGATGGTGGACCACAGAATTGACGTCTGCCCGCGCCTCGTAGATAGCCGCATGGATCATTCTTTCGCCATACGGGCGGCGTCCGCGTGCATCGACAGGCTCTCCATCCAGCGTGAAATCCATGAAATCCGCTGACTCGACGAGCGCAGGGCTTCGCGAGCGCGACATGATGAATTGCTCGGGATTTCGGGGATCCCGAATGCTGACGTGGCCGAAAGCGTCGACGACTCCTTCGTTGGCGAGAATTCGGTTGGCTGCGACGAGCCGCTGGAGGCTAACATCTATGCCATCCTGAGCTCGTATTGGCCCAAGCGCGCCGGCCAATCCGAGACCGGACAGAGCCAGCGCCTGCTGCAGAACGCGTCGCCGCGAATTACCCGGTACCTTCCACATTGAATTACCCGCAGTCACAGTTGTCGCTCGTCAATTGTACTGCGCCTGCCAGGCGAGGCTACAAACAGAATTCGGCCTGTGGTTAACTAGTCGCTAGATGAGATTAATTGGCGAAAGGAAGTGAAACGCGAGGTCATTCTGATCGCGATCGCGGCAGTCGCATGCACCGCCGCGCAGGCGCAGGTGCCCGATCTAGCGGGTGTCTGGGATCAGCTACGCGGCGAGTGGCCCGTCTATGATGCGCCATATACGGCAGCCGGACGTGCGGCTCAGGAAGGTTGGCGCCAGGACGACGACGCTGTACTGCTCTGTACGATTCATTTCGGCCGAATACTGTCGGCGCCGCTACCTGTAGAAATCGTGCAGAACGAAGAGCGCATTCTATTTATGTATGAGTACGATCATCAGGTTCGCCGCATCTGGCTCGACGGGCGGGGTCATCCCGAAGACGAGGCGCCAAGCCTGATGGGCCATTCGATCGGGTCATGGGATGGATCGACGCTTGTCGTCGAGACGACTGGTCTGCTGGCCGGATACCTGCGACCGGAGGGTCAACCCTACACCGGCAACGCGGTCATCATTGAGCGCCATACACCGATTGAGGATGGCGAGTCGCTCGCCGTCGAGATCTCGGTGATCGACCCGGAGTACTACCGGGAGCCACTCGTCGTAATGCGAATCATGCGCCGCGACCCGAACCTCGAGATCGCGGAATACAACTGCACCGTCAGGCCGCATATCGGTGGGGAGATCGGTCAAGGATGACTCATCGAATCGTTTCGCTATTGGTCGGGCTTTCCCTGCTGGCGTTGGTCGAGCCGGGTGGCGCTCACCATTCGTTTCCCGCCGTCTACGATACCGAGATCAGGGTGACGCTCGAAGGAGTGGTAGAGGAAGTTTGGTATGAGAACCCTCATGCGCGGGTGTATATGGCTGTGCCTGGTGACGACGGAATCGATGTCACATGGGAGCTCGAGGCTTCGGGCGCAACCCAATTGCGAAGGCAGGGCTGGCGTTATTCGAGCATCGAAGTCGGCGATCGGATTATCATTGAGGGCAGCCCGGCGCGCGAGCACGCGAACAGAGCATATATCAGAATGTTAATGCTGGAGGATGGCACCGTTTTTTGGGCTGCCGATCCCGCGGCGTTACGAGAAGACCCGCCGTAGTGAGCGGAGCAGGAGATCAGATGACTACGATACCGACACCAAGACGTCAGTTTCTCGGAGCAGCACTGAGAACACGATTCTTTCATGTCGCCCTGGTGGCGACATATCTTTCGGCCCCTGGGTTTGGGTACGCCCAGCCGAGTGAGTCTGATGACAGGCCCGACTGGAGCGGCGCTTGGCAAATGCAGGGCGGCACTGTGTTCGACCGCGCGACCTGGACCGGTGGTGGGGGGTCGATCACCGTCGGCTCACGCGCCCATCCGCCGTACAACGCCGAATGGGAGGCAATCTACCAGCGTCACCTAGAGCTCCGAGATCAGTTCCGCTTTCCCGACACCCAGTCGACTTGCGGAATTCCTGTCGGATTTCCCCGAATATTCAATTTGCCTGATCCGTACGAGTTCGTCATCCGACCCGAGCAGGTCTGGATCCTGACCGAGAACGGCCCAAACGCTGCGCGGGTTTATACCGATGGGCGCCCGCACCTGGACGAGCCCTGGGGCACTTATACGGGCGATTCCGTGGGCCACTGGGAAGGCGATACGCTGGTTTTTACGACGATCGGTCTGAAGGGCTGGCGCGACCAGGACCAGATCCTGGATCGGAGCGGCCTCGTTATTAGTGACGCTGCACAGGTCACGACGCGCATGCGCAAGACTAGCGACACAACGCTCGAGGTCCAAATGACGATCGAGGACTCAAAGGCGTTAACGGAGCCCTGGCGTGTGACCAAGACATTTGCGCGAATGCCGGCCGGAACGCGCCTTTACGATTATGGCTGTGCGGAAAACAACCGCAATCCGGTCGACCCGGCTACGGGCCGAACGCAGGCGCTGGGTCCGGATGGCGAACTGCTCAACTAAAACAAGACGCTTGACTATCACATCATGAAAAATCTGTCCGGTTGGTTTCTGCTGAATTGGGAGTAACGAAATGAAGATCGCAAAAATCTGTGTTGTCGCAGGGGTAATCCTTGCTGGGTCCTCGATTCAGCTCGCGTTCGCACACCATTCGGGCGCGGGATTCAATGACAGTGAAGTGAAGGAACTCACCGCGACAATTAAGGAGTTTCAGTTCACAAATCCTCATACGTGGATTCAGGTGATCGTGACGAATGAGGAGGGGCAACAGGTGGAGTGGAGCATCGAGTGGGGTAGCCCCAATTCTCTGGCGCGGCGTGGCGTTCGCCCGTCGACTTTTCCTGAGGGTGCTGAGGTAATGATGCGGATCAATCCAATGGCAAACGGTTCCCCAGCCGGTGGATTCGTGGGCGCGAAATTTAGCGACGGAACCACGATCGGTAACTGGGAAGACTAGCCAGGTCGAAAAGACGAAGTCGGCGACCGGTCCTGCATGACGCTCGTCGACGGACTTCTAACTCTCCGCGTTTTCCATAACGGCCGACGATCAGCGCCCCATTAACGTGACGGAATCGAGTGCCCGCGTTCGCTCCACGCGGGACAATCCGATTCGGTAAGCGAGACTCCGATCTGAGAATCTGGGTATTCGGGGAACGCCGACAGTCTGTTGACGTATCTAAGGGAGCATCGATCATGGGACGATTGAAGGGATGGGGGTTTTACGGAGCAGTTGCTTTGGGAGTCGTCGGCTATAACGCCTTCACTGCGGCGGATAGGGACAGCTCTGGTGCAATCGTTGATGGCGGGAGTCTCGATGCCTTTGAGATAGAGGTTGGCGACTGCTTCAATGACTCCAGTTCTGCCAGCCTCGACGGCGAAGAAATTATTTCAAGTATCCCGGCCGTTCCCTGTGTCGAGAGCCATGACAATGAGGTCTACGCAGTTTTCGATGTTGGAATCGCGAGTTATCCCGAAGGCGATGCGATGTTTGACGTGGCATTCGACGAATGCCTGGAAAGATTTGAGGGGTTCGTTGGAAGGGATTACCAGACTTCGGTATTGGATATCTACGCCTTGTATCCAACCAAAGAGTCGTGGGCTCAGCTTGCCGATCGCGAGGTCGTCTGCGCCGTCTTTGATATGAACTCAAACAAATTAACGGGCAGCGTCAAGAATCTCGGCTTGTAGGGAATTCTCACTGTATATCCCGTTCTGACCCGAAGGCGGCCACTTGGCCGCCCGATCTTTGATTCAATCGCCGATTTGCTGTATCAGCGCGGTCTAGATTTGGCTGTCTGGTCGTTCGCTAACAGTTAATAACCGTTAATTAGCCTGCCTTTGCCAGGCACACCTCCATAGTATCTCACCCTACCGTTGGGAACCTGGCGGCGTCCATACGTAGGTTTCCTGATAGGGCAGCTGGAGAAAATCTTGAAAAAACAAAGAATTAGACGCTGGGCGATTGCGATTGCCGTGGCCGTTACGGCCGCGACGGGTCAAGTCGCGGTGGCCCAGGAAGCAGAAGTATTGACCGTTTATGGCTCGAGAATAGAGGAGACGATCCCTCAAGACCTCGAGCGTTACGGCAATCGCGTCGAAATCATCACTGGTGAGGAAATCAAGCAACGAGGGTTCAACGATGTTTCGCAGGCCCTGCAAATGCTCGTTCCGGGGCTGCATGTCCGACCGAAGAATGGGCAGTTTGACTACTTTGACGCCTCGCTACAGGGGTCGAGGAACTCAGAAATACTCTGGCTGATCGATGGTGTTCGAATCACAAACCGCCTTTACAACGGCACCAGTCCCTTGGACACAGTTCCCGCTCATATGATTGAGAGGATTGAGGTTCTGAAAGGAGGCCAGGGCATCTTTTACGGAACGCAATCCGTTGGCGGCGTGGTCAACATCGTGACCAAGAGTTTTCAAACCGAAGCGGACGGCGAAGTGACAGCCGGAGTCAATAGTAACGATGGCTACTCGCTTAGTGGATATTTCCGAGGAGGAAACAGCGATCACCAGTTCGTCGCCTATGCGTCCCAGGACGAATCTGACGGCTACCAACCCTGGCGTGACCAGGACATTCAGCCCAGTGCGACAGATCGTGAGCGCGGATTCGAGGTCGGGATGGTCGGCCTGAAATATGCATTCAACGCTTCAGACAATTCACGATTGTCGGTTCAATACCAGCGTACGGATAACTCGCTCGATTTCGCTCGACCGTATCTGAATTTTGGTACGGTCAATGAGCGTGAAGAAGATATCTTGACGTTGAAGTATGACTGGCAGGCCAGCCAGAACATCGGCCTGTTCGTTAAGGCCTATCAACACAACTGGGATACCGAATACACCAGGATCTATAACACCCTCGATGCAATGGGCAATGTCACCGGGGCTTTGACTACCATCAACGATCACTCTTACTGGGGGTATGACGATCAAGGCCTGAATGCGATGGCAAAGCTCTATTTCGATGGTGGATTCGAGTATGTGGTGGGGCTCGATCACCAGAGTTTTTCCGGGTCGGATGATGTATGGCGAATCGCAAACCTCGACGAAGAAGTGAACGCGGTTTTTGCCCAGATTCGCACCATGCCGCAGCTTATGGAGAACACGTCTATTGCTTTCGGAATACGTGAGAATGACCCGTCGAACGCCGAGTCAGCGACGGTCTGGAATATGAGCGGAAAGCACTTCTTCACCGAGAGTTTGTACTTCCGGGCGAATGTCGGGACGTCGTTTAGATTGCCAGATGCCGAGGCTCTGTTCTTGAACGAGTACTACGACGATGACAACAACGGAATACCGGATGGCGGGTGGTTTGCAATCGGTAATCCCAATCTGAAGCCCGAGAAGAGCGAAAACCTCAATTTGGCAATCGGCGGTAACGCTGGCGATTTCTCGTACGAGTTAATTGCCTTCGATCGAAACATTACGGACTACATCGATTCCTATGTGCCCTTAACAATTGCGGGCGTTGTCGGCGAGAGTTTCACGAACTCCAACGATAAAGTCCGGGTCGATGGCTTTGAGTTCATCGGTTCGATTCCTTTTAATCAGAATTGGTCGGGGAACTTTAGCCTGAACAGCACCAAGTCGGAGCTCAATGGCGACGGCATTCAATTGACCGGAATCCCGGAAACAGAATTGAAGCTAGCGGCAAACTACGAATCGTCCTCAGTTCCGCTTGGCGTGTCGATTGGCATTGATCGAGTCGGCGACATTAATGCACGAAGAGGTCAGCGGAGGGGTAACTACACCGTGGTCGATCTGTCTGCTTTCTATAATCTCGGCTCGAACGAGCGGCACCAGCTAGTCTTCAGGATCGAAAACCTGACGGACGAGACCTATGCAAGTCGGGTGGACCGCGGAACGCTAGACCTGACTGGGACTTCGTATCTCTACGACAATCTTGGTACGAGCCGGACTGTTCACGGGAGCTATACGCACCGTTTTTAGTTGCTAGCGACCGGCGTTTCGAATAGGTCGAAGCGCCGTCTTTCGCCTCACTTAAGCTACAAACGCCTGTGAATCGCATCCTTTTTCTCTTGCATCGATATCTGGGCATTGCGCTTGGCCTGGTGATGTCCATTTGGTGTCTCTCCGGCATCGTGATGATGTATGTGCAGTACCCGGAGATGAGTGCCTTGGACGAGGCACGGTCTTTGGAGCCTCTGGATCTCGCCGGGTGTTGCATTTTGCCAGCGGATTTGGAGGGCGCGGATCGTTCTGCACTCGATGCCTACCGAATCGAGATGATGGCGGGGCGTCCGGTTCTCAGGCTGGATCAATCATCCGGCGAGCAGCGCTACATGGATCTGGCGACCGGATCGTTTCTCACGGAATTGAGCGAGCGTGAAGCAACAACCGTAGCGAAGTCCTTCGCAATGACAGCTGGTATCGATTCGTATCGGTTCGCGGGACTAGTGGAGCGTGATCAGTGGACAGTCTACGGCGCGTACGACGTCTACCGGCCGTTCTATAAATTCATTGGGGACGACGATTCCGTGACGGCCTGGTACGTATCGAGCCAGACAGGGGAGGTAGTGCAATTCACCACTGGTTCTGACCGGTTCTGGAATTGGCTCGGAGCGGTGCCGCACTGGCTATATCCAACTCTACTTAGACAGCATACGTATCTTTGGAGTCAGGTCGTTATTTGGCTAACGATCTTTTGCACCTTTCTGACAGTCCTCGGAATATATGTTGGCATCCGGCAATATAGGTCGCGTCGCAGCGGCCGACGCTCGCCTTACAAAGGGGCGGCTCTCTGGCATCACTACGCGGGGCTG
>Ga0224508_10002538_pt1 | contig 15432 bp, 12 predicted proteins | sample SF_Jan12_sed_USG_4_FD_170157 | JGI IMG/M metagenome (GOLD analysis project Ga0224508, IMG submission 170157) | Sediment microbial communities from San Francisco Bay, California, United States - SF_Jan12_sed_USGS_21 | ecosystem: Environmental > Aquatic > Marine > Sediment | place: USA... | reverse complement strand
ATACTGGCTTCGGGCACCAGCGTCTCCAGCCGTTCCGCAACGCGCCCAATGTCCTCGACGCGGTTATGGATGAAATAGACCTGGCCGCCGCGTTTGATTTCGCGCAGGCAGGCTTCCCGAATGATGACGTCGTTCCACTCTGAGACAAAGGTTCTTACCGCGAGGCGTTCCGCCGGCGGCGTCGTGATCAGTGACATCTCACGCAAACCGCCGAGTGCCAGGTTGAGAGTCCGCGGAATCGGTGTCGCTGTGAGCGTCAGAATATCGACTTCACTGCGCAACGACTTGATCGCTTCCTTGTGACGCACTCCGAAGCGATGTTCTTCGTCCACGATGACAAGGCCGACGTCACGAAGATCTTTCGTGTGTTGCAAAAGACGGTGCGTGCCGATCACGACATCGACGTTGCCTGATCGAAGGCCCGCGACAATGTCCTTGACCTGTTTGGCTGACTGGAATCGCGACAGTACCTCTACCCGGACAGGCCAGTCGGCGAACCGGTCTCTGAAATTGTGCCCGTGTTGCTGTGCCAGCAGCGTGGTCGGTACGAGCACAGCGACTTGTTTGCCGCCATGCACGGCCGCGAACGTGGCGCGCAAAGCCACTTCCGTCTTGCCGAAACCAACATCACCGCAAACGACGCGATCCATGGCCTGATCGGAAGCGAGGTCTTCGAGCACGTCGTCGATCGTATGTGCCTGGTCTTCAGTCAGTTCGAAAGGAAAGCCGGACTCGAACGTGCGGTAGTCGGTTTCCGGCCAGTGAAAGCTATAACCGGGGCGTGCCGCGCGTCTCGCGTAAACATCCAGCAGTTCGGCCGCGACGTCGCGAATTCTGCTGATCGCCCGGCGCTTGGCCTTTTCCCACTGGTCGCTGCCCAACCGGTGCAGGGGCGCGTTTTCGGGCGACGCGCCGGTATAGCGCGAAATCAGGTCGAGCGCATGCACCGGCACATAGAGCTTGTCACCATCGGCGTATTCGAGGTGCAGAAATTCGGCCATAATCCCGCCCGCCTCGAGACTTGTCAGCCCCAGGTATCGGCCCACACCGTATTCCTCATGGACAACGGGTGAACCCGGCTCGAGATCATTGAGTTGCCGGATGATGGTTTCCGGGTCGCGGTCGCTGTGCCGTCTGCGCCGCCGCGTTTTGGTCCGTTCGCCAAACAGCTGCTGCTCGCTGATGACACCGACTTTGGCGCCGGGCAAGAGCACGCCGTTTTCGACGGGCGCCACGGCAACACCGATGCGCTGCCCAAGTTCCTTGAACGACTGCCAGTCGTCGACGCGCACCAGGTCAAGTCCCCGCCCGGATAGCAAGTCGACCAGTTGTTCGCGACGCCCCGGCGAGTCCGTCGAAAACAGCACGCGCCCGTCGAAACCCTGGAGAAACTGCATGAGGGAGGCCGCCGCATCCTCGTAGCGAGCTTCGATCTTCATTGCCGGGGGCAAGCGGGTGTCGTGGTTGCGGGCGTTTTGCCCTTCGGCGAGAGATTGCGCGGAATAGCTGATGTGCGCAAAGGTCCCGAGTTGCTGCGATACCGATTCGGGTGCCAGGAAGGTCTCATCGACATTCAGGATGGGCCTCTCCGGGTCGAGGCTGCAAAGCTCGTAGCGTTCATGCGCTTCCGCCCAGAATTGCTGCAAAAGCGAGTCAAGCGCGCTGGGTGCCAGAATCAGGCAGTCGCCCGGGACGTAATCGAGGAGCGTGGCGCTCGCTTCGAAGAACAACGGCAGGTAATACTCGATACCCCCGTGTGCAATGCCGTCTGAAACCTCCCGATATACACGTGACTTTCCGGGCTGCCCCTCGAAGCGCTCGCGGTAGCGGTCGCGAAACAGGTGAATGGCGTCCGCGTCCAGCGGCACTTCGCGCGCGGGCAGGACATTGATGTCCCTGACCTTTTCGCCAGAAAGCTGCGTCTCTGCCGAGAAGTAGCGCAGAGACTCGATCTCGTCGTCGAGGAAATCGATGCGGACCGGCGCGCTGGCTCCCATCGGGAAGATATCGATCAGAGAACCACGGACCGCAAATTCGCCGTGCTCCGAAACCTGGGGAACCCGGTAGTAACCTGCTGCAACCAGTGCGCTGGTGAACGCCTCGCGCTGCAGGGTCTGACCTGTGGACAGCGACAGCGAACGGGCCTGTACGTAGTCGACGGGAGGCAGACGCTGCTGCAGCACACTCGCGGCCGCGATGACGATGCCTTTTCGCATGTTCGGGAGCGCGGCGAGGACGTTCAGGCGCTCCGAAATGATGTCCTGGTGCGGCGAGAAACTGTCCCACGGCAACGTTTCCCATTCGACGAAATGGAGCACGGGCACATCGGGCCCGGCAAAGAAGCGAATTTCTGCTTCGAGCTGATCGGCGTGTCGGGGATCCTCCGCCAGCATCAGGACCGGCCGTTCGATGCTCTCTGCGAGTTCAGCGGCAGCCAGCGCCGCGCTGGCGCCGATGAGGCGCCCCCAGCCGATCGGCAAGCCGGAACCGGGCAATGCGGGTGTGCCAGAGATCAGGAGGGGTGTGCTCAACGGACGGCTTGTGGGCTGCTAGGTATCACGGGGACGCGATTATTACATAGAGCACACCAGCCGCAACCAATACTCGGCGGGCAAAGCGCTCCAGGACACGCTTGTATGGAATAATTCAGACACATGATCCGTCATTCATTAACCGATGCGTAACGTTATTCACAATCCTCTGGTCGAAAACGCGCCGAGGAAATATCCGGGCGTCCTCCTGACGGCGTTGCTGTGCTTTGTTGTACAGGTGGCATTCGGCGCCTTTTTGCCGCCACCGAATACTGACGGAAGAAGAAGTGGAATTGATCATCGACTACCTGTACACCTTGTAGTCGGAAAACGGACCTACGGAGACCAAGACATGCGAATAGCGAGACGGTTGATTCTGAGAGGTGGCCTTGCCCTTGCGTTGCTTGCGGCCTTGCCGAGGGCCCTTCTGGCCGCCGCATGGCCAGACAAGGCGTTCTCTTCAACGGCGGCCAGCGAGGCCATGATCGACCTGCTAGGCACGGACCAGACAATCCCGACGGAGCAGATTTTTTTGAAAGTGCCCGAGATTGCAGAAAATGGGGCGGTCGTTCCGGTAACCATCCGCTCGGATCTGGAGAATATTGAGTCCATCAGTATTATCGTCGAGAAGAATCCGCGACCTCTGGCAGCAACATTCGAGATGTTGCCGGAGACGCTGGCCGAGATTTCCAGCAGGATCAAGATGGGAGAAACCTCGGACGTAATGGCCGTAGTCAAGACAGCGGATGGAATATACAGCACATCGAAACAAGTCAAAGTGACGATTGGGGGCTGCGGTGGCTAATGTCGGCGTGACTCGAGGAAAGAGATAATGGCGAGCAAGATCAAAGTAAAGACGAAACTCACGGGCGACGTCGCCGAGATAAAGAGTTTGATGCTTCACCCAATGGAAACGGGAGCACGGAAAGATCCCGATACCGGAGAAACTGTCCCTGCACACCATATAACTCAACTGACATTCACCAACAACGGCAAACCGGTAATGGTGGCTAACTTCAGTACGGCTGTTTCCAAGAATCCCTATTTCGGCTTCAAGTTCCAGGGCGCCAATGCGGGCGACACGCTCGTTGTCAGCTGGGTCGACAACCTGGGGAACACGGACAAAATCGAAACCGCGCTGAAATAAGTCGTCGGTCGATGAGTTAAGCGTGGTTACGACAAGAACAAGCGCCTGCCTGTTTATCTCGGTCGTCGCGACGTTGCTTGGGCATGCAGCCGCTGTTGCGGAGCCGGAGGAGGACCGGCTTTCGTTTGTTGCCTTTTTTCTGTCGCGCGCATGAACTCAGGAGAAACGACATGATGGAATGGGAACCGGTTTACAGGGTTGCCATGCTGGGCTTCCTCGTGGGTATTGTATTCGGTGCGATCGCGAATAAGACCAACTTCTGCACGATGGGAGCCGTAAGTGACTGGGTGAACATCGGCAGTAAGGATCGGCTGAGAGCCTGGCTGCTGGCGATAGGTATTGCAATTATCGTCAGCCAGGTCATGCAGGCCCTGGGGCTCATCAATCTTTCCGACGCGCTTTATCTGACGCCGAATTTTGGATGGCTCGGCCATATTGTTGGTGGGTTCTTGTTCGGCGTTGGTATGACGCTGGCATCGGGTTGCGGGCAACGCACCTTGGTTCGTGTAGGGGGTGGCAACCTCAAGTCCCTGGTGGTGATGATCTTGCTGGGACTAACGGCTTATATGACGATGCGGGGGCTGCTCGCCCTGGTCAGGGTAAACGGGATCGAGGTAACGAACATCAGCCTGTCGGGTTCGGGTATTCCCGATCAAGGTATCGGTACGCTGATTGCTGCTACTGCCGGCATCGCTAACACAACGCTGGTCAATTGGGTCGTAGCGGCATTGCTCGGAGGAGGGCTGGTCGTCTATGCGTTTGCCGCAAGATCTTTCCGCCGTAGTTTCGACAATATTCTGGCCGGCATTGTCATCGGTCTGATTATTCCCGCCGGGTGGTATATCACCGGTGTGATTGGTTTTGACGATTTCGATCCCGTGCGCTTCGAATCGTATACGTTTATCGCGCCGACGGGCGAGAGCCTCATGTATCTCCTGACGTTCACGGGTTCGACGATCAGTTTCGGTGCGGCTGCCGTGTTCGGCGTCATTCTGGGATCGTTTCTCTATGTCATCCTGACCGGAAAGTTTCGACTGGAAACCTTCACCAACCGGGAGGACATGATTCGGCATCTCTTTGGCGGAATCTTCATGGGCTTCGGTGGGGTACTCGCGCTGGGCTGCACGATCGGGCAGGGCGTGACGGGGATGTCTACTTTGGCGCTGGGTTCCCTGCTGTCATTGATCAGCATCGTATTCGGCAGCGCCCTGGCCATGAAGATCGAATATTACCGCCTGGATGATATGACCTTCTTCGGCGCGCTCGGGCGATCGCTGTCGGACATGAAGCTGTTGCCAGCGTCGCGTCACTCGGAATGACAAGCTGGCACGGGGCTTAACGTTTGACGACGGCGTGGATGACGCGGTCGTACTCGAAGAACACGACGAAGTCCTTGTACTCCCAGCGCGTTATCGGCGGCTCACCGACCGGTGCCCTGACGCTGACCGGACTGCCGTACTTGGACTGGACGCTGGTCTGGGTCATGCCACGAGTCGGGCGTGCATCGCCGGAACCGGGCGAGACACCTTCCATTTGCAGCGTTTCGGCCTGTGCCGTGCCGAAAAAAGCCATGAACAAGGCGATCAGTGTGGCGGTGCGCAGTTTGGCCATTGGTCCGTCTCCCGGGTGCGGTCCGGTGACTATAACATTGCTCGCCGGACCAAAAACAGTTGATCTGTAAGGTTTTTACACAGGTCCGGCCCCTGTATATGTGAACTGGGTCACAAACAACCAGTGTCCTGTCCCGCAAGTTCGCAGGCTCCCGAAGAACGCGCTGGATCTGCACGAACTTGCGGGACGGGACACCAGCGGCGAATCCCGGAGTTGCCAGGCGATGAATGTGGTTTAATGCGTGCCGATGATCAACCCTGTCGAACTGTTCGTCGGGCTGCGCTACCTCCGGGCCAAGAGGCGCACCCGATTCGTGTCCTTTATCACGCTGATATCCCTCATCGGCATAGCCCTTGGCGTCGCTGCACTGATCGTCATTCTGTCGGTCATGAACGGTTTCGAGGGCGAACTCCGCGGCCGACTCCTCAGCATGTCGGCGCACGGCAGCGTTACTCGTGTCGACGGTTTGACCGAGGACTGGGAGAACCTCGTGAAGCAGGTGAGCTCGGAACCTGGCGTGACAGCGGCAGCGCCCTTCGTGCAGATGGAAGGCATGATCCAGGCAGGTCGTGAGCTTTTCGGGGTTCTCGTGCACGGCGTCGATCCGCTTTACGAGAAGCCGCTGTCGGGCGAAATGATCAACATGGTAGAGGGCGATCTCGACGTTTTGCAGGCGGGCAGTCGCAGCATTATTCTCGGGCGTATTCTTGCCTATGATCTGGGTGCGCGCATCGGCGACGGCGTAGTGCTGCTCATTCCACGCCCGGTCGGTGACGGTACCCTGGAACCCGTGCTCGAGCGGTTCGTTCTGCGGGGCGTCTTCGAGGCGGGTCTGCAGGATCATGACGGCGTGCTTGCCCTCGTTCACGTTTCTGATGCGGCCGGGATCCAGGCCTTGGGCGAAGCGGTCAGCGCTGTGCGTTTTCGCTCCGACGATGTCATGGCGGCACCGGCCGTCGCCCGCGCGTTGCAGGCACGACTTGGCGATGGCATCAGCACGAGCGACTGGACCATCGAGAATGGCAGCTATTTCCGCGCTATTCGCATCGAGAAAATGATGATGTCGTTGATCCTCTCGCTGATCATTGGCGTCGCCGCATTCAATATTGTGGCAAGTCTCGTCATGGTCGTAACCGACAAAACCACAGACATCGCCGTGCTTCGCACACTGGGTATGGGGCCGGCCGGCGTCGTGCGCGTTTTTTTCGTGCAGGGCGCCATGATTGGCTGGGCCGGCGTGCTGATCGGCGTGATGCTCGGGATCGCGCTCGCGCTCAATGTACCGGTTATCGTGCCTTTCCTCGAGCAATCACTGGGTTTCCAGATCATGCCCGGCGACGTTTACTACGTGACGCGGATACCGTCCGAACTGGAATGGCAGGACGTTGCGATTATCGCGGTTTCGGCATTTGTCCTTACGTCACTGGCGACGCTGTATCCGGCACGCCGTGCGGCCTTGGTCAATCCTGCCGCAGCGTTGCGCTATGAGTAAGTCATATGGGTAATCGTTTCGAAATGTGGATTGGCGGCCGCTACGTTCGTTCACGCAGCAGTAACAATTTTGTCTCGATGATCTCGGCCATCTCGATGCTTGGCATTGCAATCGCCGTCACTGTGCTGATTGTCGTCATGTCGGTTGTCAACGGCTTCGAGCGTGAGCTCAAAGACCGGCTGCTTGCGATGACGGCGCATGCCAGCATCGAGAATGTCGATGGTGAGTTGGCGAGTTCAAGTGCTCTGATCGAAACAGCGCAGGAGAATCCTCGGGTTCGCGCAGTGGCGCCCTACGTCGATGGGCAGGCACTGTTGGTGTTCAATGATGAACTCAGCGGCGCCGAGATACGGGGCATAGAACCGCAGCTGGAGGATGCCGTATCCGGCGTCGGTGGCGTAATGCAGGCGGGGCAGCTCGACGATCTCGAGGCCGGAGCCTTCAATATCGTTCTCGGTGTCGAACTGGCAGACGCGCTCAAGGTTGTTATTGGCGACAAGGTTACCGTGACGCTCGCAGAGGGCAGGGTGACACCGGCAGGAGTCATTCCGAGAACGAAGCGCTTTTTGGTCAGCGGTATGTATCGCGTGGGCATGTATGAGTTCGATCGTCGGCTTGCGTTTATCAATATCCGCGACGCGCAGAGGCTGTATCTCAAGAAGGACACGGTGACCGGGGTTCGCCTGGCCGTCACGGAGATTTACGAAGCGCCCGCTATCGTTCGTGAAGTGGCGCTCGCGCACGGGGAACTCGTGCTCGTGAGCGACTGGACGCGTCGGCATGTCAATTTCTTCCGCTCGATCCAGATCACGAAGTCGATCCTGTTCGTGATTCTGCTCATGGTGATCGCCGTAGCGGCGTTCAATATCGTCTCGACGCTCGTCATGGTCGTGAAGGACAAGCAGGCGGACATCGCTATTTTGCGCACTATCGGCGCCAGGCCCATGAGCATACTGCGGATCTTTGTTACCCAGGGCAGCATCGTCGGAGTTGTCGGCACGCTGGCAGGCGTCGTGCTTGGCGTGCTGCTGGCACTTAACCTGGAATCGATCGTCGGTTTTTTCGAAGCCGCGTTCGGCATCAAATTTCTCGCCGCGGACGTCTATTTCATCAGTGATCTGCCCTCCGAGTTGCGCTACGGTGATGTGTCGAAAATAGCCATCCTGGCGCTCGTGCTCGCATTGATTTCCACACTTTATCCGGCCTGGGTCGCCGCCAGGACAGCTCCGGCGGAGGCCCTGAGATATGACTGAAGTATCGCCCGACGGTCAGGCCCCTGTCCTCGACTGTCGTAACGTCGTCAGGCGTTTTCGTGAGGGCGCCTCGATGCTGGAAGTGCTGCGCGGCGTGACGCTTGCGGTGCAGCCGGCCGAGCGAGTCGCAATTGTCGGCGCGTCGGGCTCGGGCAAAACCACATTGCTGCAAATCATGGGCGGTCTTGACGAGCCGAGTGAGGGTGAAGTGCTGGTCGATAACAAACCGATGCACGGCACCGACGAAGCCGCAAAAGGCGATCTGCGCAATCGGTACATCGGCTTCGTCTATCAATTCCATCATCTCCTGCCAGAATTCACGGCGGAAGAGAACGTTGCCATGCCTCTGCTGATTCGGCGCGAAGCAAAACCGGCCGCACTGCAGCAGGCGCGCAAGTTACTGGGACGCGTCGGCCTCGGCGAGCGCCTGACGCACAAGCCGGGCGAGTTGTCGGGTGGCGAACGCCAACGTGCCGCTGTCGCCCGCGCACTCATAACCCGTCCACAGCTGGTGCTCGCGGATGAGCCGACGGGTAACCTGGATTCCGGCAATGGCGAGCATGTTCTCAAGCTGATGCTCGAGCTCAACGAGGAGCTGAAGACCAGCCTGGTGATCGTCACGCACGATCATTCGATCGCGCAACGCATGGACCGGATACTGGTGCTCGAAGATGGCGTGTTGCGCGAATCAGTCTGATCCGGCGTTGCGCCGAAGGTTCTGTTTGCGGGCTTTGTAGTTGCCGATCGATAGTCGCCAGAGAATGTCCAGCACGATGTAGCCGACCAGCGCCGCGGCGCTGCCGAGGAGCAGACTGCCCAGCAGCATCGGTTGCCAGATGTTGACGAACGTGTGCGTCACCCATTCAAGGGTCAGCTCCATTTCAAAAGGCTGCGGCGGCATATCCAGGATAATGATGCCCAGCCGATACGCGAAATAGAACATCGGCCCGACCGTCAATGGATTACTCACCCACGTCGTGACCGCGGCGACCGGAATGTTGATGCGCAGGGCCAGCGCAGCCAGTGCGCTCATCAGCATATGCCCGGGAAACGGCAGGAAGGCCACAAACAAGCCGGTCGCAAAAGCGGGCACTACCCATCTGCGGCGAATGCCCCAGAGGCGGTGATCGTGCAGCAGGTGACGGAACGGCGTCATGAACCACTGCTGGCTCATGTGATGGCGTTTGAACGCAAATTTCCGAAAAAAGCGTCTTGGCATTGACTGATGATCCGGTTTCCATAGTGAGTGCCGACAAATGACGCCAAGCACTCATGATCAGGGCCTGCCTCCTGATAGTCGCAGGCGGCTATGCGGCGCAGCATAGCAGGGTGCCGCTAAGCTCGGACCTCTGCAAGTTGTTGTTAGTTGCATCGATTGCAATGCTCGTGTGCCGGCGAACGCGTTTTCCAGGGTATGTGTTGCTGGGATTCACCTTGTTCATGCAGGCGGGTCAGGGCGTCGTCGACGATCGCCTCGAGGCGCAATTCGCGAACGACAGCCTGTTGACTCGGGTCCGGGTCGTGGATTTTCCCAGAGCGACGGGTAACTCGGTCGTGATGCTGGTCGAGCCGCTCGACGATCGTCGCTTGCCGCCACGTTCCAGATTGAGCTGGTTCGAGCCGCCGCTGCAGCCGTCGATTGGCGACGTCTGGGAGCTGGAACTGCGGCTCAAACGGCCGCGTGGCTATAGCAACCCCGGCGTTTTTGACGTCGAAGCATGGATGTTTCGGCAAAAAATCCATGCGAGCGGATACGTCGTGAACGGCAAACGCAACCGGCGTCTGGGCACCGGGACCGAGAACACCATCAACGCATTTCGACGCCAGTTTGTCGCGCGCGCAAGCGTTGCGACCGAGTCGCGCGACGCGTCGGCGGTTCTTGCGGCCGTCGGTGTAGGTGCGCGGCATCTGATATCCAGTGCGCAGTGGGACAATTACGCGATGTCGGGCACCAGCCATCTCATGGCGATCTCGGGCTTGCACATCGGCCTGGCCGCCACTTTCGCGTTTCTCCTCGCCAGGGCCCTGCTGGGAGGTCTGCGCACGAAAAGCAACGTCCAGATTGCGGCGATAGGGGTCGGCGTCCTGGTGGCAATGCTCTACGCGGCGGTGTCCGGTTTCGGCGTTCCCGCACAGCGGGCCTCGCTAATGTTACTGGTCGCCGCATTAGCGGTTGTGCGACGCCGTCCTGTTGATCCGTTCGCGACCGTCTCCGTCGCGGCAGTTGCCGTGTTCATACTGGACCCGGTCGCGACCATGACGCCCGGGTTCAATCTGTCCTTTGCGGCTGTCGTGCTGCTGCTGTGGCTGGCGCGCTGTCGAAACAGTACGGCGGGAGGCCGGAGGTTCATTGCCCGGGCAGTGAACACGGTGCGCCAGCTCTTCACCATGCAGGTGTTTCTGCTGCTTGGCCTGGTGCCTCTTACGGTAATCCTGTTTGACCGCGTGGCCTTACTCGCGACACCGGTGAATCTCGTCGCCGTGCCACTTTTCAGCGCTGTGACCGTACCTCTCACGCTCGCGAGCCTGGCAATTGGCGACACGTTTGAACAGGCAGGTTTCGCCGCATTGCAAATAGCGGCCGAAAGCGTCGACTGGCTGGGTGCATTGATCGAGCAGGTGGTACGTTTGCCGGTCGCCGATGTCACCGTTGCCGGAGTTCAAGGCTGTGCCTGGCTTGTCGTCATCATGCCCGCACTCTGGGCAATACTGCCGCAAGCCTGGCCCGGGCGCTGGGTTGCGCCGCTCGCCGTTGCGGGATTGCTACTGCACGCGCCACAGCCTCCCAATCAGAGTTGCTTCGACGCTCACATTCTCGACGTGGGGCAGGGGCTTGCGACAGCGGTGCAAACACGGCGAAGCACCCTGCTGTTCGACACGGGTGCATCTTATCGCGGCGGGGGGAGCGTGGCGGAACGCGTGATTGTACCGTTTCTAAAATCGAAGGCCATAAAACGCATTGACCACCTGGTAGTCTCTCACGCCGATAACGATCACAGCGGCGGCGTGCGTGCAGTTCATGAATATGCCGAGATTGGAGCGACCTTGGTCGGCGAAACACTGCGGCAGTCCAGCCTGCCGACATTCCCGTGCGTGGCAGGACAGCACTGGGAGGCGGATGGCGTACACTTTCGCATTCTGCATCCGCATCGAGATTCGCCGCATGAGGGCAACGATTCTTCCTGTGTTTTACTGATCAGCGTGGGCCCACACAGTTTGCTGCTTACCGGCGATATAGAGGCGGGCGCCGAACGCGAGATTATTGAAAAGAACGGACCACTTGTCGCCGACGCCGTGGTCGTGCCACACCATGGCAGCTCGACGTCCTCCGGCGTGCCATTCGTTGATGCCGTGTCGCCTCTGGTAGCCATCGTTTCGGCCGGATATGGCAATCGCTGGGGTTTTCCCAAAGAGCGAGTGGTGATGCGCTGGCAGGCCGTCGGCGCCGAGGTACTGGATACCGCAACATCGGGTGCCGTCAGTCTGCGCTTATGTGCCGCAGGTGGTCTTCGGGATTTGCGCAGGGACCGATACGAGCGCCGCCGATTCTGGCGTGACCACGGCGGCTAGGGCTCAGAAAGCGCAATGTAGCGGGAGAATTTTCCTCGCGGTCACTGTATATTTCATTTTTCCTCCTCGGTCAGGTCTCTATGGTTGAGATAGTCAAATCCGGCGGCTACCTGATGGCGCCAATCATCATCTGCGCGATCGTCGCGATGGGAATCATCCTTGAGCGATTCTGGACCCTGCAACAGAAGCGCGTCATTCCCGAGGATCTGACCAGCAAAGTCTGGGGCTGGGTAAAGAAGGATCAGTTGGACCAGAAGCAGATTCAGGTCTTGCATCAGGGCTCGGCACTGGGGCAGATACTGGCAGCCGGGCTGATCAATCGCGACCGGGAACGGACCGTCCTCAAAGATGCCATCGAAGACACGGGTCGGCACGTCGTGCATGAGCTGGAGCGTTATCTCGAAACGCTGGGCACGATCGCGGCCATTTCACCCTTGCTGGGTCTTCTGGGCACCGTGATCGGCATGGTCAAGGTATTCACGGCAATCACCACGCATGGCGTCGGCAATCCGACGGTATTGGCCGGGGGTATCGCCGAAGCGCTGATCACGACAGCGGCCGGTCTTACCGTGGCAATCCCCGCGCTGATTGGCTATCGCTACTATCGCACTCGTGTGGATACGCTGGTCGTCGACATGGAGAAAGAGGCGATCAAGCTGGTCGAGGCGTTGCACCGGCGAAGCGAGAAAGGGTCGCGATGAGATTCTCCGAGGTGCCGTTGTGGCGCGCAGGGAAAGGATAGTGCCATGAAGCTGAGCCTGCGGCCGCGCACGCAGCCCGAGGTTAACCTGACGTCATTGATCGACGTCGTCCTGCTGTTGCTTATTTTCTTCATGGTATCGACGAGCTTCGTGAAGCAATCGCAAATTGCGATTCGCCTGCCGGAGGCGGACAGCGCCGCAATTGTCGAAGAAACGCCACAGCAGATCGATATCATGATCACCGAAAGCGGCACTTATCTTGTCAACAATCGCGAACTCATCAACAATCGCCCGGCGACCATTCGCAATGCCTTACAGAAGGTTTCGGCGGGCAATAACAAGTTGCCGCTTACGATCAGCGCCGACGCAAACGCCAAACATCAGCACGTGGTGACGGCGATGGACGTCGCCGGGCGACTCGGCTTTACGCAGATCAGCATCGCAACTGTCAACGACCCGGTTGAGTAGCTGAGGTGAGCAAGCGTATCGATCCCAAGGCAGGCGTCGTCTACGCTAGGCTGTGGCATTACGTCACGCCGCACAAACTCATCGGCCTTATCGCCGTTGTCGGCATGACGGCGACGGCCCTCGTTGAAGCCGGTCTCGTCTACCTGCTCAAGCCGCTGACTGACGAAACGCTGGTCGCACAGAATCTGCAAAGCGCGAGCTGGATCCCGCTGGCCTTCATGGCAATCTTCATTCTGCGTGGCATTGCCGGGTTCGCCACCGAATCGTCGCTCGGCTGGATAGGCCGACAGGTCATCAGCGACTTGCGGCGAGAGGTCTTTTGCAAGTTCCTGACATTGCCTGCAAGTTTCTTTGACGCTCGCACGACAGGTCCGCTGTTATCGCGCATGACCTACAACGTCGAGATGGTGGCCGAGTCGGTTACGAGTGTGGTCACGATCCTGGTCCGGGATACGTTGACCGCTATTGCCGCTCTTTGCGTCATGCTCTATCACAGTCCGCGGCTTACTGCGTTCGTTGCTATCGTGTTTCCTGTCGTCGCGTTGATCGTTCGATTGCTGGGAATCGCGTTTCGTCGTTACAGCAGCCGTATTCAGGACTCGGTCGGTGAAGTCACGCAGGTAACGGATGAAATCGTGCGCGGCAACTGGGTGGTCAAAGCGTTCGGAGGCTACGATTACGAGCGCTCGCGAATTGACGAAGCGGATGGCAAGAATCGCAAACAGCACCTGAAATTGATCCGTGTACGTTCGCTGGGTGTGGCCGTCACCCAGGCCGTCTTCGGACTCGGTATCGCGCTCGTGATCTACGAGGCGGGGCGCCAATCGGTGGCAGGTGTCCTGAGTCCTGGGCAGTTCATATCGTTTTTTGCAGCGATGATGCTGATGCTGCAGCCCATCCGACGCATTACAAACGTCAATGCAACCCTGCAACGCGGCGTGGCTGGAGCAGACAGCCTTTTCATAATCATGGATGAAAAGGATGAGGATGATTCAGGCACTGTCGAGTTACAGCGCGCCAGTGGGGACGTTGTTTTTGATGGCGTGTGTTTTTCATACGGGGATAAGAAAGGCCCGGTTCTCAGGGACATTGACGTGGTCCTCGAGGCGGGCAAGACGCTGGCGGTTGTCGGGCACTCAGGCAGTGGCAAATCAACGTTGGCGAGTCTGTTGCCACGGTTTTATGAATTGGATTCAGGCGATATCCGTATAGACGGCGTTTCGATTCAGGACCTCACCCTGGCCAGCCTCCGTGCCAATATCAGTCTCGTGACCCAGGACGTCGTGCTCTTTAATGACACGATTGCAAATAACCTTGCCTATGGGCAACTCAGGTCGCATTCGCGTGAGGACGTATTGCGAGCTGCGGAAGCGGCACATGTCCTGGAATTCGCCAACGAGCTGCCCGATGGCCTCGAGACGATGGTGGGTGATCGTGGCGTCCTGTTATCCGGCGGACAGCGTCAACGCATTGCGATCGGCCGTGCGCTCCTGAAGAACGCGCCGATATTGATACTGGACGAGGCCACCTCGGCGCTGGATACGCAATCCGAACGCCGTATTCAGGATGCGCTCAACGTGCTGATGAAGGATCGAACCACGCTCGTTATCGCGCATCGGCTGTCGACCGTCGAAAGCGCAGATCGCATTATCGTCCTCGATGCAGGTCGAATCGTCGAGTCCGGAACACACAGCGAACTCATCGCGCATGACCGACACTACGCGCGCCTGTATCACATGCAGTTGGGTGCCGAGACAAACGACGAATGAGCGCTGGCGCGTCTTATCGATGGATTCATCGTGTCTGGTATGAAGATGCTCGATCTGGCTGGCTGTTGTTGCCTTTGAGCGGCCTTTACTGGCTCATTACGATGGGCAGAGGTTTTCTCTATCGTTGTGGCATCTTGAAGACCCACCACGTACCTGTCCCGGTCATTGTGGTTGGCAATATAACGGCGGGGGGCACCGGCAAGACGCCCACGGTCATCTGGCTTGCGCGCGAGCTTCGCGGGCATGGCTTGTCGCCCGGGATCGTTAGTCGCGGTTATGGGGGCAGCAAATCGGACTCGCCAATGCGCGTCGACCCGGACAGCCCTGCGACACTCGTTGGCGATGAACCGGTGCTGCTTGCCAAGCGAAGTGAGTGCCCGGTGATTGTCGACTCCAATCGGGTGCGCGCCGCGGCGATGCTTGCCGATGACGGGGTCGATGTCGTCATCGCGGATGATGGCCTGCAGCATTATCGCCTTGGTCGTGATTACGAGATTTGTGTTATCGACGGTACCCGGGGGCTCGGCAATCGCCGACTGCTGCCGGCCGGTCCACTTCGCGAATTAGCTGGCCGGCTCGACGACGTCGATCAATTGCTGGTCAACGGGCCAATGCGGATGAGCCGCGATCTATCGGTTGCCGAGCAGAACGCCGTCGAGTTTGAACTGCTTGCGACCGAAGCTTGCCGGCTCAACGGCTCTTTGGTCCGGCCTATCGAGCGATTTGCGGGAAGTACCGTGCATGCTGTCGCAGCAATCGGGAACCCGGCACGGTTTTTCGACCTGTTACGGTCATTCGGAATACAGGTCCTTGAACATCCGTTCGTCGATCACGCGGCTCTCGTCCAGAAGGACATTGAGTTCGGCGATGACTTCCCTGTAGTCATGACT
>Ga0224508_10002537_pt1 | contig 15442 bp, 14 predicted proteins | sample SF_Jan12_sed_USG_4_FD_170157 | JGI IMG/M metagenome (GOLD analysis project Ga0224508, IMG submission 170157) | Sediment microbial communities from San Francisco Bay, California, United States - SF_Jan12_sed_USGS_21 | ecosystem: Environmental > Aquatic > Marine > Sediment | place: USA... | reverse complement strand
CCATGACCTCGCCTGAGTGCAGCATGGCCTCGGTCCACGCCGCCAGTTCGGCAGCGTTGAGTCCGTTGAGATAGACGGCCATCAGCAGTGCGGCCATCTGGTAGTCCGGGATCTCGTCGCGGCTGTAGGAGCCGATGAGCCAGGCGATGTCGAGCTCGCTCAGCTCTCCGCCATCGCGCTTACGCTCGATGAGCTCGATGATGCTCACGTGACGTCGGACCAGAAGCTGGTGCCGGGGAAGTCGGCGTCGAGGCCGAAGCCCTCCGCCACCGTCGCCGCCACGTCGCAGTACTGCTGGCGAACTCCGAGGTCAACGCCGGCGGCCCCTGCCGCATGTACCAGCAGTGGCACAAACTCACGGCTGTGGTTGGTGTCGCCGTCTGTGGGGTCGGTGCCGTGGTCGGCGGTGATGATCATCATGTCGTCGGGGCCCAGGACGTCGACCAGATGGGGGAGGTGCTCGTCGATGAGCTTCAGCCCCTCGGCGTAGCCCTCGGGGTTCTCGCGGTGGCCGTAGCGCATGTCGAGGTCGACCAGGTTGGTCATAACGATGCCGCGTTCCACCTCGCCGATGGCGCGCCGAGTGGCCTTCATCCCGTCGAGGTCGCCTTCGGTGTGGATGGCCCTGGTCAGGCCCCTTCCGGCGAAGAGGTCTTCGATCTTGCCGACACCGACCACCTCGAGCCCTGCTTCCTTGGCATGGTCGAGGAGGGTGGCGCCGGGCGGGGGCATGGCGTAGTCGTGGCGCTCGTAGGTGCGGTGATAGCTGCCGGGCTCACCCTCGAATGGCCGCGCGATGATGCGGCCGATGTGATAGTCGTCGGCGACATCGCGGGCGACCGCGCAGATCCGGTACAGCTCCTCGAGCGGCACCACTTCCTTGTGAGCCGCGATCTGGAGAACCGAGTCGGCCGACGTGTAGAGGATGGGGTGGCCGGTCTCGGCGTGCCGTCCACCGAGGTCGTCGATAATGACCGTGCCTGAAGCCGAGTAGTTGCCGAGGAACCGATGGCCGGTCTCGGCCTCGAGACGATCGACGAGGTTGGCGGGGAACCCATCGGGAAAGGTGGCGTGCGGTTCGGTGGTCTTGACGCCGGCGATCTCCCAATGGCCGGTGGTCGAGTCCTTGCCGGCAGACGACTCTTGAAGCTTGCCGTAGGCCATGGTCGGGGCCGCCGCCGCCGGCACGCCTTCGATGGCGCCGTGCAGGTTGCCGAGACCAAAGGCCTCGAAGTTGGGTAGGTGCAGGCCGCCTACTGCCAAGGCGGTGTGGCCAACGGTGTCGGTGCCCTCGTCGCCGTAGTCGGCCGCGTCCGGTGCCGCCCCTACGCCGCACGAGTCCACCACGACGATCACGGCGCGGCGCAAAGTGCTCATAGGGCCAGTCAAGCACGCGTTCGGGCCTCGCGGGCCGAGGGAGGGGCATTCTTTCGCTCAAGCGGAGCGTCGGGCCCAGGAGTAGAGGTCACCGTCTCGCCGAACCGTTCCCGAGGCTTCGAGCCGCGCCAGATCGCCGAGTACCTCTCCGATGGGCAAGTCGAGCGCCGCCGCCACAGTGTCGGCCGTCGAGCCGGTCTCGCCCAATGCCTCCAGCAGGGGAGTACCTCCGGCGGCCAGCGGGACCAGTGGCGGGCGGCCCATCACCAGGGACAGCTCCTCGATGAGGTCGGCGACGCCGAGGACGGGGTGAGCGCCGTCACGGATCAACAGATTGCAGCCCTCCGACGACGGCCGGTCGACGTCTCCTGGTACTGCGAACACCGGAACGCCTTGGTCGAGAGCGGTCCGAGCCGTGATGAGTGCCCCACCCTTCACGGCGGCCTCCACCACGACGACCGCTTCTGCCAGGCCCGAGATGATGCGGTTACGCACGGGGAAGCGCCACGGCTCGGGCGGCGCCCCCAGCGGGTACTCCGAGAGGACGCCGCCTTTGGTGGCGAGGTCCAAACCGATGCTGCGATGCTCCCTCGGGTACCAGACATCGGGGCCAGAGCCCAGCACGGCGACGCCAACGCCGGCGCCATCCAGGGTTCCCTGGTGGGCCGCGATGTCGATGCCCCGCGCCAGCCCGCTCACCGTTGCCCACCCGACCGCCGCGATCTCCGCTCCCATCGCTCTGGCCAGGTTGCGCCCGTAGCCGGTGCACCTGCGGGTACCGACGATGGCAACAGCGGGGACCGACGGCAGGCTGCCCCGGAGGAACAGCACGTCGGGAGCGTCGGGAAGGTGGCCGAGGAGTGTCGGGAAGTCGGGAGCGCCTCGGAAGATGGCACGGACCCCGACTCGCTGCAGGCGATCGGAGATGGCGACTGCGTCTGCAGCAGCGGCGGTCCTCACCCGTGCTGAAGCCCGCAGACGACCTGACGCCAGCTGTTCCAGCGCCATTTCGGCACCGATCTCCTGGCGCAGCTGGCGAGAGCGCTCGGGGTGGATGCCGGTTGAGGCGAGTACGAGGCGGGCAGGGGCGCTCACCAGCTGCCTCGCAACGCCAATGCCTCGGCCATGTGACTACCACTGATGGCGTTGGAGTCGGCCAGGTCGGCGACGGTGCGCGCGACGCGGCGCACACGGTCCCAACCTCGGCCGGTCAGGCGCAGCTGGTCGAAGGCGCTTCGCAACAGGGACGCCGCCTCGTCGTCGACTGCCAAGTCATCGAGGGCCTGGCGGCCCATGCGGGCGTTGAGGGTGCCTCGCTGCTGCTGGTGGAGCCGGGCCACCGCCACCCGGGCTGCCACCTGCGCCGATGACTCCGACGGTGGCGCCGCCAGGTCGGTGGCCTCGACCGCCGACACCGTCACCCTGAGATCGAAGCGATCCAATAGCGGTCCCGACAGCCGTCGCCGATAGCGCTCGACGGCTCCCGGTGAGCAACGGCAGGCGGTCCTGGCGTCGCCGGAGTGGCCGCACGGACAGGGATTGGTGGCGGCCACCAATTGCAGCTGGCTCGGGAAGCGGACGGAGCCGGAACGACGCGCCACATCGACGTACCCCTCCTCCAGAGGCTGTCGCAGGGCGTCGAGCAGGTGCGAGGGGAACTCACCGAGCTCATCGAGGAACAGCACGCCGTGGTGGGCCAGGGTGACTTCTCCGGGTCCGGGCAGGCCATTTCCTCCGCCCACCAGAGCTGCGAGCGTGATCGAGTGGTGGGGGCTGCGGAAGGGCGACAGCCTCGTCTCGGAGCGTGGCAAGCCGGCAGCGGCCCACGCCTGGGCGGCAGCCAGTGCTGCGCCGTCATCAAGGGGCGGCAGCACGCCCGGTAAGCAGCGCGCCAGCATGGTCTTGCCGCTTCCGGGCGGTCCCGACAGCAGAAGGTGGTGGCCTCCTGCAGCCGCGATCTCCAACGCGCGGCGGGCCGTTGCCTGTCCGCGTACCTCAGATAGGTCGACGGGCCGCTCGACGGTCGGTTGCGTCGCCGCGGGCACGTTCACGGACGAGCCGCCGCCGATAGCTACGTCGATGGCCTCGCGCAGAGTCCGCGCCGGACGCAGGTCGACGTCGGTAACCAGAGCCGCCTCGTGATAGCTGTCGACAGAGACCACCACGGGTACCTGCTGATCACGAGCGACCTGGGCGGCTGCCAGGCCACCACGCGGCGCCCGCAGACTCCCGTCGAGTGCGAGCTCTCCGAGGGCGACGACGTCGGTGGCGGACTTGTCGATGACTCCAGACGCCGCCAGCACGCCGAGGGCGATCGGCAGGTCATACGCGGAGCCGGCCTTGGGGAGGTCGGCGGGGGCCAGGCTCACGGTGACGGTTCGCGACGGCCACTCGTAGCCAGACGAGGCCAGCGCAGCCTGCACCCGCTCCTTGGCCTCGCGCACCGCCGTGTCGGGCAGGCCAACCAGCGAGAACCTGGCGCCCCCGCCGCCGACATGAACCTCGACCCGGACAGGCCGCGGGTCGACCCCAACGAGGGCGACAGATGTGGTTGAGGCGAACACTGCCGCGCAACGTAGGCGGCGGGTGTGACACGGTCGGGGGAGAGACCACGGTCGATCGGGTCACCGGCGGCAGCTGAGGAATCTGTCACACCCATGTCGGATACTTGGGCAATGAAGACACCGTGCTGGCTGTCATGAGTCCTCAGCAGCTGGCCAATGCCGACCTCCATGCCGAGGTGCTTCGTCGAGAGAAGGCCTCCCGTGCCGACGCCGCCGAGCGCCTCGGCCTGATCGCTGAGATCGATCGCCGTCGCAGCTTCGAGGACGAGGGGTTCCTGTCGACCACCTCGTGGCTGCGGGATCGCTTTCGCATCTCCGGCGGAGAGGCCAAACGCTGGGTCGAGCTGGCGCGTCGCCTGGCCGAGCTGCCCGACGTCGCCCGTGCCCTGGCCGAGGGCGACATCTCATTCGACCACGCCCGGCTACTGGCCTCGGCTTCCGTCGACCACCCCGAGCGATTCGAGGAAGACCACAAGGTGCTCATCGACGCCGCCAAAGACCTATCGCCCACCAACCTGCGCCAGGCTCTCGATTACTGGCGGCAAGCACACGATGCCGAAGCCTCCGAGGTCGAGCACGAACGTCGTTTCGATCGCCGCAAGTTGTATTCCTCGCAAACTCTGGACGGCATGTGGCGGATAGACGGCTACAGCGACCCCGAGAGCGGAGCCGTCATCCATACAGCTCTCAACGCCGTCATGGAGCCCTGGGCCCTCGATCCCAGCGACGAGCGCACCCCCGCCCAGCGCCGCCACGATGCTTTGGTGGAGATAACCCGCCACTACCTCGACAGCGCCGACGCACCCCAGCAAGGCGGGGAGAAGCCACATTTGACACTGCTAGTCGACCTGCCGACCCTGGAAGGTCGGGCCGGCAAGACCTGCGAGCTCGACGAGACCGGTGTCATCTCACCCGAGACGGCCCGCAGGTTGGCCTGCGATGCCGGTGTCAGCCGGGTCATCACCCAGGGTCCGTCGGAACCGCTCGACGTCGGCCGTCGCACCCGCACCATTCCGCCCGCCATCCGCCGAGCGCTGGTGGTGAGAGACGGAGGTTGTGCCGCCCAGGGGTGCGACCGCCCACCACGGTGGACAGACGCCCACCACAAGGTGCACTGGGCCGATGGGGGACCGACGAGTCTCGACAATCTGGTGCTGCTGTGTCGACGGCATCATCGGATGGCCCACGGTCCGTGATGTGTTGGCTGGTTGACCGCGGTCGACTCCGACGAGGGCGACCGATGTGGTTGCTGCGAACACTGCCGCGCACCGTGGGCGGCCCGCGTGGCGGGAACAGCCGGAACAGGGCCTGAGTCCATCCGGGTCGATTGCCCCTATCCAGGGACTCATTGGGGGATGACGATGGAACCAGCAAGGGTTCTCAGGCGTCTACGAGTCGCAGCGAATGTCTTTGCGATAGAAGAGGGAGGCGCTAATGAAACGACTGTTCGGGGTTCTCTGTGTGGTCGGGCTCGTCCTTAGCGCGTGCGGTGACACTTCGGGCACGGAGGTCGTGGCTACGGGTCCATCGGGTGCCAACACCGGCGACACCGCTACGACGTCGACCGACGGCGCCACTTCCACGACCACAAGCGGCGAGGCCACGCTCGCCGACTATCTCCCAATGTTCTCGGGGCCCGAGGACCAAGCTGAAGCCGAGGCCTTCTACCGCGAGCAAGAGCGCCTAGCCCAGGAGGTCACCGCCACCTGCATGGCGGAGCAGGGCTTCGAGTACATCCCCTTCGTCTACGAGGAAGCCTTCGGTGACCCGTTCTTCGACGCCGAGGCGACCGAAGAGGAGCGCCGCGCCGAGCAGGGGTTCGGCATGGCGTACTGGCTGTTGTTCGAGGAAGACTTCGTCGATCCGGCAAGCAGCGTGGAGTACGACGAGAGCGAGAACCCGGATCCCAATTGGGCGATCGCAGAGGCGATGTCCGATGCCGAGCAGGAGGCCTACTACTACGCCCTCCATGGCGAGCAACCGGACGAATCGGCGTACGAGGAGTTCGACTGGGAGAACGCCACCGAAGAAGAGATGATGGCCTTCGAAGAGGATATGTCCCGGCTGTGGGAGGAGCGGGAGTGGAAGGGCTGTTACGAGGCCGGCTACGAGGACACCTTCGGGGGCGACGACGTTTGGATGTCCTTCGAGCAGGAGTTCGGAAACATGTGGGAAGACATCGAGCTCCGGGTGCAGGCCGACCCTCGGATCATCGAGTTCCAGCAGGAGTGGACGTCGTGCATGTCCGACGCCGGGTTCGACTTCGAGGATCAAGAAGACATGTGGATGACCCTCGACGAGCAGTTCCAGACCGTCGTCGACTTCGGTGATGAAAGCTTCGGCTTCGAAGGCCCCGAGATCACGCCGATCATGGATGAGGACGGCAACCCCGTCGAGAACGAGGACGGCAGCTTCACCTACACCGACAGCGAAGGGAACATCTACACCGAGCAGGAGCTGAATCAGTTCTACGACGAGCTTTATGGCCCCAAGTACGACGAGGCTGAGCTGCGCGAGTTCATGGACTACGAGATCACAGTCGCCTTGGCCGACTGGGAGTGCGGCGACTTCTGGGAGTTCGCGAGTGATATCCGACAGGAATACGAGAACGAGTGGGTAGCTGAGAATCAGGCCGCGCTCGATGCCTGGAAGGCCTCTCGAGAGGCGCAGGGATGACGCGGGAGGATTCCGCCTGCGATAGGCGGTGTTCCTCTAACCCATGAAGCGGCTCCTCTTCCTTCTCCTCGGGATAGTCGTCGTGGTCGGCGTGGCTGGGGCCGGCTGGGTTGCCGGGCGCCAGATCAAGTCCTCGGATCAGATCGCCGCCGAGGCCGAGCCGCCGGAACCGTCTCTGATAACGGTCGAGGTGACGAAGCTCGTCATCTCGGCCGACATCGTGACCCGGGGAGACGTTCGCTTCGATCAGCCCGAATCGGTCTCATCTCAGGGCGTTGCCCTGCCCGGCGTCGACGCCGTTGTCACCTGGGCGCCGGAATCCGGTTTCGAGTTCTCGGAGGGGACTGTCCTATACGAGGTAGCGGGCCGTCCAGTGTTCGCCCTCCAGGGCGACCTTCCGCTCTTCCGCAGCCTCAACAGGGGCGCCGAGGGCGAAGATGTCGTCCAGTTCCAGAATGCCCTGTTGCGCCTCGGCTTCGATCCCGGTGAGATCGACGGCGTGTATGGGCCGGAAACCGAAGCCGCCGCGGCCGACTTCTACGAGTCGAGAGGTTACGAGATCCTTGGGCCCACCGATGCCGAGGAGCAGGAGTTGCAGACGGCCACCGAGTTCGTCGCCGATCTCAAGGAGCCCAGGGACCGCGCCAAGGCGGCCAGCACCGCTGCCGCCGCCGCCGAGGCATTGGTGCCCCCGGCCCAAGTGGCGGTCACCAACGCCACCACCGCCTTGGCGTCCGCCGACGCAGCGTTGGCGGCAGGCATCGCCGCCGGGCTCACTGAGCCGGAGATCGCGGCGCTGGAGGCCGCGGTCGGCACTGCCGGCGTTGCCCTTGACGCCGCAACGGCATCTCTTGACCTGCTCAAGGCCGACGCCGAGGCCAAGCGCGCTGAAGCCGAAGCTCTCGATCTCGGGGGTGCCGAGAAGGCGTTGGCGCGGGCCCGGAGCGACCTGCGAGACGTTCAGAACAGGGTGGGCCTCAAGGTGCCGACGGCTGAGGTCGTCTTCTTCGAGCTGTTTCCGCTGCGAGTCGACACGGTGCTGATCAAGCGGGGGGACGTCGTCGGCGGCGAGGTCATGCGGGTCTCCGGGTCGCGACTAGCGATCGACACCTCGGTCGACATCGCCGATGCCGAGCTCATCGAGGTCGGCGACTCGGTGGTGATCGACCTTGCCAGTCGTGGCATCGAGTTGACCGGCGTCGTCACGCAGAAGGCGAGCCGGCCCGGCACCAACAACGTCTCGTCGCGGGAGGTGTACCTAGAGATCGTTCCCGACGAGGTTCTCCCCGAGCTCAACGAGGCCAACGTACGCATCACTATCCCCGTGGAGAGCACGGGAGGGGAGGTGCTGGCCGTCCCGGCCTCGGCCATCTCGGCCACCGCGGACGGATCGGCCCAGGTCACCGTCGAGGAGGAGAACGGTTCCACTCGATTCGTCACCGTCACGCCAGGACTGTCGTCGGGGGGGCTGGTCCAGATCACGGCCGTCGACGGGGACCTCGCCGAGGGGGATCGGGTAGTCGTTGGCGTGTCATGACCCCCATCTTCGAGCTCGACGCCGTTAGCCGCACCTTTCCGGGTTCTCCTCCCTTAGAGGCTCTGCGCGACGTTTCCCTGTCTATGGACGAAGGGGGCTACCTGTCGATAGCCGGACCCTCCGGCTCGGGGAAGACGACGCTTCTCAACATCTTGGGCTGCCTGGACCGGCCAACGGCAGGCGGCTACTACTTGACCGGCATCGACGTTGGCAAGTTGTCCGATGCCAAGCGAACTGCGCTGCGCGGCCAGCGCATCGGGTTCGCATTTCAGGCCTTCCACTTGCTTCCCTATCGCAGCGTCATGGAGAACGTCATCACCGGCCTTCTCTACAACCGGGTGCCGCGGCGCGAGCGAAAGCGGCTGGCCCTTGATGCGCTGGATCGGGTGGGCCTGTCGGAGCGGCGTAGCTACGACCCGAGGCGGCTCTCCGGCGGTGAACGGCAACGGGTAGCGATCGCCAGGGCGTTGGTATCGCGTCCGGCGATCCTGCTCTGCGACGAGCCCACCGGCAACCTCGACACCAAGACGGGTAGCGCCATCCTCGACCTATTCGACGAGCTGGTAGCGGATGGGCTCACGCTGGTGGTCGTCACTCATGACGCCGCCGTGTCGAGTCGAGCGGGCCGTACCGTCGAGATCGTCGACGGGGTTCTCACCGAAGGGGTGGCGGCGTGACCGATCGCCATAACGGTGTTCGACCCTCACGGTTCAGAGCGCGCGACCTGGCCACCGAGGCTCTTGCCGGAATGCTGTCGCGCCCCGGCCGCACCATCCTGACTGTGCTCGGCACCGTGCTCGGCGTTGCAGCGTTGGTGGCGACCCTGGGGATAGCCAAGACCGCGGGCAACCAGATCGTGCAGACCTTCGACGCGCTGGCCGCGACCTCGGTCACGGTGCAGCCTCGCGACACCGGCTTCGGCTTCGGCGGATCCCGCAGCTCATCCAACATCCCCTGGGATTCCGAGGAGCGGCTGGCCCGGCTGAACGGGGTAGTGACGTCGGGGACCATGACCAGAGTCGACACCCAGGGGTCTTTGGTCACCGCCGTCCCCATCAACGATCCGCTGGGTCGAAGCGAGTTCTCCATCGGCATGTTCGCCGTCTCGCCGGGACTGTTCGAGACAGTTGGTGCCGAGCTGGCCACCGGTCGCTTCTTCGATTCTGGGCATTCGGAACGCGGCGACCTGGTGGCGGTGCTGGGTCCTGGGGCGGCGACGCGGCTCAATATCGCCATCGTCGATCAGCAGCCGGCAATCTTCGTCGGCGACACCACTCTGATCGTGATCGGCCTGCTCGAAGACGTTGCCCAAGAGCCCGGGCTGCTCGACTCGATCATCGTTTCCAACGGCACCGCCCGCCGCCACTTCGGGCTGACCGGGTTGTCCGAGGTCCACATCCGAACCGAGATCGGCGCCGCTCAGCTCATCGGTAGCCAGGCAGCGCTGGCCCTGAGCCCTGTTGACCCCGGCCTGCTGCGGGTCAGCGTCCCTCCCGAGCCGGGCGCGGTGCGCTCGGCAGTCGAGGAAGATGTCAACACGCTGTTCCTGGTGCTGGGGGGAGTTTCGGTGCTGGTCGGTGCCATCGGCATCGCCAACGTCACCCTGGTCTCCGTGCTGGAGCGCGTCGGAGAGATCGGCCTGCGCCGAGCCGTCGGTGCCGCCCGGCGCCACATCGCCGGCCAGTTCCTCGTGGAGTCGGCGTCGATGGGCCTGGTCGGTGGAGTCATCGGGGCCGCTGTTGGCGTCCTCGTCATAGTTGGGGTGTCGGCAGCACGAACCTGGACCCCCGTGCTCGACCCCATCTATCCACTCGCCGCTCCGGCCGCCGGAGCCGTCGTCGGCCTGGCCGCCGGTCTCTACCCGGCGTGGCGGGCCTCACGCTTGGAGCCGGTGGAAGCCTTGCGACAGCTGTAGTCGACCGAAGCTCGCCTGGCAGCTACACCGCTTGCAGCGCCTGCGCCAAGTCGAGTATCAGGTCGTCTGGATCCTCGACGCCGATCGAGAGGCGCACCAGGTTGTGGCCGACGCCGAGGCGGATCTTTTCCTCCAGGGGAACATCGGCGTGGGTCATGGTGCAGGGGTGCTGGGCCAGTGACTCGGTGCCGCCGAGGCTGACCGCCAGGTTGACCAGGCTGAGCGAGTTGAGGAAGCGGAATGACTCGGCCTCCCCACCCTCGAGCAGGATCGAGATCATGGCGCCAGGGGAGTGGCACTGGCGCTTGTAGACCTCCATCTGCGGCTCATCCGGCGGCAGGAGCCCGAGATAGAGCACGCCCTGCACCTTGGGCTGGTCGACCAGCCACCGGGCGATGCGTTGGGCGCTCTCGACCTGTCGCTCCATTCGCAGCTTGAGGGTCTCCAGGCTTCGCATCAGCAGCCAGCCGGTCCAAGGGCCGATGGCGTTGCCAAGGAAGGTTCGCATGGCGAGGACCGGAGCCAGCGCCTCGGTGGAGCCGCTCACCGCCCCGGCCACGACGTCGCTGTGGCCGCCGATGTACTTGGTTGCCGAGTAGATGACGAGGTCGGCACCGTGGTGGAGCGGGTGCTGGAAGACGGGGCCGAGGAAGGTGTTATCGACGCCGAGCAGAACCTTCCTGGTGGGCGTCGAGTACTTGGCGGCGAGGGCGGCGCACATCTCGATGTCGACCAGCATGTTGGTTGGGTTGGCCGGGGTCTCGATGAGGATGAGTCCGATGCGGTCGGCAGCGTCGGCTTCAACGACGATGGCTTCGATCTCGGCGGCGGTGGCTCCTGCAGGGAAACCGACCGGGGTGATGCCGAGGTCGGGGAGGACGTGGGTGGCGAAGTGGTCGACGCCGCCGTAGATGGGCCTGCTGTAGAGCAGAGCGTCGCCTGGTCGGAGGTATGACAGCAGCGTGGTGGTGATGGCGGCCATTCCGCTGGAGAACACGGCGCAGCCCTTTGCATCGTCCCACAGGGCGAGGCGGTCCTCGAGGATCTCGAGGTCGGGGTTGTTGATGCGGCTGTAGATGAGGCCAGGTTGCTCACCGGGATCTGGCTGGCGCAGGCCGTAGGCCAGCTCGAAGAAGGCCTTGCCGTCCTCGGCGGTCTCGAAGGCGAAGGTCGAGGTCTGAAAGATCGGGCTCTTGAGGGCGCCCTCGGACCAACTGGGCTCATACCCATAGCCCATCATCAACGACTCGGGCTTGAGGCGCTTGCCTTTGATCTCGCGTTTCCACTTGTCGCTCAACGTCGACCTCCTGAGTTCCTCCAATAATCAAGGGCGGAAGCCAACAGTGCCAAGGTCAATAGACCCTACGAAAACGGTTTGCGATAGGTGAACCAGCGCGAGATGGCAGCGAAGCCGACGCTCTCGTAGAGGCTGAGGGCGTCGTTGGGGTTCTCGACGTGCACACCGAGCCCGGCCTCGGTCATCCCGCGGTCGCGGACGGCCTCCAGGCTCATCAGCAGCAGCGCCCGCGCCAGTCCGCGGCGGCGGTAGGGACGGCGCACTGAGATGTCCTCGGTGTAGCCGCGCTGGTAGCCGAAGTGCTGGTTCTCGTCCTTGTTGATGAAGCTGCGAACCTGTCCTGCCACCTCGTCACCATCCCACGCCACCCGCCACAGGGACGGATCGAAGAAGGTCTCGCTGGTGTACTGGGCGTAGTACTCCTCGCTGGCGGGGACGTAGCTCCAGTGATCGCGGAACGCTTCGTCGCTGGCCTCCCATATCTGGCGGATCTGGTCGTCCGTGACGGGTCGCACCTCGAGGCCGTCTGGGAGCACAGCTTGGGGGATGCCATCGAGGTTGGGGCGGACCATCTCGACGTCCGTGGCGGCGACGTCATAGCCGTTGGCCGCGAAGAGAACCCCGGCCCCGGCGTCTTGGTCGAAGGCTCCCGTCTCGAAGTAGGCGAGGCCGTCGTGGTCGTGCCCGGCGGCTATCTCTCGCAGGCGGGCCTCGCTGGCTTCCAGCATGGTGCTGCCGATGCCACGCCGCCGCCAGGCCGGGCGAACCCAGCCATAGAGGCCATAGAGCCTCTCGTTGTCGCCCCCCTCCACCTGGTGCCACATGACGCGGCTGTAAGCGACGATCTCGCCGTCGGCCTCCGCGAACAACATGTCGGTTTTGGGATCGCAGTTCTCCAGATAGGCGTAAGAGTGGGCGAGGCCCTCTGCCGTCTCGAAGCGTTCGTCACCGTCTGCGGCTGCAGTCTCGTTGATGCACACTGCCATCGCCGCGTAGTCGGTGTCGCCTTCGAAGCGGCGCAGCGTTACCCCCGGGGGCGAGTTCATCGGCCCTTGAAGTCCGGATCGCGCTTGGACAGGAAGGCGGTCACCCCCTCGACGACATCCTCCGACGACAGGAGGATGGCCTGGGCCTGGTCTTCATAGGCCAGGGCCTGTTCGAAGGTCATGTCGAGGGATCGGTTGAGGCCGGTCTTTATGAAGCGCTGGGCAAGGGGCGCTCCCGCCGCCAGGGCTGTTGCCGCCTCCAAGGCCTCCGCCTGCAGGTGCTCCGGCTCGACGACCCGAGCGGCCAGTCCGATCGTGGCCGCTTCCTCGCCGCCCACCATTCTCCCGGTCAGGGCGAGGTCGCGGGCTGTGGCCAGGCCGACAAGCCGGGGGAGGAGCCAGGTGCCGCCGAAGTCGACTGTGAGTCCACGCTTGACGAAGATCTCGCTGAAGCGGGCAGTGCGGGATGCGATGACGATGTCGCAGGCGAGCGCCAGGTTCATGCCGGCGCCTACTGCGACCCCCTCGACGGCGGCCACCGTCGGCTTGGAGATCCGATACAGCGCCGTGGCGGCTTTCCCGACCTGGCGCATGTCGGCGTAGCGGGCGGCTATGCCGTGGTCGGTGAAGACGCTGCCGCCGAGGTCCGCGCCGGAGCAGAAGTCGGTGCCGGCACCGGTGATGACGAGCGCCCGCTGCTCTGAGGCCTCGAAGGCCTCGAAGTGCCCGGCGAGCTCGACCCAACCCGCAGACGAGATGGCGTTCTTGTGCTCGGGGTTGTCGACGACAAGCGTGCGCACTCGCCCAGTGTCTGCGATCTCGAACATCGGCCAAGCCTAGATGGGCCGTACCATCGCACCATGGGCTTCAACCCTTTCCGCCAGCAGGGCCGCAGCATCGTTGATATCGCGATCATGGCCGTCACCGTGTTGATCGTGATGGGATTGGTGGCATGGGCGGCCCTTTCGGGATAGACCAGGTGTCGCTCGTCCAGCCCTATGCCGCCCGCAAGCGCTATCTGTGCCCCGGGTGCGAGGCGGCGATCGAACCTGGGGTCGGCCACCTGGTGGTGGTCCCCGAACTCGCTCCCGACCTGCGACGCCACTGGCATCGCGGCTGCTGGTTCAAGGAGACGCGACGACGCCGCAGCTAGCCGGCGAAAGCCTCGGCCAGGGTGGCGCAGGCTGTAGCAGCGATTTCCGCCCCTGCTAGCTCGGGGTTCCACAGCGACATCGAGAAGGCGGCAACCCGCCCGGTGGCGGCGAGCCTGCCGAGGGCCTCGGCAACCGCGGCGAGAGATGGCCCGTCCGGTGCGGGGTAGTTCATCGCCGGCATGTCAGAAGGGTCGACCACATCGACATCAACGTGCACGTAGAGCAGGCCAGGCGCCGCCTCCCAGGCGGCGAGGTCTGCCACCGACAGCACAGTCAGACCTGAAGCAGCGACTGCTTCGCTTTCCCCCGAATCGAGATCCCTGGCGCCAACCAACGCCACCGAGGACTCAGGGATCGCCCGCATTCCGGAACCCTCGACGATCGCCTGCTCCCCACGGCCCACCATCATCGCCAGCGGCATGCCGCCGATGAAGCCGGACGGTGTCGTCTCCCACGTGTTGAAGTCGCCGTGAGCGTCGAACCAGACGACGGTGGGCTCCAGGCCGCGCCTCTGCAGGCCGGCGAGCACTCCGATGGAGGAAACGCAGTCGCCAGCCCACACCACCGGCGCCTCGTCTGCGGCGACGGCGTCGGCCAGGTGGCGATACAGCACCGCCATCCGTTCTTGCTGCGACCCCGCGGGCAGAGATGGTTCGATGAGTGTGTGCGGACCCGGCACGTCGAGCGCAGAGAGACGGTCGCCCATGAAGTAGGGCACGGAGTATGTGGCCATCGCCGACCCAAGCTAGCCATGGCAGGAGCGGGGTCCCTAGACGATCTGAGGCAGCCAGCGCACGTCGACGAAGTCGCCGCCAACCGTGACCGCGACTAGGTCGACGCGGCCGATGCCGAGCTGGCCGGCCAGCCGCCGCACCTGCTGTGACTTGGCCGGGGTGAAGGACTCGACAGGGTCAACCGATCCGGCGCGGCGGGTCTTGACCTCGACCGCAACGCGGCGCTTGTCGGCCAGAGCCAGGATGTCGATCTCGCCGCGACCGACTGCGTGGTTGCGGTGGGTGATCGTCAGGCCGCGGCGACGCAGGAAGGAAGCGGCGACTGATTCTCCGAAGCGGGCGAGGGTGAGTCGGTCCCCTAGAGCCGCTGGGAGGGCTCGAGCTCCTCGATGTTGACGTCGCGAAAGCTCATCACCTTGACCTTGCGGAGAAAGCGTGCCGGGCGGTACATGTCCCATACCCAGGCGTCCTCGAGCTCTATCTCGAAGTAAGTGGCACCGTCTGCCGACCTGGTGTGGACCTGCACGCCGTTGGCGAGGTAGAAGCGGCGCTCGGTCTCGACGACGTAGCGGAACAGCGGGAGCACATCGCGGTACTCCTGATAGATCTGCAGCTCGACCTCGGTCTCGTATCTCTCGAGGTCTTCTTCACCCATCGGCTGCTCCTTGCTGTAGGCGAGGATGATACCCGGCCCTGCCCCGTGCGTTCGGTGTCATTGGCTTCCATGGGCACAGGTGTAGTGGCCGAGGGTGACAGATCAGAGGCCGTCCCAACGGCTCGGTGGCCACACGGTCACAAAAGCCCTGCCGACGATGGTGTTGGTGGGAATCGAGCCGAAGAATCGGCTGTCTCTGCTCTGCGAGCGGTTGTCGCCCATGACGAACACCTCGTTGTCGGGGATGGTCTCTGGCCCGAAGTCGGGCATCGTGATGTTGGCGTGGAGGTAGGGCTCGGCGATGGGGGAGCCGTCGATCAGAACCTGATTGTCCCTGATCTCGATCGTCTCACCCTCGGTGGCGATCACCCTCTTGATGAACTCAGACGCCGGCTGGCTCAGCCCGATCGACTCTGCGACGTTGCGCAGCACCTTCGATGGCAGCGATTCGCCATCGTTGGGACTGCCTCCCGGGGGGTCGAACACGATGACGTCACCCCTCTCGGGCTCTCCGAAGCGATACGACAGCTTGTTGACCATCACCCTG
>Ga0224508_10002536_pt1 | contig 15442 bp, 16 predicted proteins | sample SF_Jan12_sed_USG_4_FD_170157 | JGI IMG/M metagenome (GOLD analysis project Ga0224508, IMG submission 170157) | Sediment microbial communities from San Francisco Bay, California, United States - SF_Jan12_sed_USGS_21 | ecosystem: Environmental > Aquatic > Marine > Sediment | place: USA... | reverse complement strand
GGGACGATATTTTAAAAACAAACCCTGATATCTGGATCTGGGGAGGGGATAATATCTATGCCGATACAGACGATATAGAGAAAATGCGGCAGATGTACAAAGAGCTGAACGAGATTCCGGATTATGTCAAATTAAAAGCGTCTGTCCCGATCATTGGAACCTGGGACGATCATGATTACGGAAAAAATGACGCCGGTATCGAATATGTTTCAAAGGCCGGAAGTCAGGACGCTTTTTTGGATTTTATGGGCGTTCCCGCTGAAAGCCCAAGACGAAACCAGGAAGGCATCTATACCTATCATGACTACCGGGCAGGTGGCAAAAAGATCAGGGTGATCTCATTAGATACGCGGTATTTTCGTACGGCTCTAACTTCTGGATCGGGTGGGGCGCCCTATCAACCTAATGCAGCCGGAGAAGGAGAACTTTTAGGCGAAGCGCAATGGGTGTGGCTCGGCCAGGCATTGACAAATTCCGGCGCTGATTTCCATGTAATCATGAGTAGTATCCAATTTTGGTCTTCAGAACACGGCTGGGAAAAATGGGCCAATTTCCCGCATGAAGTAAAACGCTTTAAAGCCTTATTGTCTGATACCAAACCAAAAGGAGCCATCCTTTTGTCCGGGGATAGGCACATTTCTGAATTTTCAGGGGGCACAATCGAAGGCCTGCCTTACGAGCTGATCGATTTTACAAGTAGCGGACTTACCCATGCATTCAGGGGCTATACCGGAGAGGACAACCCTAATCGTATTGGCGAAGTAGTCTTTACCGAAAGCTTTGGATTACTGGTCATTTATCCGTTTATCGGCAAGGTAGAATTTAAAATGCTGGGAGACAACGGACAGGTATTACAGGAAATCTCCCGTACATATTAGGCTTGCGGGTTCTTCCAAAAGCTGTATTTTTGCCAAAATTTTTACACATGGCCGGAAAAAGGACATTTACCATGATCAAACCAGATGCTGTTGAAAACGGACATATCGGTCCGATCATTGAAAAGATCACTTCAGCAGGATTTAAGATCAAGGCAATGAAGTTTACACAGATGAGCAAACGCGACGCTGGGGAGTTCTACGCGATCCACAGAGAGCGTCCGTTCTTCGGAGAGCTTGTCGACTTTATGACGCGAGGACCTATTGTTGCGGCCATCCTGGAGAAAGACAATGCCGTTGAAGATTTTCGAATACTAATCGGAGCTACTAATCCGGCTGAAGCTGCAGAAGGGACTATCCGCAAATTGTATGCAAAGGATATCGGTGAGAATGCAGTACACGGTTCAGACAGTGATGAGAATGCGACAATGGAAGGTGCTTTTCATTTCTCTGGCCGTGAAATATTTTAGAAAAGACTAGCGCAAGACCAGCTTTTTTATCAATTCTTTCCCCAGGCCCTCATTCAGGAGTTTGATGATTTTTGTCTTACCCAGGCTCAGCTCTTCGCGTAAAACAGAAGAGGAGAGATTTACATATAAGATATCATCTTTTAATTCTACCCGCGTAGTATAATTATTGACACCCGGACCCATCATTTCTTTCCAGGCACGGCGCGCGTCTACCTTATTCATTCCTTTTTGCAAATGATTTTTGCGGATGAATTCGTTCATTGCCTCTGAGAGGCTGCGCTGATTCTTATATCGTTTACTCATCTGTAATCGCTATGGGTTCATACCTGCTGTAGGTATACTGAATCCCTTCTGCATTTCGTAATCTAAGTAGATTGGCTTGCAATAGCTGCACTTCTTCTTCCCAACTTTCCGACTCATTGCTATATCGCAAATATACGCCACCTTCCTCTTCAACTTTGATAAATGGAATGGCATCATTGGAAGTGGTATAGATGCCATCCAGAGTTGGTTTTACCTTCTTTCGAAACCCCTTGCCATCTCCAAAGGTGAAAAAATCTATGGTCGTACTAATATCATAGGTTTTGACAGAGCTGTCGGGAAAGGAAACTTTTTCGATCTCCCAATATCCATTGAGCATATCCAGGTCAATAGGTTCCTTTTTGGATCCACAACCAACTAGGAAAATAACACCGAGAAACAGCCAGACAGTTCGCATATTACAAAGTGAATATTTTATACGATTGATGCACGGATTGCACGACCTTTTCAGTTCGGTCCGGATGGGTATCACTGATAAAGATCTGCCCAAAATTCTCATGGTCTACGAGGCCGACGATATGGCCCACCCTTTGCTCATCAAGCTTATCAAAAATATCGTCCAGGAGTAAGATGGGCGGTGTTTTTGCCATTTTTTTCAGAAAAAAGAATTGTGCAAATTTCAAGCCGATCAGATAGGATTTCTGTTGTCCCTGGCTTCCAAATTTTTTGATGGGATATTCCTTGACACCAAAAGCCAGATCATCTTTATGGATACCTGCCGATGTGTATTGCAGGTTCATGTCTTTTTGCAGATGCTTTACCAGCAATGACCCGAGATCTGTTTCGTTAAGCTGACTCTGATAGGTAAGCGACACATCTTCCTGCTTTCCGGAAATGGAAGCGTATTGCTCAATAAAAATGGGCATAAAGGCATCAATAAATTCCTTCCGCTTTATAAAAACGCGCCCGCCGAGTTCTGCCATTTGTTCGTTATAGACCGATAAAGTGTCCGAATCAAATGTATGATTAAGCGCAAAGTATTTTAATAAAGAATTCCGCTGCGCAAGCACTTTGTTGTAGTTTATTAAGTCTTGTAAATACGCTTTGTCGGACTGACTGATCACTCCGTCCATAAATTTGCGACGTGTTTCGCTGCCTTCCAGGATCAGGTCCCGATCTGCAGGGGAGATCATAACAACAGGCAAAAGGCCTACATGCTCTGAAAGCCTTTCATAAGCTTTGTTATTACGTTTGATACTTTTCTTCTGCCCTCTTTTAACGCTGCAGGTTATGCGCTCTTCACGTCCCTTTTTTTCAAAGACCCCATCGATAACAAAGAAATCTTCCCCATGTCTGATGTTCTGCGAAGTAATAGGATTGAAATAACTTTTGCCAACTGATAAGTGGTATATCGCATCCAGAATATTGGTTTTCCCCTTGCCATTATCGCCCACCAAACAATTGATTTTTTTATCAAACTCAAACGTAGCCGATTCGAAGTTTTTATAGTTGGTAATGGAAAGGGATTTTAGAAACATGTGTCGGGATGCGTACTATTGGATATGAGCCTTGCAAATTATTGAAAATAAACGAAAGAATTGACCTTCAATTTTCAATAAATCCATTATTTTTGCGCCACCAATTCATCAGCATAATGGCGACATACAAGAAGCGAGGATATAAACCCAAGACAAAAGCCGAAGAAAGGGAAATGGCTGCACACAAAAGTGCAACGGCTGAAGTATTCAGTACCCTGGATGAAACTGCATCTAAATCGGAGCAATGGGTAGCTCGTAATCAGAAGTATATTTTAGGTATCATTGGTGTCGTAGCAGTTTGTGTTGTTGGATACCTTGCCTATAACCAATTCGTAGCTGAACCATTAAATGAAAATGCCTCTGCTGAATTATACTACCCACAGCAATATTTTAACCAGGCAGTAAATAGCACTACAGAAAAAGATTCGCTGTTCAGACTTGCCCTGGAAGGTGCAGATGGCAAATATGGTTTGCTGGATGTGATCGAAGAATACAAAGGTACAGATGCGGCTAATCTGGCAACCTATGCTGCCGGGATGTCTTATTTAAACCTTCAGCAATACCAGGAGGCTATTTCCTACCTGGAAGACTATTCCCCCAAAGATGCCGTAACCGGGGCACTTGCCATAGGAGGAATAGGGGATGCTTTTATGCAACTAGGTCAGCCCGACGATGCACTCGGATTTTACGAAGATGCCTATAAGCATGACGACAATAATTTTACTGCACCGCGTTTTTTACTTAAAGCAGGGATCACCGCCCTGGAGACAGGCCAGCATGACAAGGCCTTGGAGTACTTTCAACTCATCAAAGATGCGTATAGCGATTCCGCTGAAGCAGGCACGATTGATGCCTACATTGGAATGGCACAAAAATCCAATTAGTGGCCACGGACCATACAAATCTATCGGAATACGATAAGGATTCCTTACCCGATGCATCCCAGTTAGAAATTGGGTTAGTGGTATCAGAATGGAATGCTGAGATCACCAATAGCCTGTACAAAGGCGCCTACAAAACCTTAGTAGATTGCGGCGTATGGGAAAACAACATTTATAAAATGGATGTTCCCGGTAGCTTTGAATTGATCATGGGTAGCAAGCGGATGATGAAAGCGCAAAAGCTCGATGCTGTCATTGCCATCGGCAGTGTGATCCAGGGCGAAACAAGACATTTTGAATTTGTTTGCCAGGCTGTAGCCCAGGGTATTAAAGACCTGAATGTAAGTACAGACACCCCGGTAATATTCTGTGTTCTCACAGACGACACCATACAACAGGCTCAAGACCGCAGTGGAGGTAAGCACGGGAATAAGGGCGTGGAAGCTGCTATTGCCGCCATCAGAATGGCCACTCTCTAAAATTTTGTAATTCCCGGATACAGGGAAAATGTTAACAAATAATGGCGCCAACCTTCGGACCGTTTTTTGTAAATTAGATACCTTTGAATATGGTGAAGATGGGTAAGTTCTATCGACTTAGAAAGAATAAATCTTTTAAATACTCGCCCCGATATTATGATGATAAAGGGGAGGGGAGCCCATTTAGGATAGAACCGAAATTTGATAAATACAGAATAACAACTGGCAGTAATCGCGGAATAAAACGCAAATGGCAGAATGCCCTGCACGACCTTAGTGTAACCGGAGATAAAAATATGAATTTAAGGATCATCATCATTGTATCCATTTTGGTACTGATATTCTTGTATATCATCGATTTTGATCTTTCCATATTCTTTTCGGATTAATGGCAGGGGTAATAAAGCTTTTACCGGATCACGTAGCGAACCAGATCGCCGCAGGGGAAGTTGTACAACGCCCGGCCTCTGTTGTAAAAGAACTTCTTGAAAATGCTATTGATGCCGGTGCAGATCAGATCAAACTTATTGTCAAAGACGGCGGTAAGGCCCTGATACAAGTCGTGGATAATGGACAGGGGATGAGTACTACGGATTCCCGGATGTGCTTTGAAAGGCACGCTACTTCTAAATTAACCACGGCAGAAGAACTCTATGCGCTAAAAACAAAGGGCTTTCGCGGAGAAGCACTTGCCAGCATTGCGGCCATTGCCCATATAGAATTACAAACTCGTACAGAAAGTGAAGAAGTAGGAACGCAAATTCGTATTGCCGGCAGTGAAGTCACGGACCAGCAGCCGATCGCAACGCCTAAAGGCACAGCCATCCTTGTAAAAAACTTGTTCTATAACATTCCTGCGAGAAGAAATTTCCTTAAATCTCCCCAGGTAGAATCCAGGCACATAACAGATGAATTTCATCGGGTGGCCCTGGCACATCCTGATATTGCTTTCCAATATTTTTCGAATGGGAGCGAACTCTTCCAATTACCCAAAACGAATCTGCGGAAGCGCATTGTTCATGTATTCGGATCCAAAACAAATGAAAAATTAGTCCCCGTTACCGAAGAAACTCAGATGGTAAAAGTGAGCGGCTTTCTCTGTAAGCCGGAATTTGCCAAAAAGAGTCGGGGCGAACAATTCTTCTTCGTCAACAACCGCTTTATCAAAAGTCCGTATTTACACCATGCAGTGATGAATGCCTTCGAAGGCCTGATAAGACCCAATACATTTCCGGGCTACTTTCTGTACCTGGAAATGGATCCTTCAAGCATCGATGTAAATATTCATCCGACAAAAACAGAGATCAAATTCCACGACGATCACAGTCTTTATGCCATTCTTCGTTCAGCGTTAAAACACAGCCTGGGACAATTCAATGTAGCCCCTGTGCTTGATTTTGAAAAGGACCCTAATTTGGAAACACCTTATGCCTACAGGCAAAGAAGTGCAGAGGCGCCTTCGGTAGAAGTAGATAGTGCCTTCAATCCGTTTAGCGGCAATGTTAAACCTGTATCTGGCTTTAAGAAGGCGACAAAGGAGGCATGGGAAGCCCTTTATCTGGAAACAGAAAAGCAGGCAGCTTCAAGAAATATTCCTTCACAGATTGAACGAGATCCTGTACAGGCCCGGATGTTCGAAAAAAGTGCTGTGCAGGAATCAGGGGTGCGTACGTTCCAATTCAAACAGAAATATGTGGTCTCTTCTATCAAATCAGGGATGTTGATCATACATCAAAACCGGGCGCATCAACGAGTCTTATATAACAAATTCTTAAAAGAGCTGAGTCAGAATAATACCGTTAGCCAACAGCTCTTATTTCCTTTGTCCCTGTCATTTTCAAAATCTGATATGGATCTCGTACGGGAAATCCAGACTGAACTTATTGATCACGGATTTCTTTTCGAGGAGATCGGAGAAGAACAACTGACGCTGAGTGGCGTCCCGATCCAGATCACAGAAGGAGAAGTGGGCATCGTTATTGACGAGCTGATCGCCACACGTAAAGAAGGAGCAGCCTCATCTTTTTCGACTACAGAACTCCTCGCACAGTCTATGTGCAGGGCTATGGCCATTAAGACAGGATCTTCCCTGGATACATCTTCGCAACAGGGATTAGTAAATGATTTGTTTGCATGTAAGGAATCCGGACGCAGTCCGTTTAATAAAACAGTATATATCGTTATTTCTGAGAACGACATTGAAAATAAATTTAATTAAATGGGAAGACTCACCGGTGCTATCAAGCACCTCTTGATCATTAATATTCTTTTTTTCGTGGCAACTGCCTTATACGGAGATCAGATGTATCAGTGGTTTTCGTTATGGTTTCCGGAACATGAGAATTGGAGATATTGGCAAGTGATCTCTCATATGTTCATGCATGGAGGTTTAATGCATATCCTGTTCAATATGTATGCCCTCTGGGCTTTTGGCTCTCCTTTGGAGCGAATGTGGGGAAGGAAGAAATTCCTTTTCTTTTATTTTTCTGCCGGACTCGGAGCTGCCTTGATTCATACCGGGGTTAATTATTATTATTTCAACCAGGGCATAGAAGCTTTGGTTAATTCGGGACTCACAGAGACCCGATTAATTGAGATCCTTGGTGAAGGAAAATACAGTCCGGATTGGTATCGGGAAGCATCGCAAAGTACGATAGATAATTTTCTAGGGGCATATAACACGCCGGCTGTAGGGGCCTCAGGGGCTATTTACGGCATATTGGTAGCTTTTGGGATGTCTTATCCAAACAGCGAACTTTTCCTGATCTTCTTGCCCATCCCTATTAAAGCAAAATATTTTATCCCAGTCCTGGTAGGCCTGGATCTTTTTTCCGGCGTTACGGGCTATCCTATCTTTGGTAGTGGGATTGCACATTTTGCCCACGTTGGAGGCGCCTTGTTCGGATTTTTAATGATGTGGTACTGGAAAAGAAACCAGTATAATCAAAATCGCTGGGATTAAATGAATGACATCAAGTATCAATACGCGCGCTTAAATATTGCACAAAAACTCATCGCAGTGAATGTGCTGGTGTTTATCGTGAATGCTATCCTTCCTTTTCTTTTTGGTTGGGACCGTGATATCTTGGTGCAGTGGTTTGAGTTACCCAAGGACCTGGGGCGTTTTTTAACACAGTTCTGGTCTATTATAACGTATTCCTTTTTTCACGGTGGTATATGGCACCTGTTCTGGAACATGATCATCCTGTATTTTTCATCGCGGATCTTCCTGAACCTGTTCGATGCCCGTAAACTGACCAATGTTTATTTCCTGGGAGTGATCCTGGGCGGACTCATATTTCTCTTGAGCTATAATGTCTTTCCGGTTTTTGCCGGTGCCCGTACGGCTTTGATCGGTGCTTCTGCCGGGGTGACAGCCGTCCTGATCTTTATATGTACTTACATGCCAAACCAGGAAGTCCGATTCTTTTTTTTCAACTTAAAACTCTGGTACTTAGGTGTTTTTGTTGTCTTGCTGGATCTGATACAGATCCCCGGGGGTAATGCAGGAGGGCACCTGGCGCATTTAGGAGGTGCATTGTTAGGCTATATTTATGCCAGACAACTGACCAAGGGCAATGATATTGGAGCCTGGTTCTCGAATATCCTGGATGGGGTTTTTGATCTATTTAGTTCGAAGAATTCTAAAAGAGCCCCTCTCAAAACTGTATATCGAAAAAAAAAGGACCGGCGAGCAAAAAAAAATACGGTTGATTATGACAAGGAGAGTAAGCAACGTAAGATAGATACTATCCTGGATAAGATCAGCAAGTCGGGCTATGAAAGCTTATCTAAAGAAGAAAAAGACTATCTCTTTAAGGCAGGTAAGGGAGATTGATCCCATACCTTTTTCAAATAAGTCGAAGTCTCTGGCCCCAGATTGAACAACACATCTAATACTGATAGATTTTTAATAAAGGGGTGCTTATCATGGAATACCTGGTGATAGGTTTCCACAGAGGCCTCAAAATCAGATTTGGCATTGACTAAAAACCGCCCATCTTGAAGTTTTGAAAGTTTGGGCTCATATGAAGTCGTTTTGTCAATTCCTGCCTTATGACCGATCAACTCACCAAGAACTTGTAGAATCTCAAAATTCAATTCTAATAAATGGCTGAACTTAGTTTCAAAGAGAGAAGCCAGATCGTCTTCGTAGTATTCAAAAAAAGGAGCGCTGCGGTAGGCTGTTTGTATACCACGCCAGTGCTGGCGTTGCCATGGCGTACTCTCGTCTAATCGGACATCACGGTAAAACTGCCTGCCTTCATTTCCGCCTACATGCTTGATAGGTACAGATAAAATATGTTTACCCTGATCCGTACAAATATGGCAGCGATTTCGATACGTTTGCTTTTGGTAATTATCACACACCTCCCATACGATCTCATTTGAAAGTACGACAGAAAAGGTGAGCACATTCGGGAAATAAACAGGATGTAGACAAACAGGCATTAGCCAGATCTTTGTTTGCGCTTGCGGATTTTGGCATAAACGATCCAGGCGCCGATAAATATTAGGAAGGGAATAAGATAAGAGCGAGGTTCACCTCCTCCGCCTACGGTGGTAAATATTCGATTCCATCGGGGACGCCATTTGGTAATACCGTCGTTGAAATTGTCAAAGCTCAGCCATATGAATACAGGTTTCCCAACAATGTGGTTGGCCGGCACATAGCCCCAGGTCCTGCTATCTTCTGAATGATGCCTGTTATCTCCCATCATCCAGTAATAATCCATTTTAAAAGTATAAGAATCAGCAGCCTGCCCATTGATCAAGACCTGGTTTCCGTTCACAGAAACCGTATTTTCTTCATAATCACGAATGATCTTTTTATACAAAGGTAGAACGTCGGGATTCATGGCTATCTTGTCGCCGGCCCGTGGAAGATAGATAGGACCAAAGTTGTCATTATTCCAGGGATAGCGTGGGTCTTGTGGAAAAATATTATGGCCAACTTCCCCGGGCACCTCCATGGTTTTTACCACAGAATCAATGCGGGTGTCGGCTTTAACTTTTGCCACCATCTCATCTGTCAAGGTAGCAACGCGTTCTCTTCCGGTCTCTTCCCGGAGGTTGAGCCCGGCTGCACGAATAGCTTCGATCGGAATCCCTGCTGCCTTGGAGTATAATTCTATCTCTCCGCGATCATTCTGGTTTGCACCAATTAAGTACTTACTGATCGTATTGAATTGCTCCTGATTGAGCGGTCCGGATAAATATTTCCGGGTAAATTCATCTACACCGGCAGCTCGCAATAAACGGGAGCTAACACCTTTTTGCGCGTAGAGGGTATAATCATACATAGGCTTAGCCCTGTCGTGTAAGACCAATTGCTTCCCATTGATATAGACAAAACTATTGCGAACTTCCAGGGAATCGCCGGGTGTACCCACGCAGCGTTTTACATAATTAGATTTTTTATCGATAGGCTTGCGTACGCCTTGTTCCTTCTTGAAAAAGATGCGCACAGTATCGGCCGGCCAGCTAAAAACTACAATATCGTTTTTTTCTACACTCTCAAAACCGGGTAACCGGAAATAGGGAAGTTGAGGTTTGTTCAAATAAGAACGAATGCCCAATCCCGGTAAAGTATCATGTACCATGGGTGCTGCCACAGTAGTCATAGGTGTCCGGGCCCCATAGTGAAATTTAGAAACAAAGAGGAGGTCGCCAATGCGCAGTGTACGCTCTAACGATCCCGTAGGGATGACATACGGTTGCATGAAATAGGTGTGCACCAGGGTTGCCGCCACAATGGCAAAGACAATAGAACTCACCCATTCTCCTAATCCTGTCCGGGGGTGCAGGGATCTGTCTGGCTCATGGCTTACATCCAGGCCATAGTTCACATAATATATATAGAAGCCCAGTGTGAGTACTACTGCCCAGCTTTCCCAGAGGCTATTACGGCCAAAGCTTCGGATCGTTTCTACCCAGACAACAGGGAACATCAACAAATTAATAATGGGGATAAAGAGTAAGATCACCCACCACCAAGGACGTTTGATAATCTTCATTAGGACAACGGCATTATATACAGGTACTGCGGCCTCCCAGGCCTTCCTTCCCGCTTTCACATACAATCTCCATGTTCCCAGGAAATGAACTACCTGAACCAGCAGGATAAAGAGCAACCATTGTGTACCGTTCATATTTCGAATTTGGATTTAAGACGCAAAATTACGGACTGTGTTACAAACTTTATGCATCCTCTAACACATCTTGCATATTAAACAGTCCGGTTTTTCCAACTATCCACTCAGCGGCCAATAATGCACCAGCAGCAAATCCCATCCTACTATGGGCTGTATGGGTGATTTGAAGTGTATCGTCAGCGCTTTCCCACAGGACTTCGTGTGTTCCGGGAACCTGTCCTTCACGCACTGAAGTTATTGGAACCATCTCCGGATCTTTAGAATCCATGGACCAGCTTGAATATCTGGAATTATCGGCGATGTCATGAGCCAGTCGGATAGCCGTTCCACTTGGCGCATCCAGTTTATTTTGGTGATGGGTCTCATGCATGCGCACTCTGTAATTTGTATACCTGTCCATCATTTTTGTGAGGTCCTTGTTCAGCTTAAAGAATAAGTTCACCCCTAAGCTAAAGTTGGAAGCATAGAGGAAGGCCCCTTTATTTTTTTGACAAATAGTCTCTATCTCCGATTTTTTGTCGAGCCAACCGGTAGTTCCGGAAATCACGGGCACGCCATTTTCAAGACAAGCTTTCAGGATATCAAAGGCAGCTTCGGGCGTACTAAAGTCGATGGCCACGTCCATAGCACTATAAGGCGCTAGCTCTGAAGCCGTATCAATACGGGCAACGATCTCATGCCCCTGTTCGGTAGCCAGCTTCCCGATCAATTGTCCCATTTTCCCGTAACCAAAGAGTCCGATCTTCATTTAAAACTTGATTTGTACTACCATCCCATAATGTGCCTGGCCGTATTGTTCTTCCCAATGTAAATAGGGTTTTATATCCAGGCTAAGATTTTCATCTACATTGAATTGTTTTAAGTGGGCATCTACATTGGCATCAATAATATTCAACACGTAGAGCCCTATAGTAATAAGGAGGGAAAGGTCCCTGTCCCGTTGGAATCGCTCCTGGGCATCCTGCAAGGCCTCATCTGAAAAGTCGGGTTCTCCGGCGACTATCCCGCTGCCGTTTAGATCGTAGAATTCATCGTCAATGAATCCGGCTTTCCGCCTCTTAAAGGCCGAGCGAAACCTGTTGTATTCTCCGTCATTATACGTTATGGCATAGATCCCTGCGCCTAATGCGCCCCATACGATCGGGATCTTCCAATAGCGTTTGTTGTAAGCCTGACCCAATCCGGGAAGGACAGCTGAATAAAAGGCTGCCTTACTGGGCTTGAGGGGATCAATAGAGCCTTTTAGCTCATTTTTTTTCTTCAGTTTGCGTTTCTGTTTTTTAGTCAAAACCGTATCTATACGCAAGGTATCTGAGGATGTCTCCTGGGCGTGCAGCGTGCATAGCACACAAGAAAATAAAAGAAGAATAATGTGTTTTTTAAACACCCGTGATCAGTTTTTTCAGTCGCCTGAAATCTTCTTCGGAGGTAAAGGGTATGTTGATCTTCCCCTTGGCCGAACCACCTGAACTAAAGGTGACATCGGCATCCAGGTAGCGTTTCAGGTCATCTAAATAGGCCTTGGCATAGCCCGGGATCTCCTTGGAAGCACTTCTGTGTGCCTTTTGAGCCGTGGCTTGCCCCCCTTGCTGGAAACGTTGAACGGCTTGCTCTACTTCGCGAACAGACCAATTATTGCTTACCAGTTGCTCATAGAGTTCAATCTGGTCTGAACGATCGTCAATATTCACCAAAGCCCGACCGTGTCCCATGCTAATAAAGCCGTCACGCATGCCAGTTTGAATAATGGGATCCAGTTTCAGGAGTCGCATATAATTGGCGATCGTTGAGCGTTTTTTACCAATGCGTCCGCTGAGTTGTTCCTGGGTAAGTCCGATCTCTTCAATGAGCCTTCTGTAGGATAAGGCGATCTCGATCGGATCCAGGTCTTGTCGTTGAATATTTTCAACCAGGGCCATTTCCAGGGCTTCCTGGTCATTCGCTATCCGGATATAGGCAGGAATTGTCCTGAGGCCGATAAGCTTAGAGGCTCGGTAACGCCTTTCTCCGGACACCAGTTGAAATTTGTTAAAATCTGTTTTTCGAACAGTGATCGGCTGGATCACGCCTAATTGCTTGATTGAAGCGCCTAACTGATGCAGGGATTCTTCATCAAAATGTGTTCTGGGCTGGAAAGGGTTGACTTCGATCGAATCCAATTCCAATTCCACGATACTGCCTACTACTTTATCGGCATTTTCATCCGCAACGGATTTAATGTCGTTATCCGGGTCTTTCAATAAGGCTGAAAGGCCACGTCCTAATGCTTGTTTTTTTATTGCTTTAGCCATTATACATGCTCCTTATTTTTCTTGAGGAGCTCACTTGCCATATTCAGGTAATTCGCTGCGCCCTTACTACTGGCGTCATATTTTATAATGGTTTCCCCATAACTGGGGGCTTCCCCAAGACGTACATTGCGTTGGATGATGGTATTAAAGACCATATCGCCAAAATGCTTGCGCACTTCTTCTACCACTTGGTTAGAAAGTCGGAGTCTGGAATCGTACATAGTTAATACCATCCCTTCGATGTCCAGATCCGGATTGTGAATGCGCTGTACGCTTTTTACAGTGTTCAATAATTTGCCCAGGCCTTCCAGGGCGAAATATTCGCATTGGATCGGAATTATTATGGAGTCAGCCGCGGTCAGGGCATTCAGAGTCAAAAGGCCCAAAGAAGGGGCACAGTCGATCAAAATATAATCATAGACCGTTTTCAGGTCATTGATAGCCTGCTTCAGCATATATTCTCTATTAGGTTTGTCTACGAGTTCGATCTCGATAGCTACCAGGTCTATATGCGAAGGAATAAGATCTACATTGGGGGAGGAGGTTTCTACTATGGTTTCGGCAGCAGTTAAGGTATGTTCCAATACCTGGTATGTACCCTCTGTGACAGTATCGCAATCGATCCCCAATCCCGAAGTGGTATTGGCTTGCGGATCTGCGTCTATCAGCAGTACTTTTTTCTCTAAAACACCTAGTGAGGCTGCCAGGTTTACGCTTGTTGTTGTCTTTCCTACACCGCCTTTCTGATTTGCAATAGCAATTATTTTACCCATGTAAACGTAAGTTAGGGTCTAAAAATACAATTAATTGCAATCGGTCAAAGAGGAATTTGTTAACACCAAGTGAATAACTTTTTGTTTCTGCGTTAAAGTCTGTTAAAGTCAGAGAGTTGTACATCAACATCCCCAGTCATGGGCAGGTTTACCCCTCATCCATCAGAATTCGCAGCAATTCCATAGCCGCCTCAGGGATCTTGGATCCGGGTCCGAAAACTGCTGCTGCACCGCCGTCTTTCAGGGCTTTGTAGTCCTTCTTCGGGATGACACCGCCTACGACGACTAGTATGTCTTCGCGACCGTAATTCTTTAGTTCTTCGATTACCTCGGGCACCAAGGTTTTATGTCCCCCTGCGAGCGAAGAAATCCCTAAAATATGCACATCATTTTCTACGGCCTGTTTGGCAGCTTCTGCAGGGGTTTGGAAAAGCGGACCTATATCCACATCAAAACCAAGATCCGCATAACCTGTGGCAACTACTTTGGCGCCACGGTCATGTCCATCCTGGCCCATTTTGGCGACCATGATGCGGGGCCTTCTCCCTTCCGATTTCGCAAAGGTATCGGCCATTTGACGTGCTTGTATAAATGTCTTGTCTTCTTTCACTTCTTTAGCATAAACACCGGTAAAAGACTGGATCTGGGCGCTGTATCTGCCGTATATTTCTTCCAGGGCACTGCTGATCTCACCCAGACTTGCTTTAGCTCTTGCGGCTTCTACGGCCAAAGCTAACAAATTCTGTGCACCCCTTGTATTCCCCTCTTGCTTCGCCCTTGCAGCATTAGTCAGGTTTTGAAGGGCTTCTTTGACCTGGGATTCATCCCGATCTTCCCTTAATTTTTTCAAGCGATCAAGTTGTAGTCGGCGTACTTCAGCATTATCTACTTCTAAAGTCTGGATCTGCTCACCTTCCTCAAGTGTAAACTTATTGACCCCTACGATGATCTCCTGACCGCTATCAATGCGTGCTTGCTTTCGCGCTGCAGCTTCTTCAATACGGCGTTTAGGGATACCGGCTTCGATAGCTTTAGTCATACCGCCCAATTCCTCCACTTCCTGAATCCGCTCCCAGGCTTTTTTAGCTATGGCGTCCGTCAGGTACTCCACATAATAACTTCCGGCCCAGGGATCAACGGTTTTGGTGATCTTTGTCTCTTCCTGCAAGAAGATCTGCGTATTTCGCGCAATCCGTGCAGAGAAATCCGTAGGTAGTGCTATGGCTTCATCAAGAGCGTTGGTGTGCAAGCTCTGCGTGCCTCCAAAAGCAGCAGCTGCAGCTTCAATGGCCGTGCGGGTCACATTGTTAAAAGGATCTTGTTCTGTTAAACTCCAGCCACTGGTCTGGCAATGGGTTCTTAGTGCAAGCGATTTCGGGTTTTGCGGATCAAACTGCTTAACCAGTTTGGCCCAAAGCATCCTACCCGCCCGCATCTTGGCGATCTCCATAAAATGGTTCATGCCAATAGCCCAGAAAAAGGAGAGTCGGGGTGCAAAATCATCGATCTTTAAACCGGTTTTTAATCCTGTTCTGATATATTCCAGGCCGTCTGCCAGCGTATAGGCCAGTTCAATATCGGCAGTAGCCCCGGCCTCCTGCATATGGTAGCCGGAAATACTGATGCTGTTAAATCGCGGCATATTCTTGCTCGTATATTCAAAAATATCGGCTATGATCTGCATGGATGGTGTTGGCGGATAAATGTAGGTATTGCGCA
>Ga0224508_10002535_pt1 | contig 15447 bp, 12 predicted proteins | sample SF_Jan12_sed_USG_4_FD_170157 | JGI IMG/M metagenome (GOLD analysis project Ga0224508, IMG submission 170157) | Sediment microbial communities from San Francisco Bay, California, United States - SF_Jan12_sed_USGS_21 | ecosystem: Environmental > Aquatic > Marine > Sediment | place: USA... | reverse complement strand
GAAGCTAGCCGAAAAATCCTTGCTTCTAAGATCAGCGGAGTTGAGCGTTGCCAACCAGAGGCTAAAAGACCTCAGCGAACGAGACACGCTCACTCAAATAGCCAATCGGCGTTGCTACGATAACCGCCTTAGCTTAGAAATAGCAGCGGCCAAACGCTCGGGAGCCCCGTTATCGATGCTGCTGTTCGATGTTGACTATTTCAAGTTGTACAACGACGGATACGGTCATGAGCAGGGTGATGAGGTACTCAAAAAGATAGCTGCCATCGCCAGTGATTGCATGTTGCGTGAAACCGATTTGCTGGCCCGTTATGGCGGTGAAGAATTTGTTGCAATACTCCCCTCTACCGATGGCGAAGGCGCTATTAGCATCGCCGAGAATCTCCGCGCCAAAATCGAGGCGGCAGCAATTCCCCACGAGTTCGCCGGGCAATATCAAATTGTTACCGTCAGTGTCGGTGTCGTCACCCAATCAGGGCCAGATCTCGATGCCGGTGACCTGTTCAAAGCTACCGATTCCGCTCTATACAAAGCCAAGCAAAACGGGCGTAATCGTTGCGAGGCTGGCAACCGCACATAGGGAAGGATTATCTGTTGAAGATACGCGGCTTGATTAACCAGATGACTTCAACGAGCACCGGCAGGAAGCAATTTTCAGTCGGCAGCGGTCGCTCGGACTCATCCACAAACCAATCGACACCAACGCCTTCCGATAAGGCCGCCCGGGAAAACCGAACCGATCGCAACCCGGTTCAGGGAAGCCCGAGCAGCGGCTGCTCATTTTCGGAGATTTGATAATCCACACAGTTGTCATCCGGCGAATCCCGATCGACACAGATGAATCGCATCTCGGCATAGGGCGTCAACAGCACATGGTGCCAGGTACCGGCGTGGTAATTGATGCCCTGTTTGCCGTTAGTCACAAAGGCACGCAGCTCGGCGACATTGGGCGCCGCGCCAGCCGCGCCGACGACGACGATAAACGGGCTGGCATCGAGCGGGATAAAAGCCTGGCTGCCGTGCGGGTGATACTCCAGGTGATCGACCCGGCGCGGCATATCGAACTTGCGGCTGGCGACCAGGCTGACCACGGCGCGCGCGTCGTCACCTCCCAGTTCAACCTGGGCCAACGCGTGATAGCGGTCGGCCATACCATTGTTAATCGGGTAGGATTCGTTACCTTCGAATTCGATAACATCGCCGTAGGCCGCAAATGCCGATGAGGTCAGCGGCCTGATTTCAAGCTGACTAACCATCGATCTTGCCCAGCAGCCTGACGCGGCTGAGTCCGCCGTCGGGGAAGATATTGATGCGCACATGACTGACCGGGCCCAGTAGTTGAATCTCATCCTTGAAGCCATGCTCGCTATCCATTTCCATTTTCTGAGGCGGCAACAGTTCCGACCAGAACTGGCTTTGCGCGATGATCGAATCGACCGTACCAGCGCCTATTAGCGCCGCCTGCAGCGAACAGCGGTCGGGGTAGTTTCCCTTGAAGTGGGCGGTATCGATCAGCGCTTCGCTAATCTCGCCGACCTGCCCCAGCTCGACGATACACCAGTCGTTGCCGGGTTCGCGGCGGCGGCGCGTTTCCCAGCCGTCACCCATGTTGATACCGCGCCCGGGGTTGAGCAAATTGGCGGCGACGCCAAAATGGGCGTCGTTCCAGGCGATGGCGCGCGCGCCGAGCTCGACCGCGGCAAGATTATGCAGTAACGACTTGTCGAGCGATGCCGCATCGCTGACCACGCGGCCGTGAACCCGCAGGCGCGCTATGCCGCCGTCCGGGTAAATATTGAGCCGCAGATGGCTAAAGCAGCTATCGTTATCGATGCTGAAATAATGATGACTGTCGCCACGCAGGCTGGTCGATTCGATCAGCGTCGTCCATTCGGTCGAATCGTCGGGCGCTCCGGCGCAGTTGCAGGCCTCTAGCGAAGCGGACGGTGGATAGTTTCCGGTGAAATGCGTGGTATCGATATCGACACCCTTGATTTCGCCAGGCAGGCCGAGTTTGACGATGGCATGATCGTAACCGCCGTTGCGGCGGCGGCGCGTTTCCCAGCCGTCCATCCATTTACCGAAATCGTCGAACTTGCCGTCGATGAATACCGGCGCCTCGGGCTTGAGCATGCGACTGCACTCGGCGAAGGAATCGTCGCTGCAGGAGACAATTTCGGCGCCGAGGCGAGGCTGCGCGAGATCGATCCACTGGGTGATAAAATCGGGAATCTGTTCAGTCATGATAATTTCCTTTGGCGACGGCCTGTCGCAGTAGCCGGCGCGCGTGTTGATTGTGTTGTTGTACCAGGGATTCGACCTCGAGCCCGGGGATTTCCCCCTGCTCGACAATGACGCGTCCATTGATAACCGATAGCCAGGCGGCCGCCGGCGCGCAGGTCAGCAGCGCCGCCACCAGGTCACCACCGGCGCCGGAATGCTGAATGCCGTCGACCCGGAACGCGACCAGGTCGGCGGCCTTGCCGACTTCTAGACTGCCGATATCGTCGCGCCCCAGCACGCTGGCGCCACCCAGGGTGGCAAGTTCCAGCGCTTCGCGCGCGCTGAATCGATCGGCGCTGGATTCGAAACCCGGCCAGCCTACCCGCTGCAGCAGCATCGCCTGGCGAGCCTCGCCGAGCAGATGATTGCCGTCATTACTGGCGGAACCGTCGACACCCAGGCCCAGACGCACGCCGGCATCCGACATTTCGCGCACCGGCGCGATACCCGAAGCCAGGATCATGTTGCTGCTGGGACAGTGACAAACCCCGCTGCGGCTGGCCGCCAGCCTGTCGATTTCGTCCGCATCCGGATGCACCATGTGCGCGAACCAGACGTCGTCGCCGCTCCAGCCCAGGCTCTCGATATAAGCCAGCGGGCGCATGCCGAACTGTTGCTCGCAGAAACGGTTTTCATCGATGGTTTCGGCGAGGTGGGTATGCAGGTTCACCGTAGGGTGACGCCGCGCCAGTTCGGCGGTCTTGCGCATCAGCTCGGGCGTGACGCTAAACGGCGAGCAGGGCGCCAGACCAATACGCAGCATGGAAAATGCTTGCGCGTCATGGAACTCGTTTATCACGCGTTCGCAATCGGCCAGGATATCGTCCTCGTCCTCGCAAATACTGTCCGGCGGCAGCCCGCCCTGGCTCTGACCGAGGCTCATGCTGCCGCGGGTCGGATGAAAACGCACGCCAAGCTCTCGCGCGGCGCGGATTTCATCGTCGATGCGCGCGCCGTTGGGGAACAGGTAAAGGTGGTCCGCCACCGTGGTCGCGCCCGACAACAACAGTTCCGCCAGCCCGAGTCTGGCGCTGATATAAACCGCCTCGGCATCCATCTCGCCCCAGATCGGGTACAGCGTCCGCAGCCAGTCGAACAGCGACTTGCCCTGCGCGGTGGCGATACCGCGGGTCAGCGTCTGGTACAGGTGATGATGACAATTGACCAGTCCGGGCAGGATGACGCAGCCGCTGGCGTCGATACGCCGATCCGGCTCGATGCCCCTGGCCCCGAGCCCGCGACGCAGTTTCTCGCTATCGCCGACTTCCTCGATCACATGATCACGCAGCAAGATCGCGCCGTCGGCAATCTCGCGGCGCTCGCCATCCATCGTCACCAGGACAGCGGCAGCTTCAACCAAAGTCAGCATCACCCCTCCCTGCATAATTCCGGGTCAGAGTAAAAACTCCTTTCAAACCTGGTTCATGCCAATAGTTTTTACTCTGACCCAAAATTACTGTCGGCCTCATTAGCTGGGCCTCGAGTACTGGCGCTTGCCCATGATGTGGGTGGCCTGGATGGCGCGGTCGTCGCCGAGCATCATCAGCGCGAACAGGCGTTCTTCCATCGTCGATGCGTTATCCATGCGGCATTGCATCAGCTCGGTTGCGGCGAGATCGAAGACGACGAAGTCGGCTTCCTTGCCGGTGGCGAAGTTACCGATGCGGTGATCGAGGTAAAGCGACTCCGCGGCGCCCAGCGTCGCCAGGTAAAAAGCCTTGAGCGGCGTCAGCTGCTGGCCGCCAAGCTGACATACCTTGTAGGCCTCGGCCAGTGTTTGCAGCATGCTGAAACTGGTGCCGGCGCCAACGTCGGTAGCGATACCGACGCGAATATTCTGCGCCAGCGCGTCCTCCAGGCTGAACAGGCCGCTGCCGAGGAACAGGTTCGAGGTCGGGCAAAAGGCGATCGCCGCGCCGCTCGCCGCCATGCGCTCGCGATCCTGCCGATCGAGGTGGATACAGTGACCGTAGATCGAGCGCGGCCCGAGCAGGCCAAAGCTGTCATAAACATCGAGATAACTGCGGCTTTGCGGAAACAGTTCGGCCACCCAGGCGACCTCGTCGAGGTTTTCGGCAACATGCGACTGCAGGTAGAGGTCCGGGTTTTCGTTCAGTAATTGCCCGCAAACCTCGAGCTGCGCCGGGCTCGAGCAGGGCGCGAAGCGCGGGGTTACCGCGTAGTAGCTGCGCCCGTGCAGGTGCCAGCGCCTGATCAGCTCGGAACAGTCGCGGTAGCTCGATTCGGCACTATCGAGAAGCGCGGCCGGCGCGTTGCGATCCATCATCACCTTGCCCGCGATCAGGCACAGGTCGCGCTGTTGCGCCTGCTCGAATATGGCGTCCACCGATTGCGGATACACGGTCGCATACAGCGCGCCGGTAGTGGTGCCGTTGGCGAGCATCTGGTCACAGAAAAACGCGGCGATTTTGTCGGCGTGCTCGCGATCGGCGAATTTTTCCTCGGTCGGAAAGGTGTATTGCCGCAGCCAGTCGAGCAACTGCGAACCGAAGCTTGCGATCATTTCGGTCTGCGGGTAATGACAGTGGGTATCGATAAACCCGGGCATCACCAGGCGGCCGCTGTAATCGTAAAGCAGGCAACCATCGGGCAGTAGATCGATCAGGTCGGGCGCTGGCTCCAGCATCTGGATGCGCCCCTGCCTGAGGATCATCAGGCCGTCCTCGAGATATTCGCAGGCGTCGCCGCGCTGATCGGGATCGCCATCAAAATGCAGGAAACTCGCGCGAATGGCGGTATCGCACGAATTGTTATCCAGTGGCGCGGGTACGACTGACATTGGCACTATTGCCGCTGGGCGTACCAGGTCGCGACGACGGCGCGCTCCTGGTCGGTCATGCCGGTGAGGTTACCGATCGGCATGTATTTCGACTGCACGGTGGTGGCGATGCGTGCCGCCAGAATTTCGATTTGCTGCGGAGTTTCCATCACCAGGCCGAGCGGCGCCTCGACAAAGCCGGCCTGCGTCGGCTTGCTGGCGTGGCAGGCGACGCAACGGCTGTTGACGATGGCGGAAATCCGCGCATCGCTGACCTGTTCCGCGCCGGCGCTGTCGACCGGCTTCGGACTCAGGTACCAGACCATCGATATCAGCAGAACAATCGCAACCGCCGGCAGCGCCGGGCTGGCGTTACCGCTATGGCGCAACACGAAAAACTGCCGAATCAAAACACCGGCGAGCATGATGAAGATCAGAACCAGCCAGCCATTCTCATGGCTGTAGGTCATCGGGTAATGGTTGCTGATCATGATGAACAGCACCGGCAGCGTGAAATAGGTGTTGTGCACGGAGCGCTGCTTGCCGACGATGCCCGGTTCGGCATCCGGCGTCTGGCCGGCCCGCATTTGCGCGACCACCTTCTTTTGCCCGGGAATGATATGGAAGAATACGTTGGCCGCCATAATGCTGCCCAGCATGGCGCCGACATGCAGGTAGGCCGCGCGCGCGCTCAACAGCTGGAACAGGCCCCAGCTGGCAAAACAGACCAGCGCCAGCAGTATTGCCGCCAGCACCCCGTCCTTTCCTTTTAGCGCCTTGCACAACAGGTTGTAGACAATCCAGCCGCCAACGATGACGCCAGCGCTGATAGTGATACCGGCGGCAGGCGACAGCGCCAGCACCTGGCTGTCGATGAGATAGGTTTTAGCCCCCAGCCAGTAAACCAGAATCATCAGCCCCATGCCGGACAACCAGGTGGTATAGGCTTCCCATTTCGACCAGTGCAGTTTTTCCGCCAGCGGCTCGCCGAGCGGGCCGAGCAGGAATTTCTGGCTCTGGTAAACCCCGCCGCCGTGCACCGCCCACAGTTCTCCGGTGACGCCGCGCTCCTCGTCCTGCTTGCACGCCGGCCGGTCGAGCGAACTGTCGAGCATGACGAAGTAAAACGACGCACCAATCCAGGCCACGCCGGCTATCAAGTGCAACCAGCGCAGCAACAGGTTAATCCAGTCGAGTAGATAGGCTTCCAATCTTTAACTCCGCTGCCGTCGCGTCGATCGCGACAACTTCGATTCAGCTGTCCCAAAATATTTTTCACAAGCAACTTGCGATCGCACGATAACGCCTACTCCTGTCACCCTGCGGCTCCGACCGCGGGGTCCAGTATCCGAGGTTGCGCAGGTTTCTCTGGATCCCGCGGTCGGAGCCGCGGGATGACAACGCGTAAACAATGCCTAGTTGGGAATTTTGCTGACTACGCCCTGCAGATAGTAATTCATCTGGTTGAGTTGATCGTCGGTCATGTCCTGACCCGCGGCAACGATGGTGTTGCCGCTTTGATCGACCACCGGGCCGGCAAAGGGATGCAATTTTCCGGCGGCAATCTGTTTTTCCATGTCTCTGATGCGTGCCTGCACATCGGCGGGAATCGCCTTGTTCAAAGGCGCCAGCGCGATCATGCCCTCGGCATACCCGCCCCAGACGCTGCTCGGCTTCCAGGTACCGGCCTGGACTTCCTTGACCGTCTTCACGTAGTAGTCACCCCAGTGGTGGGTGGTCGCGGTCAGGTGCGCCTTGGGGCCGTATTTACTCATGTCCGAGTGATAACCAAAGGCATACTTGCCCTGGTCTTCCGCGGCCTGCACCACGGCGGTGGAATCGGTGTGGTGGGTTATGACGTCGGCTTCCTGCGACAGCAGCGTCAGCGCGGCCTGGCGTTCCTTGCCCGGGTCGAACCAGGAATTTACCCAGATCACGCGCAGTTCGGCCTTCGGGTTGACGCTGCGCGCGCCCTGGATGAAGGCGTTGATACCCTGCAGCACTTCCGGAATTGGGAACGCGGCGACATATCCGAGCACGTTGGACTTGGTCATCTCACCGGCGATAACGCCGGTCAGGTAACGACCTTCGTAAAAGCGTGCGTTGACCAGACCCATGTTTTTGCCCATCTTGTAGCCGGTGGCATGGACAAAGGCGGTCTTGCGGAAAGTCTTGGAAACCTTGAGCGCATAGTTCATGAAACCGAAGCTGGTGGCGAACACAACCTTGTCGCCGCGCTTGGCCATTTCACGGATGACGCGCTCGGCATCGGGGCCCTCGGGCACGCTTTCGACGAAGCTGGTGGTCACGCCGGTTTCTTTTTCCAGCTGCAAACGCCCGAGGTCGTGCTGGTAAGTCCAGCCGGCGTCGCCGATCGGACTTACATAGACGAAGCCGACATTATCAGCCGCCATGCCGGTACCGGTCATCGCTGCCAGCAATGCCGTGAGCGCCAGTTTGTTGAATATTTTTGTTAGTGTCATTTCTCAACCCTCCCGGGATTTTTTCATTTAGGTTAGTGTTTACGGGTTTAGCAACCCTCAGTTATATAGATTCTTCGATTAATCCACGCTTAAGGCATCAGGCATCCGGGCGGTACGGCTGGCCCAGCGATACCGGCGCGTTCAGGCGTACCGTGTTCTGATCGCGCGAAATGATAACCAGCACGATGATGGTCGCAAGGTAAGGCAGCGACGACAGGAATTGCGACGGAATATTGATTTCGAGTCCGGAGCCCTGCACGAACAGCTGCGCGACCATGACGCCACCGAACAGGTAGGCGCCGACCAACACGCGGAAAGGCCGCCAGGTCGCAAACACGACCAGCGCGATCGCGATCCAGCCGCGCCCGGCGACCATGCCCTCGACCCATAACGGCGTATAAAACACCGACAGGAAAGCGCCGCCGATACCCGCCATGGCGCCGCCGAAGATGGTCGCCATGTAACGAATACGAATCACCGGATAACCGATCGAGTGTGCAGACGACGGCGATTCACCGACGGCGCGCAATACCAGGCCGGGACGGCTGCGATACAGAAACCAGACGATGGCGGCAAACAGCGCCCACGAGAAATAAACCAGCGATTGTTGCGCGAACAGCGGCTCGCCGATAATCGGTATATCGGCCAGCAACGGAATGCGTATCGCTTCGACAGTCGGCAGAATTTCGGATTCGTAGGGCTTGCCGATGAACGCCGACAGGCCGACGCCGAGAATCGACAGCGCCAGCCCGGTGGCGACCTGGTTGCCCATCAGCGTCAGCACCACGACGGCAAACAGGAAAGACATCAGCGCACCCGCGGCCATGCCGGCCAGCACCCCCAGCCATATGTTGCCGGTTTCGAAACTTATCGCGAAGCCGGCGATCGCGCCCATCGACATCATGCCTTCCGCGCCGAGGTTCAGCACACCCGCTTTTTCGGCGATCAACTGGCCCAGCGCAACGATGATCAGCGGTGTACCGGCGACGATGGTGGCAAACAGTATCGACGTTAAAATGGAATTTTCCATCAGGCCGTTACCTCCCTGGCCCAGCGCAGGCGATAATTGATAAACACGTCCGAGCCGAGCAGGAATAGCAGCAACATACCCTGGAAAACGAGGGAAATCGACGACGGCAGGTTCATGTATTGCTGCGCCTGCTCGCCGCCGAGGTAGAGCAACGCCATCAACAGGCTGGCGAAAAATATGCCGACCGGATTCAGGCGTGCGACAAAGGCGACGATAATCGCCGCGAAACCGTAGTTACTGGATACCTGATCGGTGATCTGCCCCATCGGGCCCGAGACTTCCGACATGCCGGCGAGCCCGGCCATGGCGCCACCGCTGAGCAGCCCGATCCAGATCATGCGTTTGGCCGAAAATCCGGCATAACGCGCGGCGTCCTTTGCGTATCCGGCAACCTGCATCTGAAAGCCGGCAAAACTGCGGAACATGAATATGTAACCGGCCAGCAGCGCCCCGATAGCGAATACGAAGGCCAGGTTGACCCGGCTGCCGTCGTCGAACAGCAACGGCAACAGGGCGGAGTCGGCAAACATCGCCGATTGTGGAAAATTAAAACCATCCGGGTCCATCATCGGACCATGCACCAGCCACGACACCAACAGCTGCGACACGTAAACCAGCATCAGCGAAACCAGGATTTCATTGGTGTTGAAGCGGGTTTTCAGGAACGCCGGTATCGCCGCCCACAGCATGCCGCCGATGGCACCGGCGACCACCATCAGGATCAGAACGTGCGCACCCTCCGATTCCTGGAAGTACAGCGCGACCGCGCTGGCGGCGATGCCGCCGACGACCAGCTGTCCCTCGGCGCCGATGTTCCACACGTTGGCGCGGAAACCAATCGCGAGCCCGACCGCAATCAGCATCAGCGGCGTCGCCTTGAGCAACAGCTCGGATACGCCCCACAGGTCACTGATCGGGCTGATGAAAAATACCTTGAAACCCTCGATCGGATTCTTGCCGAGGAAGATAAACAGCAGCAGGCCACCGATCAGCATTAACACGATCGCGATCGCGGGCGATGCGTAAGACATCAAATGCGATGCCTCAGGACGTCGTTCCAGTCTAAGCATGGGTCGGCACCTCCGCGGCGGGCTGCTGATCCCACATACCGCTCATCCAGACCCCGATTTCATCGATATTGGTGTCTGCCAGGTTTTTCGCCGGCGACATGCGGCCATTGGCGATAACCGCGATCCGATCGGAAATTTCGAACAGTTCTTCCAGTTCTTCCGAGATCACCAGGATTGCAGTGCCCTCGTCGCGTAGATCGATCAATTCCTGGCGAATGAAGGCGGCGGCGCCGACGTCGACGCCCCAGGTGGGCTGCGCGACCACCAGCAACTTGGGCGCGAGCAGGATTTCGCGGCCCATGATGAACTTTTGCAGGTTACCGCCGGAGAGCGAATTAGCGGCGTGCTCCTCGCCGCCGCACTTGACGTTGAAACCATCGATACACTTGCGAGCGAACTCCGCGATCTGCTCGAACTGGATCATACCGTTTTTAAGCATACCCTTGTAATGCGCGGTCAATAGCGCGTTTTCGGTGAGCGACATGCGCGGCACCGCGCCGCGGCCGAGCCGCTCCTCGGGCACGAAGCCCATGCCGTTGCGACGTCTCATATCGGGCATGTCACGTCCGCTAGGCTGGCCGCAGATGACGACCGCATCGGCGTCGGCGACCGGCTCCTCGCCCGAGAGAGCATACAGCAGCTCCTGCTGCCCGTTACCGGAGACGCCGGCGATACCGAGAATTTCACCTGATTTCACTTCGAGTTCGATATCCTGCAAATCGGTGCCGAAGGGATCGTCGGATTTTTTCGACAGGCGATTGAGCTGCAGGCGCACCTCGCCCAGCTCCAGCGGCGCGTTATGCTCGGGCACCGGCAGCTCCTTGCCGATCATCAGGCTGGCCATCGACTTCGGCGTTTCCTCGGACGGGATACAGTCGCCGGTGACCTTGCCGTCGCGCAGCACGGTAGCGACGTGGCACAGCTCCTGGATTTCATCGAGCTTGTGGCTGATATAGAGAATGCTGCAACCTTCTTCCGCCAGCTGGCGCAGCGTATCGAACAGCTTGCGTACCGCCTGCGGCGTCAACACCGAGGTCGGTTCATCCATGATCAGCAGCCGCGGATTCTGCAACAGGCAGCGAATAATCTCGACGCGCTGGCGTTCGCCCACCGACAACGCGTGCACCAGACGATGCGGGTCGACCGGCAGTCCATAACGCTCGGAAACCTCGGTGATCTGCTCGGCCAGCTGCTTCAAATCCGGATTACCCGGCAGCGCCAGCGCGACATTTTCGACCACGTTGAGCGTTTCGAACAGCGAGAAATGCTGAAACACCATGCCGATGCCGAGGCTGCGGGCATGCGCGGGATTCTCCACGTGAACCACCTCGCCTTCCCACTTCATCTGCCCGGCGTCGGGTTTGGCGACGCCGTAGATCATTTTCATCAGGGTCGACTTACCGGCGCCGTTTTCACCGAGCACGGCGTGGATTTCACCCTTTTTCACTTTCAGCGATACATCTTCGTTGGCGATTACCGATGGATAAATCTTGGTAACGCCTTCGAGTTCGAGCCGGCATTCCTGCCCGCTATCCGTCGCGGATGTCATGACTGCCTCCCCAGGTTTCTAATTGTTGTGTTATCGGTCTGTTTCTGCTTGTGCAGGCGATCGTATACCTGCAGGATTTCGGCGGCAACCGAAATCGCGATCTGCGCCGGCTGCTTGCTGCCGATGCCGTCGATCCCGATCGGACAGGTCATGCGTGCAAAGCGGCGCGGGTCGATGCCGCGGCGGCGCAAGCGGGTTTCGAAATTACGCCGCTTGGCGCGCGATCCGATCAGACCGAAATAGGCAAAATCGTCGCGTTTCAGAATTTGTTCGCTTAAGAGCTGATCGAGCCCGTGATCGTGCGTCATCACCAGGAAGCAGGCGTCAGCCGGCGCGGCGTCGATTTCCGCCTCGGGGGTGTCGGTACAGATCGTGCGCACGCCCGCCGGCGGCGCCTGCGGCAAAATATCGTCGCGCGTATCGATCCAGTGAACGTTAAGCGGCAGGCCGCCGAGCACGCGCACCAGCGCCTGGCCGACATGTCCCGCGCCGAACAGGTAGAGCTCGATCGACTCCTGCTCGATCTCGGCCCGGCTCCAGTCGCTGTCGGCGTCGAGCCTTTCGAACATCAGGTTGACCAGCCCGCCGCAGCACTGGCCCAGCCCCGCGCCCAGCGGAAAACGCCGCAGGCCGCCGTGTTCGCCGAGTTCGAGCTGATCGCGCGCGATGCTGCAGGCCTGGTACTCGAGGTTACCGCCGCCGATAGTGCCGTACAGCCGGTCGGCTGTCACCAGCATCCTGGCGCCGGCCTCGCGCGGGGTCGAGCCGACGATCGAATCGACGCTAACCAGCATCACCGGCGTCTGCTCGCCGCGCAGGCGCTCAATAATTTGCTTCCACTCGCTCATGCCACCTCCGAGCGCAGCGCTTCGATGGCGTCGAGTATTGCTTCCGGCGTGGCCGGCGCGCGCAGCCGCGGATTGATGCGGTTGTCGGCCAGGCTCGCAATGGCGTCGCGAATCGCGAAGAACACCGAAAACGGCAGCAGCAATGGCGGTTCGCCGACCGCTTTCGATCGCAGGATCGTATCCTTGACGTTTTGATTGTCGTAAAGCCGGGTGTCGAACTTCGCCGGGCAGTCGCTAATGGTCGGAATCTTGTAGGTCGACGGCGCGTGCGTGGTCAGGCGGCCCTGTTCGTTCCAGCACAGTTCCTCGCTGGTCAGCCAGCCCATGCCCTGGATGTAGGCGCCCTCGACCTGGCCGATATCGATTGCCGGGTTTATCGAGTTGCCGGCGTCGTGCAATATGTCGGCCTGCAGCAGCTTGAATTCACCGCTCAGGGTATCGATGACCACCTCGGACACGGCGGCGCCGTAGGCAAAATAATAAAACGGGCTGCCCTGCATCTTGTCGCGGTCCCAGTTCAGCCCCGGGGTCTTGTAAAAGCCGTCGGACCACAGCTGCACGCGGTTCTCGTAAGCCTGCTGCACCAGCTCGGCAAAGCCAATCGCCTGACCGGCACAGTGCACGGCGCCATCCTCGAACACGACCTCGGCAGCCTCACAGCCAAAGCGTTCGGCGGCAAACCCTGCCAGCCGCTCGCGGATCTGGCGCGCGGCGTCCTGCGCCGCCTTGCCGTTGAGGTCGCTGCCGGTGGAGGCGGCGGTAGCCGAGGTATTGGCCACCTTGCTGGTGTCGTTGGCGGTCGCGCGCACCTGCGTAACATCCAGTCCAAGTTCCAGAGCCACTACCTGCGACACCTTGGTATGCAGCCCCTGACCCATTTCAGTGCCGCCGTGATTGACCAGCACGCTGCCGTCGGTATAGACGTGCACCAGCGCACCGGCCTGGTTGAAATGCACCACGTTGAATGAAATGCCGAACTTGACCGGGGTTATGGCGAGGCCCTTGCGCAACACCGGGCTTTCACGATTGAAGGCCGCCACCGCTTCGCGCCTGGCGTAGTAATCGCTGCTTTGCTCGAGCTTGGCCACCAGTTCGTGGATGACGTTGTCCTCGACGATCTGGCCATAGGGCGTGGTATTGCGGAAATCGTTGTCGTAGAAGTTCAGCTTGCGCACTTGCTGCGGTTCCTTGCCGAGCTCGCGCGCGATGCTGTCGATGATGTACTCGATCGCGAGCGCGCCCTGCGGTCCGCCGAATCCGCGAAACGCGGTATTCGACTGGGTATTGGTCTTCACGCTGTAGGCGTCGATGGCGACGTCGCCGAGGTAATAGGCGTTATCGAAATGACACACCGCGCGCGTCACCACGGGACCGGTGAGGTCGGCGGAAAATCCCGCGCGCGCATCCATCTCGATTTTGGCGCCGCGAATCAGGCCATCCTGGTCGTAACCGACCTCGTAGGCGAAATCGAAACCGTGGCGCTTGCCGGTAACCATCATGTCGTCGTCGCGATCGAGGCGCAGCTTGACCGGGCGCTTCAAACGATACGCGGCCACCGAGGCGATGCAGGCGAAGATCGCCGACTGCGATTCCTTGCCGCCGAAACCGCCGCCCATGCGGCGCATTTCGACCAGCACCTGGTTGAAATCGATATCGAGCGCGTGCGCGACCACCTGCTGCATTTCGGTCGGGTGCTGGGTCGAGCACCACAGGTGAAAACAGCCGTCTTCTTTCGGCGCGACGTAGGAAATTTGCCCTTCGAGGTAAAACTGCTCCTGGCCGCCGACACTGAACTCGCCCTGCATTTTGTGCTGTGCCTGCGCGATTTCCGATTCGGCATTGCCGCGGTGTAACTTCATCGGCGGCAATACCCAGGATTGCTGCTTCTTTCCGCTGGCGATATCGAGCACCGCCGGCAAAACCTCGTAGTCGATTTTGGCCAGCTTCGCCGCCTTGCGCGCCGCCGTCTGTGAGTCGGCGACGACCGCGAAGATCGGCTGCCCGACATACTGCACCAGTCCATCGGCGAGAATCGGATCGTCGGCGATGATCGGCCCGCAGTCATTGTTGCCGGGGATATCGTCGGCGGTAATAACCGCAATCACCTGTGGCGCCGATTTGACCGCGTCGAGATCGATCGACCTGATGTTGGCATGCGCCTGCTCGCTCAGGCCGAGCGCAATGTAGCAGGTACCGGCAAGCTCGGGGATATCGTCGACGTAGGTGGCGTCGCCAGTGACGTGCAGCGCCGCCGATTCGTGCGGCACCGAGGTACCGGGAGCGGTCTCACGGGCCTGCTGTCTGACTCGATCTTCCATCTCAGCTACCCACCGCAAACACGTTAACCGCCGAGGACGGCAACGCGTCGACGGGCCGGGTCTCGAGATAGAAACGGTGCAGCAGATTGGCGGTCGCGCGCGCGCGATAGTCGCTGCTGGCGCGCATATCGGACATTGGTGCAAAGTCCGATTCGAGCTTTTGTCTGGCGGTGACCAGGGTGAATTCGTTCCACGGCTCGCCGAGCAGATATTCCTCGGTGGCCTGAGCCCGCTTCGGGATTGCCGCCATACCGCCCAGCGCGATTCGCACATCGGCCACCTGGTCACCATCGAGACGCAGCGCGAAAGCCGCGCACACCGCCGAGATATCCTGGTCGAAACGCTTGCACAGCTTGTAGCAGCGCAGCTGCGTGCCTGCCCGCGGTTGCGGAACGATCACAGCCTCGACGAACTCGCCCGGCTGCATCGCGTTTTTCATGTAATCGAGATACAGATCCTCGAGCGCCAGTTCGCGGCTGTCCTGACCGAGCCGCAATCTCACGCGCGCATCGATGGCGATCAATGCCGGCATCGAATCGCCGATCGGCGAGCCGTTGGCGATGTTACCTACCAGCGTGCCGGCGTTACGCACCGGCACCGAGGCGAAACGGCGAAACATTTCACCCAACTCGGGATAAGACAGCTGCAACACATCGAAGGCGTCGGTCAGGCTCACAGCGGCGCCGATTTCGATGGCGTCGCCATCGGATTTGATCTGCCTGAGCTCGGCGACATTGCCGAGGTAGATAATGGTCGGAAGCTCGCGTAACTGCTTGGTGACCCACAGGCCGACGTCGGTACCGCCAGCCAGTATCTGCGCATCCGGGTTTTGCTGGTACAGCTCGGCCAGGTCATCCAGCGCCACTGGCGCATGGTAACGGGCCGATTCCCGCTCCACTGAAAAACGCCTGTCTCGATCGAGCTCGCGCAGAAGTGCGATCAGCTGTTTTTCGTTTTTGTCCACTGTCGGGTATTCGTGCATATGCAGGCAGGCGTCGACGATGGGGCGGTAACCGGTGCAGCGGCACAGGTTACCGGAGAGCGCATCGTCGATTTCGGCGCGGTCAGGACTGGTATACCCGACAGT
>Ga0224508_10002534_pt1 | contig 15463 bp, 14 predicted proteins | sample SF_Jan12_sed_USG_4_FD_170157 | JGI IMG/M metagenome (GOLD analysis project Ga0224508, IMG submission 170157) | Sediment microbial communities from San Francisco Bay, California, United States - SF_Jan12_sed_USGS_21 | ecosystem: Environmental > Aquatic > Marine > Sediment | place: USA... | reverse complement strand
AGGCCACGGCGACCTCGATGCAGGAGGGGATGGACGCGACCTCGCCTCAGATCTCGATCACGCAGGACGACGCGATCATCATGGGGAACTACGCGTTCGCGCGCGGCAGCTACTCGACCGAAGGCACCATGGACGGGCAGGCGACGAGCAACTCCGGCGGCTGGATGTCCTATGGCGAGATGATCGACGGCGAGTGGAAGCTCCATGGTCTGGTCTCGGGTATCGGTGACGGGCAGAGCGCGCCCGGGTTCCAGATGGGCGAGATGCCCGCGTCCAACGAGAGCGCGGCGATGGCTGCCGAGGGCGCCGAGTACTTCGTGACGCACTTCAACGCGGGTCACGCGGAGATGGTCGGTTCGCGCTACGCCGAGGACGTGATCCTCATCAACTCGCCCGAGAACGGCAGGGCGGCCCTGGTGGCGAATCTGCAGGCTATGATCGATCAGGGGGCGCAGGTCACTGTCACTCCGTTCGCGGCTGTGGAGCACGGGGATTACATGTCGTCGATCGGGACGTATACGATGACGGTCGACGGTCAAACGGCGACCGGGCACTACGGCAACGTCTCGATGGCGAACGCCGACGGGACCCAGAGCGTGATCTGGTCGCTGGCCACGACGCACCCCACCGGCATGTAGACAGCGTCCGACGGGGCGGCCGGCTTTGGCGGTCGGCCCCTCGCGGCGACGCAGCCGAACGGCTGCGAGCTCAGGCGGCCCGAGTCCTGCTCGATTCGGGCCGCCTTTCTCATCCGGTCTCCTACCCGCCGGACGTTGCCCAGTCGGGAAGGACGCCGAGCTCGATCTCGAAGAGGAGCGTGCCGAGCGTGTAGAAGATGAGCGTGATCACCAGGGCCCCGACCACGTTCAACACCACGCCGACGCGGGCCATCTCCGCGATCCGTACGCGCTCACTCCCGAATACCACGGCGTTGGGGGGCGTGGCTACCGGCATCATGAAGGCACACGAAGCCGAGATCGTCGCGGGGATCATCAGCAGGAGGGGATGAATGCCGGTCGCGACGCCCACGGAAGCCAGCACCGGCAGGACCATCTCGGTCGTCGCCGTGTTCGACGTCAGCTCGGTGAGGAAGGTGATGCCGAGACAGATCATCAGGATGAGCAATAGCGGCGGGACGCTGGCGAGACCCATGAACTTCCCTCCGAGAAACTCGGCGAGCCCGGTGACCTGAAACCCGTGCGCCAGCGCGAAGCCGCCGCCGAACAGGAGCACGATGTTCCACGGCAGTCGAGGGAGCACGTCGGGGCCCATGACCGTCGCCGAAGTCGCGCCCTCCGAGCGCGTCGGAACCAGGAAGAGGATGGAGGCCATCGTGATCGCGACCGTCGCGTCGTCGATCAGCGATCCGTACGGCAAGAGCTGTGACCATCCCGGTATCGTGAGGGCGCCGATGTCGATCGGGGCCCTGAACACCCACAGCACGGCGGTCAGCGCGAACACGATCAACACCGCCCGTTCCTCGAACGCCACCGGTCCCAGTTTCGCCTTCTCTTCGTTCAGCGCCTCGCCGTCCACCGAGACCTCATCTGGAACGCGGAAGAAGACGCGCGTGAGCAGGAGCCACGCGATGATGATGAGTACAATGCTCATCGGAAGGCCCATCAGGATCCACTGCCCGAACGTGATCGCCGGGGCGTCCGGGAACGAGATCGCGAAGATCCGCTGGAGCGAGAGATTCGGCGGCGTTCCGACCAGCGTTGCCAGGCCGCCGGCCGAGCAGGCGTAGGCGATGGCGAGCATCAGCGACACCGAGAACGCGTGTGTCCTGGCCTCCCCGAAGTCCTCCTCCATTCTGAGCACCACCGCGAGGCCGATCGGGATCATCATGATCGCGGTGGCCGTATTGGAGATCCACATGGACAGAAAGGCCGCGGCGATCATGAACCCGAGCACGATTCGCCGGGCGCCCCCGCCGACTCGGCTGATGATCCAGAGTGCGATCCTGCGGTGCACGTCCCACTTCTCCATCGTGAGGGCGATCATGAAGCCGCCCACGAAGAGCACGATCGTGCTGTTGAAGTAGACCGGTGCGGTGGCGCCGGTACGTTCGATCCCGAGAAGCGGGAAGAGGATGAGCGGGAGGAGGGCGGTCGCGAACAACGGGATCGCGTCGCTGATCCACCAGGCCGCCATCAGGAGGGCCACCGCGGCCATACGGGTCACGGCGGGTTCGCCGGGTTGCAGGTCGAACAGAAGGGTCACGAAGAAGAGGATAGGGCCGAGCCAGAGGCCGATCTTCTGGCTGGTCGAACGCCGGCTCGGATGCGAGAGCCCGGCGTGGTCCCGTTCGGATGGAGTCTGTTGAGTCGTTCCTGTCACGAAGGCTCGTTTCCCCGGGTGGTGGCTCGCCCGCCGCCGGCTGTCGTGCGCAGGAACCTACGAATCGCGGGCCCGGGACGGCAGTGTTCGCTCCGCTTTCCTACACGGAAGGCCGGAGGTACCTTCCACCGCTTTAGTAGCCACCGAGTCCCCCCCGAGGATGGCTCTTTTTCGGGCCACCGGTCTATGACAGGCACATGGTGCGAGGCGAGCCCGAGGGCGCCGGTACGCTTTCGATTCTCGATGGGACACGCGCTGAAACCCAGGACGGTGATTTCCTAGATGTTCTCCACGGTTAGATGGCGGCTGATTTGGATCGCGCTCATCGCGGTCATGTGTGGGTGGGCTCTCCTCCCGAAAGAGGACGAGAACGGAAACGCGGTGTCGCCGCTCAATCTCGGTCTCGACCTCCAGGGTGGGATGCACCTTGCCGTCGAGATCGATGAGAGTGCGGCTCCGCCCGATGCCGACCTGGACGACGCGATCGAGCGGACGGTGACGACCCTGCGCAACCGCATCGACCAGTTCGGCGTGCGCGAGCCCAACATCCAGCGAGCCGGTGACCGGATCATCGTCGAGCTCGCCGGGCTGGACGATCCCGAGCGCGCGGTCGCGCTCGTGAACCAGACCGCCCATATGGAGTTCTCGATCGTGACCGACGGGCAGTCCTTCGTCGATCAGCTGGCGCGCATCGATCGGGCGATCGTGAACGCGGTCGGAGCAGAGGCCCTTACGCCGACCCCGCTCGAGACCGCTGTGGACCTCGGCGATGTTCTCGGCACGACGGCCGATTCGGCCGCGGCGGACTCGCTGACGACGGCTGCGGACACGGCGCAGGCCGCCGCTGCGGAGGACCCCCAGGACGCGGCCGCTGATACCACCGCCGATGTGCCGGTCCAGACGCCTCCCGGCTCGGACCTGCGCCCGCTCACCGCCGCGCTCGGGGTCGGGCGGATTCCGGGCGAATACCTGATCGCGCAACAGGACACGCCGAACGTGCGGGCATGGCTGGAGATCCCCGAGGTTCAGGACCTGTTCCCTCGCGACGTGACGGTGAACTGGGGTGTCGAGCAGATCGGTACGGCGGGGAATACCTACATCCCGATCTACGTTCTGGAGGCCGACCCGCTGATCACGGGCGCGGAGCTGGCCGACGCGGGCCCCGCGAATCGAGATCCGACCTTCAACCAGCCGATCGTCCCGTTCGAGACGACCCGGCGCGGTGCCCGCCTGTTCGAGCGCGGCACGGCCCGGAACGTTGGCAACAACATGGCGATCGTGCTCGATGAAAAGGTTCAGAGCTACGCGGTGATACGGTCCGTGCTCAGCCGACGCGCCCAGATCGAGCTCTCGCCGGGTACGTCGTTCCAGGAAGCCCAGGATCTCGCGCTGGTGCTCCGGGCCGGCGCGTTGCCGTTGCCCGTCCAGATCGCGGAGCGGCGCCAGGTCGGAGCGTCTCTCGGAGAAGACTCGATCCGCCAGGGTCGAACGGCATTCACCGTCGGGATCGTGGCAGTGCTCGCACTCATGGTGATCTACTACAAGGCCTCGGGCATTCTCGCCGTGTGCGCCCTCGCGTTCTATGTGCTGCTCATGATGGGCGGCCTGGCCGGTCTGGGGGCCACCCTGACGCTGCCCGGGATCGCGGGGTTGATCCTCTCGATCGGCATGGCGGTAGACGCCAATGTCCTGATCTTCGAGCGAATACGAGAGGAGCTCGAAGCGGGCAAGACTGCGCGAACGGCCGTCGAGGCCGGGTTCGCGAACGCGCTCTCGGCGATCGTCGATGCCAACCTGACGACGCTGATCACCGGGATGATCCTGTTCCAGTTCGGCACCGGGCCCGTGCAGGGCTTCGCCGTCACCCTGTGCATCGGGATCCTCGCGTCGTTCTTCTCGGCGGTCTACGTGACACGAACCTTCTACATGATCTACCTGGATCGCCGCTCGGCGACCGAGTCGGTCAGCATCTGACGCGGCGCATACAGGGAACGGATAGACATAGACGATGAGGCTTTTCAGCGACGCGAAGTACGCGTTTCTCGGATCGCGCCGGCGGGCGTACGTGGTTTCGATCGCGCTCATTCTTGTAGGGGCGGTCGGACTGCTGCTCCGGGGCGGCTTCGATGCCGGGGTGGAGTTCACCGGCGGCACAATGGTGCAGGTCCGGTTCTCTCAGGCGACAGACGTGGCCGGGGTCCGGGCCGCTCTCAACAGTGCGGGATTCACCGGTGAGCGGATTCAGCCGCTGACCGGCCCGGGCGCGGACGCGTCGAACCCCGAGTTCCTGATCCGCGTGCCAACGCTGGACGGCGCCGGCCTCGAGGGCGTTCGAGATCAGATGGACGCGGCCCTCGCGAGTACGTATGGTGAGGGCGGGTTCGAGATCCGTTCCGCCGACGGTATCGCCCCGAGCGTGGGATCGGAGCTTCGAAACAAGGCCGCGATGGCGCTGGGGCTCTCCTTCCTTCTCACGCTGATCTATCTGGCGTTCCGCTTCGAGTGGCGATTCGGGTTCGCCGCCATCATCGCGACGATCCACGACATGCTGATCACGTTCGGCTTCATCGCCCTTCTGAACATCGAGATCAGCCTGGCCACGGTCGCGGCTATCCTCACGATCATCGGCTATTCGCTCAACGACACCATCGTCGTGTTCGACCGCGTTCGCGAAAACTTCAAGAAGAAGCGGAAGGAGACGTACCAGGCGACGCTCGACCGGAGCATCAACGAGACGCTTCCTCGAACCGTCCTGACTTCGGGCACGACCTTCGCGGCACTGCTGTCGCTGTTTATCCTGGGTGGCCCGGTGATCCGGCCGTTCGCGCTCGTGTTGATGCTCGGCGTCCTGATCGGCACCTACTCCTCGATCTTCGTCGCCTCGCCGGCTCTCTACGAGATCGAAGAGCGGGCTCGGCGCCGAAACGCGCAGCAGGCGGCGCGCGCCGCGGGGTGAGCCGACCGGTCCTCTTCGATTCACATCTCCACCTCACATCGACGAGGTTCGATGAGGACCGCGACGACGTTTTGGTGCGCGCGCGGGACGCCGGCGTTCGAGAGATGGTCACGATCGCGTCCAACCCCACCGACGCGCGAGCCGCGATCGAGCTTGCGAGAGCGGAAGAGGGTGTCTGGGCGACGGCGGGGCTCCACCCCCATGAGGCGGATGCCACGTCTGACCGCGTGCTCGAGGACATCGAAGCCCTGACCGCCCAGCCCGAAGTCGTCGCGGTCGGTGAGACCGGGCTGGACTTCTTCTACGACAATGCCGCCCGAGAGACACAGATCCGCAACTTCAGGGCGCATCTGGACCTGGCCCGACGAACGGAGCTCCCGATCGTCGTCCACTCGCGCGAGGCTGACCAGGACACGGCGCTGCTGGTCCAGGAATACGCGGACAGCGTCATGGGTGTGCTTCATTGCTTCGCTTCCGGTCCGGAGCTGCTGCGAATCGGGATCGAGGCCGGCTGGTACGTCTCCTTTTCCGGGCTGGTGACCTTCGTCCCCGCTCTCGAGACGGCGGCCCGCGAGGTTCCCGATTCACGAGTCATGATCGAGACGGATGCGCCGTACCTCGCCCCCGCGCCCCGACGGGGAGGGCGGAACGAGCCAGCCTTCGTCGCGTTCAGCTGCGAGAGGCTGGCGGAGTTGCGGGGAGTGGAGCCGAACGAGATGGCCCGGACGACTCGGCGCAACGCGAGGCGTTTCTACGGACTGGGCGACCCCGAGTGAGCGACGTCGCCGGTATGCGGGGCGCCATGAGACGCGTCGAGATCCTGCCGGATCACGTCGCGAACCAGATCGCCGCCGGGGAAGTGGTGGAGCGGCCCGCGTCGGTGGTCAAGGAGCTTATCGAGAACGCACTCGACGCCGGGGCGCAACGGATCGAGATCGCCCTCCGTGGTGGCGGAAAGAGCGAGGTGCGCGTCACCGACGACGGACACGGCATGGACCGGGCAGACGCGGTCCTCGCTCTCGACCGGCACGCGACGAGCAAGATCCGTAGCGCAGAGGACCTGCGTTCGATCGCGTCGTTCGGCTTCCGTGGAGAGGCGCTCCCGTCGATCGCGGCGGTAAGCCGGTTCGAGCTTCACACCGCGGGTGGGGAAGGGGTGGGGACGCGCGCCCGCGTCGACTTTGGCCGAATCAGGAGCGTGGAGGAAGTGCCGAGGCGGAGGGGCACGACGGTGACGGTGAAGTCGCTGTTCCACGACCTGCCGGCACGGGCGAAGTTTCTACGGACGTCCTCCGCCGAGACCAGGGCGTCGAGCGAGGCGGTGTTGCTGCTGGCGCTCACGCATCCATCCGTCGCGCTCCGTCTCGAATCGAACGGAAGACCCCTGCTGGAGCTCGAGGACGATCAGGAGTGGATCGAGCGCATCGAATCCATCTGGGGAGATCTGGCCTCGACCCTGGTGCCCGCGGTCGGCGAGCCCGGGAGCGCCCGCGTGTCGGGCCTGGTGCAGCGCCCGGATGCGGCCCGCCCTCGCGGTGGGCGCCGGTACCTCTTCGTGAACGGGAGGCCGTTTCGGGACAAAGGGCTCAACCGGATCGTGGACGAGGCCTACCGGACGACCGTCGCCGAGGGTATGCGGCCCTCCTTCTTTCTAAGGATCGACGTCGATCCTGCGACGATCGATGTCAACGTCCACCCCGCAAAGAGCGAGGTCCGGTTTCGCGATCGGCAGCTGATCGAAGAGGCGGTTCACGCAGCAGTGCTCGCGGCGTTATCCGATCTCGCCTCCACCCGACCTGTCGAAGCCGATCCTTCGGCGAGGCGCGGGGTGGCTCGCAGGGCGCCCAACGGTGGTCAGAGCCCCTCAGCGCGCGGGGCCGTCGGGGCTCCCGGCGGGCTCCCGCAGCTGGCGCTCTTCGTGTCCGGCGGTGACGAGTCACCCGAGGCGGGGTCGGTCGAAGGCGGGGACGGCCCGGAAGCCCTGGCATACGAAGGACCGGAGATCTGGCAACTCCACGACCGCTACATCCTGGCGGCGACGCGGGATGGTCTGCTCATCGTGGACCAGCATTCGGCGCACGAACGGGTCCTGTATGAAGAGATCATGGACCGGTTTCGGCATGGCGGGGCCACATCGCAGGCGCTCCTGTTTCCCCAGACGCTTCGCTTGTCGCCGGCCGAGGCCACGGCGGTCGAGGAGCTCGCCGGTCTTCTCGCCCGGCAGGGATTCGAGCTCGAACCGTTCGGTGAGCGCACCTACATCCTCCGCGCCAGTCCGCAGCCCCACGCGCGGTTCGACGCGGAGCGTTGCCTCCGCGAGATGATTCGCGAGCTTACGGAGGGGTCACCGCTCGTGGACTCCGTCCGGAACCAGCACGAGCGGATCGCCAAGAGCATGGCGTGCAAGGGCGCGATCAAGGCGGGAGAGCGCCTGAGCGCCGAGGAGATGAGAGAGCTCTTCGACCGGCTGTTCGCCACCGAGCTCCCCGGGCACGATGTCCATGGGCGCCCGACCATCGTCCGTCTTACGATCGATGAGCTCGATCGACGCTTCGACCGAAGCTGAAGACATGACCCGCGCCCGGATCGCGATCGTCGGGCCGACCGCGTCCGGGAAGACGGATCTCGCGATCGCCGTCGCCCGCGCGCTGGGCGGCGAGATCATCTCCGCTGATAGCCGGCAGGCCTATCGGGGGTTTCGCGTTGGCACGGCCGCACCGACGGACGAAGAGGTCGCCGCGGTGCCGCACCACGGTGTCGGCATCCTCGAGCCGAACGAACGCTATGGGGCGGGCCGGTTCGCCGAGTTGGCGGACACGGCGAGCCGGGCGATCGTCGAACGCGGCAACGTGCCGATCGTGGCCGGCGGAACCGGCCTCTTCATTCGGGCTCTGACCCACCCGATGTTCCGCGAACCGGAGTGCCCCCCGGAAGTGCGCGAACGAATCCGCGACCGGATCGACGCACTTCCCGCCGAAGAAGTGACACGGTGGGCTTTGCGGCTCGACCCGGAAGAAGGCGAGCGTGATCAGCAGCGGGCCGCTCGAACGATCGAGCTCGTGCTCCTGACCGGCAGGACTCTGGGCTGGTGGATCGAGCACGGGCAACCGGAGCGTCAAGCCTTCGAGGGGCCGGTCTTCGCTATCGACATGCCGGGAGAGCTGCTGCGCGAGCGGATCGAGCGCCGCGCCGAGGCCATGCTCGAGAGCGGGGCGTGGGAGGCGGAAGTCCGAACCCTGGATCGGGCGGGTCACGCCGAGTCCAGGGCGTTCGATGCGCTGGGGTATCGTGACATGCAGGAGCTCGTTCGCGGCCGAATAGACCGCTCTGAGGCGCTCGAGCGGATCATCGCCTCGACCTGGGCGTACGCGCGCCGACAGCGTACCTGGTTTCGGCACCAGCTGCCGGAGCGCGCGGTCAGGCTGGACGGTGCGGCGGCGACGGATCAACTTTCGCAGGCAATCATCCGCGAATGGCGGGCGGTGCAGTCGGCCGCTTCCGAATAGACAGGGCACCGATGAAGATCGGCATCACTTGTTACCCCACATACGGCGGGTCGGGGGCGGTCGCCACCGAGCTCGGGATCGAGCTGGCGGATCGGGGGCACGAGGTCCATTTCATATCGTACGCCCAGCCGTTTCGGCTCACCCACTTCCACGAACGGGTCTTCTTCCACGAGGTGGAGGTCAACCGCTACCCCCTCTTCGAGTACCCGCCGTACTCGCTCGCCCTCGCCGTCACGATGCACGAGGTGGCCAAGAGGGAGAAGCTCGACATCCTCCACGTCCACTACGCGATCCCGCACGCGACAGCGGGGTGGATCGCCCGGGACATGCTGCACGAGACGGGTCATGACGTGAAGCTCGTGACGACCCTTCACGGGACCGACATCACCCTGGTGGGGCAGGATCCGTCCTATTGGGCGATCACGAAGTTCTCCATCGAGAAGTCGGACCGGCTGACGGCCGTCTCGCGCTGGCTTCGCGACCAGACGATCGATGACTTCGCCTGCTCGAAGTGCGCGATCGATGTGATCCCGAACTTCATCGACCCCGCGGTCTACAACCGCGATCAGGCGACCGGGCGAAACGCTCTCGCGAACCCGGAAGAAAAGGTCGTGATGCACATCTCGAACTTCCGACAGGTGAAGCGGATCCCCGACGTCATCGAGATCTTCCGACGGATACAGGAGAAGGTTCCGGCCCGACTGATCCTGGTCGGGGATGGTCCACAGCGCCAGCCGGCCGAGGACCTGGCGGATGAGTTCGGAATCTCCGATCGGGTGGTCTCGCTCGGGAAGTTCGAATCGGTATCGGAACTCCTCGCCTGCGCCGACCTGTTCCTGCTGCCCAGCGAGCAGGAGTCCTTCGGGCTCGTCGCGCTGGAGGCCCAGGCGTCCGGATCGCCGGTCGTGGGATCGGGGAGTACCGGCCTGGCCGAGGTCGTCGAGCACGGAGTGACCGGCGCCCTGCACGACGTCGGAGACACGGAAGCCATGGCGGCGTCCGCCATCGAGGTGCTCTCCGACGGCGATCTGTGGCGACGACAGTCGGAGGCTGCCATCCACCGTGCCGTCGAGAACTTCGCGGCCGCGAAGGTGATTCCGCGTTACGAGCAGCTCTACGACGAGGTGTTGGGGAACGCGTCCTCGGAGACATCGGCCGCTTGACCCTCTTCCAGGCGCTGATCCTCGGGGTCGTTCAGGGGCTGACCGAGTTCCTGCCCGTCTCGAGCTCCGGTCACCTCGTCCTCGCGGATGCCTTGCTCGGTATCGACGCTCCCGGGGTGCTACTGGTCGTGACTCTGCACGTGGCCACGCTGCTCGCCGTTTGCTGGGTTTACCGGAGCCGACTCGCACACATCGCGGTCGGCGTCCTTCGAGGCGACGCGGACAGCCTTCGCTACGTCGGGCTTCTGGCCCTGGCGTCCGTTCCTGCGGCGGTGATCGGAATCCTGTTTCTGGACGTGCTCGCGCCGACTTTCGAGCGACCGGTGTTCGCGGCGAGCATGCTCCTCGTCACGGGCGTCGTCGTGTGGACACTCCGTTACAGCGCCGCGCGCGAATCGCATCGACAGGAAGTTCGCGTGTCGGACGCCGTCGCTGTCGGTGTAGCCCAGGCGTTCGCCCTCCTCCCCGGGATCTCACGCTCGGGATCGACCGTTGCGGCGGGGACGGGCCTCGGCGTGGATCCGACTCGCATGGCCGAGTTCTCGTTTCTCATGTCGGTGCCGGCCATCGGGGGCGCCGCGATCCTTCAGCTCGATGAGATCTCTGCCACCGGAGCGGCGATCGGAGCCGTGCCTCTGGTCGTCGCCTTCGTCGCGGCTCTGGTCTCCGGAGTGCTGGCGATCCGGCTGTTCGTCGCGATGCTGACGAAACGAACTTTTCATCGCTTCGCCTACTACTGCTGGTTCGCGGGGGCGGCGTATCTGCTCGCCGCATGGCTCTCGCCGGGACTTCGATGACCGCCCCGGAAGTGCCCCTCGTGGGAGATGAGCTGGCCGCCCTCGTGCGGGCGGCTCTCCAGGAGGACGTCGGGCCCGGCGATCGCACCACGGAATGGACGGTGCCGCCAGAGATGGAAGGGACCGCACGCATCCTGTCGAAGGCGGAAGGAGTCGTGTCCGGCGTCGAGTTCGCCGACCGGGTGTTCGCCGAAGTCGATACCGGACTGCGTCGGACGTGGAGGGTGAGGGAAGGGGACGCGGTCGCCTTCGGCGCCGAGATGCTCGTTCTCGAGGGACGTTTGGGCTCGATCCTCACAGCCGAACGCACCGCCCTCAACGGGCTGGCGCACCTGTCCGGGGTCGCCACGGCGACGGCGGCCTACGTGGAGGCCCTGGAGGGGACCGGAGCCAGGCTGGTCGACACGAGAAAGACCACGCCGGGCTGGCGAACGCTCGAGAAGGCCGCCACCCGCGCGGGAGGCGGAGCCAACCATCGAATGGGGCTCCACGACATGATCCTCATCAAGGAGAACCACATCCGGGCGGCAGGTGGCATTCGAGCCGCGCTCGATGCGGTGGCCGCCCGCGCGAGCGAGCAGGGCTTGCCAGTCGAAATCGAGGTGAGCACTCTCGCGGAGCTGGATGAGGCTCTCGAGAGCCCGCCCGATCGCATCCTCCTCGACAACATGTCGCTCGATGATCTCTCCGAGGCCGTACGTCGTGTGGGCGGGGAGACGGGGGCAGGACCGCTTCTGGAAGCCTCGGGAGGGATCGACCTGGAGAGCGTGCGAGCCGTCGGGGAGACGGGCGTGGATCTCGTGTCAGTCGGCGCGATCACGCATTCCGCGCGAGCGCTCGACCTTTCGCTACTGGTAGATCGATGACCAGACGTCGCGTAAAGAGCTGGGGTGGAGTCCCCGTCGCGGAACTCCAGGATCGCTGGGGGCGCGAGAGCGTCCACGTGTACGGCGACATCGACTCCACGATGGATGCGGCGCGCGATCTCGCGGCCGCCGGCGCCCCGGGCGGGGCCATCGTCATGAGCCGCGGGCAGTCCGCGGGCCGGGGCCGGGCCGAGGCCCGCTTCCACTCGCCTCGCGACGCCGGCGTCTATCTCACGATGATCTTCCGCCCCGAGGGCGACTGGGTCCGGTCGCCCGTGACGATCCTCGCCGGTCTCGGGGTCGCGACCGAGCTTCGGCGCGCGTTCCCCGATCTGGCGCCGCGTCTCAAATGGCCGAACGACCTCATCGTTCGCGACCGTAAGCTGGGCGGCATCCTGGCAGAGACGATGGCGGGTGACGACGGGGCCGATGTGCTTCTGATCGGGGTCGGGGTGAACCTGGACACCGAACACCTTCCCGCGGACCTCCAAGGCAGGGTCGTGGGCGTCCGGGAACTCTGCGAGGCTGCCCCCGTGGATGTCGCCGACGCCATGATCCGCGGTCTCGAGAGATGGCTCCCGGATCCGCCCGAAGCGTTGTCGGAAGAACAGCTCGACGAGCTCGACCGGCTCGACTGGCTCAAGAACCAGCGAATCGCGCTGGTGGGCCCGGACCATGACCCCGTCCCGGGGCGATCGGCGGGACTGGCTCCCGACGGGGCGCTGCTGTTTCGGCCGGACCGCGGCGCCCTGAGGCGCGTGAACAGCGGATCGGTCGAGGTACTCGAGGAGACGTCATGATCCTGGCCGTCGACATCGGAAACACCGAGACCGTGATCGGGTTGTTCGACGATCTCGACCCGGTCCGCACGTGGCGATTGGCCACGGATCCCAAGCGAACCGCCGACGAGATCGCCCTGACGCTGTCCGGTCTCCTGGCAGCCGCGGACGTAGATGGGTACGAGTCTCCCGAGCGACTCGTCATCGCGTCGGTCGTCCCGGTGCTCAATCGGTCCTGGGCCGGGGCGGGGGACCGCCTGGGCGCGGGAACCGAGTTTCTCACCGGCACCTCGCCGATCCCCATTCGGCTCGATGTGGAGCGGCCCGCCGAGGTCGGTGCGGACCGGATCGCGAATACGCTCGCGGCCGCAACCCTCTTCGAAGCGAACACGATCGTCGTCGACCTCGGGACCGCGACCACCTTCGACTGCATTTCGGCGGAAGGCGTCTTCCTCGGGGGAGTGATCGCGCCGGGACCATTGGCGCTCGACCAGCTGACCCGAGCGACGGCACAGCTCCCGAAGGTCGAGCTTTCCGCTCCCTCGCGGGTCATCGGACGGAACACCCTCGACTGTCTGCGGAGCGGCGGGTTCTACACAGTCGTCGATGGAATCGATGGAATCGTCCGACGAATCCTGGACGAATGGGAGCCGGAGGCACCGATGGTGGCGGCTACCGGGGGGCTGGCGGAAGTGGTCGGGCGGCATTGCCGCACCGTGGAGCGCATCGAACCGGCGCTCACGATAACGGGGTTGGCGATCGCCGATCGCTATCTGTCGGGCGAGGTCACCCTCTAGAGTGCGGACAAGCCGCGGGTCTTTGCGACCCGCGGCTCACTTCGTTCCGCAGCAGCGCTCCTTGAGATCCTGCGCCAGGTCCGGCTTCACCATCCGGAGGACCAGGTACACGATCATGCAGAAGAAGGCGACCTTGAGCGCCAGGAATACGAGCGGCAGTACGAAGGAAAACACCACGCTCGTTACCGCGAACCCGACGGCGCCGGCAGTCGCCACTACGAGAAGCCCTCGAATCATCTTTTTTCCCTCCAAGCGGTCAGGGCACGGGATTCCGCGCGGGCGCGTTTGCCCGACCCGGAGATCGCACATCTAGTGTGAGTACGTTCGCCAGCAGCGCCCGGTTTCGTGAGCGATCGAGCCGGTTTGGCAGAAGTCGCCGCGCAGGCCGCCGGACCGACGCGAAGTCACTGCCAGACAGACACGGATGCAGGGGTTTCTCATGGCACGCCGACTGCACGTTGCACGGGCGGCCCGTCGGACTCTCGGCGTCTTGATCGAGGGTGCGCGGGCCGTCATATTGGAAGCGCGTTTAGCACTCGCCTGAATCGAGTGCTAACAAGGGGCGGACCCGCCCCGTGAACCGGACACTAATTGAATGGCAAAAGGAGCTCGCGGAGATGACCGCATCGACCAAGGTCAGCATCACGCCCATGTCGGATCGCGTGGTGATTGAGCCGCTCGAGGATTCTGAAGAGATGCGTGGCGGGCTGTACATCCCCGACACTGCGAAGGAAAAGCCCCAGCAGGGTGTGGTTGTCGCAGTCGGCCCAGGCCGGCAGAACGACGACGGCGATCGCATCGCGATGGAGGTAAGCGTCGGCGACCGGGTTCTGTACGGGAAGTACGCCGGCACCGAAGTCACGATCGAGGGCGGCCAGTACCTCATCGTCAAGGAAGGCGACGTCCTCGCCATCTTCGACTGAGGCACGTGACTGCCCGCGGGGTCGGCGGCGGTTCCGCGCCCCGCCCGAACGACCGAAGTCCAGACGATCATCCCCGCGGTGCGGGGTGGCATACGGATGAGACGCCCCGAGGGGCGAGGAGAAAGTAAACAATGGCGAAGGAACTGGAATTCGATACCGCGGCGCGACAGCGTCTAAAGGCCGGTGTCGACAAGCTGGCCCGGGCGGTCAAGGTCACGCTCGGACCGAAGGGCCGAAACGTCGTGCTCGAGAAGAAGTTCGGGAGCCCGACGATCACCAAGGACGGCGTGACCGTAGCGAAGGAAATCGAGCTCGAGGATCCGGTCGAGGATCTCGGCGCGAAGATGGTGAAGGAAGTCGCGACGAAGACGTCGGACAACGCCGGCGACGGGACGACCACGGCGACTGTCCTGGCGCAGTCGATCTTCACCGAGGGGCTGAAGAGCGTCACGGCCGGTGTGAACCCGATGGCGCTGAAGCGCGGCATCGACAAGGCGGTCGATTCGATCGTCGACAACCTCCACGATATTTCCGTGGAGACGTCGGGCAAGACGGAGATCGCGCAGGTCGCTTCGATCTCGGCCAACAGCGACATCGAGATCGGCGAGCTGATCGCCGACGCGATGGAGAAGGTCGGCAAGGACGGCGTCATCACGGTCGAGGAGGCTCGCGGCCTCGAGACATATCTCGACACGGTGGACGGCATGCAGTTCGATCGCGGCTACCTCTCGCCGTACTTCGTCACGGATCCGGACAAGATGGAAGTCGTGCTCGATGAGCCGATCATCCTGATCCACGACAAGAAGATCTCTGCCATGAAGGACCTCCTCCCGATCCTCGAGAAGGTCGCCCAGATGGGTAAGCCTCTCCTGATCATCGCGGAGGACATCGAGGGCGAGGCGCTCGCCACGCTCGTCGTCAACAAGCTGCGCGGCACGCTGAAGGTCTGTGCCGTCAAGGCGCCGGGCTTTGGCGATCGCCGGAAGCAGATGCTCCAGGACATCGCGATCCTGACGGGCGGACAGGTCGTCTCGGAGGAGCTCGGGTTCAAGCTCGAGAACGCCGTGGTGAGCGACCTCGGCGAGGCGAAGCGTGTGGTCATCGACAAGGACAACACGACGGTCGTCGACGGCGCCGGGGATACGGACGCCATCCAGGGTCGCATTAGCGAAATCAAGGTCGCGATCGACAAGTCCACGTCCGACTACGACAGTGAGAAGCTCCAGGAGCGGCTCGCGAAGCTGGCCGGCGGCGTTGCGGTCATCAACGTCGGGGCGGCGACCGAGACGGAGATGAAGGAAAAGAAAGCTCGGGTCGAGGATGCGCTGCACGCCAC
>Ga0224508_10002533_pt1 | contig 15467 bp, 12 predicted proteins | sample SF_Jan12_sed_USG_4_FD_170157 | JGI IMG/M metagenome (GOLD analysis project Ga0224508, IMG submission 170157) | Sediment microbial communities from San Francisco Bay, California, United States - SF_Jan12_sed_USGS_21 | ecosystem: Environmental > Aquatic > Marine > Sediment | place: USA... | reverse complement strand
CAGGCGGCGTCTACAACATCGGGCCATTCCACGGAGTCGTGAACTTGCGCAACGGAACAACCCTGCTCAACGCAGCCGCACTCACCGGAGTCGGACCACTGGTCGAACGCGCAGCACTAACAGCCGACAAAACCGTACAGGTCCAAACGTCCGCCAGCACCACCGCCACCGTCGAGATCTACGGACGCGCCGCAGTCGGCGCCGCATGGGTCCTGCTCGACACTCTCACCGATGACGACTCCGGCACCGTCGCATCATGGCCGCAAATGCGCGCCAAGGTCACAGCCGTGGGCGGAACAGTATCCGCATACCTGAGTGGCAACTAATGGTTGAAGACGCACGAGAAGCCAAGCGCGGCAGGGGAAGACCCACCAAACTCAACGAAGCCGTGGCCAACATGATTCTCGGCCATGTACGCTGCGGAGCACCCGTTGAGGTCGCCGCCAGAGCAGCCGGAATACACCGCGATACCTACTACGAATGGGTCAATCGAGGCGAACGTGAACCCGACTCCATCTACGGAGAATTTTCCGACAAAGTAAGGGAAGCGGAGGCATTCGCCGAATGCGAGGCAGTCAAGAGTATCTATGATGGAGCCCAATGGGTCTGTCGCGCATGGTGGCTCGAGCGCACTCGACCTAAGCGATACGCACTCAGGAAGCCTGAGCCCGAGACCCAAGAGCAGAAGGCACCCGTCATATGGATCAACCGAAGCGACGAGAAGGACAAGGCCATTGCGGAACGGGACCAGGCGATCGAGCAGCTGACCAACAGGATCGCGGCGCTCGAGAGCAAGCAGAACTAGGCAACATCTCGGGAACCGCTAAGCTAAGCATCATCAAAGCGTTCGCCGTGAAGAGAGACAAGCACAGCACTACTTGACCAAGAACTCCCCCCGCGCAAGCGGTAAGGAGTCAGGGTTCAAGCTCGAGCGCTGGGAATGCCAGTCCTGCCAGTCGCATACCTTCTCTGAGCGGCGGCCCAACGTGTGCACGTCATGCGGCGGCGTGCTGTTCGCGCGCCTGCGCAACCGAGTCAGGCAATCGAGGTGGCGCGCATGACCGGCGAGCTCTTCCCTATCGACTTCAGGCTGCGCATCCCCTGTGGGGAACAGGTCACGCGGGACTGGTACTTCGGCGACACCGTCGACACGTCCACCGACCCACCTACCGTCACCGGGCCCCAAGACTGGGGCGGATGGACCAACCTCAAGATCGGCTTCGTAGACGGACTCGACGCGACTAAGGGCGCCATCGTCGAGGCTCCGCTCACTATCGAGCAGGTACAGGACGGTGGCTCGAACACCATCGCCATCCTGCGCATGGCCATGACGTCAGCACAAAGCGCGTCATTCGAGGCCGGTGCGTTTACTCACGGGCTTGCCGACGTCTTCGGCAGGCTCAACGGCCAACCCAAGAAGATCAGAAAGGGAGTCTGGTACGCCGAGTTCAGCGCTACGCAGACGTTCTAGCCATGTCACTCAGTAACAGCGCAGAGACCGGTATCCTCGAGCTCATCTTCGAGAACGACGACACGAACGCCGTCATCGCAGCCCTAGGCGACGGGCTCGTGGCATCGACCACAGCCGGCAGCCTCCATGTGTCGCTGCACACTGGAGACCCCGGCGAGGCCGGCGACCAGACCACGAACGAGGTGACGACGGGCGAGTATGACAATTACTCCCGACAGGCAGTTGCGCGCTCAGCCGCCGGCTGGACGGTCAGCGGCTCGAACTGCAGCAATGCGGCAGTCATCGCGTTCACCGCGGGGACCGGCGGTACTGGCGCCAATGCGACGCACTTTGCCATCGGGACGGCCGCCTCGGGTGCCGGCAACCTGCTCTGCACGGGAGCGCTAGACGCCACCCTGGCCGTTGGGGATGGCGTGACACCGACCTTCGCTATCGGCGCACTCGACATCGACGCCGACTAGGCATGCCGTGGCGACGAACATCAGCACCATCGGATCGGCTGGCAGGGACTACGCCACAATAGGCGCGTGGGTAACAGCCACGGCGCTGGACCTCGTCACGGCGGGGGACATCGAGGTCGGTGAGTGCTACGACGACTCAGTGTTTGATGAGAACGTCGTGGTGGACGGAGCTACGACGGACGCGAACAACTACCGGGTGCTGCGAGCCGCTGATGGTCATGGTCACAACGGAACGTATGCCGGCGCAGGGGTCACCGTAAGGCCGAGCGGTTCGGGCCACGTCTTCGAGATACTCGAGGACAACTTCCAGCTCGGCGCCGGGATGCTGATCGAGCTGCGCAACGGCACCTCGTCCGACGAGGGCGTGCGCATCGGTAACCCGACTAACGACGCCCTGCGGACCTTGGTCGAGGATGCCATCATCTGGGACTCGGGCGGTGCGTCTGATGCGGATGGGGTGTATGGCGGCAACTGGACCGTGGGCGGCAACACGAACCCCGTTACGGTGCGTAACTGTATCATTCACGGTTTCGAGCGCGCTGGCGTCCACATGCAGAACTGGGCCGTGGCGCGCACGCACTGGTGGGATATCGTGAACAACACGATCGCCAATTGTGGCCGAGCGATCGGATATGACGTCCGAGATGCCGCCTCGACTATCAACGTGCACGTCATCAACTGCGTCTTGCTCGACTCGACGGATGCAGAAGACTTCGGCTCCACGTTCGCCACAGAGGACGGGACGCTCACAACGACGGACTCTCTGAATAACCTGGACGAGACTGGAACGGTCCCAGCGGGTACTACGATCACGGCGAGCGACAACCCGGACGGATTTGCTCCCGGTTCCCCGGCTTACTTCCGGGACCTGACATCTTATGCGGATCTGCGCTTGATGCCCCATAGGACCAACCTAGCCCTGCGCGCCGGTGTTGGTGGTCCGCCCACGAACGCGCTGGTTCCGGGCAACGACATGATCGGACAGCGACACATCGGACCTGTGATTGACCCGGGGCCGCTTCAGGCCTCTATCAACGGGAACGACCTACTTCTCCCCGCCCCGAACACGCTAGCAAGGATGTAAGCCTATGGCTGGTCAGATGCACACGGCTAATGTGGCGGGGATCTCAGTCTCCGCCGCGAACACACCCCAAGACCTCATTGTCCTCACAGCCGCGTCTAACCGAGCGGTGAAGATCCATCAAGTCATCGTGTCTCAGCTGACACTGATCGCGAGCGAGATCCTCTCTATCAAACTTCACAGGGGCACCGGCGGCTCTGGCGGCTCAGCCATGACCGAGGTTCCACTGAACGACGGGAGCGGCGTTAGCGGGGCTGCGGTGGTCTACAGCCGGACGACACAGACGACCGAGGCGGACCTGCTCTACGCGGAGAACTGGAACGTTGTCCAGCCGTTCCGCTGGCTGCCGACTCCGCTGCTGATCCCCACTATTACGGGCGGCTCTAACTTCGTGGTTGAACTCGAGACCGACGCCTCGGCGACCATGGATATGAACCTCTCCATCAGCTACGAGGAGATTGGCTAGATAGGTGTCTGAACACTCCGTCTATCGCGAGTTCCTCTGGAGGGCTCCTGAGACAGGGCTACACCCTGCAATCAGCGATGTCCCGCCGCCGGCCTCGCTGATAGACGGTAGCTCTCCTTGGGGTTTCCGCGTCGAGGGCGCGGGCGTCAGTGTTGGGGAGCTCTCGGGCACCAGCTCGTGGGCGTTCACGCCGACGGCGACGGCGCACTCGACCGGGCCCATCACGGGTACAAGCTCGTGGTCGTTCACCGTATCGGGTGCTACGACGCTCTCGGGAACCAGCTCGCTCACCGTCACGGTAACCGGCGCGGGCACAGGGGCTGTAATTGGGGTCCTGGCCGGCACGTCGACCTGGGCGGTCACGGGGTCGGGTGCGATGTTCAACCCGACGGTGTTCGCCTCGGGTCACTCGCGCTGGACGTTCCTGACGAGCGGCAGTGCGAACGACGCCATCGCGGGGAGTGTCCCGTGGGGCTGGCGGGTCGAGGGCGACCTTACGAACACGGCGCTCACAGGCACCGCGACGATATCGTTCACGCCAACGGGCGATGTCGAGGATGGTGGCGTAGCGCTGCGCCTGGGTCTGTCGACGTGGACGTTCACGCCCAGTGGCGCGCTGATCGATACGGGCTTTGTCCCGCCGCGCAGCGGCTCGTTAGATGCGGCTCGTATCCCTGGCCCTCGAGGCGAGGAGCTGGCCATCGTGGAGATTGCTCCGTGGCTGCTCAAGGCCTTGGCTATCGTTGAGGCTGGGGACGCCGTGGGCGACCTTGGTGGTGGCCGCATTACGCTCGATAGCACGGCATACACGCTCGACGATACGGGCATTACGTTAGACCAGACAGAGGTAGCGACACCATGACCGGGCTTACGCTGAACCTGACTATCCCCGCGGTCAATACCGACTGGTACGGGCTCGCGTCTGACGATGGCCAGGGCGAGACCCTGCGCGAGGGCGCCATCGATGTTTGGGCGGACTTGCAGGCAATCAAGACCACGCTCGAGGCGGCGGACATTACCAGCTTCGACCAGATGCCGACTCCGCTTCCGAGTAACCAGTTCGTGAAGACCAACTCGCTTGGAAGCGGGTTCACCTACTCGGCAAGCAACGTGGGTGCGCACGCAGCCGAGCACCTGCCCCTGGGTAGCGACCCGCTCGCGGGGGACTCGATCCTGGTGTCGTATAGCGGCACGAACTACATGGCCACGGCTAGCACGGTCGCGGGCCACCTGACGGGGATCGATACCAAGGTGGCAGAGCTCGACGCCATCAACGTGGCGGGTCAGTCGACGCAGGGGAACTTGCTTACGGGCACCACGCCCACCGCTGGGGGGGACATCGACCTCGACGGGAACAACCTGACATCCAGGAACGACGTCGCGCTATTCGTGGACATTGCTACCTCCGGCAACGGCGCGTGTCGCGTGCGTGGCGCCTCGGCTAATGCTGCCGCTCTCCAGACGGACGGTGCGCAGGCGAACATCGACCTGATCCTTGCGGGCAAGGGCAACGGCCACCCGAAGCTGTCGCATGGTGGGTCGGTATCGCGTTTGTCCACAGTGCGGGCCAACATCGACGACCTTGGCGCCAGCTTTAACTACACGATCGTTGCGGACAACACGTTCGGCAATGAGACCGACGAGGGCAAGACGTTCATCTGCGGCGGCACCGGTGGCACGGTGAACTTGCCGGACAGCCCGTCCGACGGCTTCACGGTCGCGTTCATCATCGATACGATTGCCTTTGTGACGATCAACCGCGGTGGGTCTACGGACATGATCGTCGACGCCTCTGGTAACCCGGGAACGCTCGACACGTCCAAGGTGTTTGCAGGCAATCGTTATAGCTACGTGCGGTACACCTACTACTCCGGCGTGTGGTTCCGGACTGGAGAGTGGTCGTAGATGACCAAGCTGCGCAACAGCCTGCAGCTCGCGCTGTACGACCCGACGTTCCCTGAGGGGGGCGGCGGGCCGGATCCGCCGGATGACCCGATACCCCCGGTGGTCGACTTTGCGCAGCCCTCGTCATCGACGGCCAACGGGTCGCCGTTCGCTCCGCTCGAGTTCGTGCTCGACCGTCCGCCTATTGTGGACCCGAACGGCATCCCGAGTGCCATCGTACCGTTCTCTCAGAGCTCCTCTACGGGCGCGGTGCGCGGGGTCGACTACCAGATCAGGACGGGGTCGACGGCGGCAGCACCGGTCTTCCTGGGGGCCTCTGTGCAGTTCGGGGCTCAAGAGCAGAGCCGGACGCTGTACTACGAGGCGTTGACCAACGACGCGCACACGGTCACGTTCCAGCTCGAGGAGGGCGTGATTGACCCGCAGACGGGCGCGCTGATTGCGCTGACTCGCGCGGTGCTAGGCACGCAGATCAGCCACGTTGTAACGCAAGCGCAGGTCATCCCGACGGTTCCGGAGGTGAATTTCCAGCTTACGACGTCGTCGATCCCGGAGACGGACACGTCGCTGAACTTCGTGCTAATCACGATGACTGCGGCGGACCCGTTGAACGATGTTCTAGTGAACTTGCAGGTCACCGGAACGGCTGTTCAGGGGACGCATTACAACATCTTCCCAGCTCCGCCCACGCCGGTGACCATCCCCGCTGGTTCGAATCAGCGCTCCATTGCACTGCAGATGGTGGGAACGGGTGATGGCACAACGCTGACTAAGGACGAGACGGTCGTCGTCGAGCTCATCAGCGTGCAGACGGGCGGTAATGCCGTCCTCGGGACGCAGCTGACCCACACGGCTACGCTCATCGATACGCCCCCGGCGAGCACACAGCTGCTCGTGGGGTTCACTCCGGGGCCGCTCGAGTTATTCGAGGCCGACTTCCCCGCGCCGCCCGAGGCGACAGCTCAGGTCTTCATCGTCGGCGGGGAGCTCGCACCGGACGGCATTGAGGTGCGGTTCGGCTATGCCCCGTCGACGGTGAACGGCGCGTTTGAGGGCACCCACTTCGAGTACAGCCCTGGTGCCCCGCAGGCGGAGCCCGTTGGGCCGCCAATCATCATTCCGCCGGGGAGCAATGGCGCTCCGTTGAGGATCCAGCACCCGGGAGTTGAGGACCCGGATACGGTTCACAACACGGGCACGTTTACGCTGCTTAGCGCCCAGTTTGTGAACTCGGTGCCGAATACGACGGTTGATGTCGACGCGACGCGGCAGTTCAAGCAGCTGTCAGTCATTGACATCGGCGCGCCGCCCGACCCCGATGGCATTGACGGGGACCTGACGGACTACAACGGGAACGCGCTGCCGGGTCTGGGCGCGCGCACTACCTGGGACCACGACAACGGGCACATCCTGGTCCGCCCCGCGCACGTCACGGTGTTCCACCCCGAGGCGATCGAGGGCGGCGACCTAGACGACCTGTGGCAGCGAGCGCAGACCGAGTCCCCGCAGACAGCGCCGAATAACACCCAGGCGACGTGGGGTCCTGAGTACTTCAACCAGAACGGCCGTTATGACCTGAAGCTGGCGATGCAGGTGGCCGCCCGCATTTGGGAGTACGAGAACCCCGCCATTCCCCAGATTGGGCAGGAGGGCAACCTAGTTACCGTCAGAACGTCCAACATCGTGAGCGCCGAGACGGGAGCGTTCGCGAGCAACATCGGTGCGGGTCAGGAGATCAGGCTCCCGTGCAGGTTCAGCGGAACGAACATTCAGAGCGTGCCCGTCGTGCGCTGGTTCAACTCGGGGAACGCGGACGACATCGAGTGGGACGGCGACTACACGGGCACCGTGGGCGATGGTGGTCCGGCGGGGAACCGGATGATCCGCGACGTGGTGATCTACGGCTTCGTAGACCCCGAGACGTTCGGGTACGGCGCGGACAACGTGTTCACGGACATGACGAACATGGACTTTCAGGAGCCGCCGAACGCGACGACTGACCTGTTCGACAACCTGATCTTCGCGCGGATGCTGTGGCAGACCAACACGTCCAACGTGAAGGCCGCCGTCAACATGTCGAAGAACCACAGCGGTGGCTTCGCCAGGGGCACGTTCAAGCTTTACGACTGTCAGATCCGCGCGAACCCCAACGCGGCTACTTCTTGGGGGAGTGGTACGTACCCGCGCATGTGGAAGTGGGCCATGCATCTTGGATCTCCCGCCGCCTGGGACTTCCGCACGGCACTCACGTGCCCGGCCATGTTCGGGTCGGAGACGTCGGAAGAGCACTACATCTACTTCCACGGCATGGCGGGTCCGCTGGATCACCCGCTGCTCACGGGCTGCAACCTTGTCAACATAGAGAACGTTTCGCTGTCGAACCCATCACATGGCAGCCCCGCGTTCGGCGATACGTCTTGGCGAACGTTCTTCCAGTCGGCCAACCGAAGGGACGACCTACAGCGCAACCACCCGAGTAACGGGCAACTGAACATAGTCCGCCTGAAGTCCCACAACCAAGGCGGTGGGGCTGGCGCGGCGGCCAGTGCGGTCACCATCTGGGGCCACGCCGGGACTGTCTACACCAAAGACATGGTGATCGACGCACCCAACAGCTCGTGGCCAGGGGGTGGCGAGCCTTCGGGTGGCATCAAGTTCAACCACGACTATGGAACGCTCGTGGAGAACGACGTTGTGTTCATCCGGGAGACGTACCCGCTTGAGGAGGGCGGCGTGTACACCGGAACGAACTACGAGGGCCCGATGTTCTCGACGTTCCGCTGGATCTGCGACGGGTACACGTTCGCTGTTTCGCCGACCAAGGTGAAGAGTGCGTGTGCCACGGTGGGTGTGGAGGTCGTGAAGCTGGTAAAGTTCGACTTCCAGGCGCACTCAGGGCTGTCGGAACTCTGGCGCTTCAACACAACGGGATCGTGGTACAGCCAGCAGAAGCCGGGGCGGATGTTCACGCGCCAGCTAGACATCGACGACCTGGTGTTCCCTGACAGCCACGCGCAGGCGGGCGACGCGTACACTGGTGACCTTTCGGACTATCCCGGCTGGGCCGCGGTCGGCAGTAACTACGTATCCGACGCGTATCACCAGAATTGGAATAAGGTCAACAGCAACATCCTGTTCGTGTCCAACAACGCGGGAGGAGATGAATACATCGACAACTGGCCCGATGTTGTCGATCAGCAGTACCAGCAATCGCAGCCAGGGCGCCTCGGGGATATGAGCGAGGTAATCGCGGCCGGCAGCAACATCAATGGCGCCAACGCCTGGGCGGCTGCTGGTGGGCAGGACACGCCCGATGAGAACACTCCGCGGATCTACACGGTGGGCGAGGATCCCGTGGTGTGGATGGGCACGGAGGTGACGGAGCCGACTGTGGACATCGCGATCCTGATGGGGATCAGGACCACGAACGATCCGCAGCAGACGGGTGGCAGTTCCTTCGTGACGCGCCGGTTCAACTTCACGACGAGCGGTGGGTCGGCCCAGGAGAACACGCACTACGAGGTGACGGAGACGAGCCCGATCGTGGTGGTGCAGCGCTGGGACATGGACGAGCGCATCATCAACGCGGGCAACAGCGCTACGCGTCCCGTGCAGGGCGCTAGCGTCCCGGGTAATGACCCGTACCTGACGCAGAATCTGGTCCGCTACCTGGACATCAGCGGCCTGGAGCCCGCCGGTGGCGAAGACCCTATTTCGGACTTCACGTCAGGCACTAAGTCGTTCACCTTCACGCTAGCGAGCGCCGAGTGGTTGATGCCTCCGGACGGCAGCGCGGGCTGGCAGCCTTTGCAGCTGGCCAGTCCGACCGAGGTAGACGTCAACATGATCCCGTACGTGGACTACCCCGAGATCCACATCCGGGCAGAGAACGGGAGCTTTGTACACGAGATACCGGTAGCCGAGTTCGTGAACGGCTACAGCTTTGCCATCCTGCGGCGCCAGGGCAGCGTGGACAGCCTGAACCTCGAGTCCGAGTGCGTCACGGACCTGACGATCAACCACGGCTCGTATGCTGGCGGCCTAGCTACGTCGCCGGTCACGGCCATCTGGAGCCCGGGTAGCCAGAGCGACACGGTCATACCGCTGACCCTGTCCAACCTGGATGAGAACAACATCACGTTCGGGCCGGGGGATATCAATAACCCGAACGTACCGGACGTGGCGTACCTGCAGATCGTGATGACGCTGAACGACCCGGACACGACGTTCACGCGTTGCAAGAAGATCGTTACCCCGATTGCCGGTGGCTGGGATCATGTGACGTTGCGGGTGCTGTCTAGTGAACCGCCGCCGGGTGGGCCGCGGCCGGGGACGCATAACACGGGGTTGACAGGTCCGCTGGACAACCCGGATGTAACGCAGGACCTGATTGTGAACTCGGGCTCACCGGGCCAGCCCACGGTTATCGAGGACACGCACTTCGACGGGGCGCAGATCCTGATCCAGGACCCGGGGGCCATCCCGCATGACATCATCATCCGCAATTGCCTGATCGAGATCGACGTGACGACTCTCGGGCGCGCTGGTATCGACGCTACGAACAACCTGGGGATCGCGTCCTTCCTCGGCTGCGAGCAGTCGGTCATCATCGAGGACTGCGAGATCTTCTGCTCTGTGGCTGGCCCGATCAACTATGCCAACGTTGTGGGCATTATCGGTAGCGGGATGACTGTGAGGCGCTGCTACATCCACAACGTGGGTATCGGCGTGCATGTTTCCACGGGCGTTGGCGTCGCTGCAGACAGAGACTCTGTCATAGCGGACAGCTACATCACGCAGATATCTGGCGAGGGCAACGTGACATCGAACGGCGCGAGTCACGGCAACGCGATCTTTATCCAGGAGGGCGGCACCTGATGGCGCACCTGATCACGGGCAACTACCTGAACGTGCCGTTCTCGGGCAGCTCGAGCTGCTCGGGCGGCACACCGCACCCCGCGTGTCCTGCGCCTGGCGGCCCCGATGCCGAGAACGCCATCTACATCGACAGCACGTATGCCGCGACCGACACGGACATCGAGGGCAACTGGATCAACGGCGGTGGCGACAACTCGCTGAATGGCTGCGTGCGGATGTTCGCTTCGGCGGCTGCGCCGGTGACGGCGACGTTTACGAACAACATCTTCACGAGGGACACGTTCACCGGAACTGTCGTGGAGTTTCCAGGCGATGCCGATGAGTACAGCACTTCGGGCGCAGGGAACACCTGGGAGAGTTTCCCGGACAGTGCGCAGGCCGGGGCACCAATTTCTGACGGTGCGTTCGCGCCTCCAGTCAGCGGCAACCCGTTTGTGTTTCCCACGGACGACCGGGTCGGCCCTAACAACGTTGTGCACAATGCCGAGCACCCCGCCGATGCGGACGCGTATCCAGCTGCGGACCTTGGTATGACGACGGTTATTTTGACCCCGACTGGTCCGGTTGCCGACGGGTCCGGCGCTCCTCTTGGGGCCTACACGTATGAGGGCACCGGGGCTCCGGGGTCGGACACGAATCCCCACATCTTCAAGAATTACCTGTGCGGCGCGATACGCCTATTCTCTCACAACGTAACGATTCGTAACTGCCGGATTCGGGGCCCCGAGGCGCAATGGACTGGTGTGGCCGTCGTGAACCACCAGCCCGGAGTGTGGCTCAACTTCAAGATTCAGGACTGCGAGGTTACCGGGGGTTCTGAGTCCATGGCCGTAAACATGGTCTACGCTCTGCGTAACAAGTTCCATAGGGCAGGAGATGATTGTTGGGGCGATTCCGGCGCGCAAAGGAACAGCCGCTACGAGTCTAACTTTGTGACAAACCTTGGTCGCAGGACAGGTCCGCCCGTGCCCCACGCGGACAGTTACCAAACGAGTGGTCCGGCGTGGAATCTCGAGTTCGTCGGCAACCGCTACGAGACCCCAACGGGCGGTTCCGCGTCACACCCGGGCGATGGGTCTTCGGGAGACGCAAACATCTACCTCGACTGCATCCGTGGAAACATCTTCAATGTCCTGTTCGCTTACAACTGGGTGATGTGGGGCAACGTGGCTTTCCGGTTTCAGAAGACAAGCGGTGACCCAGCGTTTTTCAACGCCAACATTAGCGTCCATGACAACTTCATGGTTCCAACGGGGACCACGTGGCTGCAGAGCGTTACCAACATCCAGAACCCGGCGGTGGGCGAGACCGAGGACGTATACGTTCCGGGCTTCCCCGATCCGCCGCCTAGCGACCGTGGTTTGCACTTGTACGGACAGCGGTGGTGGGCTCCTGGTGAGCCGCATCATCTAGCGCTGGTGCCTGTGGGTGGCAACCCGTACAACACGACCTGCACGACATGTGTGGTGAACCCGCACGGTCCGGCGCCGCCGGCAATTCCGCCTGGGCCGAACCAGCCTTCCGGGGGATGCCCGTGATTGCGGCGTCTGCGCTGTTGTGTCTTTTCCAATCGCCGCCGTGCGACGTTGCCGGAACGCTCATCTGCTCCGGTCACGTCCCCTATCCCGAGCTCGGCACGTCAGGCGGTATCCATCACTGCGCGGTAGACGACCATCTTTGGCTGTGGTGCACGCCTCGAGACCCCCAGCGGATTACGTGGTGGCTAGGCGGCGAGTCGACCAGCGCGCTGTTCTGGTACCTGCCCTACACGTGCATCGACAGTCGCACGACGTTCAAGGTCGGCGCGCCGTTCATGTCGACCGGCACTCACTGGGAGCGCGTGATGGTCTGGGGTGACCCGGCTCTGTCGGGCGTGAACATCACTTTCCAAGCAGTCTCGCGCTCTGAGGTCGGCAGCATCGCTACGACTCCTGGGCGCGTGATATTGATGCCATGACTAGACCCTCAGTATCGGCAACGGACTCCACGGTAGCCGCGAGTGCGGACCAGGAGCTGTACGCGGACAACACGCCCGCGGACATCGTCGTCATGGTCAAGGACACGAACGGCGACCCGATCGGGACCGGCGCGACCCAGGATGCCACGGCGGAGGTGACCATCGACATCGAGTCGGTCGATGGGCACGACACGCTCATTCCGCCTGGTGTGCAACTCGCGGACTCTGAGGGCATCGTGCGGGCGCAGATGACGTCGGCGCGCAGTGGGGAGAAGACCATCAAGGTCTCGGTACTGCACGACGACGACAACTTGAACACGGTGCCGCGCCCGAACGTCCTAGGCGCTGGGTCCGCTGGTGTGAACGGGAATGCGGGTCTGTCGAACCCGGCCGCTCTAGTGGGGAGTACGTCGGGCAACATCAACGCATCGATTTCCGATACCGACTTCACGAACGGCGTGGTGCGGGTCGACACGGCGGACCCGATCACCATTACCAACTGCCGGTTCGCGTCTCAGGGCGGCGATGGGTACGCGGTCCTTTTGGGCAACAACGCGGGCCGTGTGGACTTCGTCAACTGCGAGTTCGACGGTGGCCGCTTCGCGACGGTGCGCGGCAGGAACATGCGGATGTTCTACTGCTGGGTAAAGATGCGCGACTTCGGTGACGGGGTCGAGGTTGCCCCGCCGAACAACACGGTCCAACAAGACGCCTTCTTCCAGGGGTGCCTGATTGAGCACGTTAGCGGCGGCACCGGCAACCGCGGGGCCGGCATCCGGGCGGACAACACGCGCAGCATCACGGTCCGTGGCACCTACATCAACGTCCCCATAGACGCCCTGGCGGCGGTCTCGGCCGAGGGCACGAGCCAGCCCGTCCAGTCGCTCTTCGTCGAGTCCTGCTGGCTTAGCGGCGGCGTTACAACGGTCCGCATTATCGGTACCGGGGATAACGTCCCGCTTGTCTGCCCAGTACAGAACATCCGGTGGGGGAGAACCTATGGGGGTGGCGGGCTTTTACGTCACGATGCCATAGACGCCGACCGGGCCGGCAACCTGGACGAGGGCGTGGGTTCGCTGCTCGCCTGGGGCATCTGGGACGACAACATCCAGCACATCACCATGTCCGAGGGGGTATCCCAGCCGGGTTTCCCCGATAGCACATGGGTGAATAGAGAGCTCATTTTGGCCCTAGACGGCCGGTTCAAGTACGATTTCCCTGTGACAACGCTGGACGCCCAGGCTGTTTTGACCTTTGGGCAATCGCCTTTCAGGGGTGGTCGCCAGCAGGTCGCAGTCGGCCGGGCTCGAGCCGGCGGGGTGAGCACCAATGGCTAGACCCTTCCGACATGAGGTCTGTGAGGGCCAGACGGTAACCCTCCTGGCACGCCATATCCTGCGCAGTGGGGAGTGGCTCACCGTTGAAGACGTCCAGCTCGTCCTGTGGCGCATCTTTGACGACGGCGACCCCGGGGCCGGAGTTTTGGCCAACGGCGTCCGTGTGCCCTCCCTGACAATCTCAGACACCCTGCAGACCGGGCCCGAGTGGACCGAGGATGAGGACGGCTACAACGTGTCCGTGGTCATCCCTGGGACCCACCTCAGCAGAGGAGGTACGGTGTACAGGGTCGAGATTACGCTTATCTTGTTCTCAACCAGTCAGACGGGCCAGCTCTACGACGAGGACCCCATCGTGTTCCTACTAGATACCAAGACCCTTTCTAGCTGACCCTCACCGATCCCCCGGCAACGGGATCGGCATTCGAGGCGCGAGGCGCTATAGCGGAGCTCTTTGACGCTCTGCTGGACCCGTCGCATCCGCTGCGGTCAGAGACGGAGATTCTCGTCGACGGTCCCGCGGGGACGGGCAAGACCTACGGGATTATCCGCGTCATCGACATGATCGCGGAGATGTACCCCGGGGTGCGTATCGCGATTGCGCGGGCGCACAAGGCGCGGCTTGTCGAGTCGGTGATGAACTCGATGCGCAAGGTGCTGGCGCACCACAAGCCGTACCTATTCCGTGGGTCCGACCGCTCGCGCGAGGCGTACGAGTACAAGAACGGGAGCAAGATCATCCCGACTGCGCTCGATGACCCTGAGCGCCAAAAGTCGGTGGAGGCCGAGGTCTGGTACATCAACGAGGTCGGGGAGTGCCAGGAGGACAACTACACCATGGTCCTGCGCGCGATGCGCTCGGGTGTGTGTCCCTGGCGGGTGTTGCTCTCGGACGTCAACCCGGGCCCGCGATTCTCCTGGGTCAACCAGCGCTGTAAGGACATCAACCCCGAGGGCCGGATGTACCGGCTCAAGAGCTGGATCCAGGACAACCCGTACTTCTGGGACAGCACGCGCGCCTGCCTCACTGCGGAGGGTGAGGACTACGTCGGGTCCAAGCTGTCGAACCTGTCGCCGATCCAGCATCGCCGCCTGGTCAAGGGCGAGTGGTGCTCTGAGGAGGGACTCGTCTGGGAAAACTACGACGACAACGTGCACTTGGTCGATGGGGAACTCATCAAGCGCGAGGACGGCTGGTGGGTCGAGGTCAAAGGCGAGGATCCATGGCGCGTGAAGTGGTTCTTTGGGGACGTGGACTGGGGCTGGGAGAACCCGGGCGCGATGCACGTGTGGGCGGTCGACGGCGACGGTCGCGTGATGTGCGTCCGTGAGTGGTACCACACGCACAAACTAATCGACTGGTGGGCCGACGAGGCCTCGAAGGCACAACAGGAACTCGGCGTCGTCCGCTATATCTGCGACGCCTCGAGCCCGGGGAACATCCGCATGTTCAACAAGCGCATGGGGATTGCCGAGGAGCGTAAAGGCGCCTGGGTAGCTATCCCCGCGGAGGTCATGCACCGCAAGGCCGCAAAGGCCGGCGAGCTGACGACACTAGACCAAGTCCGATGGGGGTTCGAGACCGACGGCACGGGTGTGCCGCGGATACGGTTCCTGCGGAACGCTCTGCAGCATGAGCCAGACCCAGAGTTGCGAAAGCGCCGGCGGCCTACCTGTACAACCGAGGAGGTGGTCGCATACGTCTTTGAAGAGCCGCCGGCCACCCGCCCCGAGTTCATCCAAGAGACCCCTCGCAAGCTGAACGACCACGGGTGTAACGCCATGGAGTACGGGTACACCTGGGCGTACAAGCGCAACTTTGCCCCGCTCGAGGAGGAGCCGATGTTCCCGCCGGGATCGTTCGGCGACCTCATGGGACACGCCGAGATTCTCAACCCGCCTAAGAAGGGC
>Ga0224508_10002532_pt1 | contig 15474 bp, 11 predicted proteins | sample SF_Jan12_sed_USG_4_FD_170157 | JGI IMG/M metagenome (GOLD analysis project Ga0224508, IMG submission 170157) | Sediment microbial communities from San Francisco Bay, California, United States - SF_Jan12_sed_USGS_21 | ecosystem: Environmental > Aquatic > Marine > Sediment | place: USA... | reverse complement strand
GCAGTCCAATTCCAATTCAATACGTTATCGTAAGTAGCTTGCTCAGCTGCCTGATCGGCGATTTCATATGCCCAGAAGGGCGCGATATCTGCTCGTGCACATTCAGCAAACATGCCCTGAGCAGCGAGCAGACCACATAATCCCGCGAGCAAGAATCGTTTTCCTTGCATATCCGGTATCACCAAATTCATTGGTTTGCAGCCAATTCTATGGGTGGATTTGGTGCGGGAATAGCATCTGCATATTTGTATAGATGAGTTGTGCAGCCTCCTCCAACTTCGCACGAGGCATAGAATGAGACGCCATATTGTGGCATGTCTGTTGCCACCATTGTCAGCAGAATGGCCCCGAATTCGGTGCCGGTCCATAATCCTGTGGGTATTGTGGAAGCCGGCTGTGCCGTCCACGTATCCGATATTGGGTTGTAAGAATAGAATCGCTCGCCCATTCCAAATACTAAGAATTCGCCCGTCGTCGAGTTCACAACAAACTCGACGCGAGGACTATGCAGATCGACCGGCGGTGACGCGAGACTCGTAACGTTGCCATTTGCGTCCAGCTTGTAGAAAGTACGGCTGGAGTCGTTGCCGCCGCCAAAAACAACTAACTTGTGCACTGGATTGTAGTGAGCTACCGCGTGATAGCTCGTATTGATATTGTTACTGATATTGCTCCATGTTCCGTCAGCATCATGGCGTTCTTTCAGGCTGGATCCGTGGGCGTATATCAACGAATTTCGTTCAGGAAAATACGCGACAGCGCCACAGCATGAATACGCGCTAGCAGGAGCAGAAATGCTGACGAACTGGTCTGTCGATAAATCGAAATATGACCCACTGTTACCATCCGGCAATATCGAATAAATGCGTCGGCCCGATACGTCGATGTCGACTAATCCATACTGGTGCGCAACGCCGGAACCGGACCACGGATCTGGCAACACGATCCAGCTATTTGTTGATTCGTCGTATGCGACAAAGCGTCGGCCATCGCCTGGATCGTCGCTGTTCATGAGATAGGCCCGACCGGTAACCGCATCCCAGTGAAGCTTGTCGGCATACGGCAAAATATTTTGCACGCCTCCCGTCACGCTGTCCGTCAGAGCGTTGTCAATGCCGTTAGTCGGAAATTCTATCCAGTCACCAGGACTCATGCTTGCGGCTGCCTCGGACAGCGCGCTCGCTGCTTCGCCGGCCGACGTGACTGTCGCACTCACTCCCAGGACTATTGCAGCAAGCAGGGAGAATTTAGAAGAAGTTTTCACACTATCACCATTTATTCGATGGCACGGGGATTTTCCACATGTCGGTTATCAATGTTGAGGGGACGAAATGCTACTCATTAAATATGGCAAGCAAATCTTGATTTCAACCCGTTTTGCTGTCTCCATTTGGCGACAAAGCAGGCATTTGACCAAGCCCCTGTAGGACGATTCGGCTACCACTGTACTATCGATGACTCAGCCGAAAGTGTGACGTCCATCACGAATCGAAATGTGACGTAATCGAAGAAATTTTTGAGATGAAAGTCCGCCTGGCGCCTGAAAGGACTATTATAGCCCGTTCAATTACAAATAATAGAATCCAACGTCTGAATACTGATCTTATTTACGAGGATTTTTTATCTCTGCCGTATAATAGGGGCGCGTTTGAGCTCCGCGTATATCGAGACCATTCGTAGGATTAAAACGCGTCTTTCTAACACAAGCCTGATTCCGGATTGAGCGGCCGGCGACAGCACGGAGCATTGCGAGTGACGTCAGACTATCGCCTGACTTTTGTATCCCCGCGTTTTCTCTTTCCGGCTGACTCGGGCGGAAAGATCAGAACTACACAAATTCTTCGTGGGCTCCGGGACAGTGTATTTGACGTTACTCTGCTCATGCCGTTGACCGAGCGGGAACGCATCGATTTTGCTCCTGAAATCGATTCAGTGTGCAATCGGCTGGTGTTCTGGCAGCCTTCGAATCGGGACGGTCTTCTGGGTAACGTACGCAGGATCTTGCAGCTTGCCAATCGCTACCCCGTTGCAGTGGCCGAAGACAAAAACCGGGATGGTGCAGCCACAGTAAAAAAGGCACTCGATGAAAATCCCGACGTCGCAGTGTTCGATTTTCCACACTCGGCTGTTCTGGCGACGCAACGAATCGAATCGCCATCCGTCCTTTTTACGCACAATATCGAATCCGAAATTTTCAGACGTCATCTCGAGGTCGCTGCATCGCCGGCAATGAAAATGATATGGCGCAGTCAGTATCGAAAGATGTCTCGATTCGAGAAACGAACACTAAAGCGTTTCGATACAGTAATTGCGGTATCAGATCGTGATTGTACCTTCTTCGAGCGCCAGTGGGACATTGAGCAATGCCGCTCGATTCCTACCGGAGTCGACACTGAGTTCTTCACTTACGTGGCGCCCGCGGAAGAGCCCCAAGTTGTTTTTTGCGGGTCGATGGACTGGATGGCAAATATTGACGCCATCGAGTTCTTTCATGATCGAATCTGGCCGTTGATTCGGGCCGATGTACCAAAAGCGCGAATGAGAGTAATAGGACGCAGTCCGCCGGACAACCTGGTCCGTCGAATTGGTTCGAAGTCGGCTGACTGGCAGTTCACCGGTTATGTCGACGACGTTAGGGATCATGTCTGTGGCGCTGCCGCATTCGTCATCCCGCTTCGCGTCGGTGGTGGCACACGAATCAAGGCTTTCGAGGCCATGGCGATGGGTACGCCAGTGGTATCGACCACTATCGGCGTCGAAGGCCTGCCCATCGTCGACGGCCAACATTATCTGAATGCCGACGAGCCAGCGGAATTTGCCCGCAGCATCGTATCGCTGCTCGAAGATCGCAGCCGCAGGCTTCGAATTTCCGAAGCCGCCAGAGATTTTGTCGCAACTGAGTATGGGTTTCGCAAAGCAGCACAGGTCTTCGAACAGATCTGCCTGGATACGGTCAAGAACAGACGGAATGACGTTACGAAGCAGCTTTGACTATATTCTCCATGATGGAATCCAACCGCGACAGCTGCGCATCCCACGAATAGTGCCGCTCGACAGCGCTGCGCGCGGCGCGTGATGCTTGCGCGCGCAAATTCGGACTTTCGAGCAGGGCGATGACCCTCGCCGCAAATTCATCGGCCTCTTCGGCGATAAACACTCCAGGGTCTCCCGTTACTTCAATGCCGTTGAACGCAGCCGGAGCGGAAACGCAAGGTAAGCCCATGGCCATGGCCTCCAGCAGCTTGTTCTGAATTCCGCGCGCAATCCGGATCGGCACGACTGCGACCTCCGCTGCGTCGAGGTATGGGCGAACATCGTCCACCCATCCTGTGACGGTAATGCCCGGCCGCGTGGCAAGCGCTCGAGCTTCCTCAGTCGGTTTGCTACCGCAAATCGTAAATGTCGCTTCAGGCATTGCATCCCGCACGCGTGGCAGGATGTGATCGGAGAACCAGATGACGGCGTCGACATTAGGCAGGTAATCCATCACACCGGTAAATATCAGTCCGCCCGGGCGCTTGGCCGTACCACTGCTGCAGTAATAATCGAGATCCACTCCGTTGCCGACGCAGCTCACATCTGCGCCGGGGATGAGGCGCTCGAAATCGTCTCGCTCTCGCGCAGTACAGACGATTGAATGGTCGAATCCGTGCGCAACCTTGCGTTCGTAATTCAACAGCCTGCGCGCCTCCGCCCCGTACAACCACTTCTGTGGCGGACGGCCCCTGGCCGCATACTGCATCCATTTCAGGGAATCGAGATCGCCGAACTCCATAATTCGCGGCAGGTCTTCGAAACCGTCCACATATTGAGCCATGCCGGATGAATACACCAGCGCGAGATCGGGTTCTATGCGCCGGCGCTCTTGCATGATCTTCTGATGCAGACTCGCCTCGTCAAAGTAACCCAGTGAGAACGGTTTACAGGAAACCAGCGAGATCAGCGCTCGTATTTTTGATGCGAGGTCTTTTCGGGCAACCGCGTTCACCGATGCCGCGATGTCTTCGACATAACGCACATTGGCCATGTCGTCGACCCCGTCGGCGAGACAAAATACGTGCACTTCGTGATTGCGCGACAAATAGCGGATTTCGTTGAAAGTCCTTATCTTGTCACCACGATCAGGGGGGTACGGTACTCGATGGGCCAAATAAAATATCTTCATTGCGTATCGATGAAAACGGTTGTGCAGTTGCCGCGTGTGTGCGTGAGATCGTGCCGTCACGGGAATGCGCGGAAAGTATAGGAGATTCATTTTAGAATCTCTAGCGAGTTCGTCATATCGAAGGGCCCCGATTCCCGTTTACCAACCGGCCTACATCATAAGAAAGGATGGCTGTCTCAAGCTTGGCCTGTTACGCTCTTGACCCGATTCGGTGACGATGTCGAATCATTCTGGCGGCCCGATATTTGTGGGGTCGCAACGACCACGGTCATTTCACGCAACTCCGGGAGTCGCCCGATGAAACGTGCTTTGCTCGTTGCCTTCCATTTTCCACCATTCAAAGGCAGCAGTGGAATTCAACGTACATTGAGCTTCTGCCGATACCTTCCGGAAAACGGCTGGGATGTTACAGTCCTCACTGTACAGCCGCGTGCCCACGCAGCCATCGACACGACTCAGATCGAAGCCATACCGGACTCCACGCGCGTCGTTCGCGCTTTTGCCCTCGATTCGTCGAGGCACCTCGCAATCGGCAAACGATACTTGCGCTTCACCGCCCTACCCGACCAATGGATCAGCTGGTTGCCCGCCGCCGTCGCCAAGGGTCGCCGGATCGCGAAGACTGACGCAGTCGATGCCATTATCTCGACCTATCCGATTGCGACGGCCCACCTAATCGCTTACTACCTCAAACGGCTTACCGGTCTACCATGGATTGCCGACTTCCGTGATTCGATGGTCGATTCCGAGTTTCCTGAAGATCCGGTACAACGCCGCGCATTTACGAGAGTCGAGCAACGCGCGATGAGCACCGCGGATCGTGCCATATTCGCGGCCCCGGGATGTCTCGAGATGTATGGGCAGCGTTACCCCATGTCCGAGGGCAGGCTTCGCGTGATCGAGAACGGCTACGACGAAGCGTCTTTTGACGGGCTATCCGATAAGAACGAGACATTGCTGGCCGGCGGGCCTGTGACATTACTTCACAGTGGATTGATCTACTCGAGTGAACGCGATCCGACGGCATTCTTCGACGCATTGGCCGAGCTCAAGCGCACAGGCGATATAGGCGGCGATCGCCTGCGCATCGTACTGCGGGCGTCCGGTTCCGCCGGGCTCTTCGGTGCGATGGTGCGGGAACGTGACATTGAAGACATAGTGTCTTTGCCTCCGGCTATCCCCTATCGGGACGCGCTGCGGGAAATGTTCGAGGCCGACGGGCTGCTCGTTTTACAGGCCCGCAATTGCAATCACCTCATTCCCGCAAAACTCTATGAGTATTTTCGTGCTCGCCGCCCGATCATTGCACTGACGGAACCGGCAGGCGACACGGGCACCAAACTCGCGGCGGCCGGGATCGACACCCTCGCGCGTCTGGACGACGTATCGGGAATAAAGTCGTTGATCATGCGGGTGCTCCGCGAGGCGCGTACCGGAAAACTGCCCGTTGCCGATGATGCGGCAGTTCAGGCAACGAATCGGCAATCCAGGGCAAGCGAACTCGCATCATTGCTGGACGAGCTGATTGTCGCGAATCCCCGAACCGGTACATGATGCAGCGTGTTCCGCCCGAGTTCATCGGCGTGAAACCAAATGTAACAGTAACGGCAGCGGGTCGCGTCGGTCCCATAACAGCCTGCAATCCGCGGCGCAGACCTGCGCCACGAAACGACGGAATGGCAGTTGTCCGCGCCAGACAAGACCTTCGCTCCGGGACAGGCACCAATAAGCATCGGTACCGAGATTGACCCAGGTCGCCTTGCCGCTCGGTTCTGGCTGGGGTTGCCCTAACGCGGCGAATCCGAGCAAGCTCAGCCCGAGTGCCCGGCCGAGTCCGTACTGGAGCCACGGACGAGGGTTCAGCTCAACGATGCTGAGATCGCCGTCGTACGACACGAATTCCATTTCGCCGATTCCGACGAAATTCATCTGACTGGCAACGAGCGAAGCCAGCTCGACTGCCTGAGGCACATCGCAGGATTGAACGAACGATGCCCCGCCGCAACGCTCGATTGGTGGCCTTGTCTTCTCGATTGCAAACGCCAACATCTCGCCATCACCTCGCCGGGCAAACCCAACCGAAAGATAGTGCGCCGACGGACCGATCAGGGCTTCGGTTATCACGTAATCGGCCTGCACGCGTTGAAATTCATGCAGGCATGCTTCCAGTTCTCTCCGGTTCCGGGCCACTCGAGCTTTGGGAGCGTCCGATTCACGATGCCGGGTCTGATTCGGCCTCACGACGACCGGAAAGGGGATTTCGGGATTGTCCGGATCGACGACGGATGGACACCTGAAGCCGGAGTCCCGGCACCACTGTCCAAAGCGGACTTTGTTCAGGCAGATGTTTACGATCGGGGCAGCCGGATGGAGAATGGTCGCATGCGGTAGTAAAGAGCTGTTCTCGACAATAAAGCGCAGCCAGTGATCGCTATCCGCGATGAGCCAGCGCGCATTATCGATACGTTCGAGCACCGCAAGCGCGTCGTCAAAGTCCTCGCAGGCGACATAGTTGTCGACGGCACTCGAATGCCGAATCACGCCACCGTCAACGTCGAGGACACTGGTTTTGACGCCGAGCCTTCGCGCGTCGCGCGCCACGGCGATTGCTGTCGGCGTGCCACCGAGGATGATCAGATGCTCTGCCGGTGATCGAATGGGCGTACTCCGTCGGGTCAGCAATCGTGCCGAACAATATCTTCAAAACGCTCCCTGCTGCGAAGGAGGCTCGATGCACCGTTTCGAACACCCACGATCGCGGGCCTCGGGTTCGAGAAGTTCATCTGGTTCGGCACGAAATACGCACCGGCGTCCATGATCGCAACGATATCTCCTGCGTCCAGCTGCGGCAGATTGCGATTGAGCCCGACGACATCGCCGGGATGACATAGAGGCCCGAACAGACTTTGCGCTTCCAGCTGCGCTTCCCGCATTCGGGTTGCCGGGAGTATTTCGTGATACTCCCAGCCGAGCGGCATCGTGATGTTCTTGCCGCCGTCGAGGATCAATGCCCGTCCCCCGCTCCCGAGCGTTTTGGTACGAATAACAGAAAGCAGAAGCACCTGGTTCTGACTCGTAATCGCCCGACCGGGCTCCAGTACGAGCTTGATGGACCTCCGCAGATTTCGCAACAGGTCTTCTGCTCGCTCGAAAATCGCACGAGCAAACCCGTCGGCGTCGACAGCCTCCTCGGGAACCGGGCGTCGCGACGTATATCCAAGGCTCTCCGCCCGCAAGTCCCATGCATCGAGTTTTCTTACAGTTGGAACGCCGAATCCTCCACCCAGATCCAGAAACTCGAGTTCGACACCGAGCTTCTGCTCCAACCGAATCGCACACTCGATGATCTCGGTCACGCCGTCCACGTAGACTTCAGCGCTCGCGATTCCGTTGCCAAGGTGTAGATGAAGGCCGGCAAGATCGAGGTGCGGGCATGAATTGACGAGTGCTGCGGCGGCTTCGGCCTGCCCGGACCGGATGTTCATCCCGAACTGCGATTGCCAGCCCACCGAGGTGGTCACACGCAGGCCGACTCGCTGTCGAGCGTCACGAGCCGCACAAACCTCCTCGATCTGCCGAACTTCGTCGACCGAATCCGCATTGATTACCCAAACGCCATTATCGACCGCCAACTCAATGGCGCTGGCCGGCTTACCCGGCCCATTGAATATTATTCGCTCGCCGGGAACACCAATTTGGAGAGCGAGCCACAACTCGAATTCCGAGATTACTTCGGCGAGCGTGCCGAGCGCGTGCAATTCCCTCAGTACAGCGGGCACGGGATTTGTCTTATAAGAAGTGCCAAGACAAGTATTCTCATGAAAGGCCCGGAATGCCGCGAGGAATCGATCATGGTCGGCGTGAAGCCGGTCGAAATTTACGACGTGCAACGGCGTTCCGTATTGTCTTGCAAGTTCGCTGGCATCCGCCCCTCCAATCGACAGAACACCCGAGGCATTGACATCGCACCCCCAGTATCTCTCGGACAGTCTTCCGTTCCGCAGTTGCGAAAGCGTATCCAGGCGCCGCTGGTTGTCTTTCAGCTTTCTGACGACCAGGCGCCTTTTGACGAGTTCTTTTAGCGTGTCGGTTGTTGCCATTTCCCGTCTCGCGATAATCCGTCGACTACGATGCTCTGGCGTCCTGATCGTTTCTTGCGATCAGTAACGTGTAGGGCGTGGCCATATGCGCAAGCCTCCGTAAGAGCATTGACGAAACGACAATCCTCGCAATCATCAGCCCCAGCCCGGAATTGCTCCTGCGGGTTATGATGTCGAAACGATCCAGGCTGGAGAACCCCCTTCGATTCAGCTCCCGGGCCAGACTGAAAGGCGAAAACCAGTGCACCGCCGGGTACTCCGCATACTCCACCCAGTCTTTTTTTGTCGTGCGCGCAAGCTGCAGGCACTTTCGCTTCAATGCCGCCGGGTACCAGCTGTATCCCGGCAGGGCGAATTCATCTTGCTTGGGACACAGTCGGTTCGTCGTCGTCAGGAACAGATAGCCACCAGGCTTGACAACTCTGCAAACTTCATCCAGGCACTGCTCCCATTTCTCCACATGCTCGAGAAGTTCGGGCACGATACATACATCGAATTGCGCAGTCTCCCAAGGGAGCGATTCCGCGCTGCCGACCAGGAAAGTCACGTCGAGCCCTGCATCTCTCGATCGAGACTTTGCAAGTTCGATCAGATCTTCGTTAATGTCGATGCCGAACGCTCTGTGACCCGACCGCGCCCAAAGCGCGCTTTGCGTCCCCGCGCCACAGCCAATGTCGGCAACCTGGAGATTGCGACGATCACCAGCGCCGTCCTTTCGCATGCATGCAACGATCGAATCGTGGATTCCCTGCGATCGCTTGAGCGTCTCCTGGGACTCGCTGGCAGACTTGTAGTATTCATAGAATCTGTCGGATTCGGACCCCAAACTAACTCTCCCGAACCAGGTTGCTGATCAACGTAACCATCCGGTTGCGGTCGCTGGGCGGGCAGCCGCCACTGGATGCGCCACATTGTCCATCGTCAACTGGCGCTCTATGATCACGATTACTGCGACAAGGTGGTAGTAAAGATCGAAATAAGCCAGATTCAGGAATGCGCCGCTCACTGCATAGCCAATCAGGCCGATCCTGGTTGCTGCCGCCAGAGTCGCTAGGTCGGTATCTCCTTGCTGAAGGGCGATTGCCTGCACCATTCGACTCCTTTTCAGGGTCAGCGCTCCGAGAGCAAGAAACAACAGCAAGCCTGGGATTCCATGATCGCCCAGGGCGCTAAAATAGATGCTGTGAGCATTTTGGAACCCCGTATTTCGTTCGTCAATTTCGGCTGCAATTCCGGGCGAATACCGTCGATAATTTTCTTCCGTAAAGGCGCCGTAACCACCGCCGGTCAGTCGTTTGCCGCTAAATTCGATCGCAAATCGCCACGCATATATGCGCCCCATCGCGGACGTATCCTGCTCGTAGTTTCTTACGGTCTCCATTCGTTCCATCCAGCTTTCCGGCATCAGTACGACTGTCGCCGGCGCGGCAATAGCCAGGAAAAGGATCATGAGCCACTTCTTCTTCTCGTTGATAAGCCATGCCATCGTAATTGTGACGAGACCAAGGAAGGCGCCCCGCGAGTGAGTCGCCAACGTTGCGATGATAGTCAACACGATGCTGGCGGTCATTGCGTATCTCACTTTTCGATGCTTCGCCGTCTTGAGGAGATACCATTGAAGTGGAATGGTCATCAGGAATGCCAGACCGATTGCATTGTTGTCAAAGATGAACGAACCGAAAGGTCCCCACACTCGATGACTGGCGCCTGTCGCAATAGCGAACAAGCCTCCCTTTATACCGTAAAACCCGATCGAAAGCGCGATGACCCAAATCAACGTGCGCAGCTTTTCCCTGGAGTTGATCAAAATGATTGTCAGGAACGAGAAAAGCTGGATCTTCATCGTTCGATTCCACTCGACCATAGCCTGTTCGGAATCGATCGAGAAGAGCGTCGTGATGCACATCCACGCGATCAATGCGAGCCAGATCGCTACAACCGATGTCATCGGTGGAGCCGTTCGATCCCTGGTCAGAGCGGTTCCAATGAGTGTGACGGCCGCAACGATCAGCGCGAATGGAAAATCATAAGTGAACCCCCAGGTCAGCCGATGGGGATTCAAATATCCGAACAGGCTCCAAAGATAGACGCCAACGTACGGCCGCGTAAAAACGAAAGGGATCGCCGCCAGGAATAGCACGAATATGATTATGCTTCGCATAAAGACTGCTCAGCCGGCCGCCGATCGCGCGATGAATTGATAGTTTGCCACTAACTCTGTTCCAATTTTTGGTTCGGCAGGTGACTCGCTTCGCGGATGTCGAAAAACGGCGCCCTGATTGGATCAATCGCCATAATTATATGATAGCGTTGCTTTTGGTTCTCCAAAACTTTTGGCCTAAATGATCGACCCGCCCCCTGCCTTGACCAGGACAGTGTTTGTCGCGCACCTTGTGCCGAAAGTTCCTGCGGAAATGATGTCCGATGACCACGCCGGCTGGTTGATCCGGGAACCCGGCGCGGGAGCCGAACCCGATGGGCCACCGCCAACAGATCGCTCGTTCGTTTATGTGAAAGGTCCGAACGCAGAGTTTCACACCTCGGCTGACGGCCGCTACCAGATTGCAATCTGCGGCCATTACTCAATCCCCGCCTGCGATACCTCTTTTGCCGAGTGGATGACCAAGGCCTATGACAAACGCTCGACCGATTGCCTTGTGGAGATCAACGGAAGCTGGCGCGCGCTCATTATCGACAACAAACGCGGCACGGCGGTTACAGCTACCGATAGAATGGGCACGCAGCGCATTTGTTATTCGATCGACGCCGCCGGTCGACTTACTATTGCCCACAACAGCGACATAGTCGGAGTCGTTCGGGGCGAACGGGGGAATATCCACCCGAACAGCGTACTGCGGTACTTCTACTTTCATTGCATTCCGAGCCCCAGTACTTTTTTTGAGGATATTCAGGCTCTTGGACCCTCCGAGATCCTCGTCTGGAATGGCCAGGGCGGCGAACGGCGCAGATACTGGGAACCGCAATTCACGGCCAGACGCAACCGTCGTACTCGGGTCGAGCCAGTCGACTTGCTCTCGACGCTCGACAGCGCGATCGGTTCCTACAGTTCGTCTGGTAGAACCGCAGCATTTCTCAGCGGCGGACTCGATAGCTCGACCGTCCTCGGACTCGCTTGCCGGAACTCCACGGGCTCGGTATCGCCGTTCACGATCGGATTTGACGAACCCGCATACGATGAGACGGAATATGCCCGCATAGCGGCCGATCATTTCGGAGTGACACTCAATCGTTACGAGGTCACACCCAAAAATGTCATCGATGCGATTTCCACGGTCGCAAGAATCTACGATGAGCCTTTCGGCAATTCTTCGGCAATACCGACGTATTTCTGTGCCAAAGCAGCCGTCGATGCGGGGCACACTCGCATTTTGGCCGGCGACGGCGGTGATGAACTGTTTGCCGGTAACGAACGCTATCGAATGCAGCAGATTTTCGCGCTGTACGAAACACTGCCGGCGGCAATACGTCGGCATCTGTTGGAGCCGGTTTTCCTGCAAATGTTCGCATCCGCTTCTTTATTCCCAATACGTAAGATTCGCAGATACATCGAACAGGCTCGTCTACCGATGCCGGATCGTCTGCAGACTTACAACTTCCTGCACATACACGGCATCGACAATATTTTTACGCCCCGCTTTTTGGATGAGGTCGATGTGACGTCACCATTACGGCATCTGCGAGAGATCTACTCCGAGGCAAATGCCGACAACCTGATAGACAAGATGCTTTATCTCGACTGGAAACTGACACTGGCCGACAACGATCTTCGAAAAGTCTCTGCAATGTGCGAAGAGGCGGGTATTGCTGTCGAGTTTCCAATGCTCGACAACCGACTTGTGGATATTTCCTGCAGAATTCCGGGGTCGGTCAAGATGCGGCGGGGCCAATTGCGTAGTTTCTTCAAGGAGTCGGTACAGACACTGCTACCGAAGGAGATACTGACGAAACCAAAACATGGTTTTGGCTTGCCGTTCGGACCCTGGTTCGCCAAGTCAGAAGAATTAAGAAAGCACATGCTCGAACTCCTCGATAGTTTTGGCCGAAGGAATATCGTGAGACCTGACTACATAGAACGCGTGCGACAAGCCACCGTTAGTGAACATGCCGGCTATCACGGCGAGATGATCTGGGTAATGTGCGTATTCGAAACCTGGCTGTCGATGCGCCCGGGATGGCGAGATTTTAGATTCTGACCGAATCTGCTTTCTATGACAGGAAATTCCTGACCAGCTGAGCCCAGAGCCTCGAGCGACTCGAGCCCCAAAGGCTCTGTCGCGGAATCCTGAAGTTGTCGGAAACTGGTAGGGCGCATCCCCATTCAGTCGTCGCCGCACCCTGATATCCTGCTTCCCTGACGCGCACAACGTCGTCTTCGGAAAAGTCCTGTCCGGGACGCCCGTTGGGATAGGCAAATGAGACGACCTCCCTCCGAATCAGGTCTTCGAGCATCGATTTGCATTCCGTGATTTCATTCCGGGACTGATCAGCAGTCAATGTACGTAGTATCGGGTGAGTCACCGTATGGCCCCCGATTTCCATTCCCGCGTCAGCAAGTGAGACGACCTCGGGGCCATTCATCATGGTTCGCGCCGAGAAATCGACTCCTGCCGATCTTGCGATTTCGTCAACGAACTCCGACCGCTCGGCCTGTGGCCAGCGCTTGATTGTCGACAGGACCCGTTTCGTACTGTGTTGTGCCACAGCGAGATCGCCTATGTGCAATTGACCCATCCCGGCATTACACAAGTCCACCGTTCGCCCGACCGACGCTCGCATGGCTTCGATCAGGCGATCATTCCACATCATGCCGCCATCCAGGTATCCGGTAGCAAGGAAGAATGTTGCTTTTACGCCGTATTTCCTGAGGATCGGCAGTGCGATCTCGATGTTATCCCTGTATCCGTCGTCAAAAGTCACGACAACTGTATTCTCGTTCGAGTTACCCGATCGTCGACGCTCGATCAGGGAACCGAAGGTCTCGCTGACGAAGCTTGAGGAAATGACACGCATTTGGGCATCGAATTCATTCGCTGTCGTCTCCCCCGGCCGCATGGAATCGAGCGATGCCAGAACCCGATGATATGTGAGTACGACAGATCGCCCGGTACCGCGCAGTCGTGACAGTCTCCGCGTGAACAATCTGGAAGGCCCCTGCAATAAAAAACTCATGATTAAATCCAGACTACTTCGGCGCGGTCGACGCCGCGGCGGTGCGTTCGGCTATATCCCTGAAGATATCGTACTGTCCTTTTGACGTGGGATCCCACTGAAACCGATCTGCGTATTTCAATGTCTCTGCGCGGGCCGGCAAATTGGCGAAAAGCTCGCGGATGCCGGCCGCAATTCCTGTGGACGACCACTCGTCCACAAGGACACCTGATTCCGGTGACCCGATCACCTCGGGCGTTCCCCACGAGTTTGTCGCAACCACAGGGCATCCACAAGCAATTGATTCTATTAGGACATTTGCCATTCCTTCCCTGCTCGACGCGAGTGCCAATGCGTCGCAGGCACTGTAATAGGACTTGAGTTCAGTCTGTTCGACCGTGCCTTCAAATCGTACCCGGTCTTCCACGCCCAATCGACGTACCCGATTCTTCAGATCAGCTTCGTCAGGACCGGATCCGACAATGACCAGGTTGAAATCCGGCAAGCCGGCAAGCGCATCTATGATCAAGCCATGACCTTTGCGCTCGATAAGATGACCCACGGACAGCAGCGTTCGCCCCTGGATACCGAGGTCATTGCGTGCCTCATCGCGATCCACTGGATGAAAGACATCCGGATCGAATCCGTTGCGCAATGTCGTAATCTTCGACGGCTCCACGCCGAGATTGACCATCTCGTTTCGTAGTGCATCGCAAACCGTGATGATGGCCGCCGCCTGATTGGCCGCCCAGAGGATTTGCCGCCTGGCAATCCGGTACTTCGGTATCAGATTGATATCGGTTCCTCTGGCCGTTATTACGACAGGCAAACCGAGCCGTTGCGCAATCCAGGCTGCGGCGACTCCGTCCGGATAAAAGTAGTGTGCGTCGATGAGATCAAATCCCTGGCGCGAGGAGGCAATTTTGTACACTGCGTTCAGGATTGACGCCGCCATCAAGCCTGGCGCAATGCTCATGCCAATACGCGGTACCACCAGGTACTTGGGATGCGACACCTCGAAACCGTCACGACTGTCCGTTTCGGGTACTTCCCTGTATATCGTGTACCGGTCCGGACCCGGCACGAAAGCCGGATACCAGGGAACTGGGGCGACGACGCAAGCCTCAACATTTCGACTGGCGACCAGGTGCTTCAATCGTTGCAGCACGAAAATCCCGTGCGATCGTTGCACCGAGTTCGGGAACAGGCTCGTCAGCGTCAAAATCCTGATCATCGGTCACTCAGACAGTCGTCATAAAATGACTGGTAGTTCGACACCATGCTGTCGACACTGTACTCGCGCTCGATTCGCTGCCTGGCATTCGAGCCATCACTGCGTATGAGGTCCCGATTCAGGCAATACCTGGCGATGGCCTTGGCGAGCGACTCCGGATCACCCGGCGGCACTAACTGTCCCGACACCCCTTCTTCAACCAATTTTGAATTCTCACCGACGTCCGTGGCCACCACCGGTAAACCGCAGGCCATCGCTTCAAGAAGCGTATTGGAAAAGCCTTCCGCCAGCGATGGGGAAACGAAAAGATCGAGCGCCCGGAGTATTTCGGGCACATCATCGCGCCAACCCGTCAACAGCAATCTGTCGGCCAGGCCATACTCCCCGGCGAGCGACTCGACCTCTCCTCTTAGCGTACCGTCACCTACAATGACCAGAAACAGTCGGTCACCGAAATCGGGATTATTTGCCCGGACAGCCGCGATTGCATTCAACAGGTTGATCGGATCCTTGACGTCTTCCAGGCGCCCAACACTTCCGATTACAACCGCATCATCAGCCAAGGCAGGAAGAATCTTTTCCCGGCAGTTCCGTTTACTTTCAGGCGGTCGAAACTGCACGGTGTCCACACCATTGGCGATTTCAGTTATCCGCTTCGCATCGATACCTACCTTGTCTTGCAAATATGTGGCGAGCTGATCAGACAAGCAAACGTAACGCGTAACGAGAGGTGAGTGGATCATTCGAAGAATGCGGTGCTTCATCCTGCTCATTCGAAGATCCGACATTTCCAGACCGTGTTCGCC
>Ga0224508_10002531_pt1 | contig 15474 bp, 16 predicted proteins | sample SF_Jan12_sed_USG_4_FD_170157 | JGI IMG/M metagenome (GOLD analysis project Ga0224508, IMG submission 170157) | Sediment microbial communities from San Francisco Bay, California, United States - SF_Jan12_sed_USGS_21 | ecosystem: Environmental > Aquatic > Marine > Sediment | place: USA... | reverse complement strand
ATCCAATCTTATGCTGCCTCAATTACTTTTGCCGATGCCATGTTGGGACGGCTCTTAGAGGCTTTCGAAAACTCTGCATACGCCCAAAATACCATTGTGATGTTATGGTCGGACCATGGGATGCACATGGGTGAAAAAGAGAATATTGAAAAGTTTACCTTATGGGAAAAATCCACCCGTGTTCCTTTGGTTATATCCGTACCTGAATTGACCCAGCCAGGCAGCCGCTGTGTACAACCGGTGAGTCTGATGGATCTGTATCCGACCCTGGTGGAGCTTACTGGATTCAGCCCGCCAGATCATCTTGATGGGCGTAGTTTGGTACCACAAATTAAGGACCCTACCACAAAAACTGATCCGGTGGTAAGCAGTTACATGTTTACCTGGACCGAAAAACCGGTGGTAGGACATGCCGTGAGAAGCCTTGATCATCGGTATATCTTTTACCCTGAGCTAAACCTTGAGGAACTTTACGACCATCGTACTGATCCGGAAGAGTGGAACAACATTGCCTACAAAGCGGAACATCGTTCCGTTATTGAAACGCATCGCAACGTGTTGCTGGAAATGTTGCCCGACCTGCAATGGAGCACCGCCCAACCAAACGGCTACACTATTGATGAATTGGGAAATATCAAAAAAGACGGTTTTAAACCCCTGGTGGAAGTTACCTACAGCACGCATCGGGGAGACTGATAAAAAGTCCGGGCGATCCTTAACAGAATCTGCCTGGGGATTTATCATGGCTATTCACTCTGTGGACGGTTTGAAAGAAATTCATCCGTAAAGTGCTTCTTACTTTTGGGTTGGGAGAATTTGGAATGATTGTACTGTTCGGATTGTCCCTTGGGGATTGATAAACTTTGCCATTGATCTCCCTTTATTATTTTACCCAACAAAATGATCTGCCCAACATGGTAGCTATAGTGGGCTAACTGGCGATTGATAGCTTCCAGTATACTGTGGCCCTGGTTTCGGATATAGACGATGGTATCAAAGTTATCTTCATTGACGGTATCCAGAGCCTGGAACAAACAGTCCCAGCCCTGCTCCCAGCGGGCCAATAGTTGCGCTTTGTTTTTGATCACCGACTCAAACTCCATGTCCCGGTTTCTCCATTCCTTTTCACCGTCGGCAGTCAGAAAATCGGTCCACCGCGATAGCATATTACCCACCATATGATTCGCGATAATGGCAATGGAGTTGCTCTCTTCACCGGGTTGCCACAATATCTCTTCCTCACTAAGTTGAACAAAGGTGCGATCCCCTAGCAGCTTGTAATATTGGAATTGCTTTAGGGTAGATTCTAGAAATTCTGCAATCATGGCCATAAATATTTGTAAAACACCAGTACTCCCACAATCAGAGCGGCCATGGCGCTAACCAGTACCGCAGCCGCCGACAGATCCTTGGCCTTCTTGATCAATGGATGTGGATCTTTACTTACCACGTCACCAAGGCGCTCTACCGCAGTATTGATCAGTTCAAACGAAAAAACCAGACCGATGGCAAGACAAACCATTAACCAATCATAACTGGCAAGGCCTACATAGAAACCTGTAAAAATCACTATAACCGTAGCCAATAAGTGAATACGGGCGTGGTGTTCTTCTTTTATAAGGATCCACAAGCCATTAAAGGCGTGTGAGAAGCTGCGAATTCTTTGATTTAGATAGGATTTCATGATTACCACAAATGGTGTACCGCCTCTTTTATTTGGTATTCATATACTCGGTTCATCGCATCAATTTGCGAAGGTGCCAGGGCCGGCAAATTATAAACTGATAAATTAGACGCTACCTGCTCCACACGAGAGGCGCCGGGAATGATGCAGCTCACTTCAGGAAATTGCAGGATCCATTGTAGGGCCCTTGGGGCCAAATTGTCCTCACCGGGAAAGATGTTCTTTAATTCATCAACTGCATTCAAACCCTGCTGGTATTCCACTCCGGAAAAAGTTTCTCCTTTGTCGAATGCCTGACCCTCTCTATTGAAATTTCGATGGTCCCCACTTTCAAAAACCGTCTGGGAATGATATAAACCACTTAAAAGACCGCTGGCCAAAGGAACTCTTACAATAATGCCCACATTCTTTTCTTGGGCTTCCTTGAAAAACCGATCTGAGGGTTTCTGACGAAACAGATTAAAAATGATCTGAACGGTGGTTACATTGGGGTATTCAATGGCCTTGAGCGCTTCCTCTACGGTTTCCACACTGACGCCCAGGTTTAGTATCTTTCCCTGTTCTTTTAGACGATCGAAAAAGCCAAACAACTCCGGCCTATGGTAAACTTCGGTGGGGGGACAATGTAGCTGAATCAAATCCAACGTTTCCAAATTCATGCGGGTAAGGCTGTCTTCGATGTATTTCTGTAAAATTTGCGGTTGATATCCTTCACTTACATGGGGACTGATCTGGCGGCCACATTTGGTAGCTACATAAACGCGCTCACTTCTGGATCTGACTGCCTTGCCCACCGACTCTTCACTTAACCCTTGCTCGTAAACATCTGCGGTATCGATGAAATTAACCCCTGAATCCATGGCCTTGTCCAGAACAGACCGGGCATTCTCAAAATCAAATCCGCTGCCCCACTTACCCCCTACTTGCCAGGTCCCTAAAGAAATTTCCGAAACCTCAAACCCTGTTTTACCTAATTGACGATATTCCATCTACTTTATGCTATAGGTTTTAGTAGCCACTCTTTTATATCCGTTGATGGTGATACTTTTTGCATTCACCTCTACCATCGAAAAACTGTTATTGTCCAATCCGTCGAACTCCACCATGGCATGTTGGGTGTAATAATGGATCCCATTGATAAACTGGTGGTGTTCATCATGAACATGACCCTGAAAAACGGCCAGTACCTGTGCTGAATCTTCCAGGATTTGGCGTACCTGCTCACTTTGGTGAACATGAAACCGGTACTGTTCCCTTTGGTAGGCAAACAGGGGATGGTGGATAAACACCACGGTGGGCCCGGAAGCAGCCAGCAGATCGTCCTTTAACCATTGAAGTTGAACATCCGGTATATTAGGATCCTGCCAATCTGCTCCTTCCTTATAAAACTGATCACGACCATCCGCATGATAATTGGCATCGAGTACTACAAAATGGAAACCGTTATTATTATACGAATAATAGCTTTGATAGCCGGATATTTGGGAGTTCACGACGTTTTCCAGGAATTGTTCTTTAGTGATACTGTCCACATCGTGGTTGCCCACGCAATGATAACGCGGCCCCTGAAAGCCGGCGTAGATGTCTTCCAGATGCTTCAAATATTGCAAGGTGTCCTGAGGTCTCTTACGGGAATCCTCATCCTTGAAATCCCCCAAATGGACCACAAAATCCACCTTTTCCCGATTCATCACATCAACAAACTCTTGCATTCTTTGTGGGGCCTGACGATAGAAGCGATTGTTGAGAGGATCACGATTGGCGTAATGGGAATCGGTAACCACACCAAATCTTACTCTAGGTGATGCAGCGTTGGTGGTGAGAGACCAAAGCCCTAAACCTGCAGAAGACAGCACGGCCTTATGCAAAAATTCCCGACGAGTTATGGACCAGGATTCACTCACTCTTGTGGTTTATTGTCAACTAAAATTAATTTACCATTATCTTCGTCCGTTAGCAAGTAAAGTTTTCCCTGGGGGCTGACTACTGCTTTTCTAAGACGTGCACGGTCATCGACAAAAAGCTCCTGCGTACTTTTAATAGTGTTGCCTTGGATTTCCAATCGCCACAAACTGCCTCGGGAAAGCCCGGGAACAATTAGGTCACCCTGCCACTGAGGAAACGCCGATCCAAAATAGAAGGTCAATCCAGTAGGAGCCACTGTATGAGTCCAGAACCATTGGGGGTCCTTGAATGTTGCTTCAATTTTTGGCGGTTGATAGCTGTCGTCCCTATATTTTCCGGTAGTTACAATAGGCCAGCCGTAGTTAGCACCTGCTTCCAGTATATTAACTTCATCTCCTTGCATAGTGCCGTGCTCACTAAACCAAATCTCTCCTGTTTTGGGATGAAGCGTGATTCCTTGAGCTGCTCTAATACCTGTGGCATAAATACCCGGAACGGCCTCCGGCCCTAAATCCGGATTGTCACCGGGTAAGCTACCATCTTTATTAATGCGGTAGATTTTTCCCCGGGCATCCGCCAGGTTTTGGGAAATCGGAAGGTTTGGTTGGTCTATCTTCTCGATAGTACCGCTCATCAATGGTTACATATAATTTCCCATCGACCCCAAAAGTCATTCCTCCACCATAATGGAATAATTCTTGGTTGTAAGGATTTCCTACCAAAAGGGTTTCAAGGTTAGATAGTTCATTGTCCTGAAGCTGTGCTCTAATGACCTTTGTGGTAGTCCCGGAATCACCCTGAGCAGAATATGATAAATAGATCAGGTTATTCTCTGAAAATTCAGGATCCAGTAGAACTTCAAATAGTCCGGAGTTGTCCCGTGAATCATGTACCCCGATGCTGTCCACGAGGTCAGATGGAAGGCCATTGATCGGGGTTCTGGATGCAGATTTCAGATTGACTTTTAGAAGGTCCCCATTTTTTTCGGTGATCAGGGCTTGCTGTTCGGTGATGAAAGCCATACTCTAGGGGTGATTCAAATCTTCCAGGATCACGGTTTTTACAGGATTGGCTTTAATGGGCGGTGAGGGTGGGCAAGGTTGACGGCAGAAGGTTAGGAAAACGGTGGCGGAGAGCACAAGGATAGTTTTAATCATGGTTTGTTAAATGGGTCATGGTGAATATTAGTTCACAATTTATTGGTATGCCCCTCTTGCTAGTTACGTACCTACGTGGAAGATCTATAAGCAAACGTACGCGCGTACATGTAATTTACAAAAGTATACGTATGTGAGTATTGTCGCCACGGCAGCAGCGCCTATAGTTGTTGCACCTTGAACTTCATCAGCTCCGCAATTTGTGTAGCCCGGTCCACGGCCATTTGAGCAGTGGGGCCAGAATAATGGCTATTCACCGTAGTCTTCCACAATGTTAGCCAACGCTCGAAATGGGACGGGAGTAATGAAGAACGCTTGTGAAGTTCCAGATGCTTGAGCATAGGGTTTCCTTTATAGACGATGCGATTCAATAATATGGTCTCCCAAAAATCACAGATCAAAGGAATATGAGTATCCCAATTCAAACTCATCACTTCTGTAAAGAAATGTCCGATCAATTCGTCCTTGGTGGCCTGGCCGTAAAACTCGTGCACCAGAGATTCAATATCCGCACGGTTTTCAATGTCACGTGAATTCATAATCTGAAAAGATCCTTAATCTTTGAGGTAGTCAAAGTTCTATGAGATGGTATAAAATAAAAAAGTCCTGACGACTAACGCCAGGACTTCTGCCTAAAGAAATTAATATCTTTAGTTAACGACTTTAACGTTAACGGCGTTTAATCCTTTTCTTCCTTCTTGCAATTCAAATTCCACGGAGTCGCCTTCTCGGATTTCATCAATTAATCCGGAAATGTGTACAAAATGTTCTTCATTAGAACCTTCTTCAGTGATGAATCCAAATCCCTTGGAATCATTAAAGAACTTTACTGTCCCTTTACTCATTATTATGTGATTAAAATTATGTAATATAAATAAAGGTCAAAGGTACTTCCAAATAGACAAAAATGGTCATATTATCGCGTTTAAATTTTCATAATCCTCCCTCAGACGCTGTAAAAGCTATTTTACGTTCTTATGGGTAGGTATAGGTAGCTTGTAATCCCAATGGAATACCCAACATCCAATATATTACCAGGAAAATGGTCCAGAACACTAAAAAGGTAATACTATAAGGGATCATCATGGAAGTAAGTGTTCCGATCCCCGTACTCTTCACGTAACGCTGACAGTATACTACCACTAAAGGGAAATAGGGCATCAGCGGGGTAATGATGTTGGATGATGAATCTCCTACCCGATAGGTTGCCTGTGTCAATTCAGGGGATATGCCTACCTGCATAAGCATAGGAACAAAAATAGGAGCCAACAAAGCCCATTTAGCAGATGCGGAACCAACGAACAGGTTGACAAAGGCTGTTAGAAATATGATGCCGATCATGGTCACTTCTCCGGGAAATGCCATGGCCCGTAAAAATGCGGCACCTTTGAGGGCTAACAACGCTCCGATATTGGACCTGGCGAAAGCATCGATGAACAAAGCGCAAAAAAAGGCCATTACTATGTAGTAGGCCATACCGTTCATAGCTTTGGTCATGGTATCGATCATGTCCTTGGAACTTTTGAAATTACCGGACATGTAGCCGTATACCGTGCCCGGCAACCAAAACATTAGGAAGATTAAAGGTACAATTGACCTCATAATAGGAGCAGAAAAGGAACTAAGCTCTCCCTCGGGTCCGCGCAATGGAGAATTTTCAGGCAACAGCACCAATACCAACACTACCATCCCTACTAACAGCACTCCAAAAGCTCCCAAAAAGGACCTTTTCTCCTTGGCACTCAACTGGTCCATCTCCGGTGGAGCTTCCGCATCTTCATCAACAGGTGACTTGGCTAAACGGGGTTCTACCACTCTATCTGTCAAAAACCATCCTAAGGCCACGATCAAGATGCTGCTGGCGGCCGTAAAATACCAGTTTGATAAAGGATTCACCTCTCTAGTGGCGTCAATAATTTGAGCTGCTGGTTGAGTAAAACCTTGCAGGAGCGGGTCTATGGCTGAAGGAAAGGGGTTGGCGCTAAACCCTCCGGAAACTCCCGCAAAAGCCGCAGCAATACCTGCCAATGGATGCCTGCCGGCTGCATGAAAAATGATGCCTCCCAAGGGAATTACCAGCACGTATCCTGCATCCACCGCAGAGTGACTGAGGATCCCTACAAAAACCACCATGGGGGTTAGTAGGGATTTTTTGGTTATCCCCAATAATAACTTCAGTCCGCTGTTGATAAACCCGGAATGCTCGGCCACTCCCACACCCAGCATGGCCACTAAAACCACGCCCAAAGGCGCAAAACTGGTAAAGGTGGTCACCATGTTGGAGAGGAAGGTAGCCATGGCCGTTCCGGTCAACAGATTATTTACGGTAATCGCTTCTCCAGATCGTGGATCGATCTCTGCAAAAACTACTGGAGCCAGTAGTGCAGACAACACCCAGATTATGATCAGAGATATTAAGAACAACACCGCTGGATCCGGCAGTTTATTGCCTACTACCTCAATGGTGTTCAGGAATTTGCCGATTATACCGTTTTTTCTATTTTGGGTAGTTTCAGGTTTATCCATGAATTCTGTAATGCTGTTGGTTAATGGAGTTGCATCAAGATGTGAAAATATTTTCTAAAGAGAAACTTTTGATATTAATAAAGAGATACGGCTACTACTCAAAATCAAGAATTCTTAGGGTTATCCTGTGCACCTGCTTATCTTAACTCAAACATGTTTCCTTACTATGAAGATCGATCATTTAGCTATTTGGGTCTCAAACTTAAACGTCATAAAGGACTTTTACGAGAAGTACTTCCAGGCATCTGCCGGAGACCTCTATAACAATCCAGAGAAACAGTTCCGCTCTTATTTCTTATCATTCCCCAACAGCAATACCCGTCTGGAAATTATGGCAGCCCCCAATGTCATTGATAAAATCGGGATCCGAGGATTCGAGGCGGGTATGGCACATTTTGCCATATCAGTGGGTTCCCGGGAAATGGTAGATCAACTGACGGAACAGCTTCGGAGCGACCAGCATAGTATTGTGGGCGAACCCCGTATTACCGGTGATGGATACTATGAAAGTGTGGTATTGGATCCCGAAGGGAATCGTTTAGAGATTACCGCCTAGCCAATTCGCAATTCACAAATCGTAATTCGTAATTATTTCAGGTGTACATTCCCTATCCTCATTAGGGACATCCCCCCGCCCCAGCCATGACCATGGTCGCTTATCATGTTTTTTACATGCAATTCATGTATACGGTGCTCCCCATAGCTCAGCAATTTCAAAACACTGGCCGGTCGGCAATGCCAGCTGGCCCATGACAAGGCTGTATCTCCCTGGCTGTCTTTTTGGGTCTTGTCAGCCCCAGCCTGCAACAGCATTCGTATGGTATCCTCATTGCCAAAGGCCGCTGCCCGGTGCAAGGGCGTCTCCCCTTTGGTAAAAGCATCTCTCATAAATCCCCCGGTCTCTTTACCCTCCAGAGTACGGGCATTGGCGTCTGCACCATAGGCGAGAAGTAGTTTTATAATAATATTGGATACCGGTCGGTTAGGATGGCTCAAGGTGCTGTGTAGTGCTGTTTCACCGGTGCTTTCTAGAGCTGCGGTGGCGTCGGCCCCCTGCTCCAATAAAAATTGACATAGTGGCCAATAACCGTGAAAGGCGGCCCCATTAAGATCGAAGTTATCTCCAAGATCTTGCAAAGATGCCCCTTTTCCCAAAAGGTACTTAACAGCAGATACATCTCCATAGTACGCACACCACTGTATCAAACTCACTCCCTGATCATCTTTATAGGTGGCCGCCGTACCAGATTCTAACAAATCAAACACCAAGTCGGTACGCCCGTCCTTTAGTTTTTGTATCATCACCCAATTATTAATGGTTATTTGTTAATGGTTAAAGCTTCTGCTTTAAATGATATCCTTTGGGCTGTACAAAAGCCCGGATACCCAAATGAGATAATGTGGTCCCAATTCCAGAATCACCTCTTCCCGACCAGGGCAAACGGGCGCTAACCCGGTTGGAGCAATTCCAATACCCGGTTCCCGTTGGTAGGGCTTTAAGTAAACTTTCGGCCTGATCCTCGTCCTGGGTGAACACCGAAGCGGTAAGCCCATAGTTAGTATCTTGCATTAAATTAAGAGCTTCCTGGTCATCTTTAACTTTTTGAATACCGATTATGGGGCCAAAAGACTCCTCTCTCATCAATTTCATTTGGTGATTGGCATCGATGATCACGGTTGGTTGATAATAATAACCCTGCCTGGTCTCAACACGTCCTCCAGATAGCAGCTTACCCCCTTTTGATACCGCATCATCCACTTGATCCTGTAAGTAGTTCAGCTGCTCTTTGCGGGCCAAGGGTCCAATATAAACTTCGTCATTCATGGGATCACCCATTTTAAGTTGTTTCACTTCCTGAACAAAGTGGTTTACAAAATCGTGATAAACTTCTTGATGCACATAGATCCTCTCCACCGCACAACAGCTTTGCCCATTGTTATAAAACGCTCCATCCACGGCAGCCGCAGCAACTTTATTGAGATTACTGTTATTCGCTGAAACATATAGCGGGTCCTTTCCGCCAAGCTCCATTTGACAAGGAACCCATTTGGGGGCTACTTGCTGATACAGCGCTAAACCCGTGCGATAAGAGCCGGTAAAAAAATACCCATCCAGCGGTAAATCGATCAAGGCCTGGCCTGATTGCGCCCCGCCGGTGATGGTTTGAAAAACCCCCTTGGGCAGGTGGCACTGATTCCATAACTTTTGGATTTCCAAACCGGTCAATTGGGCGTATTCCGATGGTTTGTACATGACGGCGTTTCCACCCATTAAGCCGGGGACATAAACATTGACACCAATCAGATAGGGATAATTCCATGCAGAGATATTGGCGATAACTCCCAGTGGCTCATAGGAGATCACTTCTTTCCAGTCTCCCTCTTCCAACACCACCTCATCACTTAGATAGGTTTCGCAATGGTCTAAAAAATAGCGAACACGCTCTTTGGCTCCATCTAGCTCTCCCCTGGACTGCGCTATGGGCTTGCCCATTTCCAAGGTAAGTAACTCCGCCAGACTTTCTTGATGCCTGTCTAATAACAGAAAGAACTGCTGTAGTGACTCCAACCTGGTTCTTAATGGTACAGCTTGCCAGTGCCTCTGAGCCGCTCTGGCGGTTTCATACTTAGCATTTATCTCCTCAAGGGTATCCGCTTTTATATTTTTAATAACCCTTTCAGTAGCTGGATTAACAATCTTCATTTGGTTTTGCAGCAATTCACTATTTAACAATAACTTAAGAAATGGTGGTAAATCAGATCCCCATCAATCAACTCTCCTTCAAAATGAGGAAAAAATTCCGGATGCCACTGCACACCCATCACCTTCCCTTCTTCTGTACCATTCCACTGGAAAGCCTCCACTAATCCGTCTTCTTCACAAATGGCCAGTATTTCCAGATCTTTTCCCAGGTCCTTCACTCCTTGATGATGCACGCTGTTCACCAAATGGTGCTTGCGATCCTTATGGAGACGATCTAATAACTTGTCTTTCGTGAAACTGATGGTGTGTACCAACTGATCATAGGCTTGAGCATCGCGGTGTTTAATGGCCTCCGGATGATAAGTGTCTATATCTTGATACAATGTACCTCCAAAGTATACATTCATTAACTGGAAGCCCCGGCAAATACCTAACACCGGAAGTTGATGCTGAATTGCAAAGTCCATGATTCTTAATTCATACTGATCGCGGGTGACGTCTCCCGGCCAGCGCTGGTCATTATGGGCATGAGCCCCATAGGTTTCAGGGGCAATATCGGTCCCACCCTGAAATATAAAGCCATGCATTTCATTTAAAAAAGGTTGAAGGCTTTGTTCATCCAAATCGGGTATGAGCACTGGCATAACCCCCTCTTTAGCCAAATAGCGGGCCATATCGTTCTCCAGATAACTTAAGGTCTTTGGACCATGCACCGGCCTATTGTTATCCGGGTATATAAAACATGCCGAAACTCCGATCTTTTTCATATGATGTTTTCCGAATACAATGATCTGATATCTTCATAAGTGGCTTCCCTGGGATTCGCCGGTAAACAAAAATCCTTCAGCGCTAAATCTGTCAAGTCCTCAATTTGAGAAGGATCTACTCCACATTCGCTCAAATTGCTAGGCAAGCCCAAAGCTTGGTTAAGATCTATAAGCGCGGCTTTTATATCAGAACCGTCTTTCAAACCCAAGGCCTGAGCCATCATTTGAAACTGATCCTTGCAATCAGGATAGTTGAAATTCAGCCCATAGGGTAGGTTTATAGCATTTGCCAGACCATGATGCATATCCAACAAGGTCGATAAAGGGTGGGATAGCGCATGCACAATGCCTAATCCCTTCTGGAAGGCTACTGCTCCCATTAGAGATGCGATCATCATATCGCTACGGGATTGCTTATCGGGCTGTCTTACAGCTTTTTTCAAAGACTTGGCAATCAAACGCATTCCCTCCAGTGCAATACCCTCGCACATGGGGTGAAATCCTTTGGCAATATACGCTTCCATGTGATGGGTTAAAGCATCCATACCGGTAGCTGCAGTGATAGCAGCAGGCAACTCGTAGGTTAGACTGGGATCGGCAAACACCTGTTTGGCAATTAAAGTAGGATGAAAGAGGATGCGCTTGCGCTTGGTGCGGTCCTCGGAAATAATGGCGGCCCGGCCCACTTCACTCCCGGTACCGGAAGTGGTAGGCACCGTTATAAAATGTGGAATTGGTTCCGTTATATACTGCGTGCCTCCCTGCAGCTCATCGTATTCAAACAGGTCCCGATGATGATTAATACTTAAGGCAATGGCCCGCGATACGTCCATGGCTGCTCCGCCTCCAATCCCCAGTATACTGTCCGCTCCTTGTTGGTAGGATTCCTTTCCTTTTTGCACATCCGATTTAAGTGGATTGCCGTGTATATCCGAAAAGAGAAGTGGTTTTAAGCCTTTTAATTCCAGGTAGTTAAACAGCTCTTTAAAAAAAGAAAGTTGTGCTACCTGAGGATCGGTAACCACCAACGGCCTGTTGAGTTGGTGAGATTTTAAATGGGCAGGCAATTCCCTAACTGCTCCTTCACCAAAGAGAATATTAGTAGGAAAACTGTAGTGCTGCATCAGATGATCTCAAAGTAACGTTTTAATTCCCAATCTGTGACTACCGGGGCAAATTGTCGATGCTCCCAGCGGCGGGTGCTGACAAAATGGTCTACAAAGTCTTCTCCAAACAATTCCTGGGCTATTTCAGATTGAGCCATGGCCTCCGTAGCTGCTTGTAGACTATCCGGTAACACTCCATTACTTTTATCCAAATAACCGTTGCCCTTGGTAGGCTCTTGGTTAAGCTTTAATTCCTTTCGGATCCCATATAATCCGGAAGCTAAGGCCGCAGCCATGCCCAGATAGGGATTGGCGTCGGAACCAGCCACTCGGGTCTCCAGGCGGGTAGATTTATCGCTGCCTGGAAGTGCCCGCAGAGCGGTAGTCCTATTGTCCAGACCCCAGGTTAAGGTGGTAGGCGCCCAGGCTCCCTCAACCAAGCGTTTATAGCTGTTGATGTTGGGCGCGTACATGGGTAAAATGTGGGGAAGACAGTGTAATTGTCCGGCGATGTATTGCTCCATCATTCTACTCATGCCGTTCTGGCCATTTTCATCATGAAACAAGTTTTGAGTACCGTCCGCATCCCATAGACTCTGATGGATATGACCGCTGCATCCTGGATAATTCACGTTCCACTTAGCCATAAAACTTGCCATATAGCCATGCCGGTAAGCAATTTCTTTCACTCCGGTTTTGAATAGTACTGCCCGGTCGGCCGCGGTAAGTATATCTGAATACTTGATGGCGGCTTCATAAACACCGGGACCGGTCTCCGTATGCAGACCCTCAATGGGAATACCAAATTCTTCCAATTGATTGAAGAGGTCCTGAAAATAAGTGCTTTTCATAGAACTTCGCAGAATGGAATACCCAAACATACCCGGGGTTAAGGGTCTGATCCCGGAATAACCTTTGTCATGCAATTCCTGAGGAGTCTCTTCAAAATTGAACCACTCGAATTCCTGGGAGAAAGCAGGCACAATTCCGGTGCTCAAAGCACCTTCATGGATCTTCTTGAGTAAGGAGCGGGGGCAAACATAGGCCTCCCCAAAATCTGCCAAGACCATTGGCAGTCCCTGCTCCCAAGGTATCTTGCGGACCGTAGAGGGATCGATTTGAGCAGGCGCATCGGGATACCCGCTATGCCATCCCGTGAATTTGGTGTTGTCATAAGCAACATCGGCAGCATCCCAACCAAACACCACATCGCAAAATCCAAATCCACCCTCAGCAATACTCATGAACTTTTCGGTGCTCACCAATTTTCCACGCAATATGCCATCGATATCGGTAACCGCTAGTTTCACTTTGTTGGTATTGCTTTCCTTGACGATATTCATCATCTCTTCAGTCTGCTTATTATTACTTGTAGCCATGAAATTTGGTGGTTTTTCCTGTGGCCTAATTTAATGAAAAAATAAAGCTAATATCAATGGATAGGTTTAAGAGTTGATTTTTGGTGTACCGGGCAATTGAAGGAAATACCTCGATGATCTATCTCCATAATTTGCCATGGAGTCACGTGTTATGGCGTAAGAGGTCAGGAACATGGATTATTCTAGCGGATTGCTAATTGCCATTGCGAATTGCGAATGGCGAATTGCTAATTGCATTCGAACAATTCGGCCTGAGGTTTTTTTCCGAAAGGAATGGTGACTCCCAACCAAGGAATGAATACCACTTCATCGGTATCAACAGGTATAAAACCTCCAAAATCCAGTCCAACTTTACCAATTATGCGCCTGCCACCCAGGGACAGCAAACCGAATGTTTCACTACCCACGTCAATGAAATAGTTTTCAGTGAGTATATAGCCACGGGGTCCGGTACGTAACATTCCGCTGACGGTAATGGTAGGAGTACTGGCAGTTTCACCTCCTCCCTATCCCCAACCCAAGCCAATACTGATATTTCTGTCTTTGGAACCAAAGGTGGTGATGCCGTAAAGAATACCAAAGCCTGATTCATCCTCGCCGATTACGGTCCCTACTAGAGCTCCGACTCCCAGATTTACTTTGTCTCTGGCGATGGGAATGGAAACTTTTGGAGTGATCCATACTGGTGTAGAGGTACCGCCAAAAAAGAACAGCAGTAATACCCCTCCACCGATTGAAATGTTATCGGTTATGCCATAAGCTACCTGGTTGAACAACACCCAAACGTTTTGATAATACCCCTCCCCCTTTTTAAAACCATATCCGTTGGATGTCCATAAATACCGGGTAGCCTGGGGGTTTTCAAACCAGTAACCACCTTTCCTGAATTTGGTAGGATCTATAGCTTGTATTTCAGAGATGTCGCTAACCGCTAAGGTTATTTCGCCAATGTTAGCGGTTTTTAACAAAATTTTTCCAGGTTCTCTCTTAATAACGGTTCCTGTATAAACATTCCCATCTTTGGTGGTGATGCGGTAAGCCATAGTGTCGTTCAGATCTTGTGCGAAGGTAGTTTGAAAAGACACCATGAAACAAAAAACCAGGGCTAGTTGAAGGATTTTCATTGTGATTGATTGGTTCATTCCTATTGTGCAAATTAAACGCTGGTTACCAACTATGCCAATCTTCTCAACTTTAACCAGCGAAATCTATTATCCAGTTACTGCCCAGCCACCAGATGTCCTTTTCTGTAAACCTGGTGAACGGCCCTAACATTACGGATATCCCTCAAAGGGTTCTGCTCCAGAATGATCATGTCGGCATACTTCCCGGCTTCGATGGAACCGAATTGATCATCTATAGAAAGATAACGGGCCGCCTGTATAGTTGACGCCTCCAACAATTGCGAGCTGGAAATGCCCGCCGCCTGCAGTTGCCGTAATTCCTCATGAAATCCGATGCCCGGGTACACATACGGCATCCCGGCAAAGTCACTACCCACCAACAAATTCACACCTTGTTGGAGGATAAAAGCCACCAGTTCCTGCTGCTCTTTAAACTTATGCCGCACTTCCTGCCAATCCGTGCTGTCATAATCGTTCATTCTTGCATCCCGGCTGTTTTGCCATTCCTGTTTTAATGTGGGATGGATAAAACCCTCATAAGCCGTGTTAGCAATCGAAGACTCATTCAGGTGCGCTTTTAAGTAGTAAACAATTAAGGTAGGACACCACCAGGTACCATGCTGCACCATGAGAGCAGCAATCTTTTTAAGGCGACTGGGATCATCTCGCCAGATGTCATCCAGGCGATTTAAGTGCTCTATGCTTTTCTGACCCAATTCAATGGATCTTTCCGGTGATGCGTATTCAGAAAGGTGACCTGCAAAGGGAATATGATTAGCCTTTGAATAGTGTGCAATCTGCGCCAGTTCCGCTTCCTGTAACAGGGAATAGGTCTTGAAAAAATCAGAGCCCTGTATCACCAGGCTATCCAACAGTTCTTTGATATTGGTAAGGGAGTCCACGGGCATGGTGAAGTCATACATTACCGGTGGATTTCCGTCAATGATGGGTCCCGAACCGAAGATCTCCGGTCCCGAACCGGGATCCTCATGGATCTTTCGCTTCATGCGCTTGAGGACGCGCAGATCACCGCCCATATCACGAACGCCTGTTATGCCATGCTGCAACAATACCTCCCATATGAGGGAGTCGTTGCTTTGTTCCCAGCTCATGTGAAAATGC
>Ga0224508_10002530_pt1 | contig 15475 bp, 14 predicted proteins | sample SF_Jan12_sed_USG_4_FD_170157 | JGI IMG/M metagenome (GOLD analysis project Ga0224508, IMG submission 170157) | Sediment microbial communities from San Francisco Bay, California, United States - SF_Jan12_sed_USGS_21 | ecosystem: Environmental > Aquatic > Marine > Sediment | place: USA... | reverse complement strand
GCCTCAGCGCGCGATCAGGAATACTCCCAGAGGCACGAGGTATATCGCGAACGTCCACATCCGTCCGACGAGAATGATCTGGCGGAGGATAACAAGGCAGACGTATCCCGTCACCAGGGCCGTTGCCCCGCCAACCCAGGCTCCGAGTCCGAGTGACCCGATCCCTTCGGCGCCGCTTGCCTCGTAGGCCGCAGCACCGACGATGGCCGGCAGGGAGACCAGAAATGAGAACCGAAATGCTGCGTTGCTCTGGACCCCAAGCAGCATGGCGACCGCGATGGTGACGCCGCTCCGGCTGACCCCGGGGAGAACGGCCACCCCTTGGGCGAGTCCGATGCCGATCGCCTGAGGCCAGGAAACCTCATCGCTCGACCCTCGCGCAATGCCGCTCGCGAGCAGGAAAGCCGCGGAGATCAGGAACCCGTAGCCGACCAGTCGGAGATCTGTGGCGAAGGCCTCGGCCGTGTCGCGGAGAAACAGTCCAATCGTAGCGGTGACGAGAGTGGCGAGCAGAATCCCGACCAGCGTGCGGCCCTCCGAGGTTCTGGCGAAGCGCTCGGGCTTGCGTATCGCGGCGCCTGCTTCCTGGATCAGAGCTGCGATGTCTCGCCGAAACAGTAGGACCGTGGCGAGCAATGTGCCCAAATGAAGGAGAATGACGAGCGCGAGTGAGCTCTCGTGGATGTCGAAGTAGTGCGCACCGATCGCAACGTGACCGCTGCTCGACACGGGCAGGAACTCCGTCAGCCCCTGCAATGCGCCCAGTGCGGCGGCCGTTAGCGCATCGATCCCCTCAGACAAGTGGCAAGCCATAGCGGCTGTCGTGGATCACCGCAAGGACCGTGGGTTCCGGCTCTTTCGGGCATGGGGCGATGGCTGTTTAGTTCTGCTTCGACTACGATTCGCCCGGCTTCATGCGAGAGACGTGGAACGCGGCCCGAGTTGGCCTGATGGTGGTTCTAGGACTGATCGTCACCTTTGCTGTCTACCGCTACGTCGACGAGCGATCGTCCACGGACTCCGGCTACGGGGTCTATGCGTACTTCGACGACGTTCAGGGACTGGTCGCCAAGTCTCGGGTCTTGGTTGCCGGTATTCCCGTCGGCTACATTTCCTCGATCCGGCTGGAGGGCACACGCGCTCGGGTCGACCTCCGCATCGAGGGTCACCTCACGCTCTACGAAGATGCGCAAGTCACCATGCGAAGCCTCTCTCTCCTCGGGGAACGGGCATTGGTGCTCCGGCCGGGAACCCCCGGGCTGCCCGTGATTCCGGACGGAGGGGAGATCCGTGGCACCGAGCAGGGCGTGCAGACCGACGACATCATTGTGACGGTCAACGACATTGCTCAGAGCGTGAAGAGAATCACTGCCCAAATGGAGCGGGCGTTTGGGACCGAGGAAGCGGGCGACCGGATGGAGAGCGCGCTTCGCAATCTCAGCGACGCGCTCGAGAACATCAAGGAGGTCACAGACGAAGCGGGTCCGCGAATCGTCCGCATCATGGAAAACGTCGAGCTCGCCACCGGTGATCTAAGCGAGATCATCCACACGCGAAAAGACGACATCGATCGCGGGGTTGCAGAAATCGACGACACGATCGCCTCGATTCACCGTGCAGCCGAACAACTCAACGACGTGCTCGCAGACGTGAAAGAGGTAACGGGCCGGACGGCGCGTGGCGAGGGCACGATCGGTCGCCTCACGCAGGACGAAGCGCTCATCGACGAAGTCGAAGGCGTAGCCGAAGGATTAAACAGTTTCGTGGGCGGATTGGCCAGGCTCCAAACCATCGTGGGGCTCAGGAGCGAGTACTACGCCCTAGCCAACGCGTTCAAAACGTACTTCTCGATCTACCTGAAACCCCGTGAGGGACGATACTTCCTCTTCCAGGCAGTGGACGACCCGAGAGGATCGGTCAGCGTCAGGGAGAGCATCATCCGTCAGAGCCCCCCGCCGCTGTTCTATCCAAACGAATACAAGCGGACCGAGATTTCGCGCAGCAACCGACTCAGGTTTTCGGCGGAGTTCGGCAAGACAATTTCGTTTGCAACCTTTCGTTTCGGCATCATCGAGTCGAGTGGCGGGCTCGGTTTGGACCTGAAATTTGTCCAAGATCGACTCGAGATCAACAACGACCTCTTTGAGTTCGGCCGACGGATCTATCCGCGGCTCCGAATTCGCGCGGGCTTCGAAATCTTACGTCGATTCTGGCTAGTCGCCGGTATCGACGATGTGATCAACGGCGGCCGCGACTACTTCTTCGGCCTCCAGCTGCGCTTCGACGATGAGGACCTGAAGCCATTGATACCGTTCGCGAGCGGTGCGCTATGAGGAGCGTAGCGCGAGGAGCCGGTGCCGTCGTGAAGTCGCCCGTCGGGTTCGCTCGTGGCTTGTCGTACGCGGTTCGCGGCATGCGCTTCGTCTACTTGAAGCACCCCGGGCTCGCCCGATACTGGCTGTTCCCCGTTCTGATTACCAGTTTCGCGCTCGCGGCAGTCTTCTATGGTGCGGGGAGCTACAACGAAGACATCGGTGCTGCGCTTTGGTCGCTCTTCCCGGAGAGCTGGAACGAAGTGACCGGGTGGGTCGGCGGCTTGTTGAGCGCGTTGCGCTGGGTCATCGAGTTGATCGCAGCAATCCTGATCGTCCTGCTCGGCTTGGTGTTGGTCCTTCTCTTGTCGAGCGTAGTGGCTGCCCCGTTCAACGACGCTCTCAGTGAGGCGGTGGAACACATTCTGACCGGCAAGCCCGCACCGCCGTTTTCATTTGGTCACATGCTCGCCGACATCGTGCGAACCGTTCGGCTCGAGCTCGGCAAGGCGTTGCTCTACATCGCGGTCGTGGGGCCGATGTTCCTCGCGTCGTTCTTCATCCCCGGAGTCGGCCAAATCATCTCGCTCGTCGGATTCGCTCTCACGGCGGTCTACTTGGGCATCGATTACGTCGATTGGCCCGCCGCCCGGCGTGACTGGTCGGTCGGCGATCGCGTCGCGTTCACTCGCCGCCACCTGCCCGCCGTTGCCGGCTTCGGCACCGGTGTCTGGGTCCTGCTCTTCATCCCGCTGGTGAATTTGCTCTTCATGCCAGCCGCCGTGGCCGGTGGGACGATGCTCTTCATCGAGCTCGAACGGGCCGAAAGCTAGCGGATTTTCGCGCTTTTTGTCGACCGGGTCGGCTCAGTGCTAACTTGGGGGTGAGGGGATTGGTTATGCGACGTTCATCCTATCGGGCGCTCTTGGTGGCGCTTGGATTGTTGTTCGGCTTCGGCATGGAGGCCGACACCGGTATGGCCCGCGCCGGGTCGGCGAGTGCGCTGGAGCAATCCATGGGCGACATTCAATGGGGCTGGTCCCCCAAGCAGGTGTACCGCCAGCTGAAGAAAGAAATCGAAGCCTCGTACCAAGAGCCGATCTCGAAGACGACCGACGCGATCGAGGAGGACAGGATCCGCCACAAGATGGCCGAAGAGACTCGAGAGATTCGCGATTCGTACCTGGAGTTCGATGGCACCCCCAGCGCGTACGATTCTGGCTATCTGAAAGGTGAGTTCACTCACAAAAATGGCGAATCGCTTCTACGGGTACGAACCGAGAACACGCAGGATTTCTTCTTCTTCATCAACGACCGTCTGTGGAAGAGATACCGTGCGTTCGACGCCTCCGTGTTCGAAGGCGCCAGCTTCGCCGATTTCGGCAGTGCGCTGCAGAAGCGCTATGGCAAGGCGAAGACGAAGAGCGGCGTCCGCACGCCTGGGACGCCATCCACGCAATGGTTGGAGTGGAAACAGCCTCGGGTATTGGCTCGTGCCGTGGACAACAATGAATTTTACGGCTTTTACTGCCTGATTCTCGAAGATCCGAAAACCGTGGCCCAACTCGGCAAGCTCCGGAAGAACAAAGCCGACGAGGCCGAGGCAGGCGGAGGATTGGTCGATATGGTCGAGGAACAGAGCGACGAAGATCAGAATGCCGATATCGCCGACCGCATCACCGGCGAGATTCGACGTCACGACAGCCCCGACGTCGTCGACCAGAAGTAGCGCCGACGTAGGTCCGGGTAGGATTTACACCGCCCTCATCCGGCGGGTACGCTTGCGAGTCCTGAAGGGGCCCCGCGTGCGGTATCGTTTACGGTTTCATCTACAAGAGGTCGACCTGGTTGGTGAGGAGATCATCATCGGCCGGGGCTCGATGGGGCAGATCACCATCGACGATCCGATGCTCTCTCGCCGGCATATTCGAATCGATCTCTCGGGCACCGCGCCGACCGTGGAAGACCTCCGCAGCCGCAACGGCACCCAGCTCAATGGGCATACGCTCGTCGATCGGTCCACATTGACCGATGGGGACCGAATTCGCATTGGGACCCAGGAGCTGGTGTTCCTGGCTCCTGAAAGCGCCGCGAATAACGACCGAAACACGAGTGCGCTTCGGTTCTGCAACGGCTGCGCGATTCCGTATCCGGCTCGGAGCCCACAATGCCCACATTGCGGCCTAGCTCAGAACGAGGAAGGTGTGAGCACCGAGGTGCGCGACGGCGTGGCGTCCGGTTGGACGTTCCACCTGCTCTCTCAGGTGGTCGCCCGTGCCATCGACCAGGGGCGCCTGACCGACGCCGAGCGGATGATGTCCCGGGGCGTGGCGGAGCTCGAGGAGCAACTCGAACGGGGGATTGACGTCGAATCGGGCCACGTGATCGAGGTTGCCGAACGCTCGACGCAGCTTGGCTGTGCACTTCGGAGCGCTCGCTGGATCGGGATCGGCGCCCGACTCTATCGCCGCGGGGGAGAAGCACCGTCGCGTGAGGTACTCAAGCTGGTCGACGAGCTACCCGCGGACGCCCGTCTGGACGGTGCGCTCAGCGCCTTGCGCCACGCTGGGCCTGGAACGCGACGCGCTGGTTGACGCGCCTAGTTTGCGGAGATGACCTGCTCGAGCCCTTCGAGCCGTCTCACGAGGAAACGTTCGGACGCGCCGTAGCCGGCCGAGTGATTCTGGATGACGTTCAGGTACGCCCGAAGGTAGCCGGCCTGGGAGTACTTGTGAGCTCGTACGAGGTCGTGAAGCGCTTCGATCGTTTCCGCCTCCATGAGACGACCCGTCGCGGTGTGGATGCGAAACACCCAATCGATCCATCGGGTGTTACGAAGGCCTTGCGCCAGCTGCAGCGCATATCCAGTTGCTCCCGCGAACAGGGCGTCCGGGTCATCCTTCTCGGATTCGCTCAGCGGTAGATCGGCCATCGCGCGTTCTAGAATCGTATCGAGGTGCGGGAGCAGCATGCGCTCGGCTTCTTCGAAGCGGCCCATCGCGATCGCTTTGCTTGCGATGCCTGCGATCACGTCGAGTGCCCGTTGCGTTCGCGTATCTTCGGCACCCCATGCGTGGTTGCTCGAATCCACGTTACGTTTACTAGAAAGGGTTTTCGAGGCGTCGGAGTCGAGACGTTTGCCGCAATCGCCGCAGCGGCGCTTGGCCGCACCGTTAATCGCGCCGCAGGTTGCGCAGACGACGTACTCGCCGGTCTGAGCTGAGCGTTCCTTGAGCTTGGCCGCGTCGATGAGAACGAGCTCCTGCGAACCGATGTAGACGCGGTCCATGTGCTCGATCCGCCGAGGGCCGTTGATGCGTATCCCGTTGACTGCCACGCCATTGCGGCTGCTGAGATCTTCGACCACGACCGTGTCCGGGCCGACGTGCAGCATGGCGTGTTTTCGAGACACCAGTCCGTCGGCCAACGCGAGATTACAGGCCGAGCTTCGACCGATGGTGAATTCCCCGAAAGGCATCTCCATGTTGGTCGACTGATATCGCAGTCTAAATCGTGGCACCCCAGCTCTCAGTTTAGCAGGTGGCGCGTCCGAACGTCGAATCAAGTGCGCCCGCAAGAACCGCGTCTCGATGTGACGCCGGATTAGAAGCTGGCGATTTCCTCGAGACCTGCGACGGCCCCGAGCCCCTTCTCGAGGCTGCCCTGGGTCTCGAGAGTCGAGTCCATGAGGCGGGCAAGCTCGGCCACGTCGTGCCGGTAGGACGCGAAGGCGTTCTTACGCTGGCCGAGGACTCCTGCGGATTGGTCGGGATTTGTCAAAATCACGTAGTTGCTGGCAGCCTGGCGTAAGTCCTGGCCCGCGTAGAGCTCTTTCTCGAAGGGTTTGCTCCCGCGTGTCGCGCGGACTTTGAGCTTTATCGAGTCGGCCTCCATGTCCGGCATGTCGACATAGACCAAGCCACAACGAAAGCCGCCTTCACCGAGCGTCGGGACGCAGCCGGTAGGGCTGGTGGTGAGGGCGGTTTCGTCTTGTGCGGCTTCATCGAGCTCGGCGCGCCGCGAATCCGGGAGAACCCGTGCGGCCAGGCTATCGAACTTGTCCCAGAGCTCGCCGACTTGGCGTGCATACAGGAACAAGGAGTTGACGGTCTCGGCATTGAACTTCGTGTAATTGAGTCCTGTGAAGTCCGCCGCCGTAAACGGAGTGGGTAAGGCGCGCAGTCGTTCGATTGCCTCATAGTCGACGGAGGGTCCTTCTCCCGGCCTCGACTTCGCCGCATCGGCCGCACGGTCGAGGAGCCGCTTGGCTTCCGTCACCTGGTCTGCCGCGGCGCGAACGCCTTGGTAAACAGCCTTGCCGTCGCGGACCGCTAGGTTGTACGCGGTGCGCTTGCTCATGACCGTCGTCGCCAGAACACCGAGGAACAACCCAAGAAGGGCTGCTCCCGCTCCACTCATCATCATCAGTTTTCGAACGCGGCGGTTCTTGCCTTCGTGCGCAGTGGCCACGGCCTGTTCGTCCACGACGATACGCACTTCGCGCTGCGCCGGTGCATCCGCGGATGCGCGCCCGAACGGCCCAGATCGTTTCGCCGCCTGACCGCCAACGAATCCGGGCGGCGGTGCGACACCCCCCAGCGTCGGTGGCGGTGGTGCAAGGCCTCCGTCTTCGACTCCCGTTGCCGGCGGCGGCGCCGTCCGTCGGCCGAGTCGCTCGCGTATATCGCGGACTTTCTTGGATTTATGGAGTTCGTCTGACATTTCAGTTATTTCAAATTTATCCGTCTTAGGCCGATTCTGTCAAGGCAAGCGCCAAGAACCAGCCCCTGTTAGGCTTTGCCCCTCGCCATGATGCCACCACCTGTCGAAGAACGCCGCTTTGTGTCATTCGATGGCACCGAAATCGCCTACCAGGCGGTCGGCCAGGGACGCCCGATTCTGCTTTGTAACGGCCTCGGGGGCAGCTGGGAGGCCTGGAGCCACCAGATCCACTACTTTCGCGACCGATACCGACTTCTTTCCTGGGACTACCGAGGACTCTACGGCTCCGCAGCGCCTGCGGACCCCGAGGCCCTCCGGATCGCCGATCACGCCCGGGACGCCCTGCTGCTGCTTCGAGAGGAGGGGGCAGAGCGAGCGGCGATGCTCGGCTGGTCCATGGGCGTTCAGGTCGCTCTCGAGATGTTTCGCCTCGCGCCCGAAAAGGTAGCCTCGCTCGCGTTTCTCAACGGCGTGGCGGGGAGGCCCTGGGACTACGTCTTCAACCTGAACCTCGTGGGGCGCCTGCTGCCGCCGTTTCTTCGGGGCCTCCGATCGATTCCTCGGACGATTCAGGCCCTGGTGCGCCAGGCGACGCGTATTCCCGAGCCCGGCGAGTGGGTGAAGCGGATCGGTTTGACCGCCGGCACGCTTGATGACCAGCTCGCCAATGAGCTGGTCACCAAGCTTCGCATTCTCGATATGGACACCTTCATCCATCTGCTGGAGCGAATGGGCGAGCACGACGGCTGGGATCTGCTTCCCCTGATCGATGTGCCGACCTTGATCATCGCCGGTACCCGTGACGTCTTCACGCCGAGGTCCGCGGCGGAGCGAATGGCGCGACGCATCCCAGGCTCGGAGATCATGCTGCTACCCGGCGCCACTCACTACGCAGCACTCGAGTACCCCGAGATGATCAACCTGAGGCTCGAGAAGTTCCTCCGGGAGCGAGGCTACGAGCCGACACCGCCGGGGGCTGGTTGACGCGCTCTCGGCGAGCCGCTAGCGATCGAACGCAATGATTCTCGTGATCGACAACTACGACTCCTTTACCTACAACCTCGTCCAGTACTTGAGCGAGCTCGGGGCTGAGGTCGAGGTTCAGCGCAACGATGCGATCACGGTAGATCAGATTCGCGAGCTTCGGGCGAGCGGCGTGCTGATCAGCCCGGGTCCCGGAAGGCCGGAAGAGGCGGGGGTCAGCCTCGATCTCATCGCAAAGCTCGGGTCGGTGACTCCGATTTTCGGCGTCTGCCTCGGGCACCAGAGCATCGCGCAGCACTTTGGCGCGTCGGTGGTGAGGGCCGACCGACTGATGCACGGGCGCACGTCCGAGATCCTTCACGAAGGCCGCGGCGTCTTCGCGAATCTACCGAGTCCTCTGACCGCGACGCGCTACCATTCCCTGATCGTGAAACGCGATACGCTCCCCGACGTGATCGAGGTCACGGCCTGGACCGACCGGGACGAAGTCATGGGAATCCGTCATTCCGAGCTCCCGATCGAGGGGGTGCAGTTCCATCCCGAGTCGTTCTTGACCGAGCATGGCCACCATTTGATTCGAAACTGGTTGTCATCGCTTCCGGAGGCACGGGCGTCGTGATTTCGAACGCAATCAAGGAAATCGTGGCAGGCCACGACTTGTCTCCCGACGACGTCGAAGCTGCGATGGACGCGATCCTCGAGGGTGAGGCCTCGGCCGTGCAAATCGCGGCGTTCGTGGTGGCGCTCCGCATGAAGGGCGAGTCTGCAATCGAAATTGCCGCCGCGGCTCGATCGCTTCGCAAGCACTGCGAGACGATTCGACCGGAGGTCGATGGCCCGCTTCTCGATACCTGCGGGACAGGTGGTGACGGTCTACACACGTTCAACATCTCCACTGGGGCAGCGATCGTGGCGGCAGCCTCCGGCGTCGCGGTTGCAAAACACGGAAACCGCGCGGTGTCCTCGAAGGCCGGAAGCGCCGATGTCCTCGAAGCACTGGGGATCCGAATCGACCTGGGGCCACGGCAAGTCGTGAAGTGCATCGAGGAGGTGGGGATCGGTTTCCTCTTCGCGCCAAGCCACCACGCGGCGATGCGACACGCGGCACCGGTGCGCCAAGAGCTAGGCGTTCGGACACTGTTCAATCTGCTAGGGCCGCTCTCGAATCCGGCCTCGGCCAGCCACCAGCTGGTCGGTGTCTACGACCCCACGCGGATTGAGCAGCTAGCCGAGGCTCTGGGATCGCTCGGCCTGACGGCGGCTTGGGTCGTTCATGGCGAGGGAGGGCTCGACGAAGTGTCGCCAGCGGGGCCGAGCTCAGTTGCGCAGTTGGCGAGCGGCGAAGTCAGCCGGTTTGAAGTTCGTCCGCGTGATTTTGGGCTTTCGGAAGTACCGGTCGAAGCCTTGGCCGGCGGAGATGCAGCGCGCAACGCCGAAATCATTCAGGGCGTCTTGGATGGTGCGCAAGGGCCGGCGCGCGTTGCCGTCCTGCTCAATGCGGCTGCCGCGCTACGAGTCACGGGGTTCGCTGGCGATCTGAGGGTCGCAGCGGAACGGGCTGCCGAGGCAATCGATAGCGGAGACGCCAAACGAATGCTCGAACGCTGGGCCCGTTTCACGCAAAGCGCATGACCGATTTCCTCTCCGAAATTCTCGCGCGTAAACGTCGCGAAAACACGAGGCGCCGCCGCCACCTTGGTGCCATGCGAGCTGTCGAGCGGCCTCCGCAACGCGAGAGGTCCGAGCGAGGAATCAGCGCACTACGTCGAGCACCGGGCGAACCGCCCTCGATACTGGCTGAGGTGAAGTTTCGAAGCCCGAGCGCCGGTGAAATCCGGCCATGGAGCGCCGGTGAGGGCGTGCGGGTCGCCCAGGCGTACGAACGTGCTGGGGCGGCGGCGGTCAGTGTCCTGGCCGACGGGCCAGGCTTCGGGGGCTCGCCCCTACTGGTGCGGCGAGTCGCCAAGTCGGTGAGCGTTCCGGTGCTCTACAAAGGCTTCGTCCTCGATCCCGTTCAAGTGGATCTGGCGTACGATGTCGGCGCATCGCTCGTCCTCTTGTTGGTTCGCGCCCTCGAGGATTCCGAGCTCCACGCGCTGATCCGGCAGATTCGGGCGCTCGGTATGGAACCGGTCGTCGAAGCCGCGAGCGCCGCCGAAGTCGATCGGGCCGTTGCTGCGGGCTCGACCATCATCGGTGTCAACGCGCGCGATCTGAGCACGTTCGAGGTGGACATGAGCGCCGCGCGCGCGTCCATCGCGCGAATTCCAGCAGGCTGCGTGGCGGTCTTCATGAGTGGCGTCCGATCGGCCGCCGATTTTCGCGAGGTGGCTCATAGCCGTGCCGATGCGGTGCTGATCGGTGAAGGCCTCATGCGGTCCCAGGATCCGGGCGTTCGCCTGTCGGAGCTCCTGGGGGCGGTCTGACCGAATCCTCGTTGGTCGGCAGAGTGACGCGAAAGCACGTGCCCGGGCCGTTGCGGTCGACGATCTCGATTCGCGCGTTGTGTTGGTCGACGATCTGCCTTACCAGGGCGAGCCCAAGACCGACACCGTGGCGTCGACCAGAATAGAACATGTCGAAAAGGTGCTCCCTCTGAGCTTCCTCGATTCCAGGACCCTCGTCGGCAACCTCCAGAAAGGCGCGCCCCTGTGGATCTCGTCCGGTTCGAACCTCGACCTTACCGCCGCGAGGCGACGCTTGCAGAGCGTTCTTGAGGAGGTTCCAAACGACCTGTCGCATCCGATCGGGATCCACGATCGCAACGATGGGCTCATCCGATTCGATCTCGTCGATCTCCAAGCCGTTGCTGGCTGTCGTTTCGCCGCGGGCGACTGCGACCACTTCGCTCGCAATCGAACGCAGGTCGAGCGCCTCGGTTTGAATCTGACTCGGCCGGCCGACCTGGAGCATCGTGGTGACCAGCGAGTTGAGTCGCTCGACCTCCGAGACGACGATGCCGAGCAAGCGGGCATCCTCACGGCTCAGCGCAGTGCCGTCGCGAACCATTTCCACCGAGCCGGATATCGAGCTCAGGGGGTTCCGAATCTCGTGGGCCAAACCGGTCGCAAGCTGTCCGAGCGCAGCAAGGCGCTGCGCCCGTTCCGCTTGGTCGCGGAGCGTCTTGATCTCGGTCAAGTCCTGGAAGGCGAGAAGCAGGCCAGATGGATTCCCATCCGCGTCCAGCAGCGAGCTGAGTGTATAGCCCATCACGAACTCGCTTTGATCGGCGCGTTTCCCAAGCGCCTCGGCGCGCCTTGGAGGCTCGCTCAGACGCTTGGCACCATAGTGAGGGAGCACTTTTGAAAGTGGCTGCCCCAGGAGCGAGCCGGTGCGGTCCCGAAGGATCTCTCGGGCGGCCCGGTTGAGCCCCAAGATGTGTCCGTCGTCACCCGCGGTAATGAGACCAGAGGCAATCGAACGAACGATGTCATCGTTGAGCCGGACGAGCCGTGCCGTACTCTGTTCTGCTTCGATGAGGCGCGCGCCGGCCACTTGCGCGCGCCGCGCGAGATTAGTTGCCAGCAGTGCAACGGCTGTGATGCCGACCATGTTGCTCACCAAAGCCAACTGGAAGTCGCGTGAGCTGAGGACATATTGGCTCAGGGGCTGGTCTGGCGGTGGGGGAAGCCAACCGACGTTGAGCGCGAGAGCTTGCAGGAAGTAACAGGCCAGGCTAGCCGCCGCGGTGTAATACGCCGCGCCCGTTCCGAGCGTGAGCGCAGCCGTGAGAATTTGCGCGCCGTAGAGGAAGGAGAAAATGCTTCCCGCGCCTCCAGTCAGATAAACGAGTCCCGTGATCAGCAGCACGTCCAGGGTCGTGATCGCCGCCGCAACACGACTCTCACGGCGGCCGCGAAGGAGCCAGACGCCAAACAGAATCGACGAGCCGTAGATCGCCGAAATCAGTATGAGTAGGAAGGTTGGCGTGAAGCGACCGTAGCGAATCGCGTCGAGTGCCAGGTACATCGTCGCGCCGAGCAGCACCGTTGCGATGATGAGTCGCCCGCCGAGAACCCACTGCAGGCGTCGATTCGAGTTGAACTCCTCTCGATCGACGTTCGGGATCTCTCGCGGTTGAATCACTCCGCTTTGACTTTACCCGCGATCGAGAAGATCGGCAGGTACATCGAAATCAGGATCGTGCCGACGATGCCGCCGATGAACACCATCATCAGAGGCTCCAGTAACGAGGTGAGGGCCGCAACCGCGATGTCGACCTCTTCTTCGTAGAAGTCTGCGATCTTGTTCAGCATCGTGTCGAGTGCACCCGTCTGCTCGCCAACGCCGATCATCTGCACGACCATGGGCGGAAACACGTTGGTTTCCATGAGCGGCTCGGCCATCGTTCGACCCTCGCGGATCTTCTCCGACGTTTTCTGAATTGCAGCTTCCACAACCACGTTGCCCGCTGATTTGCTCACGACGTCGAGCGCATCGAGAATGGGAACACCTGCCGAGAGGAGTGTCCCCAACGTACGCGTGAACCGGGCCACAGACACCTTCCGGATCACCGGGCCGAGGACTGGCAGCACCAGGAGCGCTCTATGGACGAAGTGTTTGCCCGCAGGTTGACGGTAGAACCAGGTGGCGCCGAACACCAACGCCGCTGATGCCAAGACGATCCAGTGAATGTTGGCAATGAAGCCCTCGGAGGCTGCGATGACGAGTTGCGTGAGGGCAGGCAGAGAGTCTTCGGCGCCGAACTCCGCAAACATTCCCTTGAAGCTCGGAATGACCCAGGCGAGCATGATGACCACGACGATCATCGCGACGAAGAAGATCGCAATCGGGTAGACCATCGCCCCTCGGACCTGGCGGGCGAGTTTGACGCGCTTTTCGATGTACCCCGCGAGACGGTTGAGAATCGTGTCGAGGATACCGCCCATCTCGCCAGCGCGAACGAGGTTGACGAAGAGCTCGTCAAAAAGCTTTGGATGCCGCGCTAGGCCATCGGAGAAGGTGCCGCCTTGTTCAACGTAGTCCTTCACGTCTTTGAGAATGGCGTTGAGAGCCTTGTTCTCGCCACGGCTCGAGAGGATGTCCAAGCATTGAACGAGGGGAAGGCCTGCATCAATCATGGTCGCAAACTGGCGAGTGAAGATCACCAGCTCCTTTGTATCGACGCCAGTGCCGAACGCCAGACTGAGCTGGCGTCCCTTCTTCTTGATCTTGACGGGGTTGAGCTGGCGCGCGCGCAGCCTGGACTGCACGGCTTCCTTGCTGTCCGCCTCGATGATTCCTGTTTGGACTTCGCCCGCGCGAGTGCGCGCTTCGTATACCCACTCGGCCATGAATTCTCCGCCCGATCCCCTCCGGGCCTTCTAAAATCCTAGCTGATCTCGGATCGCCTGGTCAAAAGGCATGCCTAATTCCGGTAGGGGTTCTGCATGTCGATGTCGGCAGGTTCAGCTTTGTTCGTCCGAGCCGGGGGCTCGGCAGCTTCGAACTTCGCGGGCTTTTCTCGCTTTGCAGCCCGGATTGGGCGAGGCTGGCGGGCCGCTGAAGGCCCTCGTGTGGCCGGGCGGATCGGCGCCGTGCTGCTCGCGCGTTCCGGTGCAGGCGTAGCCTCGAGCGATGGGCTCCCGCTCGCAGTGGATGGTTGAGCCTTGCGCTCCGTTTCCGCGCCTGCCGCGGGTTTGGCAGCCTCGGCCGACGCGGAGTCGGGTCCCGAGGGGCCCACCGGTGGGTCGACGAATGCAGGCTTGGCTCGTTCAAGCGCAGGTCCAGGCGCTGCAGGCGGCCGAAGCAGCTGAAAGACCAGGAAGCCGGCGTACATGAACACGATGATCGCGAGAGCCATCACGAACCACTTCAGAGCATCGGATTCCGATGCACGCCGGACGACGACCGGGGTCCCGTCGTTGAGCACTCCCGACACGGTTCCGTGCACGTGAGACCCAGTGCCCCCATGTGCGGCAAAGGTCCGGGTCTCGATGGGGGTGCCTTCACGGGGCATCGGAACGATCGAGGTTCCGATGTCCGTGCTTCCAAGCATCTTGATGGCGTCGCGAACCCGCTCGCGCTCGTCTTGCAGCTTCTCGGCATCCAAGTCTCGAACGACGTCGGCAACCTCGCGTGTCTTGGCAACACGGCCAGACCCGACTGCACCTTCAAGCGCTTCGGCGAACTCGTCGGCGCTTTGAAACCGTTGGTCGGCGTCTCGGCTCAGAGCCGTCATCACGACAGCGTCGAAGCGCTCGAGCTCCGGCCAGAGCTCAGACGGCTTGGGCACCGGGTCGTTCAGCAGCTTGTTCAGCGTGGCGCCGTTCGACTCACCCTTGAACAGGCGTCTCCCGGTCAGCGATTCCCAAAGAATGATGCCGACGCTGAAGAGGTCGGAGCGCTGGTCGGTGGAGCTCGACGAAGCCTGCTCGGGCGCCATGTACGAGAGCTTACCCTTGAACTGGCCGGCGCGGGTCGATGCCATACGTACGTCGGCTTTTGCGACGCCAAAGTCGGTCAGCCGAGCAATGCCATCGGTGCCGACCAAGATGTTGTGCGGCGAGACGTCACGGTGGACCAGCTTCAGAGGCTTACCGCCCTCGTCGGTCAGGCGGTGTGCCGCGCCCAAGCCCTGCAGTCCATCGATCAGCACGCGGCAAACGAATGGTTGCGGGAGCCTCTCGCCACGCTTGGCGGCGCGCCCGAGGAGGGCACCGAGGTGATTGCCTTCGATGTATTCCATGACGAGGAAGTAGCCGTCGCCAGGGCTGTCGCTGATGTCGAGCGTAGGCACCACGTTCATGTGGCGAATCCGCGCGGCGAGCCTCGCCTCGTCGAGGAACATCGAAATGAACTCCTGCTCGTACGCCAGGTGAGGATGCAGCATCTTGATGGCGACGAGCCGTTCGAACCCTGCGACTCCTTGCGCGCGCGCGGCGTACACCGACGCCATTCCGCCAGATGCCAACTGCGTCAGGATCTCGTAGCGGCCGAGGTGCCGACCCGCCATGGGTCGGGAAGGCGGCAAGGATCCTCGAGAGCTAGCCGGCGCATTCACTAGAAGCGACCCTTGAGCGTCAAGAGGCCACCTTGCTTGCTGACGCCAACGGCAGGTTCAATGCGCTGGGCTGCGGCGTCTCGAGATTCTCCCTTCCAGTTGGTGAACACGCCCAGAACGGCCGTCGTTGCCGCCATTCCAGCGGTGACGCCGATGAGGATGTTGGTTCTGCGCTCTTTCTTGCGTCCGTCTTCGAGAAGGGATTGAGCAAGTTCCGCTGGCGTGGGAGAACCACCGCTGTTGATGCCGGGCGAGTTGGCCGTTCGGGCTGCGGCCTCGTAGGCGTCCACCCCCTTGTTGGCGTCGATCCCCGACCAGGCCGTGACCGCGCCCAATGCAATCGTCGCGCCAAGCGACGAGAAGAAGCCCCAGCGTGGAATCGGCGGTGGAGACGGGGGGGCGGGTGCGGCTAGGGTCGCTTTCTTGGTCTCACCTGCTGACCCTTGCACATATG
>Ga0224508_10002528_pt1 | contig 15478 bp, 18 predicted proteins | sample SF_Jan12_sed_USG_4_FD_170157 | JGI IMG/M metagenome (GOLD analysis project Ga0224508, IMG submission 170157) | Sediment microbial communities from San Francisco Bay, California, United States - SF_Jan12_sed_USGS_21 | ecosystem: Environmental > Aquatic > Marine > Sediment | place: USA... | reverse complement strand
TAAAGCAGGTAGCTGAGGATCTAAAAAAATTCAATATTTCCACTCTTGTATGTGAGTGTGATATTTCTGATAAATCTCAAGTCAAAAAAATGTCTGAAACAGTTTTAGAAAAATATGAATCAGTTGATATTCTAGTGAATAATGCAGGTTTTGCAATTTATGGATCTGTTTCTAATTTGACTACCGAAGAAATTGAATCACAAATGGAAACAAATTATTTTGGAATGATCTATTGCATCAAAAATTTTCTACCTTCGATGATTAAAAAAAAATCTGGTCATATTGTTAATGTTGCCTCTGTTGCAGGAAGTTTTGGACTGCCTGGAATTGCCTCGTACTGTGCATCAAAATTTGCAATGCTGGGGTTTTCTGAGGGACTCAAACATGAGCTCAAGGGAACAGGAATTGGAGTAACAGTAGTTAGCCCAATAATGGTCCGCACAAATTTCTTTGATCATAAATCATTTGATAAAATGCCCAAATATTCCCCAACTTCTCTTAGCGCAGAAACCGTAGCCAAGGCAGTTTTAAGAGCAGCGAATTCTCCTAGATTAGAAATTATTGTTCCTTCAGTAGTGAGAATAGCTGTCTGGATAAAGAGTACTTTTCCATACCTGATAAATCCAATTTTAGGGTCTGCTTTTAAAAAACAATTATCCAATCAAGAACAAAACTAGACTATTCTTCATCCGCTTCTGCAGATTCACTTGATCCTACATCTAACAGTTCTAATGATTTTAAGTCAAATTGATAGATTGCAGCCATCTCTATTTCTTTTTCTTTTTGTAAAAATTCTGTAACTTTTTTGCTTAAAGGTGCCTTGTGTTGATCAAAAACAAATTCATAAACTACTCCTTTCTCCAATTCTGAAATTTTAATTTTTTTTGGTAAATCCATGGTTACGATATGTCTTCCATCTTCAACTGGATCATACAACTGGGCATCTATTTTATTATCAGCATCATAAACCTCTAAGACATATCCAGATCTCTTTAATTCTTCAGGTTTCTTAAATTTAGCATTTTGAATTTCATCAGTAACCCAATCAGGAATATCATCTTTCTTTTTTACCATAAATATCAGTCCTAGTTTAGTTCTTTGTCTTTTTTACTTTTTTGCCACCATTCTAGGTAATCATCTTGTTTATCTTCTCTAGTTCGTTCTCTTTGATTTAGTTTATACCGAATATCTGAAACTTGCTCTCTTGTAGCATATAGTCCACATCTTTTACAAATGAAATGCTTTGTTGCTGAATCCATTTTCATTGGAAAATCTATTTCATCAAATAACTTGAATAAATCATCTCTACCTCTATCTTCTTCAGGTGTGTCTTCTTCGTATTTTGCTTGAATTTTCTTTTTCTCTCTTGCAGTACATTCCGGACAGTTAGGCACTGCTGATATGCCTTAATTTTTTCCATAAAAGCGTTCCCACATATCTTTTGATCGATTTTCAAAATATCTGACACGCGGATATTATCGTCATCCCTTTCGGTCAGTTCGCCCATCGAACTCCCGCGTGCCAGATAATTTAAATTCGAAAAATAATCGTTTATCTCTTTTCTTCTAAAGTCTCAATTGCAATTTTGGCTGTATTTTCTGCTCCATTTGAAATAAAATTCTTGGAAAAATCCGTTAAATTCCCCTCAAATTTATCATAATTCTCTTTGATTGTTTTTATTCCGGCTATCACATGTTGAGGTTTTCTAGCCAAGATAGCCAAATTCTTCTTTTCTGCCCATTTGATGTTATTTGTATGCTCATCATAAATTGGAATACCAATTACTGGCTTTGATTTGCCACCAAGAATTTCTCCCATAACAGTATGTGATCCATTTACAACAGCATATTGACTTAAATTCAATACTTCATCTTTTTCTTGTTCTGAAAGAAAACCTACATCTATTTGCAACCAATCTATATTTTTTTCAAAAGCTTCAGTTATACTGTATTTTTTTCCATCCATTCCCAAAACAGAATCGATAGAGGAATCATTTTTTGCATGGGAAATAATTCTCTTTTCTTTTTTCATTTCATCCTGATTAAAAATCTCTTCATATCTTTCCCCTGTTCCATCATTTGTTGATTTGTTTCCTGTTCTCATCCAATATCCAAAATTATTATCTTGAATAATTTTTTCCAAATCAGATGCAGAAATTCTTTGATTATTCTTTTTTCCTGTAAAATGACCTACGTAAGAAACTTTTTTTTCTACTTCCTTAGTAAAATTTAGATTGAATTCACATAGGGTATAAGGTGGAGGAGAATCTGCTACAATAATTTTACTAGCTTTGGCGATTTGTTTGGCAATAAAAAAAAGTGAAGGATAAAGATATACTCTTGATTTATACAATTTTGGTCTAAATTGATTTGTAACAAAAAGACTAGGTATGTTACGATTTTTCGCTAAAATGTTTGAACCCATATCTCCATCATTAATTACCAAATCAAATTTTTCTTTATTGTACAACTTTCTTTCCTCTCTCAAATAATCAATAATTTGATTTACAAGAGGAGGATTTTGTGCAATTGGTAATAATAAATTCAACAATGATAAAGTAACACTAGGACCAAATTTCCCATCAATTGGGGTTGGCATCAAAATATTATGAATTTTATTTTTCTGATTTGGAAATTTTTCTAATAATTTTTGATAAACATGATCTTTGCTTGAAAAATGAAACTCAAAATCTTCTTTCATATGGTCAGAAAACGCACTATGAAATCTTATCATGCGAGAAAAATGCCCGCTTCCCCACGGATAGATAAATTCTCCAACCTTGTACATGTACAGAAATCTAACGATGTTGTTTAAATTCTCAGTGATTTTCTTCCAAAGAATCTAAAATATCATGCACATTATTTGGTCCAATTACTACCTCTACCGTTTTTTTCGTATCTAGGGCATATTTTACATCGTTTATTGATATTTTGGGAATTTCATTTGAATTCATTTGGATTATTTTATTTATTTTTGGAATATGTTTCTCTAATCCAATTTCTTTTGCTTCTTCAAACAATTTAAAATCAATTCCACAAAGTGGAAGTATTGGCACTTTATCATTTTGAAATATCTTTTTAATGGAATATTCAATAAAGTTTTGGGAAAAAATTAGAGGAGATAAAGCTAAGGAAACATAGCTTATTTTTTTTGATTTTGCCTCATGAAGCAAAATTTCGTTTACGGAATTTAGGAAAGTTAAATAATTTTTTGCCCCAGTCGGATTTAGCTTGATTTGAAAAAAATCAATTGTAACCTTTTCTTTTACTAATCTGGGAATTATTTGATTAAATGTTTTAACCAAATTCATTAATTCTGATTTTTTTCTAAAACAGATTATTATTTTTGAATCAAAGCCTTGCTTTATTGTTTCAAAACAAGAGACGGCAGATATTTCATCATAAATACTGCAAATTGTATTTTCTTTAGGTGAATTAAAGGATATTCCACCCTGACCTTTATCTATAAAAATGCAAATGTATGCATTATTTTTTGTCAAATAGGTATAAAGTAGCTTATCATAATTTTCTTCTGTTCCAGGTTTGGCCCCTAAGGAAGATTTTTTTTCAATTATAGATGATGTTGCAGCAATTTCAACATCTTTTGGAAAAAATCCCCTTGAAGTTCCTTCCACTTTAACTAGAAATTTTTCACCTTTTAGGAGCAAATTTCCACCTACAGAAGTAATTTCTGATACAATAGTTTTAAAATCATTTTTTATTTTTCTTGCGATTGCTACCTTTTCAATTCCAAAAAGTAAATTGATGGCAGATGAAGAAAAGACAGGATCTGTTGAATTGACTAAAATAATATCCCCATCTCGTTTTACAGATTGGAATTCTTGATTTCTAATTTTTAGAATTTTTTTAATATTTGTAATCAATTGAGGAATTTTATTTTTAGAAAATATTGTAGGAAAGACCACTACATAAGAAACTTCTTCCATCTTTTTTATTTTGAAATTTACTTGTTTATAATTTAGGATAAAAACTGCGGGTAATCAATATAAAACAATTAACAGGTGATCCTAATGTGGTAAAATTTACTCAAAGAGAACTAGATGAGATTAATCCTTCCCTAAAAACAGCCGAAGATGCTTTAAAATGGGCATCGGATAATTTACACCCTAAAGTTGCCAAGGCATCAAGCTTTGGAGCAGAAGATTCACTTCTAATTGACATGATGACAAAAATTAATCCTAAATTTCGATTTTTTACACTAGATACTGGAAGATTACCACAAGAAACTTACGATGTTATGGATATACTTTCGAAAAAATATAATGTGATTTTCGAGGTAATGTTTCCAGATGCAGACGAAGTCCAAGAGATGGTTCAAACCAAAGGAATCAATCTTTTTTATGATAGTGTTGAAAATAGACGTCTTTGCTGTGGAATTAGAAAAGTAAAGCCTTTACGAAAAATCCTTGCAACCCTAGATGGATGGATAACAGGGATTAGAAGAGATCAGACCTCTACTAGAGAGAATGCCAAAATGCTCGAAATTGATGAGAAATATGATGAAATTGTTAAAGTAAATCCCCTACTCGACTGGAGTTGGGACCAAGTTTGGAAATACATTAAGGAGAATAATGTCCCTTATCATTCTCTAATTGACAAGGGATATCCAAGCATTGGATGTGAACCTTGTACGCGAGCCATAAAGGATGGTGAAGATTTAAGAGCGGGTCGTTGGTGGTGGGAAAATGATGAAACAAAAGAGTGTGGATTGCATTCCCCTGAAGGAGTATAATTATGACTGATGAAGCAATCAAACCACACGGTGGAATTCTAGTAAATAGAATAAATAAAATTGATACATCTGGAATGTTTTCAATATCTATTTCCGAAGACTTGGCAAACGATGTTGAAAATATAGCAGATGGAATTTTTAGTCCTTTAGAGGGATTTTTGGGGGAGCAGGATTTCGAGAATGTTGTTTCTAAGGGTAGATTATCAAACGGCTTAGCCTGGACAATTCCCATTGTTTTAGATGTAGATGAATCTACAGCTTCCAAAATGAAAGAGGCAGGTGATGTTTTACTACAAAATCATCAGGGATTAGGTGTGGCAGTGCTCCATGTTGATGAAACTTTTTCCTTTGATAAAGAAAAAACAGCTCAAGAAGTATATAGAACAACTGATACGTCACATCCAGGTGTAGCGAAAACTAAGACCATGCAAGATTTTCTGGTTGGTGGTAAGATTGATTACATTCAAAGACCAGAAGAAAATGAAATTAGAAAAAATAGATTAACTCCTAAACAAACTCGAGAAGCATTTTCGAAAGCTGGATGGAAAACTATCTGTGCCTTTCAAACACGAAATCCTCCACATGTTGCTCATGAAATGCTCCAAAAAACTTCAATTACAACTAGAGATGGAGTATTTGTCAATCCAATCATTGGAAAGAAAAAATCAGGAGACTTTGTAGATGAGGTAATAATAAAATGCTATGAAACTATGATTCAAAACTATTATCCAGAAAATAGATGCAAGCTTGGAACTTTACACACTGAAATGAAATATGCTGGTCCAAAGGAGGCAATTCACCACGCAATAATGAGGCAAAACTATGGATGTACACATATCATTATAGGAAGAGATCATGCAGGAGTGGGAAAATTCTATGATCCCTTTGCCGCTCAAAAAATATTTGATAGTTATCCCGAATTGGAAATTACTCCGGTATTTTTCCCAGCGTTTTTCTATTGCAAGAAATGTCTAACTTATACAAATCCAAAAGCATGTCCACATGATGACGATTCTAAAGAACAAATCAGTGGAACAAAACTTAGGGAAATGATTCAAAATGGGCAGGCCCCATCTGAATTTATTTTAAGACCCGAGGTGGCCAAAGTAATCTTAGAACATTCACATCCATTTGTTAACTAGATATTTATTCACTCAAAATTGGTTTGATTCATGAGAAGTTTAATTACGCTAATTCTTCTTTTTGGGTTTCTTATAACACCTGCATTTGCTCAGGATGTCAAAAATCCTTCTGTTATCATTGATACAATAGAAATTCCCTTCAATGACTTTAACAAAATTTCACGAGATGCAATAATTGTTAATTTAGAAAATGACCATGCTGTCAGTTGGCAATTAACCATTGATAACAACCTTGTATATGAAAATCCAAATGGAAACGGTGTTTTCAAATTTTATGATAAAAACTCTGATAAATTTGTAGAAATAGGTATGGGTGCACCACCTGACGATAAATTTTGGGTCGCAGTAAATACTGAAAAAGAAGGATATGTTGTTGTACAAAGAGACCTTGATAGAGGTTGGTATCCTTCTACAAAATTAATAATATCTTATACTGAAAGAGGAGGGTTAACTGTGAACAATGGAGCCAGAATAACAGTTTCGAATCTAAATATTGGTTCTTTTGTAATTGATTCGTATTCTGTCCACGGTATGGAGGGCTCAACTGATCCACTTGCCGTAAATTCTGGAAGTATGATAGTTGAAATTCTTTCAGGAGATCCCTCGGAAAATGTAATTGCATTATTCCCATTTTACCTTGCAATAGGGCTTGGAATTATTGTGGGAATTCTGTATTTGACTAAGAAGAGATCTTAGATTTATAATATTTACAAATTTTTTTAATTTTACAAACATCACACATTGGGGATATCGGTTTGCAAATATTTTGGCCATACATAACAAAGGTATCGTTTATTTCAAGCCAAAATTTTTTAGGAATTTTTTTCATCAACTCCAGTTCAGTTTCTTCAGGAGTTTTTGTTTTGACTAATCCTAATCTATTTGAGATTCTGTGAACATGGATATCCACTGGTATTGCTGGTTTATCATAAGCATAAACCAAAACACAATTTGCCGTTTTCCTACCAACACCAGGAAGTTCTACTAATTTTTCTAGATCATCGGGTACTTTGCCTTTATATTTAGAATCAATAATTTTTGAAACTTCAATAATTCTTTTTGCTTTCACATGATAAAATCCAATTGGCTTAATAATTTTTTCAACATTTTTTAATTTTGCATTGGCTAATTCTTTTGCATTTTTGTATTCAGAAAATAATATTTTAACAACTTTGGTAGTGCTTTCATCTTTTGTACGTGCAGATAATATAGTTCCAATAAGAATACTAAACGGTCCTCCCGTTTCTGCCTCATGAAGTTCTCTTAGGGCAGTCATTCTTGGGGGCTTGACTGAATTCATTGTCTTCATCATTCCTTGTAGGATTTTCTTCATCTCTACCAAATTTTTTACGTACAAGTATTATATCTGTAATAACCAACAAATCCCAATGGAACTAACTAGAGAAGAAGAATCTGCATTAAAAGGTGAGCAAGGTGAAACTATGCAAACTGCCTATAGGATTTTAGTCGCAACAGGAGAAGCAACTGATGCCGAAAAACTAATTCCAATCGAATGGGCTCACCTTTCCGGAGTAAATTATAATACAATTGGAGATGCCGGTGAGGAATTTCTATCCAGTATTAGTAAAGATGCTAGAGTAAAGGTAAAGACAAGTCTCAATCCAATGGGATTTGATATTGATAATGTTTCAAATTATAATTTAGAAGATAATTTTATCTCAAAACAGCTATCCATTAAACAATCCTATGAAACAATGGGAGTTATTCCTTCATTTTCTTGCATACCTTACGAAATTTTTGATATTCCAAAAGAAGGAACTCAAGTATCTTTTGCCGAAAGTAACGCAGCAATTCATGCTAATTCTTTTGATAATTTAAAAACCAACAAAGAAAGTGCATTTAGTGCATTGGCAAGTGCCTTGACAGGTAAAAGTCCCTATTCTTCTTTAAGGAAGGAAACCTCATCTAAACTCACGATACAAATGAAAGTAGAGAATCCAAATGAACTAACTTATGGGATGCTTGGATTTTTTGCTGGGAAAGTTGGAAATGAATCAGTAAACATTTCTGGTATTGGACAAATGGATCGTCGAAGCTGTAAATCACTTTGTGGTGGAATGGGTACTTCAGGAACTTGTGCTAAATTTAATTTCAATGAAGATGATCAAGAATCGGAAAAAATTGATTTTGATGAAGCTGAGATGGGAAAAGTTTATGATGAATTAAACACCTGTGAAAAAGGAGATTTAATCACACTTGGAAGTCCACAATTAGGATTAGAAGAAATCTCTGATTTAGCTGTGAGACTCAAGGGACGTTCATTTAAAAAAAGATGTATGATATTTTGTCCAAGAGCTGTTAAAGAACAAGCAACCAAATTAGGACATAGAAACAAACTAGAAAAAGCAGGATGTGAAATTCTTTCAGATTGTTGCACTTGTCTTACTCCATTAATTAAGAAAGAAGAGGTTGATGGAGTAACCACAAACAGTATCAAAGGAGCATATTATCTTAAAAACTCTAATGGTGTGAATGTAAATCTCAAATCATTATCTGAAATTATTAAAGATGAAACTAAATGAAAAAAACTCTGGTAAAAGGAAAAGTTAAAGGTACAATTCTAAAATCACAAAACCCAATAAATTTTCTTGGAACAATGGATAAAAAAACTGGAATAATAAACGATGAGTATCATGATTTATTCAAAAAGTCAGTCAAAGATACAATTTTGGTATTTCCATATGGGATTGGCAGTAGTGTAGGAGCGTACACAATTTACTCTATCAAATCTAATAATTCTGCTCCTCTTGCTATGATTTGTAAAAAAGTGGATCTTACCGTCGCAACCGGATGTGCATTAGCAAATATTCCCCTTGTTACAATAACTGAGGAAGAATTTTCCTCACTTGAAAATGGGAAAGAAATTTTATTAGATACCGAATCTTCTAGTCCGATAACTTTTTTTGAATAATTTTCCCGTTAGGATTTTTCTCTTTAAAGACAATTCCCTCAAATTTTTGAATTTCAACTCCTGTCTTTTTCCAATAATCTTTGTGGAATCCAGCTTTTTCACAGGTATATTCAAGAAATTCCCTCTCATTCCATCCATATTCAACGGGGACTTGGGGTAAAAGTAAACCTGAATTATATCCATACTTTACAATTAATCCGTCCTGTCCAACTTTAATTTTTGATACATATTCCTGAGGATCATTAACTTCAATTTTTTTAGGTGGTGTAAGGACTGTTACTTCAAACATTATTGAATCTAATTCTTCAAATTTTATTGGGGGAAATCTTGGGTCCTCAGTAGCCGCTGAAATAGCTGCATCTTCAAGTGCTTTATACAATTTTTTATCTGGCAAGGGATATCCAATACAACCACGAAGTCCCAGAGAATTGTTCAATGTAACAAAAACTCCAGATTTAAAGGAAAAATCTTTCTGAAATTTCTCATCCAATTCAACCCTTGTTCCATTTTTTAGAAATTCAGTTACTATCAATCTGGTAGTTTTTACAAGAAGTTTACCTTCTTTCTCAGAAATTAAATTATCTCTCATTTAATTTCCCTACAAATTTTTGAAGATTTTTTATATGCGTGCCTTCCCAGAAAATCTTATCACAGACCTTACATTCCCAAAACTTATCATTATGTTCTAAAATTTTGCTTGGAATTTTTTTGTAAATATTTTTTTTATCAACTGATTCCGTTTTAAAATTACAGTTTGGGCATCTTGCTCTATCTCCATTTATTTCAAAATTTTTTAGATTTGATTTTTTAATTATCTCACGAAATTGTTCGATTTCTTGTCTATTTTTTACAAAAATAGCCTCAAGACCAAGTTTTAGTGATTTTCTTATCAAATCTTCATCTCTGGAAATAATAATTCTATGGTCCTTTTTTACTTGGTTAATTAATTCATCGTCTTCAATATCTGCTAAATATTTAGAATCATAACCCATTAATCTTAATTTTTTGGCAATATTTCCTAACATAGCATCTACAAAAAATATTGGTTCATTTTGTTCTTTACGAAGCATCTCCATAACCTACATCTTTAATTTGACTCTGTCCAGCTGGAAGAGCACGTACGAAGTCGTCTAAGCTTATTTGTTTTGTAATTTCTTCCTCTAGTTTTGAAAATTCTAATCTGATTTTTTTTGCGACTTCAACCATTTCAGAACCATGCGGTTCAATAATTGCATAACAAATAGAATTTTTTTTAATGGGTGCTGGTGGACCTGATGTTAAGAGATAATGATCATCTTGAGGTATTATACCAATAGCTAATCTTAATGATGGTATATTTACAAAATTTCTTTTCCCCTCAATAGTAAATGATCCTTTTGGAAGAAATTGACCGCTAGGAGCTGACTTTTTTACTTGTTCGGGGAGTACCCAATAAGCGCTTAAACCGTGCATTCCTTCTCTCCAAGCTCTACTAAAACAAACTGTGGCGTGCGCAACTTCATTCATGCTAATGGTCGATGGAGTTTCGGCATCTTTTAGAATAAAAAATGGCGATCCAAAAATATCTCCATGAAAAATTTTATCGTTTTTTCCTAGATGCTTTCTTACAACTGCTGAATTTGATGGGGCATCTCGCCCTCCTATTGCAAGCATCTCATCCGAGGTGAAAAACCATCTATACCGCTCATACCAATTTTTTTTCCTAACTTCTGAAACTAAGATCTCCTTTGTTTCTGTCTCTGTTTTATTTTTTAATTTTTCAAGTTTTTTCTTGGTTTTATTTTTGATTTGATCAATTGATTTAATGGCACCGGATTGACGCTTTGCTTCATTAAACAAACCTGAGGCAATTGATTGTAAAGAAGCTTGAGGATTGATTTTTATTTTTTCGTCTCTGATTACTATTAAAGAAATACCTTTTTCTTTGGACAATTTTGCATTATGTTGGTCTAAAATACTCTGGGCATTGACATCTTCAATGGAAATAATGCCCCTTGATACCATCTCATAAAGAGAATTTGCCAAATTTGTTATGTATTTTGATTTTTCCTTTACTGTTTCAATTGCTTTTTCCTGTTCAGATAATTGTGTTTCAAGTTCTTTAATTTTTTTATCAGATTCACTAGTTTGAGCACTTCTTCCCTTTTCTACAATATTTTCTGTAAAGACAGTATCTAATCCATCCATGAAACTAGTAACAGAAGAACATTTTTCATCTAATTTACCTAATTTTATGGGGATAACTTCGGTTTTTTCATTACGAATTATTACAGGATCATGATTTCCCGTGGTTACATTTGTAACGATTGTTTTAGTTGCGTGGTAAATTTCTTGGATTTCTTCTTCGCTTAAACTTGTTCCAATTCTTTTTGAATCTATTTTTGCTAATTCAAATATTCCTTCAACATATTTTTTAGGTAATCCCAAAGTTCTTCCCAGCCACTTCCCTCCAATCAATTCCGAGGTTCTAAGATCTTTAAAATCTGAATCTGTAATGTGAAAAATATCGATTCCGCTTTCAGGCGGGGTTGCATATTTCATACCCACTCCTAATTTACGGTGTCTCACATCTATAGAATGTTGTAACGCCAAAATTTTCATTTCTTCATTACAAAGCAAAATATTTCCCTCCCCAAAAAATTCCCCAATAATTACAAATTCCTTATCAAATCCTGTAAAAGTAAAATATGCAATTCTTTCAGATCCGATCTGCTCAATTTTTTTGATTTTAAATCTAAGCAGATCACTTCTTAATCGCTTCAATAATCTATTTGGTTCAATCTGATCAATTTTTACCGAGGTTAACCAAACGCCAGAGGTAGAAATCATCATGAAAATATCTGATTTTTCTGGATGATGTAATTTGAATAAAATACTATCTTTGGTTATTCCCCAAATGTTACTTACATAGTAACCTTGAACTTCTTCTGAAATTTTATTTACAAGAAAATTTAGCTCAATTCCAGCAAGAGTCATAATAAAATATTTTATGTGTGAAATTATATCCTTGCGGTTCTGTAGGCTTATTTTCTGACCAAAGATTTTAAACGAGGATTAATTGAGACACACTAGAAATTTACTTGGCAAAACACAAAAAGAAAATCTCAGAACCAACTCCCAAGCCTGATGATTCTAAAAAGGAACCTATTGAGAGTAAAACTGAGGAAACTCCAGAAACTGAATCTAACAATTCACCTCCTATACCACCTACCGAACCTGCATCAAATACTGCTGAGAATAGTGAAAAAGATAGAAAACTAAACAAATTATTTTGGTTAAGAGTTAGTCTTGCCATTATTGCTGGTACCGCAGCTACTTTTATCTTTGAAGATATAGAAGGAGAAGAACGACGATGGGCTTCAATTGGTTTTATGATTATCATTTTTGCTGGAACTATAGTCATTGCTAAAGGAATGAAAATGCAGTTACCATCTTCTGATAGGAAAAAAATTGTAACTCAAGGCATCGGGAGTTATGTTTTCTTGTATCTGTTTACTTGGATTGTGACTTACACCCTAGTTCATACAGGAAGTGCCTCCAGTGGAATTAATCTCTAATTTTATAATTAAAACAGCAGGAAGATAGGATTTGTGGAATTATAAAACTCCTGGAATTCCAGATGAATTTTTTGAACGAACCGATAAAGTACCAATCACAAAAGAAGAAGTAAGAACAATTCAATTAAGTAAAGCACGACTAACTCCAGGACAAACTGTATTTGACATTGGATGTGGAAGTGGTTCAATTTCTATCGAAGCTGCATTTCAAGTAGAAAATTCCGGTAAGGTAATTTCTATAGATTATGACTCTAATGCAATAGAGTTAACTAAAAAAAATATTGAAAAGTTTGGGATTTCAAATGTGTCCGTTATTTTCGGTAATGCCAAAGAAAAAATCTTAGAATTACAAGAAGCTGATGCTATTTTTATCGGGGGCACAGGCGGGGATACTAAAGAAATTGTAGAATTATCTCAAGAGAAGCTAAGATCTGGGGGAAGAATCGTAATTGGAATTATCTTAATCGAGACGTTGTATTCTGTGTTATCCATCCTTGACAAATTACCTTTTGATTCTGTTGATATCACTCAAGTCACCATTTCAAAGAGTAAGAAAACAACCAAGGGAACGATGATGCTTGCTCGAAATCCGGTGACTATTATTTCAGCAACCAAAGTCTAATCTAACTTTTTAATTGGGAACAAAATCATTATTTTCATGCCTAAATTAATAGGAATTGGGGTAGGACCAGGTGATCCAGAATTACTTACTGTAAAGGCAGTTAATGCAATTCACGATGCTGATGTTATAATGTGTCCAGCTTCAAAAGAAGATAGGCCTAGTATTGCCCTATCGATAGTATCACCGTTAATTGACAAATCTAAAAATCAAGAAATTGTAAAACTAATTTTTCCAATGACTAAAGATAAAGAAATACTTGAAGCTTCTTGGAAAAAAAACTCCAAAATTATGGCAGAAAAAGTTTTGTCAGGAAAAAATGTAGTCTATCTTACAGTAGGAGATCCCTATTTGTATAGCACATGGATGTATATGCATAAAGAAATTAAGACAAATCATCCAACTATGAAAATAAATGCAATTCCCGGAATTGTATCAATATTTACATTTGCGTCAAAAGTTGGAATAAGTATTGCAGAGGGTGCAGAAAAAGTTTCAATAATTCCTTCATGTTATGATCTGAGTACTGTCAAAGAGATCGCGAAAAATTCGGAAACAATGGTTTTTCTTAAAGATGGTAGATATTTTGATCAAGTAATTGATTTGCTTAGAGAATCAGGATTTCCTGATAACTCTATTTTTGCCATAGGACAGGACTTGGGAACTGAAAATGAAATTATTAGAAAGTTAACTTTAGGTGAAGTTAATGACGGGACCCTAACTACAAAATATTTTTCAATATTGGTGGTAAAACGTGTCTAATGTTTTTTTTGTAGGGTGTGGCCCAGGGGATCCAGAACTAATCACCGTAAAAGCAAAAAAATTAATTCAAAAAGCTGATGTTGTGGTATATTCAGGTTCGTTAATCCCCCCTATCATCTTGAAGCTTTGCAAAAAAGGAAAACTATATGATGCTTCTGGATTAATTCGAGAAGAAATTTTTGAGGTTTTGTATAAAAATGCAAAAAAGAACAGACTGGTAGTAAGATTACATGATGGTGATCCGTCAATTTATGGTGCAATAAAGGAGCAAATTGACAAATTACAAGAAAAAGGAATATCCTCAGTTGTTGTGCCCGGTGTTACTGCCTTTTTAGCCTCAGCGGCATCTTTAGGAACCCAATTAACTCTACCAGGCGTAACTCAAACAATTATTGTGACTAGAGCAGAATCTAGAACAAAAGTACCAAAAAGAGAAAAAATTTCTGAATTGGCACAACACAAGGCCACTTTGATTTTTTATCTAAGTGTTCATTTGCTAACTGATATTGTAAAAGAATCAATTGCTGGCGGTTACAAAAAATCTACACCAGTAGCTGTAGTGTATAGGGCAAGCTGGAAAGATCAAAAAATTGTTAAAGGAACACTAAGTGATATTGTAAAAAAAGTTAGAGATGAAAAAATTACCAAAACAGCAATTGTAATTATCAGTGATGTAATTGATCCTGAAACTTATGAATATTCAAAACTTTATGATAAAAAATTTAGTCATGGATATAGAAAATCGAAAATCAAATAGATAAAAATTTAATTTTATTTTTTATCCTCATATTGGTTAAATTTTTCTGAAATCGTTCAGTTTGATCAGAAGAGAATATTTTCAAAGAATTTCTTTTTGTTTGTTTATTTTTTATCCTTTCTAAAATTTTAATTGCAATACTTTCTGCAGGATCAATAAACTGGATATTAGGAAATTCAGATTGTAAAAGTGATTTTAAAAATGGTAAATGAGTACTAGATAGTGTTACGGTATCTATTTTATTTTTAAAAAAAAATTGTTTTAAAGAATTTTTGATTATTTTTTTACAATAACTTTCATTTCCCAAAAACTTTCCTGATTCTACCAATTGAACAAGATTAGAGGCATTAATTTTGTGAATTTTAATTTTTTTTGGTATTTTACATTTTTTAATATACATGGATAATTTTTTACTTTTCACAACTGACTCTGTAGCAAGTATCGCTATATTCTTTGAATTAGTTTTTTTAGCAGCTTCGTTAATTGGAGGATTTACCCCAATAATGTTCTTATTTTTGATGTCAAGCATTATTGTGGGCGTGTTTGATCCTACTACAATAAGCTCAGGGCTGAATTTATTTTCAAGAAGGTCTATGGATTTTTTTATTATTAGATCTAATTCTTTTCTAGTTTTATTTCCGTAGGGAAAATTTTTTTGGTCGGCAAAGTAGATTATTTCTGTTTTACAGATCTTTTGTATGGTTTTGATTATGGATAATGAACCCAGACCTGAATCAAAAACGGCAATTCTAGTCATAGAAATCATTCCCTTAAACCGGAATAATAGTTTGTTAGCTAAATTTAGTCTAAAGTCGATCTAAATACACACCTCTCATTAAGAATCAATTTCTAAATCATCGAACATGCCAAATTTCGACAAGACTTGGGCTCGACAAGAGACTCAAAGTGTAACTGGCAAAATACGTGATGCAGTACAACCACAAGGTGCATTAAAAC
>Ga0224508_10002527_pt1 | contig 15481 bp, 17 predicted proteins | sample SF_Jan12_sed_USG_4_FD_170157 | JGI IMG/M metagenome (GOLD analysis project Ga0224508, IMG submission 170157) | Sediment microbial communities from San Francisco Bay, California, United States - SF_Jan12_sed_USGS_21 | ecosystem: Environmental > Aquatic > Marine > Sediment | place: USA... | reverse complement strand
AGATATCGCCCGGCACAGAGCAACGCGCTCAAACCATTGGTTCTACGAGAGCTGGGACACCGATGAAGGCATATGGGCGGTCGCCGACGGCGGGCCGATCCCGATGATGTTCGCGTCGTTCCCGTCGCTCAAGGATCCAGAGCACGACCCAGGCCCGTCGAACAGACACACTGGCCAGGCGATGGTTTGGGCCGATTGGTCCTCGGTGGCCGCGTTCGCCGACCGCGAGCCCGGCGAGCGCGCCGCCGAATGGACAGTGTTCAAGCAGGACGTCGAGGCCAAGTTGATGGCGTTCTTTGCAGAGAAGTTCCCGGCGCTGGCGCCGCTCGTCGTCTATCGTGAGCTTGGCACCCCCCTCGCAACAGCGGCGTTCACGCGCCACGAGAAGGGCGGGTTCTACGGCGTCGAAACGACGCCGCGCCGACTGTTGTCGGACGCGCTCGCCGCCCGTACGCCCGTCCCCGGCCTGTTTTTGACGGGCCAGGACGTCATGACCCCCGGGATCGCTGGAGCACTTGCGGGCGGAATGCTCGGGGCAGCGGCGATCGACCCGCGAGTCTACCGGAAGTTCATTTGGTGAAAGGATGGCGCAGGAACGCATTCCCGACGAGATGATCGCAGTCGTCTTGCACGCATACGAGGGTCCAGGAGGCCTTCGCGTCGAACGGCGCCCGGTCCCGAGCCCGGGGAGAGACGAGGTGCTCGTGAAGATGGCCGCTTCACCCATCAATCCCTCGGACTTGGCCGTCTTGCGCGGCCGATATGGTTTCAGGCCCGACCCGCCCTTCGTCCCAGGCGGGGAAGGCTCGGGCACGGTCGTTGCGGTAGGCCCCGGAGCGATGGGTAGGTACTTCCAAGGTTCCCGAGTGGCATGCCTTTGGGATGGCAGGCGCGACGGTGCCTGGGCGCAATACATGGTCGCGTCGACGAAGGGAGGGGTGCTTCCTTTGAGCGATTCGGTGAGCCTCGAACGAGGGGCTACCTCCGTGATCAATCCCCTCACGGCGAGCGCGTTCATCGAAATCACGAAGAAGGGCGGTCACAAAGCCATCGTGCTCTCGGCTGCTGCGAGCTCCCTCGGGCGCATGGTCAATCGTCTAGCGTCCGGTGAAGGGATTGAAGTGATCAACGTCGTGCGCCGGGACACGCAGGTCGAGCTACTACGGCAGCAGGGAGCCTCCATCGTCCTCAACAGCAGCGATTCCGGCTTTGACGATGCACTCCGCGACGCCTGTCATCAGCACGATGCGCACTTGGCCTTCGATGCCGTCGCCGGGGAGCTGACGGCACGGCTGCTTCGTGCGCTACCATCGAATAGCAAGGTCACGGTATTTAGCGCTCTTTCCTTCGAGCCTGCCCAGACACCGCCCGATCAGCTGATTTTCGAGAACAAGTGCGTGGACGGGTTCTGGCTCGGCCCCTTCATCGCCAGTAGGAACCTGGTGCAGACCATGCTGACGTGGCGCCGTGCTCAAAAGCTGGTTACCACCGATCTGAGAACCGAGATTCGGGCGGAGTACCCTCTCGAAGACGCGCCGAGAGCTGTCGAGGAGTACGTCAGCCAAATGACCGGCGGCAAGTGCCTCTTGAGGCCGAACGGATGAATGCTTCGCGACCGGCTCGTTCGCTTCGCCGCAGGGTAGCTGCGTGGATCTACACCAGCATCGCGATCCCTAGCCTGGTACTCGGCGCGATCTATCTCTTTCGACCCACCTTCATGCCGTATCACGCGGTTGCGTTGGGCAAGGACTGGGCGGAGCTCGACGCTGCGACGCAGGCGCTGATCAAAGCGCTCATGGAAGTCGCCGGCGGCGGCTGGCTGGCGCTCGGGACGCTGTTGCTGTTCCTCGTTGCGTTTCCGATTCGCCGCGGCGAGCGCTGGGCACGGTGGGCGGCGCCGACCGCGTCGCTGTTGTTCTATGTGCCCACCCTACTCGCCACGCTGAGCGTGCTTCAACAAACCCCAGCCTCGCCGCCTTGGCGCGCCAACCTCGGCATGTGCGTGGCTGCGGTGCTCGCTTTCTTGCTCGACGCACCTTGGCAACGCAGCCAACGGCGGGACGAAAGCGACCGCGGTGGCGACGCCGGCGACGCGCGCTAGTGCTACGTCTCGGCGAGCACCCTGAACTGCATGAACTGGCCTCCCTCCGCAGCTGCGAGGCGCTCGCGCAGAACTGAGCCGAGCGCGAGCGCGGGAGTGAGCACGCCTCCACTCCGAGGAGTCATTTCCTGATCCAACGCGAGGCAGAGTCCGACCTCGCCCAGTATCTTCGAGGTCGCGAGGTAGCCTGGATCGCCACGCCCTTGTACATCGACCATCGCTGCATGTTCACCGGTGGCGGACGTCGCCTTGAGCACGACGCGGAACTTGCCGGCACGGCGCAACCATTCCGGTGGGCCCTGACCTGGCTTCGGCGAGAGCGGAATCGGGGCCCCGACGAAGTACCCGAAACCGCGGCTCATCCACAGCCAGCCTGCCGTCAACCCAGCGCCCACGGAGATGCCTTCTGCGTAGGAGCAGGATAGACGCCCACTCGCTGTGCGAGTGCCTCGAGCGTTTTCTTCGTGCCTCCACTGAACGAACCGGTGCGCTACGCCTCTTCGTGAAATTGATCGATCATCGCCCTCTGAAACCAGTACTCGCCAGAGAGGTCCGCATAGTGCCGCCCCTGCTTCGCGCAGGCCTCGACGACCGCGTCGCCCCCGTACTCGGCATACGGTCCGGCCGTCGTGAGGACGACGCGAGCCTTCGACATCATGGCGTCGATCGACGCTCTGTCCGACGTGTCCGCGACGATGATCTCGGGAGCCGCGTCTGCCAAGGAGGTTCGGAGTGCGCTGAGCTTGTCCGGGTTGCGGCCGGCGATCGCCCAGGAGAATCGACTGCTTTCCGGATGACGAGCGAGGTACTCGGCGACGAGCTTCCCGACGAATCCGGTGGCGCCAAAAAGCACGATGTCAGGCGCACTCATCTCAAGCCCCGTCCTCGGGTCGCTCGACGCCTGCTTCCGTTCTCGTCTGCGGGCGCGCCGTATTGACAGCCGGAATGTCCCAGGCGTCCGCAATGTGGCCGCCAACGATGCGCCAAACGACGACCGCGTCGATCTCGATCGGCGCGCCTTCAATCACCAACCGATCCCTGACGTGCGTCACGACCAGCTCATCTCCGTAGGGCGTGATGGAAATCGGCTCGACCTCGAAGGTCCCGCCGGCGACCCCGCCTAGCTTCTCGAAGAAGGCCTGAAGACCCCCGAGACCAACATGGTCACCCTCGAGATCCGGCAGGTGGGAATTGAAGTAGTGCCAGACGAAGTCTTCCGAGAAGAGGTCCGGGGCCTCGCCCAGGTTGCGGAGGTCTAGTTGCTTGAACAGAGAGATGTTCGGGTGCTCTTCGGTCATGGTCGTGCGCCTTCCTCCCGCCGTCTCCGAAGCCGTGCAAGACCTGTTCCATACGGGAACCCGTCGGCGCCCACTTCCAGCGGAACGACGAGCGTTGCACGAGTCCAAGGTTTCGCGCAGATCTTTCGCGCCACGCGAAATCGTTTCAGAACCGGCGCCAGGGTGATGAACTGGTACGATTCGAAGTGTTGATTGCACCCGAGGGAACGCAACGATGCACGAGGAATCGCCGAAACGAGTTCTGCTGGTGGGAGCGACGGGCTATGCGGGTCGCAAGCTGGCCAACTATTTGCTGACGAGTACCGACGCGACCGTAATCCTGTCCGGCCGCAACAGATCCAAGCTCGGTGACCTGCAGTCGAGCCTTCGTGCGGTCGATCGCTCGCGTCGAACGGAGTTGCTCGAGCTCGACGCAGCCAACATCGATGTCACCGCCCTCACCGATTTCGATTTGCTCGTGAACGCTACAGGCACCGGGCGGCACAACGCTTTGATGATCCAGGCCTGCCTCGAACGACGAGCTGACTGGATCGACATGCAGATGACCAACGAGCTGCTGAATCCGCCGACCGAGCTTCGAGCGAAGATCGAACGCGCAGGTTGCCGCTTCGTCATTCAGGCGGGGTTTCATCCGGGAATCCTCGCGGCGCTCGTGCGCCATGCGGCACAGCAAATGGATACAATCCACAGCGCCATCGTCGGAAGCGTGATCCGTGACGAGGGCGGCGTGCCCTTCACCTCGGGAGTCACTGAGCTCGTCGAGTCGTTCCGTGACTACAAGAGCGAGATGTACAAAGACGGCCGCTGGCAGAAGCTGGACTATGCGGCCTATCCGATGGTCGAGTTCGAGTATGGTTTCGGCAAGCTACGCGCCTATCCAGTAGAGATGCCAGAATTGCGCCGCCTGCCCGAGCTGTTGCCGGACTTGAGGAATACCGGTTTCTTCGTTGCGGGTTTCAATTGGATCGCCGACTATCTCGTTACGCCGCTGATGATGCTCAGCTCCAACATCGCACCTCGGCAAACCGCATCGTGGCTGGGGCATCTGCTGAGCTGGTCCACGAGGACGTTCGCTCGGCCACCCTACGGCACGGTCGTGCAGGTCGATGCGGATGGTCAATGCGACGATCGGCCGGCCCACTTTCGGCTCTCCATGTTCCACGAAGATGCCTACGTCCTGACGGCTGTCCCGACCGTCGCAATGATCAAGCAGATGCTTCAAGATGAGCTCCAACCTGGCGTCCACCTCATGGGACTCTGCTGTGACCCCGTCCAGCTGCTCTCGGATATCGAGCGGATGGGGATTTCAATCACTCAACGACTCGACACCATTCACTAGCGCGGGACCTAGCACCCACCTCGACGATGGGTTACTTGTTGCTGACACCGCTCCCGACCCATGCGGGTTTGAGCTTCGAGCTCGCCTAGCTGGCTAACGCTCTAGGAGAAGAAACCATGGAAAACCAGGAAGCCTACGAGAGAGCCAAACACAGGGTGGCGGCCAAGCTCGGATTCTACGTTCATCTCTCCATCTATATCGCGGTGAGCATCCTACTCGTGATCGTCAACCTGAGCGCATCCCCCGAATATCTGTGGTTCAGGTGGCCGATCCTGGGTTGGGGCATCGGTGTCTTCTTTCATGCCTTGGGTGTCTTCGTCTTCTCTGGCCGATCGACGATTACAGAACAGATGATCGAAAAAGAGATTAGGAACGAAGCTTCTAAGAAACACTGAAACGGAAAGAGATTGAGATGCCGGTCGGACCGCGAACACACGCAGCGGCTCTTGGATGCATGGGTCGCCGACTACAACGAAGTCAGACCGCATTCTCCGCTCGACGATCTTCCGCCCCTTGCTTGCCTTGCCCGTCTCACCCGGCTCAGCGAACTGCACCTCACAAACGAAATGAGAATCAACCAGCTCCGGGGGACCAAAGAACGGACGCGGGCCACCACCCCGGAAATCGCAGTGCGCGGTGGTAGGACTTACCGACTCCGTTCATCGCGTCATTGGCATGGCTTTCGCCCCCGCCGACACTGTCAGTGACCACATAGTGACCAGAGCGCAGGGCAAGCAGGGGGACTGCAGAGTGTGTCGGGGTACCCGAGTAGGAAGTTGAGTTGTACGCCTTTGATAGCGATACGCGAGAGAATCGAGTGACCGCGTAGGGTTAGCGTTTCGCGGCGAGTAGGGTTCGATTCCCACCGCCTCGACCAGGGCGCACCTTGAATCTGGCTCCGTTCGGCGGCAGAGTCGCGGCGATGAACACCCCCCCGAGCTCGAAGACGCGCCGCTTTCCCACGGCGCGGGCGGTCCTTTTCCTGGTCGTCGCGGCGGCATGGCTCGCCGCCTGTGGAAAGGGGACGCCCGGCCCCGCGGAGACGCCAGCGGACTTGGGTGAGGCGCGACGGGCGCGGGTGTTTCTGACCTCCCGCGCCGGTGATGCGATGCGGGAGACGGGAGCCATCTCGCTGGTCGTGCCGACGGCGGGACCGGCCGAAGCGACCGCTGCGATCAACGTGTACCCGGACCGGGAGCGGCAGGTGTTTCACGGCGTCGGCGGGTCCCTGACCCAGGCGTCGGCCGCAGCCCTCGGGAAGCTGTCGCCGAAGAAGCGGTCCGAGGTGCTCGCTGCCTACTTCGGGCCTGACGGGGCGGGGTACGCGCTCTCCCGTACGCATGTCGGGAGCTCGGACTTCTCCGAGTACAGCTACGACTACGCCCCCGACGACGACCCGAGCCTCGCCGGATTCTCCATCGAGGAGGACCGGCAGAACGGCCTCCTCCAGCTGATCACCGACGCGCAGGCCGTGCCCGGAGCTTCGTTTCGGATCGTGGCGTCGCCCTGGACCGCGCCGCCCTGGATGAAAGACAACGGCAAGTACTACGACCCCGCGCAACGCCGCGGCGGGCGGCTCCTCGCCGAGCACTACGACACCTTCGCGCGCTACTTCGTCGCCTACCTCCAGGCGTACCAAGAAGCCGGCGTGGATATCTGGGCGCTCACCCCGGTCAACGAGCCCATGGGCAACGGCGGGAACTGGGAGAGCATGGAGATGTCCCCGGTGGAGCAGCGCGACTTCATCCGCGTGCTCGGACCCCGCCTCGAAGAGGCCGAGCTCGAAAAGCCCATTTTCATCTTCGACCAGAACCGCGCCGAGATGCCCGCCTACACGCGGGTCATCTTCGGCGACGAGGTCGCGTCTCCCTTTGCGTACGGCACCGCCGTCCACTGGTACAACAGCACCTTCCGGGTCTACGAGGATGTGCTCGACGCGCAGCACGAGCTCTACCCGGACAAGGTCATCATTCATACCGAGGGCACCATCGACAGCGTCTCCGCGGAGGCGTCCTGCAATCAGCAGTGCTTGAAGCCACCGTGCGGCTGCGAAGACCTGTACGCCTGGTGGCAGGACGACGCCTGGTATTGGGAGAAGGAGGCCACCGACTGGGGCTGGGACTGGGCTCAGAATCGGGAGGTCGACCACCCGAAGTACGCCCCGGCCTTCCGTTACGCCCGGGACCTCGTCGTCGGCATGGGCCACTGGCTCGCAGGCTGGATCGACTGGAACATCGTTCTCGACAAGCGCGGCGGACCGAACCACGTCAACAACTTCTGCCTCGCGCCGGTGATGGTCGATGGGGAGACGGACACCGTCTACTACACGCCGCTCTTTTACGTCGTGAAGCAGGTCTCCCGCCATAGTCGGCCCGGCGGCGTGGTCCTCGAAACCAGCGTCAACAGGCCGCTCGGTCTTCACGCATCGGCGATTCGGAACCCGGACGGGACCATCGCCGTTCACGTATTCAACGAGGGCGATGCGGACGTGGCCTACGTCGTTCGGATCGGAGGGCAGGAGGCGACGGTCACGAGCCCCGCCGGGTCGCTTCAGACACTGGTCATCGAGCCTGCACCCACGGGCTGAAGTAGAACCATACCAACCCGACCAGCACGACGAGGAGCACCGAGGCCCATCGATCCTGCGTCCGCCATCGCGAAGGCGGGGCGCTTTCCGACGGCGCGGTGGTAGCGAAGGTGAGGCCGTCCAGCTTGCCGGCGTCCGGCGCCCGGGTCAGCAAGGAGACGCCCACCAGCACCACGCTGCAGACCAGGAAGAGAAGAGCCGCGAAGTGGAGAAAGTTGATCTCCGCGTACGCCAGGATGAATCCCTCGTGCTCTTCCTTGGTGAGCTCGGCGACGAGGCGCAGGGTCCCGAAGACGAATCCGGTGGCGAGGGACGCGATGGCACCGGCGGCGTTCGCCCGGCGCCAGAGGATGCCGATGAGGAACACGGCGGCGATCGGCGGCGAGATGTAGGCCTGGACGCTCTGCAGGTACTGGTAGAGCTGCCCGGAAATGAAACGCATCATGGGGATCCAGAGCAGGCCAAGCGCGACGAGCACGGCGGTCGCCGTCTGACCCACACGCACCTGTCGCGCCTCCGATGCGTCGGGTCGGAGCTTGAGGTAGATGTCCCGGGTGAACAGGGTGGAGCAGGAATTGAACACCGACGACAGCGAGCTCATCAGCGCTGCGAGCAGGCCTGCGACCACGAGCCCCCGGATGCCCAGCGGCAGCAGCGCGCCGATCAGGATGGGGAGCGCCTGGTCCGGGCTGTCGAGGGTGATCTCCCCGCGGGACGCGAGCGCGTGGGCGACGACGCCAGGTACGACAAAGATGAAGAGCGGCAAGAGCTTGAGCAGCCCGCCGAAGATCGTCCCCCGCCGCGCATTGTCCTCGTCCGCCGCGGACAGCACGCGCTGAACGATGAACTGGTCGGTGCACCAGTACCAGACGCCGAGAATCGGCGCGCCTAGGAGGATTCCGGTCCACGGGAAGTCCGGATCGGAGAGCGGCTTCCAGACGGACATGAAGCCGGGTCCGGCCTCTTCGACCATCGCGCCCCAACCCCCGAGCTCGTCGAGGCCGATCCAGGTGACCGCGACCGCGCCGCCAACCAGCACGAACATTTGCAGCAGGTCCGTGTAGAGGACCGCCCGGAGCCCGCCCAACACCGTGTAGATCCCCGTCGCGACGACGACGACGAGGGCGCCGGTCCAGAAGTCGACGCCCATCAGGGACTCGAAGACGATTCCCCCCGCCGCGATGGTCACGGAGATCTTGGTCAGCACGTAGCCGACGATCGAGATCACCGCGAGGTACCAGCGCGCCGCTGGCGAGTACCGGCGCTCGAGGAACTCGGGCATCGTGAAGACGCCGCTCCGTAGGTAGAACGGGACGAAGACCCAGCCCAGCACTAGCAAGATGAGGGACGCGAGGATCTCGAACTGCCCCACCGCGACGCCGCTCGCGGCGCCGGTGCCGGCGAGCCCCACCAGATGCTCGGAGCCGATGTTCGAGGCGAACAGCGAGGCACCGATCACGAACCAGCCGACGTTGCGGCCCGCGAGGAAGTAGTCTGCCGAGCTCGTCTGCTCCCGCCGCTCCGAGATGGTCGCCCACGCCGCGACCCCGAAAACCGCGGCGAAGTAGAGGGCGACGACGACCCAGTCCAGCCCTTCGAGAGTGCTCACGGGGCGGAGCATAACAGCCCGGCGAATAGTCCCGGTTGATGGATCGGCGCAGGAAAGGATGCTGACCCGACGGTCGCATGGGCCCGCGGTCGAGGAGGAAGCCAATGGTCCGGCTGGATCTGAGATTTCACGCGCGGCAGCAGGGCGCAGCGGACGGTCGGCTCGCGCATCCCCCAAACCTTCGGAGCTCGGCGAGCATTCGCACAAGACACCCCCACACTAGCGCCCGCGCTTCCGCCGGAGCGCATCGAACCCGGCGAACATCGCTCCGACCTCCGCGAGCTCCCGGCGGTTCGATTCCCACCGCCTCCACCGATGACCGTTCGAGATCATTTCGCTTTGAGCTCGGGTGGCAAACGGGACCAAACCTCGTTGGGGCAAGCTACAGTTTTGGCAGACACCAAAACTGCATCGTCCTCGCGTCGGGTCTTCGTCCCGAGCTCGACCGTGAACCGCGCGCTCAACATGAGCCCGACGGGCTAGGAGAGTCGTAGTCGCTCTTCGGGCACCATCAAGGCCGTCTCTTCAGCACTGCGCCCAGGTCCGCAATGATTTGGACCAAGGCCTCGCGCGAGTGACCCTGCGCTGCGCGAATCTCTGCTCACTTGGCGAGGCCCGTGTCGTCGAACACGCCCTCGAAAAGCACGGTGCTCAAGTATCGCTCGCCGGAGTCGGGCAGCACCACCACGAATGTCTTGCCTCGATGCTCGCGACGCTTGGCCAGACGCGCGGCCACGGCCACCGCTGCACCGCACGAAATGCCCGACAAGATGCCCTCTTCTAGCGCCAAGCGCCGGGCGTAGGCAATGGCTTCGTCGTTGGTGACTTGCTCGATGAGGTCCACCACCGATAGGTCGAGTACGTCGGGCACGAAGCCCGCGCCGATACCCTGAATCTTGTGAGGGCCAGGCTTGAGCGCTTGCCCTGCGCGTTCTTGCGTGAGCACAGGACTGTCGGCAGGTTCTACGGCCACCGACAAGATGGGCTTTTGCCGGGTGTTCTTGATGTACCGCGACACGCCCGTGATGGTGCCGCCGGTGCCAACTCCCGAGATCAAGATGTCGATGGCGCCTGCTGTGTCGTCCCAGATTTCCGGGCCGGTGGTGGTCTCGTGAATCGCCGGATTCGCTGGGTTCTTGAACTGCTGAAGCAGCACGTACTGCGCGGGGTCGCTGGCCGCGATCTCTTCGGCTTTGGCGATTGCGCCGCCCATACCCTTGGGGCCCTCGGTGAGCACCAGCTTGGCACCAAAGGCGGTGAGCAGCTTGCGCCGCTCGACGCTCATGGTTTCTGGCATGGTGAGCGTAAGAGGATAGCCGCGTGCGGCGGCCACAAATGCGAGCGCGATGCCCGTGTTGCCACTTGTGGGCTCTACGATTTCTTTCCCGGGCCCAAGCAAACCGCGCTCTTCAGCGTCCCACACCATCGCGGCCCCAATGCGGCACTTGACCGAGTACGCTGGGTTGCGCCCCTCGATCTTGGCGAGCACCGTGGCAGGGGCTCCGTCGGTGATGCGATTGAGCCGCACGAGCGGGGTGCGGCCAATTGAGCGGGCGTTGTCTTTGAACCAATGGGTTTCGGCAGTAGACATCGTGATCCTGTCGTGGGGAATTGAGGGAATCGCAGGCAAGCTGCCCAGCTTATATCACGGCGGCGGACCACGCTGTGGAGGTACAGACACCCAGTCCGGAGCATGTGGCTTGTCACTCTAGGTCAACAGTCACTTCGGCGATGCTGCCGAGACCCATCTGTTGAATCCGCGCCTCCTCGAGGGTAGCAGTGTTGGTGCACGCGGTGCCGAGCGAGGTTTCGACAAACGCGAAATTGCCGTTCCTCATGCCGTTCGGGAAAAATTAGCCTAGTGAAAAACGTCCGGCTTGATTCCTAACATCACACGCGAGCCACACCACGGCCGCAGCAACCGCGACTCGCAACTCGGGTGTGGACGACTGGCGGGTGGTGATCTGCAAGGAATGATCGGACAATGATGAATCCATGGAGTTCGTCGCCAAAGTCCGTACGTGGTTCCTGCTATCTTTCTACGGTGCGGCGCTGTTCATGTTCGCTGGCGCGCTTATCGGATCCATGTTGAAAGGAAAGAGACCATGGCACAGGTAAAAGACGTGGTATGCGGCATGATGGTTGATCCCGATGTTGCTAACCATAAGTCCGAGTATAAGGACAGAATCTACTATTTTTGCTCTCCCCGCTGCAAGACGGCCTTCAACGAGGAACCGGAGAAGTACGTCTCACAAGAGGACTCGGGCTAAGGCGGGCACGGCCATCGCTCGCAGGGCGCTGTTCGTGCGTCTGAGTCGTTCGCATACAGGAATCAGCGAGAGACTGCGCACGGAACGACTGCGCGGCCTGCCTCGAGCTCCGCGAAGAGCCAGTCGTGAAAGCCGCGCGCGAGAAGCCACTCGATTCGGTCGCCTCGCCAAACGATCTTCTCGCCTTCGTAAGGGGACTCCGCTAACACGAACTTCTCCAACGCGCTGTGTTTCACGTAATCGAGATCTCTCCGGACGGGTGCCTGCGCGCGCATCTCCCGATTCCAGCGAAGCAGCCTCGGGTGGGTGGCTTCTTCGAACAGAAGCCCGAGCGGCTTGAGCGCCGAGATGTGAGGAAACAGCGCGAAATCCGCGATCGACAGATCGCCGCACACGAAACCCACGGTATCGAGCGAATCCTCGATCTCGGTAAGAACCTGGAGTAAGTCCTCACGGCCCGCCTGGAGCAACCCGTCAGGAGGCGTGTCGGGGCGCTTGTGCGTAGGCCAGGTCCAGATCGAGACGTCGTGGATGATGGCGTCGAGCAGCGTATCTGCAATGCGCTGCCATCGTCGCGCTTTGGCGCGGAGCTCGGGCTCCACGGGAATGACTGCAGGGGTCGGATGACGGTCCTCGAGATAGTAGACGATGTCGGTCGAATCGGTGACGGTGAAACCTCGGTCTACGAGGACGGGCACCTCCGCCCGCGGATTCACTTCGGCTAGCCGGTCATGCTCGTTCACAGCCAGGGCGTCTACGGATTCAAATTCCAAACCCTTGAAGTGAAGCACCATCCGCACCTTTCGAGCGAACGGACTAAAGGGGTTGTCGAATAGGGTGAGCATGTCGCGGTGCCAAATGATGTCATGGAAGGCCCAGCTTCGAAACCAGCGACCAGCAGGTGACCAAGCACCTGGTCATGGTACGCTCGAGGCTCGCCGCGGAGGCTGTGCGCCTCGAGGAAGTCGATCTCGAGCGTTCCGTCTTCGTGCACGGTCACTTTGTCGCCGGTCGAGCCCCTTTCCGCGACCCGACCGGGGCACGGCCTCATCTTCGTCTGACGGGTCCGAGGTGGTATGCTGCCCTCCCGGGATGCAATGACGACGAAAACGTTCTCGTGCTGCAAAACACCTGGCGCTGAGTGCGCCTGCCACGCAGCCTTGCCAGGAACAGGCCGATGATGATCCTCAGCGTCGTGACCGCCCTGCTACTCGGCGCGATCACCTGGACCTTACTCGAGTACCTCATCCACCGCTGGCTCGGGCACGATTCGCGCACCCGACCCAACCCGTTCGCGGCGGAACACGTGCGGCATCACAGCCAGGGCAACTACTTCGCTCCGGCCTGGAAGAAGGTTCTGTCGGCCCTCCTCTTCGCGACGACGCTGATCGGGCCGAGCATCGCCCTTGCCGGCGCATTGGCGGGCTCTTCATTCGTCGTAGGTCTCATCAGCATGTACGTTGCATACGAGGTGCTGCACCGTCGCGACCACACCCATCCCGGACGCGGCTCGTACATGCGGTTTCTCAGGCGGCATCACTTCTATCACCACTTCACGGATCCCAACTTCAACCACGGAGTGACGACACCGATATGGGACTGGGTGTTCGGCACGTTGCGGGCGCCGGGGCTCATTCAAGTTCCACCCAAACTGGCAATGAGTTGGCTGGTCGACCCGCACAGCGGATGCGTCCGCCCCGACTATGCCACGCACTACGAGCTGATTCGGAAGGGCTGAGCGCCCAGAGGCAACCAGAAGACGACGATGAAGTAAGCGGCGATGGCGGTCACCGGGGTCCCTTCAATCGCCCCTCGTCGAGACTGAGTCGGTCGACATCACATCTCGCTCTGGCAGGCGCGAGCTCGACCCGGTCCGCAGGCAGACCTAGATGACGGAGGATTCGGCGAATCGCGCTTGAGCGCATGATGGCTGCCACGAAACGCATGCGGCTGCCGCAGTCCGGGCACTCGAGGACATCGATTTCAAGGGCGCGGCAATGATCTCGGCACAGGTGCGATTGCATGGACGGGCGACCTTCTCGGAGGTGCTCGTTCGAAGCTAGTCCCGAGCCGAACAGCGCTCCCGCAGGCTGGATGGACCGACGATGCTAAGCTCGCTTGGTCTGGCCCTCGCGGTCATCTGCCGCGAGCTTGCTGACCTCGTCGCATACCGTCGACCACTCCCACGATGCGTAGGCATCCCTCAAGACAGACCCGACTTGGACCAGGAGAGCGGGGGCGGGAGCTAGTTTTTCGTTGGCGAGAACGGTGATCGGGGCGACCGACTTCTCGGTCGAGGGCAAATACTCCTACGCCGACGTCGCGGGCGATGAAACGCTGAAGCACTTCAGTATCGCTGTCGACGAGGATGGCTTCGCTGCCGCGAAATATCCTGGCGTGAAGGACGAGGCGTTCGATCTGCTGCCGATGATCAAAGAGGCGCTTGGCATCAAGCGTGCCCAAGCAGACGAGGATCTGCGCATCGTGGCGTCGGCTTGGACCGCACCACCCTGGATGAAGGACATCGAGGACTGGTATCGACCGCGAACGGCCGAAACCAACTGGCAGGGCACAGGCGGATCGCTGAGGCCGCAGTAAGTTTAAACTTACGCGAACTACCTGGTTCGGCACCTGAATGCCTACCAGGCTGAGGGCGTGCAGATCTGGGGGCTGACGCTCGTCAACGAACCGCACGGCAACGGTGGCTTTTGGGAGAGCATGCACTTCACCCCGCGATCCCAGAACGCGTTTATCAAGCACCATCTGGGTCCCGCGCTCAAGGACAGCGGCCATCGCGACATCAAGTTGCTGAATTACGACCAGAATCGTGACGACCTCGAGCCATGGACGGACGTCATGTTCGGTAACCCCAAAACGGCCGCCTTCGTCCACGGCGCTGCGGTGCATTGGAACTCGAGCACATTCAAGGTCTACAAAGACGTCTTCGACATAGTGCACCGCAAGTTCCCCGCATTTTCGATCGTCCACAGCGAAGCCACGAAGACCACCCGATCTACACGCCGGTGCATCGCTACGCGCGCGACATCATCGTAAGCCTCGATCATTGGGTGGAAGGCTGGATCGATTGGAACATTGTGCTCGACAAGCGTGGCGGCCCCAACCACGTGGGCAACTATTGCGGCGCACCGATCATGATCGACGTGGAGGCCGGCCATGTCTGCTACACACCCATCTTCTACGTGCTGGCGCAGTTGAGTCGCACGATTCGTCCCGGCGACCGGGCTGTGCAGGCAAGCAAGCATCTCGACGACCCTGAAGATGACGCATTGCATGCCAGCGCCACCATCAACAGCGCCAACTTGGTCAGCGTTCAAATACTGAATACGACCAAGCACCCCATCCGCTATTCACTGCAAATCAGCAGCCAGTTTGCTCCACTCACCATCGCCGCCAACGCGGTGCAGACCGTGCGGGTACAACTGTGAGGCAAACGCCATGATGATCCGCTGGTGCCCGGTCTACTTCTGCATCACTTCCTAAACGCGGTTGCTAAGCACGATTGGGCAAGCCTCGGCGAGCTTGGTCGCCTTAGGCGTGATCTCGTCGTCGACTTCGGACTGCGAAGCGCGAGGTTTCTATTCAAACAGAGGACCGTCCCCAGCGGAAGATCTTGATACCCCTTTCTCAGAACCACGAAAGGCGTTTACTATCCGTCCGCATGACGACCGTTCGCCAGGGGTTAGTGAGCCGATTGCGTGATCTGCGTGATTGGCTTCGGCCCACTGGCGTCCAAGCCCAATACGGTCGCGTGTACGACCGGCTGACGCGTGCAGAACTGTCCCGCGAAGACCCGCAGCTGTCGGAGAGTGATCTAGCGAGCCTGTTGGGGCCACCGGAGGGCCGGGTCGATCGTTTCCTGGGGCTGTACAGCGCCGAAGGTGGGCAGCTCGCGCTCGAGCGGTATGGCTTCTTGCAGTTGCTGCGTGACAAGGGCTTCGAGAATCTGCTCCTTTCTCTCGACACAAGCGATGCGTCACGTCACAGGCTGCGTATCCATTTCGACCAGCGGGATGCAGAACACCTGCTAATCGAGATGGTTCTCGGCTTTCGTCCGCTGCGACTCCCCGACGGCACCACGCATAGGATGCTGAGCATCGAATGGCTGCTGATGCAGGATCCCCGTACCGACTTCCCGTCCGATCAACCGCCGCTGCCTGACCAAAGATATCCGGGCCTCGGCTTGTTCCGCTGGCAGGGGGAGCTGCTGCGGCTCATGGCGACACGACTTGGGTGCGACGGTCTGGTCAACAACCCGC
>Ga0224508_10002526_pt1 | contig 15484 bp, 13 predicted proteins | sample SF_Jan12_sed_USG_4_FD_170157 | JGI IMG/M metagenome (GOLD analysis project Ga0224508, IMG submission 170157) | Sediment microbial communities from San Francisco Bay, California, United States - SF_Jan12_sed_USGS_21 | ecosystem: Environmental > Aquatic > Marine > Sediment | place: USA... | reverse complement strand
GCACTGACTGATTCGATTATGGAATTTATGGAATAGCTCATGATCTCATGGGTGTACCGTTGTCGCCATCTTCTGGTCACAATATTGTCGTAATATTGCGTCCGCGTCACCCACATTGGTGACTCGCACGATAGTACAATCAATGCCCTCTCATTAGATATAAACCAAATGGCCCAGAAAATACGTCTAGGAATATTGTTTGGGGGGCGCTCCTGTGAGCACGAAGTATCGGTTATGTCCGCCCGATCGGTGCTCCAAGCGGTGGACAAGGAACGGTACGAGGTAACAATGATCGGCATCTCCAAGGAGGGCAGGTGGCTGCTGGCGAAGGACGCTCTGAGGGCGTTGCAAGCGAACGAAGTGAGCGATACCGGAGCGTCACCGGTGATGCTGAACTACACGGCTGATCGCGGGTTGATCGCCTTGGATTCAATCAGTATGGAGGGGTTGGCTGGTGACATCGATGTGCTTTTTCCGATCTTGCATGGCCCTTATGGCGAGGACGGCACTATTCAAGGATTGTTCGAGCTTGCCGGCATTGCCTATGTCGGTTCTGGAGTGGTGGGGTCGGCGGTGGGTATGGACAAGGAGATGATGAAACGCGCCTTCCGTGGGGAAGGTTTTCCGCAGCTCGATTATCTGGCCCTGACGCGCAAGCGTTGGCGTGACGACCCCGAGGGGTTGCGTCGGGAAATTGAGTCTCGGTTTGCTTATCCGATCTTTGTGAAGCCGAGGAACTTGGGTTCTAGCGTCGGAGTGTCAAAGATTCACAGCACGGACGAGCTCACCGAGGGGATGGATCAAGCGGCGAGTTTCGACATAAAAATCATTGTGGAAGCGGCCGCAGTGGACTGTAGAGAAGTGGAATGTTCAGTACTGGGCAATGATGAACCTAGAGCATCGATACTGGGAGAGATTGTGCCCGGAAATGAGTTTTACGACTACAACGGCAAGTATATCGACGACAATTCAGAGCTTATCATTCCGGCACGGGTATCGGCCGAAATCAGCGACAAGGTTCGCCAGCTTGCCATCGACGCGTTTATGGCGGTGGGCGCAGCAGGCATGGCGCGGGTAGATTTCTTCGTGGGAACCGATAATAAGAGAATCTATATCAATGAGATAAACACCATTCCGGGCTTCACACCCATCAGCATGTATCCAAAGTTGTGGGACGCCACGGGTATTGGCTATTCGGAATTGATCGACCAGCTGATTCAGCTGGCCCTAGAACGTCACCAAGACCGGCAAAATACGCGAACCGCGTTATAAGCAAAAGGTATATTCACCCATTAGAATACCGTGCTTCACGGTGTTTTCGCGGAACTTGACGAGATAACACAGGTAAAAAGGATGGTTACATATGTCTGAGAATCGATTCCGTGGTACAGACACCTATGTCGCTACCAATGATTTAATGATGGCGGTTAATGCGGCGGTCACACTGGGAAGACCGTTGTTGGTGAAAGGCGAGCCAGGCACAGGAAAGACCCAGCTCGCGGAAGAAATTGCAACGGCGCTTAGTCGCCCATTTATTCAATGGCACATCAAATCCACAACCAAGGCACAGCAAGGGCTCTATGAGTACGACGCGGTGGCTCGCTTGCGTGATTCCCAGCTCGGAGATGAACGGGTCCATGATATTGCCAACTACATACTGAAGGGTAGGTTGTGGGAGGCGTTCGAGTACGACGTACAGCCGGTCGTGTTGATCGATGAGATCGATAAGGCAGACATTGAATTTCCAAACGATCTGTTGCAGGAACTCGATCGGATGGAATTCTTTGTTTACGAAACTAAACAAGTGATCAACGCCAAGCACAGGCCCATCATTGTGATTACCAGCAATAACGAAAAAGAGCTGCCTGATGCATTTTTGCGCCGATGCTTCTTTCACTACATCCGATTTCCCGATCGCGGGACTATGACTCGCATAGTGCGGGTGCACTACCCGGATTTAAAAAAGAATTTATTGGACGAGGCTTTGCGATCGTTCTTCGAGGTGCGGGAGGTGCCCGGACTCAAGAAAAAGCCGTCGACTTCAGAGTTGTTGGATTGGATCAAGCTTCTAGTCGCGGAAGACATTCCCGCAGATGCATTGCGAAGCGACGACCCAAGAAAGATTATTCCACCGTTGCATGGTGCGTTGCTTAAAAATGAACAGGATGTGCACTTGTTCGAGAGGCTTGTATTCCTAAACCGACGTAATGCTCGTTGATTTTTTCTACAAGCTGCGTGAGGTCGATGTGCCGGTGTCGACCACCGAGTATCTAACATTGCTGGAGGCGTTGTCACAGCGTGTCGCAGACTATAGTGTGGACGAGTTTTACTATCTTGCCCGCGCCACCTTGGTCAAAGACGAGCGCCATTATGATCGGTTCGATAAGGCGTTCGGTGCCTATTTCAAAGGACTAGAGGAGTTGTTCGATGCGGTGATCGGAGAGATTCCGTTAGAGTGGCTGCGCCGGCAGACGGAGTTGCGTTTGAGCGAAGAAGAAAAACAGCGCATCGAATCGTTGGGCGGTTGGGAAAAGCTGATGCAGACTTTGCGCGAACGGCTAGAACAGCAGGAGAAACGTCACCAGGGTGGCAGCAAGTGGATTGGCACCGGTGGCACATCACCGTTTGGTGGGTACGGCTACAACTCGGAGGGCGTGCGTATCGGGCAGGAGGGTTCGCGCAATCGACGCGCTGTGAAGGTGTGGGACAAACGCGAGTTTCGCAATCTGGATGATACCGTGGAGCTCGGTACGCGCAATATCAAGCTCGCGTTGCGTCGGCTGCGACAGTTTGCGCGAGAGGGCGCTGCTGAGGAGCTGGATCTAGACCACACTATCCATGCCACCGCCAAAAACGCGGGCTTGCTAGACTTAAAAATGATCCCAGAGCGCCACAACGCGGCCAAAGTGTTGTTGTTTTTGGATGTCGGAGGGTCTATGAATGACCACGTACGCATATGCGAAGAAATGTTTTCCGCGTCGCGATCAGAGTTCAAACATCTAGAGTATTTCTATTTCCATAATTGTGTTTACGAGACGGTATGGAGAGACAATCGCCGCCGTCACAGCGAGCAGATGTCGACACTGGATATCATCCGCACTTACGGCTCCGATCACAAAGTGGTGTTGGTGGGCGATGCCAGCATGAGCCCCTATGAAATCATGTATCCGGGCGGTGGTGTAGAACACATGAACGCAGAAGCGGGGATTGTCTGGATGCAGCGATTGCTTGCCGTCTATCCGCGCGCGATCTGGCTAAACCCAGTAGCGGAACCGTATTGGTCCTATACCCAGTCTATTGAAATGATTCAAGAGATCATGGACCAACGGATGTTCCCATTGACCTTGGAAGGACTAGACAAGGGGATGCGAGCGCTGCAGCGTAGTCACTGAGCCGAAACCCGTTAGCCGTTGGTTAGTAATGAACACCAGTTACAGCGATACCTTTGACTACATCATCGTTGGCGCCGGATCTGCAGGCTGCGTGCTAGCTAATCGATTGTCGGCTGAACCCGATATCAAAGTGCTGCTGTTGGAGGCCGGACCGTTGGATAAAAGTATCTACATCCATATGCCGAGTGCGTTGTCTTATCCGCTGGCGGATGATCGTTATAATTGGTATTACCACAGCGAACCCGAGCCCCATATGAACAACCGACCGATGTATTGTCCACGGGGGAGGGTGCTCGGGGGTTCCTCATCGATAAATGGCATGGCTTATGTGCGCGGTAATGCGTTGGATTACGATCGCTGGGCGGGTAACACCTTGCCTGAATGGTCTTATGCGCGCGTACTGTCTTACTTTAGACGTGCTGAGACCAGGGAAAAGGGGGCAGACGCATATCGTGGAGGAGAAGGGCCGCTACATGTCTCCACTGGCAAGTCATCCAATCCGTTATACGAGGCTTTCATCCAGGCAGGTATTCAGGCTGGATATCTATTCACAGAAGATATGAATGGTTACCAACAGGAAGGTTTCGGCAAGATGGATATGACGGTCCACAGGGGTGAGCGCTGGAGTGCAGCCAAGGCGTATCTTCGACCAGCATTAGCACGTGCAAACCTCAAAGTAGAGACTAAGGCGCTGGCTAGACGGATACTGCTCGACAGTACTCGGGCTCGCGGCATCGAGTATATGCAGGGTGGGCAGATAAGAACGGCGCGGGCGGGTAGAGAAGTGATTCTAAGCGGCGGCGCTATAAATTCCCCTCAGCTTCTGATGCTCTCTGGAATCGGTAATGCCGATGAACTAACAAGACTGGATATTGTGTCAGTAGTAGATCTGCCTGGAGTGGGTCAAAAACTTCAAGATCATTTGGAGGTTTACATTCAACACGAATGCACGCAACCCATCACATTGTATAGTTCGCTCAAGCCTTTCAATAAACTAAAGATTGGATTGCAGTGGTTGCTTTTCAAGACCGGACAGGGGGCGAGCAATCATTTTGAGGCAGGTGCCTTTATCCGGAGCCGAGCGGGCGTACCCCATCCGAATCTGCAGTACCATTTCTTGCCGATCGCCATGAACTATGATGGCACTAGCCCCTCAAATTCCCATGGTTTTCAAGCGCATGTCGGGCCCATGCGCTCCACTAGTCGAGGGTGGGTCAAATTGAAGTCGAGTGACCCGACGGTGCACCCGTCTATTCAATTCAATTACATGAGTAGCGAAAGTGACTGCGAAGAAATGCGTGCAGCGGTGCGTCTTACCAGAGAAATCTTCGCGCAGAAGGCGTTCGATCCATACCGCGGGCCTGAATTGAGGCCTGGCAAACAAGTTCAGACAGATGGCGAGATCGATGCATTCGTAAGGACCTATGCAGAGAGCGCATACCATCCCTGCTGCAGTTGTAAGATGGGAATCGATGATATGGCGGTGGTGGACGGCGAGGCTAGGGTCCACGGCGTAGAAGCGTTGCGTGTGGTGGATGCATCGATAATGCCTAGCATTGTCAGCGGTAATCTAAACGCACCCACGATCATGATCGCGGAGAAAGTATCCGATATGATTTTGGGGAAACCGGCACTGGAGTCCGCCACGGTGCCTGTGTTCGTGGCCAAAGAGGCTGTTAATTCGCAGCGCTGATCACCCATCATCGTAGCGATATGCGTTGACGCCTGAGTTGCGTGTCACATTTTTATGCCCAAAGAGATATTCGATATTGTTGACGAGTACGATCAGGTCATCGGACAGCTCACTAGGGCCGAAGTCCACCGATTGCGTCTACGTCATCGGGCGATTCACATACTGGTGTTCAATAGGAAAGGGAAATTATTTCTGCAAAAGCGTAGTCAATTGAAGGACTGTAACCCTGGTGTGTGGTGTTCGTCGGTGTCAGGTCATGTAGACAGCGGCGAAACCTATGATGATTGCACCATGCGCGAGGCCTATGAGGAGCTAGGGTTAAAGCTCGATAATTTGCCAACTCGGTTGTTTAAGATCAATGCTTGTGCTGAGACAGGTGAGGAGTTCGTGTGGGTTTATCGGTATGAAGCGGAGGGGCCGTTTATACTGCAGTCCGACGAAATCGACGACGGAGCTTGGTTCGATGCCAAGGAGATTGATGACTGGATTGTGAGTCGACCTGGTGGTCTATCGAGTTCGCTGCGTTTGATCTGGCGAACGTTGACACGTATGGGAGTTGGGTAACGGCGGCGCTTAGGGCCTATTGAACCGCTATTTCAGCGCCGTCTTCATTGGCAGCGCGCAGCGTATCGGCATCCTGTCGCAATGTGTCGATAAGGTCGGACAGGATATGTGAGGTTTCGTCAAGTAATATATCGCTAGACGGGCCGTCTTCCGCAGTGGGTTCGGCGGTGTCCGCGATCGGCGCCAATCCTACTGCGATTCGATATCGGTTAGTTCTTTGGCGTTGCTCATGGGCCGAGGTATCCTGGTCTTTTCGCCGAGTCGCTTCGAGCAATGTCACCTGGGCTTTATCGCGTGCCTCCATTTGGCTTTCGGTTTCCTCGAGCAGTAACCGAAACGCTGGGTCGGCCGCAATACGAAGTTTGTGGCGTTGTCGCGCAACCTCAATGGCCTCTGTCATTGCTTCTCGAGGATTGTACTGCGCCGGATGTACGGTGGCCCAGGGCAGTGCATTTTCCAGCGCGCGTTCTCCTTGATCATCAGAATCCAGTGCAGTTGGAAAGACAATATCAGGCACCACTCCGCGGTGTTGGGTACTACTTCCATTGATGCGAAAGAACTGGGCGATGGTGACTTTCAATTGACCCAAGCGTAATTCGTCTTGACGGTGGTGTCGGTCCAAGTCAAACAGATTTTGTACCGTCCCTTTGCCGAAAGTCGGCTCCCCGACCACGACTCCGCGGCGGTAGTCTTGGATGGCCCCAGCGAAGATTTCTGATGCCGATGCACTGAAACGATTGACGAGCACCGCAAGCGGTCCCGTATAGGCGATCCCTGGATCGGGATCCTGCTTAATATCGATGTCGCCGTCGGAATCCCTGACCTGGACTATCGGTCCAGACTCGATGAACAAACCCGTTAGCTCGGTGGCCTCTGCCAGCGAGCCGCCGCCGTTGTCTCGCAAATCAACTAACAAGCCGTCTATACCTTCTTCGCTGAGTTCGTTGATGATCCTGCGTACGTCTCGGGTGGTGCTACGGTAGTTTTCATCTCCGCGTGAAACCGCGGCGAAATCTAGATAGAACGTGGGTAACACGATGACACCAATGCGACGGGTGATGTCTCCCTCAGTAATTTCCAACAGGGATTTTTGGGCCGCCTGCTCCTCTAGTTTAATCTTGTTGCGGACTAGCGTGATGGTATTTGCGGGACCCTCTAACCCAGTTTCTTTCGGTAGAATTTGTAGGCGGACAACCGAGTCTTTCGGTCCTCTTATTAGCTCGACGACGTCATCGAGACGCCAGCCCACCACATCCACGACCTCTCCTTTCTCTCCTTGGGCCACTCCGGTAATGCGATCGCCAGAATGCAGTAGTGTACTCTCGTCTGCGGGCCCGCCCGGTACGATGCGCCGAACCAATGTGTGTTCGTTGTCGAGTTGCAGCACCGCGCCGATACCTTCTAGCGACAGGCTCATGCGGATCTGAAAGTTGTCGGAGTTGCGCGGTGTAAAGTATTCCGTGTGAGGCTCAACGGACAGCGTGTACGAGTTTATAAACGATTGATAGACGTCGTCTTCATTCAATTGATCGACCCGTCTCACAAGGCGATTGTAGCGTTTTCGTAAAGTGTCCACGATCGCATCGCGTTCCTGTCCGGCAAGCACTAGACCCAGATAGTCATTTTTCACGCGTTTGCGCCATATCTCGTCGAGTGCCTTTTTGTCGCTTGCCCACTTCAATTCACTGCGATCGAACACGTAGCTCTCATCCAGTTTGAAATCGAACTGATTCTGTAACAGCTTTAACGCGTGATCCGATCTCTCACGTACTCTGGTGCGAAAGACGTCAAAGATGGCGAACGCCGGTTCCAGCCGAGCATTTCTTAGCGAGTCATCTAGCTCGGTTCGGTGAGTGGAAAATACCGCGATGTCCTTGGAGAGGAAGTAGAGCTTGTTCGGATCCAAGGTCTGCAAGTATCGATCCATGACCCTGGACGATAGTGCATCGTCTAATGCAGCACGACGATAGTGGAACCTCGCCATTAATTGGGTCACCAACTCTGTGGCCTGTTGGTGTTGCTCGGAGGGTAGAAGTTGTGTACTCGCGCTGGAGAGGCTTGCTAGCCCCACCAGCAAAGCGGCGACGATCACCCCCGGCCAAATACAGGTAATTCTTTTCATAGGTGTTAGGCTTACCCTACACCACGATAACAGTAAGCGTAAAGTGCCAAATGTACCCCTGGCATTATTAGCCCCCCAAGCGCGATTGCAACCAGGTAGAGACGTCTGCGATTTCTTGTGGGCACACGCCGTGTTGCATTGGATAGGTGTGCCAATGGACAGTATAGCCGTATTGTTCCAATCGATCCTGGCTGAGAACTCCGAGCTCGAGCGGCACCACAGGGTCTGCGGTGCCGTGGGCCAGCATAATGGGAGTATTTTGATTGCTGTCATGCGCCTCTGTGGCTAAGCGGTCGGCAAGAGGCAGATAGGTGGAGAGCGCTAGGATACCCGCCAGGGGCTGGGGGTAGCGCAATCCGGTGTACAGCGCAATAGCTCCCCCTTGTGAGAATCCGGCCAGTACAATATTCTCAGTACGTATGCCGCGCTCCACTTGCGCCTCGATTAGCGCCCTAACGATCTCGGCAGATTCACGGATGGCCTCGCTGTCCTGGTGTTGTTCTAAGTCGAATCCAGCAATGTCATACCATGCTCGCATGACCATGCCATTGTTGATTGTGACCGGGCGCATTGGCGCATGTGGAAAAATGAATCGGGTGGGTAGACTCGCAGGTAGTCTCAGCTCCGGTACAATAGGTTCAAAATCGTGACCGTCTACCCCTAAGCCGTGGAGCCATATAACTGCCGCTCGGACCCCTGGGCCGGTGTCCACGTAGACACAGTCTTGGACGGGTTGGTTCAATAGAGCCTCCTAAGTGTCACCGCTATGAGGAACTACATGCGCGTCTGGTTAGTCTGACATGAGTAGCGCTTATCGGTGTCGCACAATAGTGCATGCATGGGGCATGTAGCGATAAAGGAAAACGTCAAAAGATCAATGAAGTTCACGCGATGGTTGTTATTGTTTGTGAGCCTGATGGCGCTGGGCCCCCTTATTTACTTGGTACAAGGAGATATTAACATGGGTCAGGACTGGCGCACTGCGAGCCGTGCGAGTGCTGAAATTGCTCAGCAACCGGACCAAGTCTCGGAGGCGTTGGTGCAAGTCTATGCAGCGCGAGCGTTCAACTGGCGTGGGGTTTTTGGAGTTCATACTTGGATTGCGACGAAACTGGAAAAGGCGGATCACTACATCGTCCACCAAGTGATAGGGTGGCGCGCATGGCAGGGCGCAAAGGTAGTGGTCTCGGAACGAGAAATTCCGGACAGGCTATGGTATGGGCAGCGTCCGGAACTAATCTTCGAGCTTCGTGGAGACGCGGCCCAGGCAGTGATTCCAAAGATTTACCAGGCTGTTGAGGTTTATCCTTATCCACTGGACTATGTGTTGTGGCCTGGGCCGAACAGCAATACCTTTACTGCTCATGTAGCGCGGGCGGTCCCCGAGCTGAATGTCGACCTACCGCCGACGGCCATTGGCAAGGACTACCTACCAGCGGGGCTATGGGCTCGAGCCCCCAGTGGGACCGGCTATCAGCTTTCGCTGTTTGGCTTGTTAGGAGTGTTGGCAGCGCGGACCGAGGGTGTGGAGCTCAATCTTCTGGGACTTAGCTTCGGAGTTGACCCCTTTGGTCCTGCAATCAAGCTTCCGGGGCTGGGCAGAGTGGGCTTCGATCTTGGAGGGAGCGCAAAAGCATCCGGTAGCTGATTCACGCATCGTGCGGGGGAGACGGATCAATACAACATGCTGGTCTTACTTTAGGGCAGCCTCCCATTGTTTTTCATTGAATCCTATAACACCCGTTGTTTCGGTCAACACAAAGGGGCGCTTCACCAGTTTGCCGTTTCGAGCCAACAGATCAACCGCATCTTGTGGTTTCATACTACCCAGTTTGGTGCTCAACCCCAGTTCGCGATAAACCTGGCCAGAGGTGTTAAATAGTCGTTTAACTTCGCCGTTGACATAACCTAACATTTTCCTGAGTTCGATTTTACTTGGCGGCTGTTTGGTGATGTCGATGCTGCGATAAGTGATGTTGCGCTGATCGAGGAACTTTATCGCTTTAACGCAAGTACTACAACGTGGGTATTGATATACTTTGATGGTCATGGCGTACTCCCTATAAACCTCACCAACGAAAAAAGAGAATCACAACGAAGATAATTTGGCAATACACTGCGGAAGCTCGGCAATCGAATCGATGATCGCGTCGGGTGTGATATCGTGGGTTAGACTTGCATCGTACTTTCCGGTGCGTACCTGAACACCACGTATGCCGCTTCGCTGAGCGCCACCAATGTCCGCCTCGATGTCATCTCCCACCATGAGCACCGCGTCGGGCTCCAGCCCTAGGTTCGCTACCGCAGTAGCAAAAAACGCGGGAGAGGGCTTGCCAACCACTTCTGCCTTGACCCCAGCAGCGTACTCAAGGGCGGCTACAAAAGGGCCCAGATCTAAGCCGATAGCGTTACCACGGCGACAGTAACGGTTTTTGTGTAACGCCAATAGGCGGGCACCTCCGCGTAGCATTTGAAACGCCTGGTTGAGCGTCGTCCAGTGGAAATCGAGATAGAGGTCGCCCATCACCACTGCGTGGACGTCATGGTCTACTAGCTCGAAGTCCGCGAAGTCATGGGCAAGATCAGTCGGTGCGGCCAGGAACAGTCTGTTTACACCGGAATCCCTTAAGATTTGCCCTGCGGCTAAGGCGGGGGAGAAGAAATGGGCGATGTCTACTTCGAAGCCCATGGCTTGCATACGCGCCACGATGTCACGTCGTGGTTTGGTGGTGGTATTTGTTAGAAACCGTAGCCCCAATCCTGCGGCACGCAGTTGTGAGACCGCTTTGATTGCCCCTTCAATTGGTGCGTCACCTTGGTAGAGCACGCCTTCGAGATCTAGCAATACTCCACGAACCGCACCCATGATTTCTCTGTGGCCTATATGTCCTCGATCACACCATTGATCGCCTGTAGATACAGGGTTTTGAGGTTTGCTGCATCCACCGGGGTGGGATTTGTGGCTGACGATGGATCTACTTCCGCCATTTTCGAAAGCTGCTCAACATGTTTTTCCTCCACGTTGAGCTTCGATAAGGTATGTGGGATACCGATGGTCTCGCGTAGTTCTAGAACCCACTGCAAAACCGCGTTGAACGACGGATTGGGAAGATCTAGGTAACGCGCCAGCGCGGTCATCTTGTCTTCGATAACTGGTCGATTGAACAGCAGCACGTACGGCATCACCACGGCGTTGGTGAGACCATGATGGGTGTTCAGCACTGCACCGCAAGGATGGCTGAGACTATGCATTGCGCCCAGCCCCTTCTGAAACGCAGTGGCCCCCATGGTGGATGCGACCTGCATATTGGCCCGTGCGGTGAGATCTTCCCCGTCGCGACACGCCCGCGGCAACCATTCTTTGATCAGGCGCATCCCTTCTACGGCGATGCCTTCGGCCATGGGGTGAAACAGCGGGCTGCAATACGCTTCCAAGTTGTGTGACAGCGCGTCCATCCCAACTGCGGCGGTGATATGAGCAGGCAATCCAACCGTCAATGCTGGATCCTCAATGACAATGGACGGCAGCATCTTGGGATGAAAGATTATCTTCTTAGTGTGGTCACTCTCGTCGGTGATAACCGCGGCACGCCCCACCTCGGAGCCGGTCCCTGAGGTGGTCGGTACCGCCACGATTGGTGCCATGTCGCCTTCATTCACCCGGGTGTACCAATCCTCACGATCTTCGAAATCCCAGATAGGGCGCGTTTGTCCCACCATCAAGGCGATGGATTTCGCGGCATCAAGCGCACTGCCGCCGCCGAACGCAATGACGCCATCGTGGTTGCCCTCGCGGAAGGCGCGCACACCATCGGTGACATTCGATTCGACTGGGTTTCCTTGTACGTTCGAGTACACCGTGCACCCAAGTTCTGCTTCATTGCAGGCTGCTGCGGCGTCTTGCACCGTGGGTAATGCAGCGAGGCCAGGGTCTGTCACCAGCAACGGTCTGGTCATGCCCAGCTCACGGCAGGCATCCGCAAGCTCCGCAATGCGACCTACGCCGAAGCGGATGGAGGTCGGGTAGTTCCAATTCGCACGGAGATCGCTGAAGTCAAAATTGAGCATTAGAGCGTTCTCCAAGATCAGTTACCACCACAGATGAGGAACCGGCGTAATCTCATCTACGCCATCTTTTGTAACGATATAGTTGGTTTCAAAGACGGCAGTGCCCACGCCTTCTTTGTCAAAGAAACCCTCTACACTCGCCACCATGTTCTCCTCGAATAGCTCTGCATCGGTACACAAACGCGGTTCGATGTATGGGCGCTCCCACATGCAACCATTGCTATGTCCATAATATGGCCAGTTTGTCTTGAGCACCTCTGAGGCATACCCCGACGCTTCAGATAGCTCGTCACCTAGTAGCGCAACGTCTTTTACTTTTACCCCCGGCTTAATCTTATCCATAAGCCGGTGCATCATGTCCACTAGCGACTCGTAGAGATGTTTCTGTTCCGAGGTTGGTGTTGTGCCGCACACAGCGGTACGACCCGGATCTAACCAATATCCCTTTAGGATCGGCCCGTAGATGAACCCATGTACAATTTCTCCCTTGTTCGGCGCCAGGGTGCTGAATCCGGTAACCGGGTCACTTTCAAGGTACTGGCTGACATTGCCATGAGAGATGGCGATTCGATGCCAGGACCCACCCCCTTCCAGCAGTATTTTGCCGGCCATACCTGCGGCCTCTCCTTCTGTTTTGCCGGCGATAAGTGCTTCCATCATTGGAATATGGGCACGAGTTACCAATTCGCCTGCCTCGCGAAACAGTGCAAGCTCGTTTGCGCTTTTGAGGCGGCGCACATTGCGAACTAGATCATCGTCTGTAATCCACTCAATGTTTCGTGTTTGATCTTGCAGTTGAAGCCAATACTTCATCGGTAGGAAGTCCGACCCTACCAGCGCTACTTTGCCGTCTATGCCGCGGCTCCTAAGCGTGTCAGCCACGCCCTTAATAGGATCGTAGAGCCCTTGGAATCGGTCTGTGGCAATGACGTCGAAACGTGCTTCGGCCTCATCGGTGATGAGTTCTGGGACTTGTCCTTGCTGCATTATGACAGCGCTGTAGCTGCGACCATTCCACAGCTCAGTGTCGGGTTCCTGTCCAGAGTGGGTGGAGAAGAAGTTCGTCAGGTACAACATATCCCCTGATCGCTCATATACTCCGGAAGTCTTTCCCCATACAACGGCGACGTCGTATCCCTTATTTTTCATTTCCTCATGAACGCGACTCCAGCGCTCTTCGTATTCGTCCAGAGGAAAAACACGAAAACTAGAGGCGGGTTCTAATACCTCACGGGATGCCCGAACTGCTGAGCTCATTATGATCTCCTCCTAAAGAATTGCTGCCAATGGGATATTACAACGTGAAAGAATCGGATAGTTAATTCAGTTGTAAACTGAGGTGGATTCAAGTGGTGAATTCTCCACTGTCTACTCGCTGCACGCCCGCTTGTTCTATCTGTTCCCAAGCCGCGGCCAGTGACCCTTCGAGATCGATGGCGCGGCAACCATCTTCAATGATTACGACGTTAAATCCTTGGTGGCGTGCGTCTATCGCAGAATAGGCGACGCAATAGTCTGTCGCCAAACCGACTATGAACAGTTTCTCGAAGCCACGATCTCTGAGGTAGCCGCTAAGCCCAGTGGTTGTGCTGCGGTCGTTTTCGAAAAACGCTGAGTACGAGTCGATATGCTTGCGAAAACCTTTGCGGATGATCATTTCTACGCCCGTTACATCGAGATCGACACGAAACGCCGCCCCAGGCGTGCCTTGTACGCAGTGGTCTGGCCACAGTGTCTGTTCACCATAGGGAGCTTGAATAGTACTGAATGGCTCGCGCCCCGAATGACTGCTGGCAAATGACAGGTGACCCATTGGATGCCAGTCCTGTGTGAGGACCTTATGGGGAAACAAGTGCGCCAAACGATTAATTACCGGAACGACTTGGTCGCCGTCACTCACTGCGAGCGCACCGCCAGGACAGAAATCGTTCTGTACATCGACGATCAGTAACAGACCGCGGGCATCGATATTCATGTCTTAATTGTTCATTGAGATATAAGGAAACAGCGAGCCCAAATGGGTCTTGGTTGAAAATCTTCGGCCAATCGCAATCTTCCCACACCGTCTGGCGTTGCAAAAGAGACTGTTTGCCTAAAACCGGTTTCATTACTGTGCTTGGATCTGTGGGTCGTTCATCAGGAAAGACTAATATTTGGTATTCGCGCGTTCGTACACACCCCGCCTGCAGCCAGCGCGCCGGTATCGTTACATTTTGTGTCGGTCCGGTTGAGCTGGCAGCGCCATGGACTACACTGAGTAAGAGCGTATTCAAGACATCTAATAAGGGGGTGTCTTCAACTGCGATGGACAGGCTTCGGGTCGCCCGCGCTAGAGAGCTTCTAGTTCCCTAGGGTACCGGTTGGTGGGGTCCGCATTGCTCTGGATTCGAACGCAGCGCACTAACTAGAAAACTTAAGTCGAATTAGCAAGTTAGTCTGTGCCCATGGAAAAAACAAATGCTCAATGCCCACGACGATTTGAGGAAAACGGAACAAGATAAGTCTCAGCCGCTCATTCTGGTAGCGGACGACGATCCCACCGTGCGTGAGCTCGCAAAGAGCGCACTCGGGCTATCTGGCTTTGCGGTCGCAGAGGCGGTAGATGGCCTGCAAGCGGTGACCGCCTTCACCAAGCTACGACCCGATCTCGTGCTGTGCGATGTGATGATGCCCGGCTTGGACGGATTCAGCGTTTGTTCTGCCCTGCGTGAGTTGCCCGAAGGCGAGCACGTGCCAGTAGTTATGCTGACCGGGCTTGAGGACACGGATTCCATCGAGAAGGCGTACTCGGCCGGGGCAACGGAGTTCGTTGTTAAACCGGTGAACTGGTTGTTGTTGCCGCGTCGAATCCGCTACATCTTAAGGGCAAACCGTGCATTACGGGATCTCAAGAATAGTGAAGAGCGCTATGCGCTAGCCGCAAAGGGGGCCAACGATGGTCTGTGGGACTGGGATCTATCAAATAACAAGGTGCACTTATCGCCACGTTGGAAGGCCATGCTCGGTTATTCGGAGGACGACATTGGGGATGATCCGCAAGAGTGGCTGGGGAAGATTCACATCGACGATGTCGGACGTGTTAGGGCAGACATAAGTGAGCACCTGGCGGGAAAAACGTCAACGCTAGAGTCCGAATACCGAATCCTCGCGAAGGACGGCAAGTATCTGTGGATGGCCTCGCGCGGATTAGCGGTACGTGATTCCAATGGTCGCGCCTACCGAATGACTGGGTCGCAGACGGACATCTCTACGCGTAAGCAAGTTGAAACCCAACTACGATACAACGCCCTGCATGACGCATTGACGGGCCTCCCTAACCGCGCCTTATTCCTCGACCGTCTGACGCATTGCATCGAGCGGGGTAGCCGTCAGAAAGATTTTCAGTTTGCTGTGCTGTTCATGGATCTTGACCGATTCAAAGTGGTCAACGACAGCTTGGGGCATGTGTTGGGCGATCGTTTGTTGGTTGAAGTCGGCCAAAGAATAAAAGGTGCGCTGCGCAGCGGCGACACGTTGGCCCGGTTGGGTGGGGACGAATTCACTGTTCTTTTCGAAGAAGTCAAGGAGTTCGCTGATGTGACGCGCATGGTCGAGCGAATTAAGAAGCGTGTGAGCAGCCCCCTCGATCTGGACGGCCATGAGATT
>Ga0224508_10002525_pt1 | contig 15486 bp, 11 predicted proteins | sample SF_Jan12_sed_USG_4_FD_170157 | JGI IMG/M metagenome (GOLD analysis project Ga0224508, IMG submission 170157) | Sediment microbial communities from San Francisco Bay, California, United States - SF_Jan12_sed_USGS_21 | ecosystem: Environmental > Aquatic > Marine > Sediment | place: USA... | reverse complement strand
GAAGAAGGTGTCACTCACGTAAACGGTCCTGCTGTGTTGCTGTGGCGCATGCTGGCAGGCGCTATGGTGGTCGTTGTTTTGCTGTTTCTGCTAAACAATTACCTTATATTCTGGCGAGGTTGGCCAGGGTTCTTAACGCTTTTCGCGCATCACGGTTGGCTCTCCTTCGTGCCGTTGCAGTCCCCGCTCTCCGGCGAAGAAGTCACCCTCAGTTGGCTCCAGTTCTTGAGTTATCTGGGTTCACTGGCGGTGGTGGCGATGTTTGTCTTAGTAACGCGTAAGCGCTCGCTTCGCGCGGATGCCAGTCTGCTGTCTGGCCTAGCGGCCTACATCGTGCGCGCGGCGTTTTGGGCGGTGGTCCTAGTAGGGCTTGCCGACATGCTGATTTCTTTTCTACGGGTGGAAGGATTGCTGCAGCAGCTGGTTGGCGCAGAGTTAACCACGGAGCTCGGACGTTCGCGCTATCGTGGCGCCTATGTGCATTACCCACTGATCGCTCTGTCTCTCGTCATCGCAATTTTTGTGCGAACTCTTGGTTTTATCTGGTTGGCGTTGCTGGTGGTGGTGGCGGAATTCCAAATCGTGATCTCGCGATTTATTTTTTCTTACGAGCAGGCATTTATGGGTGACTTAGTGCGTTTTTGGTATGCCGCCCTGTTCTTGTTTGCCAGTGCCTATTCCTTGATTGAGGAGGGACATGTGCGTGTGGATGTATTCTATACGCACTTCACCAAGCGCGGTAAGGCGTGGACCAATGCATTGGGTTCGGTGTTGTTAGGGATACCACTGTGTTGGGTGATCTTGACACAGGGGATGTGGGGAAAAGGCAGCAGCATAAACAGCCCGCTTCTGAGCTTTGAGATTTCCCAAAGCGGTTTTGGTATGTATGTGAAGTACCTCATGGCTGGGTTCTTAGTGGTCTTCGCGGTATCCATGATCATCCAGTTCTCGAGCTATTTTTTGAGCAGCGTCGCCGATCTCCGAGGCGAGCCGGACCCCAACGATACCACGGGCGATGTAACGCTTTAGCGTTACTCAATAAATATGGAACTCGTCTTTCTCGCCGTTCTAGTTTTGTTAATGGTGGTGGCGCTCACCTCCGGTTTCCCCGTGGCCTTTGCTCTGCCGGGGTCTGCTATCTTGGCGATCGCGCTTGCGTCGCTCTGTGGCTATGTATTCGAGGGGGACGTGAGTGCTTATTTCGCGCAAGGTGGCCCGATTCAGTGGTTGAGTGCGGGTGTCACTAACTTCCGCAGCCTTTACTGGGATGTGGAGCGTGACACGCTTATCGCGATCCCGCTGTTCGTGTTCATGGGTATCATGCTGCAGCGCTCTAAGATCGCCGAAGACTTGCTAGTCGCCATGGCACAGTTATTCGGTCCGATTCCCGGGGGGCTCGGTATCTCAGTGGTGTTTGTGGGTGCGCTGCTTGCCGCAACGACAGGCATTGTCGGGGCGACGGTCATTGCCATGGGCCTGATCTCGTTGCCGGCCATGCTGCGTAACAATTATTCGAGGCCGTTGGCGACAGGGACAATCTGTGCTTCTGGGACGTTGGGTCAGATCATTCCCCCTTCCATCGTGCTTATTATTCTCGCCGATCAGCTCGCGGGTGCGGCCGATCAAGCCAGTACCACAAGAAAGGCGGAATACAAGGACGCGACCGGCGAGTTTTCCATGCCTTCGGAGTTTGATGTGACTTCCGCCAGTGCGGGTGACATGTTTATGGGGGCATTCCTGCCGGGACTAGTGCTAGTCGGCCTCTACATGGCCTATATCCTTATATCTGCTCTGATTCGGCCAAAGACCGCGCCACCCGTACCCTATGACGGCAAGTACGACGCGCAGTTCGCATTGGGCGTATTCTTGGCATTGGTTCCTCCGCTTGCCTTAATCTTTGCCGTCCTCGGGTCCATTGTGCTCGGTATCGCCACTGTGAATCAGGCGGGCGCTATTGGTGCCGTTGGAGCCATGATCATGGGCGGCTACCGCCTCACCGCAGGCAAGCCCGGTCGCTACACGCCTGCGATCCTCGCCGTTGCTTCCATTACCGTTATCTTGGTAGTGCTTAATATCTTTGATATCAACGTCAAGAACATCAAGGGACAGGCGGATGTCATCGGCATTGTTCTGGCCGCGATCGCGGTCGCGGGCCTTCTCCTCTCAGTGATCTGGAGTGGCTGGCGGGCGTTCAAGATCGACGACACGTTGACGGGCGTTATGGTCGAGACCGCCAAGACTACCTCTATGGTCTTCATCATTTTGATCGGTGCCGCCATGCTGACTTCTGCCTTTCGTGGCTTCGGCGGTGAGGAGTTGGTGAAGGAGTTTCTGACGGGCCTACCGGGCGGGTTTTGGAGTCAGTTCATGGTGGTCATGGCGGTGATCTTTGTGCTCGGGTTCTTCCTCGATTTCATCGAGATCGCGGTGGTGGTTGTACCAATCGTTGCGCCGATCTTGCTCGCGGACCCGACTGCGAACATTACCGCGGTGTGGCTAGGAGTGATGGTTGGACTCAATATCCAGACGTCTTTCTTGACGCCGCCATTTGGTTTCGCACTTTTCTATTTGCGTGGTGTTGCACCACCAACGGTGAAGACCTTGCACATCTATCGCGGTGCCGCAGCCTTTATTGCGTTGCAATTAGCAGGTCTTGCCGTCGCCGGTGCATTCCCCAGCCTAGTGAATTATTTGCCGCAAAGGATTTATCTCACAGCGGAGACAGCGCCACCGCCGATGAACCCTAGGCTACAAGCATGTATGGAGGAGTACGTTTTTGCGGACTATGAGCTGCGCGGCGATGATCTGCGCGCGAGTATCGAGAAGGCGGGCGCGCTTGATGTCAGTTATTTGCCCGAGGCGTATCAGCAGAGGTTAGCAGAAAGTTTTGATAAAGCGGCGGCGACGTTTGATTTGGTTGCAGAAATTGGTGTTGCGGAGGCGGCAATTGCCGAGTACGCAACCAACTATCGATCGCTGCATCGTGATGTGCGAGTGTTGCAGCAGCAGATGCGTGACCGCGACGCAGAGATAAAAGAACTAAAGAAGACGTTCACACGCCGATCACGTGGCGGTGAGGCGAGTGACGAGGAGATCAATGAAATTGAGTCGCAGATTAAAGAAACCGAGAACAACAAGGCAGAGCTCAAAGACAGTATTCCGGAAGATTGGGACGAGGCTCGCAAACGCTATGTGGAACTCGCCAATGACGAGAAGAAAGCGCGCGCCGCTTATCGTCGTAATGTCGACGAGGCGTATGCAGCGATTTCGGAACTTCGGCAGGTGCTTGATCAGACTGAAGCCCTGATAGCCCTAGAAGCAGACATTACCGGACTCGAGAACGTTATCGCCAATGATCCACCCGATCAGGCGATGGACACCATCAAAGGTGTAGAAGATTCACTAGGCGATCTCAACGGTACCAGTGATATTAAGTCGCGACTGTCCAAGGCGCGTCGCGCGCTTAAAGGCGCGGACCCCGATAGCGCAAAGGCACGAGAGTTGATAGCCGAAGGGCGTGATCTCTATGCGACGGAGATCGTGTGGCGTCAGCGGGCCGCAAAAGATTTAAGGACCGCACTCGATGAGTACGATAACATGATCCGGGGTTCCATCGGCCTGCGTCTACAGGAACGACTGACCACGGAACAGGCAGAGGAGATCGCGAGCTGCGTCGCCGTTCATCGTGATATCTCTCTGAACTTCTAGAGTCATGGCGAGCTAACACACGAGTCTCTATCCTCCCCTGCCCTTGCTATAAATCTTTCGCCAACAGTTTCTCGCAGCCGTGGGACAACGCGAGATTATCTAAAGGCAACAAGAGAATCAGTGAGCTTGAAGATTCGTGAAATAAGTGATGTCGTTGGCGCGGAAATTTGCAATCTGGATATCACTCGCTCGCTCAATACGATGCAGATCCCGGCGCTGTGTGACGCTTTTCTGGAATATCATCTATTGTGTTTGCACTGTAAACCCCTGGAACCCCACCAATTTGTCGATGTCGCACGAAATTTTGGAACACCACAACTACAGTTTCCACCTAGTTCTCGGCATCCCACGGTTCCGGAAGTCGTAATTCTCGACAGCACCTTTAAGCGACCTGAGGACAAGCCCGCCGATCTACGTTACGTTCGGTTGTCCGGTTGGCATACCGACGACTCTTACCTGGAGATTCCTGCCAAGGCGACGATGCTACAAGCGTTGGCGGTGCCGGATAGGGGCGGTGAAACGCGATTCTGCAACACGAGAATGGCGTACGATGATCTGTCGGCGGAGATGAAACATCGTCTTGCACTACTTCATGCCGTGCACCGTTACGATGCCAAGCGCGCGCGTGTGCCTCCACCGAATTTGTCAGATCAAGAGCAAGCTCAGGCCCCAGGGGTGACTCACCCGCTGATACGCACCCATGATGAGACAGGCTGCAAAGCCATCTACTTTAATCCGAATCGCACAGACGCAATTGTGGGTATGACTAGAGCTGATAGCGACAAATTGTTGGATCGTCTATACGAACATATGACGCAATCTAAATATCGCTATGACCATGTCTGGCGCAAAGGCGATATCCTGCTGTGGGATAACCGATGCCTGGTACACTCGATTAACGCGGACTTCCCGGTGGGCCAAAAACGTCTCCATCAGCGAGTTCTCTTGAAAGGCGCCCGCCCCTTTTGACATTGTGGAGCAGCAATCAGTCAGAGTGGGATTGGTGGCATTGCGGCGACAAATCCGTAATTTGCACATGAAATAAATAATGCATATAATTTCATTTGATGAAATTCGCCACAGCCAAGATTTACTCGCCTTCTGAGGATCACTCTCGTGTTTTAACGAAAGCAGTTCGCTCGGTTGCGACCTATCTAGACCTCTCCAATAGTGAACTTGCGGCGGTACTAGGGGTTAGCAATGCGTCCGTTACTCGACTTAAGCAGGGTCGACTGATAATGCCTGGAAAAGAGACCGAGCTCGCCGCATTGTTGGTGCGGATGTATCGCAGCCTTGACGCCATAGTCGGTGGAGATTCAGCCAAGGCGGTTGCCTGGTTCAAGTCACACAACATACATCTTAACGATGTTCCTGCCAGACGTGTGCTAACGGTAGAGGGATTGGTGGATGTCGTCCACTATCTGGACGCAATGCGCGGCAAGCTCTGATATACGCCCATTTGCCGCCCGTCCCTGGCGGTCCGTTGAAGCGCAGCATCAGAGCTCGACCAGGAAGTTGGTTGATACGGTTGAGGAACAGGAAATTCTGGAAGAGATCCTGGAACAGCATAAGCCTCCACTACCCGCGGGCGCGGCAAGGCTTCACTATCTATTGGCAACCCCGTTTCGCTACCCTCCTCTGCGTCACGGCTCACGTTTTGGGAGCAAGCACGAGCGCGGGATTTGGTACGGAGCTGAGGAAATACATGCGATGTTCGCCGAGGTCGCGTATTACCGGTTGCTGTTTATATATGGCAGCGAGGCAGATTTGGGCATGGTAGAAGTCCAGCTCACTTTGTTTCGTGCATCGATGTCTACCGAATTCGGGTTAGATCTTACCGACAAACGATTTCGGAAATGCCGGGATGTACTAGGGTCAAAGGACAGCTATGCTGCGACCCAACAGCTCGGCAAGGACATGAGGGAGGCAGGCGTAAAGGCATTTCGATACTTCTCCGCTCGCACGCTGAAGCCGGAGTCCTGCATCGGTGTGTTAGATCCCACTGCGTTCAATCGAAAGAAACCCACCAGCTTCTCGACCTGGTACTGCTTTGCGGACAAGAGCCGGGTCGAGTTTAAGCGAACAGGAACTACGGCTAACGATGCAATTTACACATTTCCTGTTACGGATTTTTTGGTCGAGGGTAAATTGCCAGAGCCTGCGCCATAGTTTGATTTTTAAAGAGGTTTGGGCCGATGCGAATGCCCGGTAGTTTTGTAGGTACGCCTTCAGGCGTACAGCGCTTTAGCTGTTACGGATTTTTTGATCGAGGGTAAATTGCCAGAAAGTGCGCCATGGTTTGATTTTTGAAGAGATTTGGGCCGGTGTGAACGTCCGGTGGTTTTGTAGGTACGCCTTTAGGCGTACAGTGCTTAAGCTACGCCTTTAGGCCCATCACCAGTCCTATTCAGGGCATCATTAAATTATGGGCCTAGCAAATACAAGGTCCCTGATACAACATATCGCAGCAAGATGCTGCTCCTACGGGGAAACTGATCAGATTGTAGGAGCACCTTCCAGGTGCGACGGCCAAAGCGTTTGCCCGAAGGCGGACCTGCTACGATTTGTCAACAACCGAAACGCGCAGTTGCAGCAGTCTCCATATATGACGCGAGATCGCCGTACCCGGATCTGTAGCTGAAGACGAACCTACGTAAGATTTTGTCGATGCCTTTGTAGGTACGCCTTTAGGCGTACAGTGCTTAAGCTACGCCTTTAGGCGTACATCATTAAATTATGGGCCTAATGCAAAGAGAGGTTCCTGATACAACCTATCGCAGCAAGATGCTGCTCCTACGGGGAAACTGATCAGATTGTAGGAGCACCTTCCAGGTGCGACGACGAAAGCGTTTGACCTGCTATGATTTGTCAACAACCGAAACGCGCAGTTGCAGCAGTCTCCATATATGACGCGAGATCGCCGTACCCGGTGAAGCGGCACTCGTACTCAAGACCGAGCCGCTCGGCTGCGGACCGCGCTTTCTCCTGCAAGTCGCAATCTTCTGTTTGAGCAAGGTAAATTACCTTGGTGTAATTGCCAAAATATGTCGCTAACAATTCAGGATGCCTGTCTAACCCCAGACCCTCCCATACGAATTTTTCAAACTGTCTGACCGAAAAATCCGTCAGATAGAAAGACGTCATGTCTTCGTTGAAGGATGCTTGCTCAAAGCGTGCGTTGCCAGAGAAAAAGGAATAACAGTGAGGTCCCGGAATTCTCTCCGCTCCTTCTTCTTCAAGCACTTTGTCCAACAAGCCCCCGGTGCCACAATCGGCGAACAGCACGAAGATTCGATCGTAGTCAGATTTGACTTCGCGTATCTTTTGACGCACCGCATCAGGTATTTTTTCAGGGTACCAGTGTAACTGTGCAGGCAGGCATTCGACCGTAAAGCAATCCCAACCATTCAACTTGTTCAACGCCAGTATTTCACGGGCCAAGGCACCGCAGGCAAGCAATAGCGTCTTGCCGCTACCCTTTTTTGGTGTTTTTTTGTGGGCCATTAACCGCTTCAATTTCCGATTATTTGAAAATGGGCACTTCTCGGACGCTGGCTATTGATCGAGGTGATGTCTTGAGGACAAGCAGAAAGACAGATCACAAGCTCCATTTCGGCGCGCAGTAAGATGTGATCCCCCTTTTTGGACACCGCAGGATATTGACCGATTGTGCCGTCGGTTTCTATCGGTGTGTTTTGCCACAGGTTGAACGGAGATGGGGTCTCTGTTGGCTTGTATCCTGCTTCAACCAGCGCCTCCCACATGTTATCCGTACAGTTGCGGTGATACTCCTTGCAACCGAGTTGTTCATAGCGGTAGCGATCGCAGGCTGCTAGCGTGGTATCGTGTACCCCAGGTGATGTGTCTTCGACGATCTTAAGTATCGGCCGCCGGCAGTTGGTAACCATGGTGTCACCGACTCTTGGTCGATAACGGTCAAGTGCAACTCGGCAATGTTGCATAGACATGAACTCGCCTATGTTGTTAGCGTTAAAGGCCCAGCAGTCCACAACCTGAGTCCCGTAGGTGTTGATTACCTTAATCACGGCACGTTTTTTAACCAAGGTGGCTTTGGCATGTCGTGCCGGGATGGTGATAGTGGAAGCAGCTACGAGTCTGTCCTTGTGCCGAGGCATGGGTGTGGTTCTCCGTGTCTAGAAATTCCAATGGATATTGGACATATTATATAAGGAAAACAAATACGTGGTTCGTTGACGGGTCCTGGCGCACAAGAGATGGGTAATCCCTGGCGGGACCGCGACAATTACGTTCAAATCGAGGTACGCCGTGTCCTCGACCAAACTCGTAAAACGGCACATTTCCTATGTATCAATTGTTGATTGTGTCCCATAGCCCGTCTCCTAACATGCAGTCATTAACTGACGCTGTGGTTCGTGGGGCATCGCACGAAGCCATAGACGGCGTGAACGTTCGGTTGATTCCACCGCTTCAGGCCGATGCCAGCGACGTGTTGCAGGCGAATGCGATTATCCTAGGTACGACGGAGAACTTCGGCTATATGAGCGGTGCGCTAAAGGATTTCTTCGACCGCATCTATTATCCATGTTTAGACAAGACAGAAGCTCTTCCGTACACCCTGTTTGTCAAAGGCGGCAACGATGGTACTGGGGCTCGCACAAGCGTTGAACGTATTGTGACAGGTTTACGCTGGCGGGCGGTTCAGGAGCCAATAGTAATGTCTGGGGTCTTCAGGGAAGAATGGATTGAGCCCTGCGAAGAGCTAGGAATGGTGATGGCGGCAGGCCTGGAGGCAGGGATATTCTAGTGCGCGCGTAACGATAGAGATAACATAAATATATCAAGGTGTTATCATAAATAACGATACTAATACATAAGGTCGTATTCGCCACGCAGTGCACAGTAAGTCAGTCCAACCCTTAAACAGCTTTCGCCTAACCGACCCATGGGGTCGGACAATGTTCGCCGCCATCTGCCCCTACGTGGTAACTTGCTCACTATCGTATACCCAGCTCTGTTCAAACGATCCAAGATCTAGGTGTTCTATTTCGATATGCGATGGAGGAAAAACCGTGAATAAATTTATCGCTACATCTGCTTCTGTGCTGATTATGGCGACGTTTGTGTCGTCAAGTCATGCCGATACTACCGACGTAACCTGGCAAAACGTGGTGGAGATCAAGAAAACCGGCTCGCACTGCGCCGATGACGACAACTGCTTTAACCGCTATAACCCAGCGATAGCTCCGGTGGCCCGTGCCAACCCCGGGGACTATATCGTGTTCCACACGCGGGACGCATTAGATGCGGACCTTTCACTAGACTCGATTGCAGACGATGTGACGGCGGTGGATTTGAATCTCGTGCATCCGATGACTGGGCCTGTCTACATAGAAGGTGCCAAGCGCGGTGATGTACTCGCGGTGACACTAGTAGACATCGAGCCAGACCAATATGGATACACCGTGATCGTGCCGGGCTTTGGATTTCTGCGTGACAAATACACCGAACCTTATCTTGTTAACTGGAAACTGACTCGCACCCACGCCGAGTCTGATCAAATGCCCGGCGTAAGAGTACCCTATGAGGCCTTCCCTGGATCGATCGGTGTGCTGCCGGGAGAACCTGAAGTAGCCGCATGGAAGACTCGAGAGGCAGAACTCGCAACCGCGGGCGGTGTGGCATTGTTGCCACAACCGTTGGGCGCGTTACCTGCCGCAGTATGTGGGACAGAAGGCACCCATAAGGATGACTGTTTGCGTACCATTCCGCCGCGGGAGAATGGCGGCAATATGGACGTACAACAGATGCAAATTGGGACGATCTTATTGCTGCCCTGCTTCATCGACGGGTGTGGGCTATTTGTGGGCGATGTTCATTACGCTCAGGGAGACGGCGAAGTATCGGGCACAGCAATCGAGATGGGTGCCAAGATCACTGTGGTCGCCGAAATTCGCCAAGGTCAAGGCGAGGTTATTAAATCGCCGCAAGTTGAGGGCGGTGAGCAGATCAAAAACATGGAGCCGTCATCGTTCCACCAGACTGTCGGGTTGCCGCTTAAGGGTAAGGGCGAAGTACCACCCTTTCTAACCTATATCGATTCGCAGAAGATCACCGATCTCGAAAACCTATCAGAGGATCTGACGCTCGCCGCACGCTATGCTCTGCTGGAAATGATCGATCACATCGTGCGCAACTATGGTCTCACCCCCGAGCAAGCTTATATTCTGTGCAGCGTTGCTGTGGATCTTAGAGTGGGACAGGTTGTAGACGTGCCGAATTACGTTATGACAGCCGTTCTCAACAAGGGTGTCTTTGTCAAATAGCAGTTTTGCACCGACCCAGCGACGTTTTCCTCTCGTTGCTGGGTCCCGCAAAATGATATCTCGCCGAACCATGCTTGGTTTGCTCGCGGGCGGGCTACTCGTCGGCGTCAGCCGCGCACATACGCCGTACCAACAGTGGGTGGTATATCGTAAGAAGCATCTGCTCATCGCAACCGATAAATCCGTCGAGGAATCTTATCCCTTGGGGAGGCAGTTAGCCGCAATACTGGCGGAACAGCTCCCGCATAGTCAGGCACGGGTCGCGCGCGCGCCCAACAGCATACGTATCGCAAGTTTGTTGGCCACAGGCCAGTTCGACGTTGCGCTGCTGCCGAGTTTGCAGGCAGTCGCGTTGATGCGGGGCGATCCACCGTTTGGGGACTACGGACCTTTGGAATTACGGGCGTTATTTGCCGTGGACGACTTTCTGCTGATCTGTCGACAAAATTTTCCGGTAGAGCATGCGTACCTTGTTACCTCAACATTGATGCAGCACACCGAAGCGAACTTCCATGAAATTGGAGAATTGGAGATACCGTTGCATCCTGGCTCTCGAGAGTTTCTTCAAGGCGATTGATCGAGTTGCTGGGGACTCATCTGTCGGCGTGGTTCCCCGGCGGTGAAGTGGTGCTGTCATTACTACGACGTAGTCTGTCGCCACGATCTACAAGCGCTACCCACCGAAGCGAGTGATTAATCGATTGTAACTTCCTTTAATTTTCATGTTGATCTAATTGATTGTTATCAACAATCTTGTCTCAACCAAGTAATAGTCTACCGACACTATTGCTCTGTTAGATCGAATTCGTAATACTCGCTAACGATAAGAAACATCTAATAAATACTCTAAAGGGGGATACGCTGATGGAGCTGTTCTATCTGTTGTTTGTCTTGATGCTTAGTTTGCTCATCGCGGTGGCGCATAGCGCAAGAAATAGACATAAAACGCTAAACGCTAGCCTGGCTGCCACGCTTCATTCAAAAAGACTTTTGTCGGACTCGGAACAAGTACTTTATTGGACCCTGGTCAAACGATTGAATGAACAAATCGTATTGCCCAAGGTAAGTTTGAGCAAGTTCCTGTTTTGCAAAGGTACAGCACGTGATGCCCTACGGCGGAAGCTACGCCGAAAAGTGGCGGATTACGTCATCTGTAACAAGGATTTTGCAGTCCAAGCTATAGTCGAACTAGAAAAGAGGACGTCTCGCGCCTCACGAGAGGAAAGAACGGACCGACTTCTAAGTTCCGCCAATATCCCTGTATTTCGGATCTCGGCACGGCACGTAAGTGATGCTAAGCATATAGCTAACTTGCTGAGTGCGCTGAAAGCATTGCAGCCAGCTAACGCTGACATGCACTTAAGCGTAAATCCGGAATTGGCGAGGTCGCTAACAGACGAAGACTATCCGACATCAAGCCGGACAAGAAAACAAAAAGGCTCTTGCGGCACACCACGCCGCAGAACCTTGGGTATGAGGCTGCCAAGCAATTCAGACGATCAAGCCAATCCTATAGCCAGTAGCCGCTAGAGATTCGATAGCCAATACTTCATCTCATGTGACAGGCAGGGATGACGCGTGTTGCATAGTAATGCATGTTGTTTTCCCACTTAGACACGTGTAAACATCCTAATGGGGGCCAGGCCTCTAAGGCCCGCCAAATTACTAATATTTTTAGTGAAGCGGCACCTCGATCGAAAAGGCTAAAATATCCTTTGATGTTATGAGAATTGTCGCTGGACTGGCCGATAAATTTATTGAGCGAATTGTGATTCAGGTATAGTTAAGTCTCCGCGTCCACCGATGACCGATCAGACCTTCGTATCCGAGCTCTACTCGAAGTGATCCAGCTGTGTGTGGATGAGTTATTCTGAGACTGTATTGGAGAGAAACCGATGAAGAAAGAGGCCAAAGACACCAAAGACACTCAAGGGCGGGTCTCGCTCAACGTTGTGCCCAAAGTCGATCCGACTGTCCGGGAAACCAAACCGGCTGCTGTGATTACCGCGGTTGGTGAAAAGAAATCGCCCGCAAAGATCGAGCATGATCTGTCTTCTTCCCAATATTACCTCAACCGTGAGCTCACCTGGCTCGAGTTTTGCCGACGCGTATTGCACGAAGCACAAGATGAACGAACACCGTTATTGGAACGCCTCAAATTTGTCGCCATCGTTAGTTCCAATCTCGACGAATTTTTCATGAAGCGTATCGGCGGTCTGAAACAACAGGTCGGTGCCGGGGTACAGGATCTGACTGTTGATGGGCGAACACCCCAACAGCAAATCGACGAATGTTGTGAAGTTGTGCGGGAAATAGAGGAAGAAAAGGAAGTTTTGTTATCGCGCTTGCTCAAAGAGCTCGATAGCAATGGCGTTAGCGTGCTCTCCTACGATGCTCTCGATGATGAAGATAAACAGGCGTTACGCGCCTATTACTTGGAGAACATCTTTCCACTAGTCACGCCACAGGCAGTAGATTCGGCGCACCCCTTTCCGTTCATTTCAAATCTTTCGCTAAACTTACTGGTGACGCTGCGTAATCGCGGTGAGGATGAGGCATTGCGCGCCCGGGTGAAGGTCCCCGTCGGCTCGGGGATTCCCCGTTTTCTCCGAATCGGAGATTCAAGACGGTTCGTGTCATTAGAACAAGTGATGTCTAATAACCTGGATCTCCTGTTTCCCAAAATGGAAATTGACGCGTGCGAGCTCTTCCATGTAACTCGAAATGCGAATTCGTCCAGGGACACAGATCAAGCCGACGATCTACTGGCGATGATCGAGTCAGAGGTCCGTGGTCGAAAGTTTGCTCGGATCGTACGCCTGGTGGTGCAGAAAGACATGGACACATGGCGGAGGGGAATGCTGGGTGCAGAGCTAGGCCTCGATCAAAACGCCGATGTCTTCGAAACTAAAGGTATGATGGCGATGCAGGACTTGTTTCAGCTTAGTGCTCTGGAAATACCCGCACTCCACGATACTCCTCACCATCCGATTGATCATCCTAAACTGATTGATGCGCCCAACATCTTTTACGCAATACGTGAAGCTGGCTCGATTCTGCTTCACCACCCCTACGTTTCGTTTTCGACCACCGTTGAACGCTTTTTAAAGGAAGCAAGTCGTGATCCCAAAGTCCGAGCCATAAAAATGACGCTATATCGGACTTCCAGCTCTACCAAAGCCATCGACTACCTCATCAGCGCCGCCCAGAACGGCAAGCAGGTTGCGGTGGTCGTTGAATTAAAAGCACGTTTCGATGAAGCGGCTAATATACGTTGGGCGAGCCGCTTAGAGGAAGTGGGTATCCACGTCACCTATGGAGTAATGGGTCTCAAGACGCACTGTAAAGTAATCCTGGTGGTGCGACATGATTACACCGGCTTGAAGCGCTATGCCCATATCGGTACGGGCAATTACCACGCCGGTACGGCGCGCCTCTATAGCGATCTGGGTATGCTGACTTGTGATCAGGTTGTTGGCAGCGATCTGACAGAGTTGTTCAATTACCTTACCACCGGATACACACCGAAACGCGACTACCAGAAAGTTCTTCCGGCACCGAAAGAATTGAAGCGGGCGTTACTCACAAAAATTCGCCGCGAAGTTGAAAAACATACAAAAAAGGAACCCGGTCTGATTCAGTTCAAGTTGAATGCCCTGGAAGATGTGGACATCGCCAGGGCGCTGTACGAAGCGTCACAGGCCGGTGTGAGGATCGAGCTCATTGTCCGCGATAGTTGTCGCTTGCGCCCCGGAATTGAAGGGTTGTCCGACAATATTAGAGTGATCAGTATTGTCGGTCGTTTCCTGGAGCACAGTCGTATTTACTACTTCCGCAATGGAGGTGACGAGGAATATTACATAGGTTCCGCTGATGCCATGAAGCGCAATCTGGAGCATCGCGTGGAAGTGGTCGCGCCAGTGGAAGACACGCTATCCCGTCAAGAGCTACGCAAAATCCTAGACGTTTATCTGGCTGATCAACGAAACGCTTGGGAAATGCAACCCAACGGTGACTATCGACAATTCAAGCCAAAAGACGAAGGCGTCAAGGGCAGTCAGTCCTTGTTGATCGAATACGCCGAGGCGCGTTTGAAGGGTGTGCGCCGCCTCAAGAAGAGAAAACCACAGGGAATCGGCCACCGCAACGTACCCCGCCCAGAATAATTCTATTTTATGGCTTTCGACCCCTTATAGATACTCAGTCCCTCTCAGGGCGTGATGCCGTCATTCAAGAGATCGGCAGCGATACCGTTCATTCGGGTTGCGGCAGCTCGAGCTGGAACACCCCATACACCTCACGCCGCTGCGCCTCAAGATGCCGGTTAAACAGCTTGTTGAGTTTGGTTGGAGGCTTGGAGCGCCATTCCTCGCTTGCATCCGCCAGTGCATCATCCAGCATCCACAGATGATCAAACTTGCGCCCGACGAGCGGCCACATTGAGGACACCTGACCCTTCGTGAGCGAGGTATTATCGAGCTGCCAGATCTTGCTGTTGTTAATGAGGATGGGGCTGATCCGTGCTCTCGAGAGAATCTTCGATTCGACCTCTTCTCTGAGGTCCATGCGCTCACGCAAAGCCTTTCTAAATCCTCTCACGGTGTCGAACCTTTGGTCTTTGAGCCGCACCAATGCCTTGACTTCGATGTCGTCGGCTTCCAGCCGATCCAACACCGGCTGCGACAAGACGTAAGAAGCGTCGCGGTATACTTGTTGATTGAACACGTTTTGCAAGAAGAACAGAGCAACGAAGCACACCAGGCATGCGACTAGCGGCGTAGTCACCCAGCCGGATGCGATGTTCGCCAGCACACGCCATTTAATACCACGACCGCCCTTCAAAAGCCCGATTCCGATCACCGCCCCCACGACTGCTTGCGAACTCGATACTGGGACCAAAGGAATGGTGGGCAGGCCGGCGTTCGCCAGAGCATGCTCGAGCCCTTGTGAGGCGAACATAAACAGCACAATGGAATGGGCCACCACGACAACCCAGGCTGCCACCGGGGATAGCGGAAGCAAGCCACCACCTACTGTCAACATGACCTTTTTTGAGTACGTGTAGACACCAACACCGATCGCAATAGCGCCTAGCAGGAACAGCTGTTGAATACCGGTAAAGGCAAATAAGTCGCCGAGATTAAACGTGGTAAACGGATTCGCCGAAACAAAAACGCCCATGACGTTCGCAATATTGTTGGCTCCGAGGCTATATGAGCCGAAGGCACCGGCGAGAATCAGGCCGAGCCGTGTGTAGGCGTCGAGTCTATAGATATGAAGCCTAGCCCACCGCACGACCACCGTAGTGACCTTGAATATGAGCACACCGAGCACGCCAGCTATCAACGGACAGGCGATCCACGTACCAACGATCTTGATGAGCGACGCCGTGTCTGTCGGGAACCCACTGAACAAATTCCATCCGATTATGGCGCCGACGATGGCCTGACTGGTTGACACGGGTAACCCGGCG
>Ga0224508_10002523_pt1 | contig 15488 bp, 16 predicted proteins | sample SF_Jan12_sed_USG_4_FD_170157 | JGI IMG/M metagenome (GOLD analysis project Ga0224508, IMG submission 170157) | Sediment microbial communities from San Francisco Bay, California, United States - SF_Jan12_sed_USGS_21 | ecosystem: Environmental > Aquatic > Marine > Sediment | place: USA... | reverse complement strand
GGCGGCTGCGGCTGCGCCGACTGCCCGGCTGATCTCGGCGCGGGCGGAGCGGAGCTCTGCGTTCCTGGCCGCGAGGGCCTCGGCGTTGTCGGCGTCGGCCGCCGCGCCTCCGAGCGTGCCGAAGGCTCTCGCCACGGCGACCAGCTCTTGGAGGTAGCGCTGACGCGCGCGGGCCCGCGCCTGTTCTTCGGCTTGCAGGCGTTCGATGTCGGCTGCGGTTATCGGGCGCCCACCGGAAGCGTTCTGGATCGCCTGGGTGACGTCGCTTCCGGCGGTTGCGATGGACACGGCGAGAAGCTGGGTGTCGGTCAGCTCGACCGTCGCGGGCTCCGGGTCGTCACTGCTGCCGTTGTCGTCGAGGGCGATCACGACGATCAAGCCCACCGCGACGATGAAGCCGATGACGACGAACCATGCGTTCCTTGTCATAGTCCAACCCCTCCGCGTCCGGGCAACCATCCGGCAGCCGGGAATCGGCTGTCAAGGGCGTGCCATTGAGCGCATCGCGCTCGAGCAGGCGGTGGGGCTGACAAAGACCCCGGCTGGCGCGGTCATCGCCTTGTCTATGCTCGGCGCCGGCGCGCGGGCTCTGCGCGAGATCGCGTTTCCGCTGGTCGACTACCGGGTGCGGTCCACTGACTGAATCAACGAGCACGACACTCTCGGAGCTCGAGCGGCGCTATCTCGCTGCCGGGCCGGACTTCCCGATCCATCGGGAGGACTCCCGCTGGTTGCCGCTGATCGACGGCGAGGACTACCTGCCCCGCCTGTCCGCGGAGATCGCGTCGACGAGAGCGGGAGACGCGGTGTACATCTCGGCCTTCCAGCTCGGTCCGGACACGGACCTCAACGGCCGCGAGGCCGCGGATCCTGATGTGCTGCCGATCGGCGAGCAGCTTGCGCGCAAGGCGGCCGAGGGGGTTGACGTCCGGGTGATGCTCGCCGGCGCCGCCGTGGGGAGCCTTCCGGCGCCGCTGGGCCCTTTCCGCAGCAATCTCCTCAGCGCGCATCGACTGAGGCACTGGACTCCGGACAGGGCGGACGCAGACCCGTATCCCTTGATGAGGCGCGTCCTGTTGGACTGGACCGGCCATCCCCTCGGCTCGAACCATCAGAAGTTCGTGCTGGTCAGGCGTGGGACGGAGCTGGTGGCATTCGTGGGAGGAATGGACATCGACGAGTGGCGGTTCGATGGCGTGCCACACGATCGCCATTGCATCGCTGGGCGTCGCTGGGGCTGGCACGACGCGAGCCTGAGACTCTCCGGCGAAGCGGCAGTGCGTGTCTGGGATGTCTTTCGGGCGCGCTGGCTCGAGATCACGTCCCTGCCTCGCCGCTTGTTCTGGCTGCCTCCGGGGCGTCCGCGGTTGATGAACCCGCCGCCCCATTTACCCGGCCCCGGTCCGGCACCGCACCCGAGGCCAGACGCCGTGGTCGGCAAGAGCCTTCAGGTCGCGCGCTCGTTCGGGTGGCGAAAGCGAGCCGGGGTCAAGCTGACGCCGACCCGCTGGAGCGCGCTTCCCTCCCACGGGGTCCGCGAGGTATTCGAGCTGCTTACCGCGGCCATCGACGGCGCCGGGAGGTACGTCTATGTGGAGGATCAGTACTTCCGCGAGTTCCCTGGCGCGAAGCGGCGCTTCAGTCCCTTTCCGCCAGTGCGGCGGGCCCTCGAGCGCGGAGTGAAGGTGATCTTCGTGTGCAGCGGGGTGGACAACAACGCCACCAAGAGCCCGTCCAACCGGCAGCTCAACTCCGAGGTGACGCGCCAGATCATGGAGCCGCTTTCGGCGGAGCATCGGCGCAACTTCGTCTTCTACCGCGTCGAGCACCTCACCGTGCATTCCAAGATCGTGGTGATCGACGACCTCTTCGCCTGCATCGGCTCGGCGAACTTCTTCAGCCGCTCCATGTCCGGAGTCGACCACGAGTTGAGTGTCGGGGTGGTCGACACTCAGCACGACGTTCGCGACCTCCGGGTTGGGCTCTGGGCCGAGCACCTTCGGGTGGACCTCGACGCACACGGCGTGCGGAAGGAGTTGAACGACCTCGACCGCGCCCTCGGTATCTGGCGCCCGGAATGGGGGGAGGGGATAGGCGCCACGCCCGCGGAGCAGGTGCTGCAACTGGTTGGCCCAGCCTGACTGGGTGCTGCCGCGGGTCTGGCGCCTCTGACTACTGGGGCTGGGGACTCGCCGCCCCGCCGTAGTGGGCGCGGTGGAAGACGCCGGCTGCGACGCCGATTGGCAGCGGCAGCCAGAACGAGACGAGGCGATAGAGCAGCGCGGCGCTCACCGCTTCGGCGGGCGAGAGCCCGGCGAGTGCGAGCGTGCCGGTAAGGCCGGCCTCCACGAACCCCAGCCCGCCCGGCGTCAGCGGGATCAGCGCAAGCAGAGCCGCGGCGGCGAAAGCGAGCAGCACGAGCGACGGGCGGGCCTCCACGCCGAATGCGGCGATCGCCACGATCAGGGTGAGGTAGTCGAAGAGCGCACGGGAGACGGCGAAGACGACGGCCCGAGTCCACCGCGTGTCGAGCCCGCCGCGCAGGGCATCGCGCTCGGCCAGAAGCATCTTCGCGGTTGCCGATCGGGGCGTTCGCAGGAACCGCAGGCTCCTTCGAATACTGTCGATCAGCCGCCCGATCCAGGTGAGCGGACGATCGTCGATGAAGACGGCGATCGCGAACGCGAGCAGCACGGCAAAGAGCGCCGCTCCCAGCCAGGCCGCGGTCAGCAGGCTCCTTGGGGCCGGAGCGCCGAGGATCACGGCCGGCAGTGCGATCAGAGGCAGGGCCAACGTCGTTCCCAGCTGCAATATGCCAGCGGCGGTCAGCCCCGAGGTAGCGGTCGAGGTGCTGATACCCGCGGTCCGGAGAAAGGTGAACTGCGCCGCCGCTCCCGCGGTGGGGCCGCCCGGCAGAAGCCGGGCGGCGACGTTTCCCGCGAGCTGGGAGGTGATCACGGGCAGCCAGGCGTTGGTCCTTAGTGCGATGCGCTGCAGGGCCCAGAGGCAGGCAAAGGACATGGCGTGGACGGCGATCGCGAGCGCGAACCACCACCATTCGAGCTGGGAGACCTGGTCCCATGACCCGAGCACCTCGAGCAGGCTGGGGCCCACGAAGTAGAGGGCGACGCCGGTAATCAGGAGCATGCCGCCCCTGCTCAGCACACGGCGGCGGAGTGAGCGTTTGGGCCCCGCCCCCGCCCGATCGACGTCCTTGCCGTCAGGAATTTGGGACCCAGGCCTTCAGGAGCTTGCGGACGGGCTCCGCTGCCACGAAGCGCTCACGGCCCGAGCGCGCGGCCATGTCCTCGTAGCGAAGGTGGCTGACGTTCGAGGCCGGCAAGCGCGGAGCAGCCTAAAGGAAAGGCGCGCGCGCGAGCGCGGCATTTCCGCTGTAGTCTCGAACCGACCCAAGGGGTGGGGAATGACTCTCACGTCGGAGGGCCGCCAAGTGGCCCGCGAGATATTGGATCATCTGGGCACCGCGCGGGAGCCGGTCCGCGAGGACATCTTGCACGAGCGTATGGCGATCAGCGTTGATCCGGAGCGTTTCCTCGGGGTGCTGGAGCAGCTCCTCAGCGAAGGGCGGGTGGGTATGCATGTCGACCATGATCCACCGGTGAACCGACCGAGGCCCGAGCGCCCCTTCGACTTCCGCTACTGGCACCTGACCGCACGCTAGGCCTCGCACATCCGGGATGGCGGACGCGCCTGTGAGAACTGGTCCCGGTGCGGGCGACTCTCCGAAGTTTTTACTCGTCGGCTGCCCCGTTTCGGCGGTTTGAGTGATGACTTGCCGATCCCGGGCGGCCTAGGCTGGCGACGCGCCGGTCTCGTCGGGTCCCGCTGCCTGGAGTCCGGCGGTGACGCTCGGCCTCCGCTCAGGTGCCGAGTTCCTCATCACCGAAGGAGGGCCACGATGCCCAGCTACATGAGTCTTTTTCGGTACACGAGCGAGGCCTGTGAGCAGATGCTGCGCTCCCCGAGCGATCGTTCTGAGGCGGCTCGCGCCACGGTCGAGGAGGCCGGTGGCACCATGGAGAGCTTCTACTGGCTGCTCGGGGAGCATGACGGCTTCCTCGTCTTCCACATGCCCGACGAGCAAGCGGCGGCCGCCTACTCGGCGACCGTACGCGCGTCCGGTCGCATCGAGAGCCACGTAACGCATCAGATCGTCGACATGGAGGCCGCACGCGGCGCGTTGGACATGGCGAAACAGATGCGCCGCGGCTACCGACCGCCGGGCGCAGCCGCATCCTGGCGTGCCGAGTACGACACGCTCGGGGATTAGCCAGAGCGGTTGAACGCATGAGCACGACACCTCGATGGCGGGCGGGCGCCGGCTGCTACCGCGGCGACGGCGCGCGTACGTGCGCGAGTTCGTGCAGGGCCCGACAGCGGCCGGCGCGTCGCTAGGTTCCTCCAAACGCGTCAAGGGAGTGCGATGAACTCGAAGTGGATGATCGGCTTGGTTGGCCTGATCATCGGCCTCGTCCTCGCTGGAGGGGTCGCACTGGTCCTCGAGGATGCCGATGACGACGATGACGATGGCGGGGGAGCGGCTCTCGCATGCAGCGACCTCGACGCCTCCGTCTTGGGGCCACTGGTCATCGTGACCGCGCCATCAGCCGCCGCTCGGGTCGAGGGGCAGTTCACGGTTTCCGGATGCGCGGCGACCTTAGAGCAAGACGTCCAGTACCGAGTAACCGACCGAAGCGGTGGCGTGCTCGCCGAGGGGTTCACGACCGCGAATGCACCGGATATCGGTATCGCTGGCGAGTTCTCCACGCAGGTCGACATCGGCTCGCGCCGGGAGGGAATGCTGTCGCTCGAGGTCTTCGAGGAGGACGCGTCAGACGGAGAGGGTGGCGCGCCGCCGCGGCACGTCGTCCCGCTGGTCGGCGGCTGAGCACGGCGGGTCTCAACCGCTTTGCGGACTTGCCGCTGCGCAGACCAGTAGCGCCCCGATGCGCGCGCGGGTAGTTGCACGCGGCAGGGCTATCCGGAGGCCAAGCTCGGGGGCGGATGTCGCGTCGTCCACCCTCTAACCGCGTAGGAGCCCGCCGGGTGGACGCGTACCACGCAACATCCCCGGCCGAGCTCGCGGAGTTCCTCGTCGAGCGGCTGCAAGGCGGATCCGAGCTGGTTGCGCCCATCGCGAATGGGGAGCCGATCCGCCTCATGGCGGAGCTCGAGCAGCGCTCGGAGGACCTCCGTGAGGTCAAGCTCCATCAGATGCACGCCCTGCGCGACAGGCCCTATCTGCACGGGACCTTTCGGGGCCGTCTGGAGCAGTGTCGTGGTTCCTGAGCCCGGTGGCGCGTCCTGCCTACGCCGCGCGCGGCTGCGAGCTGGTGCCGGCCGACTTCAGCGAGATGCCGGAGCGCCTACTGGAGCGGACGCCGGCCTTCGTGCTGGCGGCGGCCAGCCTTCCCGATGCGCACGGCCGGTTCAGCCCCGGAGTGAGCGGCTCGTCAGCCTGTTGCCGAGCGCGACATACAGGCGGACGAGTTGGTGGCCGAGCGCATCCCCGATGGCGCCACTTTGCAGATCGGCTCCGGCAACGTGCCTCGGGGACGATCCAGGCCCTCGGGCAGCATCGTGATCTCGGCATCCACACGGAGCTTCTGTCGGACGAGCTGATGTGGCTGATCGAGACGGGAGTCGCCACCGGGGCGCGCAAGATCCGCAACCGCCATCGCGCCGTGACGACCTTCGCCCTTGGCAGCAAACGATCCCCGCGAGGTGGCTCGGGAGGACAGCTTCGTGTCGGTCAACAGAACCCCTTCGGGAATTCCGTGGCCGCCGGTGGCGCGATACGGGTGCAGTCGCGGGGACCATGGGCCACCCTGGACCCGTGCCGGCGCCCGATCGGCAGGGGAGTTCGGGCGCCGGTGTCATTGGCTGTGCAGGGCGTTTGCTTACGACGCGGTCGTGCCTTTGCGACAGGCGGGTTCCGCACCGGCTGGCGAGAGGAGAGCGAAGCCGGCCAGATCAGCCGGTGTCAGCAGGGGCCGCCACTGGCTGCCTGGCCCCGAGGCGGATGGCACCGGCGATCGCCACGGCCACGAACGCGCCGGCGACGCCGAGAACGCCCGCCTCACCGGCCAGCAGCACGGTCGCGGCCAGCGTCACTACGACGAGGATGCGTCCGAGCCTCAGGCGAAGCGGGTCGATGGCAATGCCGGTGCGGTCGCCGGACGATGCGGGGGTCTCCCGCTGCAGGAGCACGATGCTGCCGAGAAGACCGAGAGCCACGATCGCGAGCGCGCCGGCGCCTGGGCTCGTCCAATCCTGGAGCGCGCCTGCCGCGAGCGCGACCAGGGTTGCGATGAGAGCCATGCAAGCGGCCCACCACAGCTGGGCCCGATCACCCGAGCGCGTCAACGCGGCGTCCAGCGCGATGGCGAAGGCGAGCGCCATGGCTGCCAGCCACCCCGCTCCGGTCTGCGCGAACCACGCCGCGATCGGGATGTGAACGGCAAGATCGGTCCACTTCGGCCGCAGACCGGTGGTGCGCACGAGGATCCGCGCCCCGACCGCGATGAGGTAGAGGGCGGCCGGCGCCGCGTCCGGGGCAGCGAGTGCGAGCCCGCCACCAGCGACCGCCGCCGCCGCGGCGGTCTGGGTGCGGTCGGGGTCGATCTCTCGGGCCAGGACCCACGAGAAGAACGCAGCCAGCCCGACGATGATCGGCGTGCCGAGATGCTCGCCTCCGTCCCAGCCGCCGGCGGCAAGCGCAGCTCCCCCGAGCCCCACGGAGGCGAGCACCGCGAAGACGTTCGATGGGTATCGGAAGTCGAATGGACGGCCGATGTTCGTGAAGCGCTCCATCGTCGTCGACGCTACCGACGCCCGCACCCGCACGCCCCGGCGCGTATTTGCCGCGCGATGGAGCGCGTTCCGACCAGCCGGGTACTCCGCCGTCGCCACAGACGATGGCCGTTAGGGGATCGTCGCCCTGGTCGAGAGACGGCCTCCCGCCCTCGGCGCTAGAGGGGGCCGCCGAGCGACACGGGTCGCTCGGCGGCCGTCGTTGTCTATCGCTCTCTAATTGGCGTTCGGCGTGATGTGGACCGAGCCCAGGCTCCGGTCGAGTACTCCGAAGTACTTCACAGCTGCCCCCATGTAATCGTTCTCGTCTTTGTAGACCCCCTGGAGGTGGCGTCTCACCGCTGAGCGAGCTGCCGGAGAGTCCGTGCCGTTGTTCGTGTCCTTGCACAGCTGCGACTTGAGGTCATCGTCACTTGGGCAAGCGCTGCGAGCGTCCGGATCGGCCGCACCGGGGCTCGAGCCTTGCCTGAGGCGCGCCAGTCCGACCTGGACGAGCTCCGGGGAGGTCGACTCGACACGCGAGAAGCTGCCGAGCTCACCGTGGATGCGGTTCAGCAGTGTCCTCCGGGTCACGTTTGACAGATGCGTGATTCGCGCAGCGCGCCTCTGGTGGCACTTGAGATCGGCGAATACGGTGGCGGCAGTGCCCCCGCGAGAGCAGAGCAGCCACGGCGCTCGGGCGCCCGGCGGGGTCGGCGGCGTGGGGCGCCCTGGGTTCGTGGGGCGTGGGCTGGGGGAGGCGAACAACTTCTGATCGAGGATCACCTGCGCCGGGTGGGCCGCAGCGAAATCCCTGCCAACGACGCCCTGCATCAGGCGATTGCGCAACGTGACGAACCGCTCCTCCGCGGTGCGAAGGCGCCGCTCGACCGCCTCGAACTGCGGCTGCCCCAGAGGGAGCCGGCCTTGAGACGATGACGTATCCCTCGAGAATGTCACCGGCCGGCCGCTGCTCTGCGGTGACGCGGGCCGATTGAGCTCCCGGTTCTCGACCGGAATGGCCGGAGCGAGGTCGATGGCCGTGAGGGAGTGGCGGCAGATGTCGCCCAACGTCAGCTTGCCGTTCACCCAGGCGCGCAAGGCGTTCATCCGCCTGATGGCGTTGATGGCCGTGCGGTTGTTCGTGTACATCTGCTGCCCGCTGTTCTGAACCGCGGTCTTCGGTACCCAGATGGCCTTGTCCGCGATCCGGCACGTCGCTGGAGGAGGTTCTGGCTTCACCACCACCTCGATCGTGATCGTCTGCTCCTCCTGTACGAGGCAGTCGGGGTCGGGGTTCTCGGTGTTGGGGTCGAGCGAGCGCGAGCGGGTCGCGGTGATCGTCCCGCGCTGGACGGGCCCTCTCGGGGGCTCGGGCATTACCGCCAGGCCCGAGATCGTCTGGGTAGCCTCGTCGTACGACAGACCCTGGGGGAGCTGGGCCGACCAGGTCCATTCATTCGCATCGGCGACGACGGCGATCACCTCCGAGATCGGTGTCCCGGGCTGGGTTACGATCCTTGGGATGTTCGTCACGTTCGCGATTACCGGGTCCGACTGGACCGTGACCAGGGTGAATCCCGCGGTCGCGGTGCCCAGGGCGCTCGTGCGGGAAACGGTGTGTGTCGCCTCCTCCTGGGCCGCGGTGGCGGTGCCGCTGACCTCGCCCGTTGCGGCGTCCAGCGCGAGCCCTGCAGGAAGCGGCGGCTCTATGGCGTACTGATCTCCGGTTTCGGCCGCGGGGTCGGGCTGGGCAATCGGCTGACTACCGGGCACGCCGACGATCTGGCAGGCCCGTGGATACTCCAAGGGCGGCGTCACCGGCTTCTTGGGCGGCGGCGGCTTCTTCGCGTTCACCGCCTTCGACGGCGGCGCTGATTCATGTTCGGTCGCGATGGCCGGCGCACTGAGGCCGACGGCAATCGCGAGCCCCGCAGCGAGGCCGACTACCGGTCGCCATAGGCGCCGGCGTCCTGCCGGCGTGCTGGTCGTACTCATTTCGTCACCCCTTGCTCGGGCTCGGCGCCGGCGCGGGCTCGTGAACCTGAGCGGCGCGGAGGCGTTGCGCCCCTGCCGCTCGCACGGTCGGGCCGCCGGTGAGTCGCGGATGGGCCCCTCGACGTGCATTGTCCTCATTGGATGGAGGCGAGGGGGGCAACGCTGCCAAGCGTGCTTGCCGATAGCCGAAGCTACGTCAGCCGGGTCGAGCTCATCAATCTGCGACGCCGTCGACCGGCGGAACTCTCAAGATCTTGGATGGTCTTTCGCGACTTATCGTCATTTCGCCTGGCGATTCCCCACAGTTCTCGGCCGTAACGCGACATCACCGAGGCAGGCGACACCCCGAGCACGGTTGCGGTCGCCCTTCGTGGCGCGAGACACTAGACCCACAGCGGCACTGGAGGACGGCAATGGACTTGAAGGGCAACTCCGTGACCTGGCTCGGTCACGGCACCTGGCTCTGGACGACAAGCGAAGGGAAGCGGATCCTGGTCGACCCCTTCCTGCAGAACAACCCGGTCTGCCCAGACGACCTCAAGCAACCCGGTCCCGTCGACGGGGTGCTCGTCACCCACGGTCACATCGACCACATCGCGGACCTCGTGGGCTTCGTCGGCGAATCCGAGACGCCGGTCTTCGCAAGCTGGGAGGTCGGTGCCTATCTGATCGAGCAGGGGGCGAAAGCGGTCACCCAGATGGGGATCGGCGGCACGATCGAGACCGCTGGCGTGCGGGCGACAATGGTGTTCGCAGCGCACGGCAGCGGCATCGGCGACTCCGAGCACACGATGTCCGAGGGAGGCGGTGCCGCCGGGTTCATGCTCCATTTCCCCGACGGCCTGGTGGCCTACCACGCCGGCGATACCGACGTGTTCGGCGATATGGCGCTGCTGGCCGAGATCCATTCGCCGGACGTCGCCATCCTGCCGATCGGCGACCTGTTCACGATGGGGCCGGAGCGGGCCGTGCATGCGGTGCGCCTGCTCGGCGTGAAGAAGGTGCTGTGCGGCCACTGGGGCACTTTCCCACCGCTCACCGGCACACCCGGAGCTCTGCGCAAGTTGGTTCCGAGCGACGTCGAGGTGCCAGACCTCGAGCCGGGAAGCACGTTTGGGGCCTCGGCCTAGCGGAGGGCTCGATCAGAACCCAGCGGTTCCCGTAACGGCCCTCGAGCGCGACCACCAGGCCGTAGGCGCGCCCGCCGGTCTCGCTTGTCCCCGTCGACGGGGGTGTCCTCGACCGACTCGAACCCGAGTGCCTCGACGTCGATGGCGATGCGCGGACAACCACGGCGACGAAGGCGAGTTAGGCCAGCAAACGGTCATCGCGCATCGCGCAGTTTCGCGTCCACGTAGGCTTCCCAGCCAAAGCCAACAAAAAAAGGGGGACTCATGGGCAGTGTCTACCGTGTGATCGACGTCGTCGGCACCAGCGAGAAATCCTGGGACGACGCTGCGAAGCAAGCGGTGAGCACCGCAGCCGGCTCGCTTCGTGATCTTAGGGTCGCAGAGGTCGAGAAGCTCGACGTCGTCATCGGCGACGACGGCCAGCTGGAGCTCTTTCGGGCTCGACTGCAGCTGTCGTTCAAGTACGAGTCGGACTGAGCCGAGCAGAGCCGCCGGCGCGGGTCCCCGCGCCGGGGGCAGCTCGCCTACCTCTGCAGAAGCTTGGCGGCGAGCCCCGCGAGCTTGCCGACGTCGTCCATGATGTCGTCGTGGCCGTGCCGATCGAGCAGGGCCGCCATGCCTCCGACGCCGCCCTCATCGCGCTCTCCTGGTTCGAGGCTTCGGGGGCCTAAGGCGCGTCGCCGTTTGTCGTGGTGTCGTCGGACCCTGTTGGGGCCGCGTCGTCAGAGGGGGCCGAGCCATCGAAGTTCCGGTAACGGCTGTCGAAGTAGCCGCTGCGGTTGGCGTACTCGTGGCCCTCGGGTGTCGAGCGGACGGTGACGCCACCGAGGCTCTGAGGCCCCGATTGCCGTATGTCCGGGGAGATCGCCGCCTGCGGCAGATTCTCGGCCGATCCCGGCGGCATCGCCGGGTCGTCGGTCACCACCGCGTCCTCGTCGAGCGTCAGTCGAATTGCTTTGAGCTCTGTCTCGATGCGGTCGGGATAGACCTTCGCGACGAGGTAGTTGATCTCCGGGATGAAGGCGGGCGCCGACCCGTGAACGATCTGCAGCACGCCGTCCTTCTCCTGTGCGCTGGCGTCATGCAACTCGCCCGCCAGGTAGAGGTCCGTCCCGGCCTGGGTGATGGCTTCCCATATGGGCGTTCCCGCGCCGCCCGGCAGACGAATGCGGCTGGAATTGCGGGCCCGTGCCCCGGAGAGAATCGGCACGTGTGAACTCACGATCAGGTGCTCGTTCGCCTCCCGTGAAGCGAAGGTCTCGGTCGCCCATTCGAGCTGCGTGCCGGCTACCCCGACGCTGACCCGCTCGTCCGTCGAGCCGAAGGCGTCGAGGGCCACGAGCAGCAAGTTCTTGTGGCGCACCGAGTAGGCGACCCACTGCTCGTCGCTGGGGCCGTTGTCGGGCAGCTCGAAGTTCTCTCGGAAGGCTCGCTTGTAGGCCGGCACGGCCTGCGCCTTCTCGGCCGGCCAAGGGTTGTCGCCGATCTCGTGATCCCCTAGCAGCGGGTAGAAAGTGAGATCATGTTCCTCGAAGCGTTGCTTCCAGGCCGAGTAGAAGATCGCCGCCTGGCGGGAAATAGTCTCCGGGTCGTTCGACCACTCGCCCAGCACGAGGTCGCCGGGTACCAGGACGAAGTCCGGCTGCTCCTCCTCGACGCGGTCGAGCGTGTAGTCGAGCACGTCGTCCCATTGCTCATCCGGATTCGCGACGTCGGCGTTGAGGAAGTCCGGGATGCTCACGAACACCCACGGGCTGTCGCCGCTCCCGCTTGCGCTGTCGGTGCCCTTCACAACGCTCACCACGGCGAGGGCAATGAGGGCAACGGCCACTAGAGCCAGATCACGCAGGGCGGTCCTGCGCAGCCGCACGCTGCCGAAGTTCATGGAGATGAGCTTAGCGTTGCTCCCGAGTCGAGTGTGGCTCCGGTCAGATCCGCGCCGGTCGTCGAGGCGCCGGCCAGATCGGCCCCCCTCAAATCGGCGTCCACCAGGTATGCATCGTCGAGGGTGGCACCACTCAGGTCGGCGTCGCGTAGATCGGCGCCTCCCAGCGAGACCCCGCCCATGTCGGCGTTGCGCAGGTCGGCGCCACGCAGATTAGCCTGGCCGAGGCCGGTCTGATCGAGCTGCGCGCCGCGCAGGTCCGCACCTGACAGGTCCGCACCGGACAGGTCTGCGCCTTGAAGCCCGACCCCGATGAACAGAAGGCCCGAGAGCGTGGCGTTGCTGAGCGTGGCATCGCGCAGGTTCACCCGCTTGATCTCGGCTCCGCGCAAGTTGGCCCCGGCGAGCACCGCTCCGCGTAGATTGGCGCCCGTGAGGTCCGCAGCGGCCAGATTCGCTCCGGTCATGTCCGCTCCGCGTAGGTCGGCACGCGTGAGGTCGGCATTGCTCAGATCGGCGCCGAGGAGATCGGCGCGGCGCAGATCGGCGTCGGCCAGCACGGCGCCGGCCGCGAGCAGGCCTGAGTAGTCGGCTTCGATCGCCTCAAGGCCGGTGCGGTCCTCTCCCGAGAGGTCGGGGGGCGTGGTTGCGCCGCCGCCTGGCCACAGGAGGGCCACTGCCGCAGCCACAACGACTACGGTCACCGCGAGGGTGCCCAAGATGGCCCACGTGCGCCGGGCGCGGTTGCGCTCCTGCCGGCGGCGCTCGGCGCGCCTCTCGCGCACCTCGGGGAGAATCTCGACTTGTGCTTCGGCCATAAGAAGAAGCGACGCTACGCGTGACCCGTGGGTATTGCCGGTGGCGCGAGGTCCTTGCGACCTCCGGGGCATCGCTGAACTCACAACGCCATCACAACCGGGCGAGAATCGCCAGAGGCGTCTGACCGGGCCCGGATACCCCGGACTGACCGCAAAAACCTCAGTGTTCCGCCGAAAAGTCGAGCAGGGTGGAGGTACGGGAACTCGAACCTTCAGTGTGACCTTATCCACTCCCCTCCTGCCCAAAGGTGGACGTATGAGCACTCCCGGTCCCGCGCCCGACACCGTTGACCACCTCAACGACGAGTTGACCGAGGTTCGCGAACTGCTTCGCGAGTTCAACGCCGACGTCGATCAGCTGATCGAACGCGAGGCCGCCTAGCGGACGTGGCGCGATGCTCGCCGCTGGCGAGCGCGCTCACGCAGCAGAGCACGGCGCATGTCGCCACCCCTGAGATAGTCCCGCATCCAGATCTTCGCCGGCCGGGCGGTAAACGCGCGGGCGCCCGTCGCGCCCAGTGCCAGGCGACGCATGCGAGCGACGAAGGACGTGTACGCCTGTACCACCCGGCGGTTTCCCGTGCACGTGTTGCCGCTGCGCGAGCACCAGACCCGGGCGAGATCCCAGGCGAGCGCCTCGGTCAGGCCCTCGTCCCGATTCCGCTCGGGCGAGCCGACCGGGTACCACTCCGACCGGTGGCGCCATGTGACCTGGTGCAGTTGCTCGTGGATGATCAGCTTCACCAGTTGAAACGAGGCGATCCTGACTCCGTTCTCCGAGGTTGCGTTCCTCGCTGCGCGGAGCGCGTCGGGCGAGAGCAGGATGGTGCGGTCCTTGAGCGAGAGGCCGCCGATGGCGGTACTGGCACCACGACCGAGGTCGAGGCGCCCCGCCGAGCTCGGATCGAGGCGGCGGACGCGCGGGCGGCCCACGGGGTAGCCGTTGCTCCTCGCGAAGGTCGCAAGCTCGTTTGAGAGCCGTTGGGCTGCGAGCGTGCCCGGGCTCGATCCGGCCGCGGACGACGCGGGGATGCCGATCAGCCCGATGGCGAGCAGCGCCAGCCCGCAGATGAGAACCGCCAGCCCCTCGAGGTGGATGTGCTTGGTATTGGGAGGCGCGTCCTTCGCCATGCCGGGCTTCCCCTCCGTGGGAGTCCCAGCTTGTGTCGGCGCTCGCCGTGGCCGCCTTTAGGAGGGCGGCGTGCTCTACTGGTCGCGCGTGCGAATGAAGGCGGTCAGCCCGAAGCTGCCGACCGGGACCAGGCCGAGGCGCCGGTAGAAGCCTTCGGCGCCGCGCTCGGCGACCAAGACCTGATGATGGAAGCGCTCCATGGGATAGCGATCGAGGAGCTCCTTCACCAAGCTGCGGCCGATGCCCTGGCGCTGCAACTCCGGCAGCACCAGAATGTCGGCGATGTAGACCGCGAAGGCTCCGTCCGACATCGCACGGGCGAAGCCGACGACCTGCTCGCCCTCGGTGGCCACCACGGCGTACGAGGAGAGCTCGATTGCCGTCCTGAGCCGCTCCGGGTTTTGCGCGTGGCTCCATTCATTGGCGCGGTAGACCTCCACGATCCCGGTGAAATGCCGGTCGAGGTCCGCCTCGACGATGGTGATCGGCGGTCGTACGGTGGTCATCGCTGGGTGGAGAATAGAGGCCGAGACTGGCTGTCAGGCGGTCTCATGCCGCAACCTGACATTAGAGTCCGCCCGGCGAGATGTCGGGCGTTTTCCGAGGGATCTTGGTGGTACGGTCGCCGCCGGTGGCTGAGCTTTTGAAGATATGGCCCAGGCGCTGAAGGATCTCATGGGCCCGGCTGCGGTCGGGCGTCTGGGAGACCAGCTCTCCGGCGGTGCATCGTCGTTTGAGCGGGACGAATTCGTGGCGACGGCGATCGACGGTCTGGAGGCGCTCGAGCTCAAGGCCCGTGTGGCTCACGTGGCCGACGTCCTGGCCGGGTTCCTGCCGCCGGCGTATCCCGACGCGCTCGAGATGATCGTCGGCACCCTGGGGCCGGCACTCGAGGGCACTGGCGACGTGGCGGAGGCCTTCGAGGTCTGGCCGCTCTGTCAGTTCGTCGAGGAGCGGGGCCTGGATGAGCCCAGGCTGTCGCTCGCCGCCCTGCGGGAGTTGACGCAGCGCTTCTCCGCCGAGTTCGCCATCCGCCCGTACCTGGCCCTCCATCGGGACCTGACTCTCGGAATCATCGTGCGCTGGCTCGACGATCCGAGCGTGCACGTGCGGCGCCTGTGCAGCGAGGGCACACGACCGCGTCTTCCATGGGGGCAGGCCCTGAAGGACTTCCAGGCTGATCCGACGATCACGCTCTTCGTGCTGGACGCTCTGGTGGACGACCCGGAGCGGTACGTGCAGAGGTCCGTTGCGAACCACCTCAACGACCACTCGCGCTCGCACCCGGATTTCGTCGTGGCGACGGCCGCTCGGTGGCTCGAGCACCGAACCGACACGCGTCGGTGGGTGGTACGCCACGGCTTGCGCAGGCTGGTGAAGGAGGGTCACCAGGGCGCGCTGCAGCTACTCGGATACGGCCCTCCGGAGATCTCCAACATCAGGCTCCGGCTCAGTCCGACACCGGTCGCGGTGGGCGACTCGTTCGGAATCGAGCTTTCGCTGGCCTCGGGCGCATCGACAGACCAGGCGCTGCTGATCGACTATGCCGTCCACTATCGGCGCAAGGACGGCTCTCTCGGTCCTAAGGTGTTCAAGTGGGCCGAGCGGGAGCTGGTGCCCGGCGAGCGCCTGAAGATCCGCAAGAACCAGCATTTTCGCCACACCTCGACCCGGCGACTCAACCCGGGCGAGCACGCCATCGAGGTCCAGAT
>Ga0224508_10002522_pt1 | contig 15488 bp, 13 predicted proteins | sample SF_Jan12_sed_USG_4_FD_170157 | JGI IMG/M metagenome (GOLD analysis project Ga0224508, IMG submission 170157) | Sediment microbial communities from San Francisco Bay, California, United States - SF_Jan12_sed_USGS_21 | ecosystem: Environmental > Aquatic > Marine > Sediment | place: USA... | reverse complement strand
GCTGTCGCAACACGATACGACAAAAGAGACGACAACTACCTCGCATCCGTCCAACTCGCCTCATTGCGGATTTGGCTGCGAACTTATGAGTCGGTGACCTAGAGCAAATCCCAAGCGAACCGAAACGGTTCGCGACGGCGTATTTGCGTATAAACAAAGAGAGTGACCATTTCACTTGAGTCAATTTAAACAAGAAATGGCCTAGCCCCTCCCGGGAGCGATCCCGCTCGTTCCTCCATCGTCATATATTGAAATCGTAATCGGCCGGTTCACCAACCGGCCGTCATTCGTTCGGGCATCCGCTTAGACTCGAAAAATTATCTCCGGGAGTGATGGGGATCACATCGGGTTTGGTTAATGCGGACGATAATAGCGCCGTAGCAAATTGGGAGGTTTGTGGTGCTGGTAAAACCCGATATTGATTTGGTCGCGCGGATGCTGATTGAACAGCACGGCGCCGACGTTCGTGCCCTGGCCGCGATGAAGGCCGATGAGTTGAATAATATGGGCAATGCGGACAGCATAAACTATTGGCGGCGTATTATGGATGCGATCGACAAGCAGCTACTGGAACCGAGCCCGCAGACGGTTCATTAACGTCTCTCTCGAACGTTAAACCCCCGGAACGCCGCCAAAAGTGCATGGCCGGCCGGTTTGTTTGGATCTGGTCGACTGCCGGGATCCCGGCCGCAGCCTTGAATTCACAACGTACGACCGAAACGACCCGAGGCCGCAGGACAAGCTGCGGCCTCGGTGCCTTCGATATTCCCGCAAGAGGGAAACATATGCGTTGGGGATACATATGCTTATCTAAAATTTATATTGAATTTTAGATAATTGATCAGTGATTTTGGTCACTCCCTCATGCCTTGGACACGGACCCAGCCGGCGGCGTTGTCGCAAAGTCACACATGCGGGTCAGGTGTCCCGTCCAAATGGCAATTTTGGCGGCCAAATCTCGTGAATAAATCCGCACTGTAGGATTCGTTTCTCTCCCATCACGCAAAGTATTACCTTTCGACATAGATAGTATACTTTAGTCATATAACTTATTTCTTAAATATTTATCCAAAATTGAGTGACTTTTTCTAAGCATTAATACTAATATTACTTTTATTGGGAGAGGCGACTTTTGGGGATACTGCAGAATGTCTCAAGTAAAAATATACCTGGTGGGAGGGTCCAATCTTTTCAGGCACGGCCTGAGGAGTTATCTCGATTCGGACACCTTCGTGATCGAAGGCGAATTGGACAGTTACGCGGATTTCGAGCAGACCATTCAAGATAGTGGCACGCCCGATTTGGTACTGTACGCTCGCCCGCATAGCGCCGAAGACCCTGCCGCAGCGGTACGGTCAATCAATGAGGCGCTGCCGGATACCCACATTCTGGTCATGGCGGAATCATTGGTCGCCGAGGAATTCAGCGCGTGTCTCGGCGCCGGCGTGAGCGGCTATCTGCTGAGCGATATTTCCAAGGACGCTTTGTTGCACTCGATGCAACTCATCCTGTTGGGTGAGAAGGTATTTGCAACCGAGTTGGCGAAGCTTTGGATGAATGGCGGACTGGAGCGGCGCGCGACGCCGGTCAGGAAGCTCGAGCATAACTTGACCGGGCGTGAGAGTGAAATTCTGGGTTGCCTGCTCGAGGGCGATTCGAACAAGCTCATCGCACGGCGCCTGGAAATCACCGAATCAACGGTGAAGATCCACATGAAATCGTTGCTACGGAAGATCAATGTTCAAAACCGCACGCAGGCCGCCATTTGGGCAATGGAATCCGGCTTTGCAGGCAACGGCATGACGGTAAACGGCTAGAGACGGGATAGGGACTAAAAGGCCGCTGAGGGTGAGGGCCAAGCACTAAGTATCCCCGAATTAGAAAAACACTAGGTACGGCCCGGGTTCCCATTAGGAGCCCGGGCCGTCGCAATTTCGCTTCTCGGAAACGTCCGCGCGCTATCGTTTCCGCCAGCGCCTTGGTCGAACTTTAGTCGACTTCAAGCGCGCCCTTGCCGGCGATTTTACGGGCGATCACCACCGTCGCAACACTGAGGAAAGCAATCAAAACGGACACCGCGGCGGCATGTTCGACAGCCCCGTCATCGAGGAACTGGTAGACCGCAACCGCCATGGTTTCCGTCCCCGGCTGGGCGAGCAGGATCGACATGGCGAGCTCCCGCAGCGAGATCGAGAAGATCAAAACCCAGGCGACCCACATGCCGGTCTTCATCAATGGAATGGTGATGTCCCAAACCATGCGGGCCCAGCTTGCCCCGGCGATCCGCGCCGCTTCTTCAAGCTCTTCCATGATCTGTTTGATGGCATTTCGCAGGAAGATGTAGGCGAACGGAATCTTTTTCGCCATATAGGCCACGAACAGGATCCACAGACTGCCGTACAGCCAATTGATATAACCGATCAGGATACCGACGCCCATGGCCACCGCCGGGAAGGCGAAGGTGATCATGATGATCACGGTCACCGAGCCACGACCCACGATCTCGGTCCGTTCGACGATCCAGACATAGGCAATGCCGAGCATGACGCAGAGAGTGGCGGTACTGATGGACAGGATAAAGCTGTTCTTGATCGATTGAATCACGATGAAAGTGTCATCGAAGAAGATTTCATAGTTCTCCAACACCATGTTGCGGAACTCGATCGGCGCGCCGAAGGTGTTCAGCAACGACAGGATGAACAGGCCGCCCATCGGCAGCAGCACGCTGAAGAAAATTACGAATAGACAGAGACCGAAGGCCGCCCAGCGCCAATGCCCCAAATCGACCGCACTGGCCTGACCGGCCTTGCCGGTCAGCGTGGTGTAACGGCTGCGTCCGAGCCACCATTTCTGCACCAGCAGGCAGGCCGCCGTGAAGAAGACGATAGGGACCGCCACGGCGGCGGCGAGTTCGAATTTCGGCGGATGGAGAATCAAGGTGTAGATTTTGGTCGTCAGTACGTGAAAGCCGCCGGGGAAGCCAAGGGCGGCCGGTGCGCCGAAGGCAGCCAACGCATCCAGTATGCACAGCAGGGCGCCCGACAGCACCGCGGGGGTCACCAGCGGCATGGTAATGGTCAAGGCGGTCCGCACCCGGCCGGCGCCCAGATTGCGCGCGGCCTCTTCATACGACGGATCCATGTTGTCCAGCGAGGCGCTGACCGCGAAGAACACCAGCGGATAAAAATGCATGATTAAAATGAAGGCCAGGCCTTCCATGGTGAAGATATCGAGCAACGGCTTATCGAGGCCGAACACGGCGATGAAGAATTTGTTCAACTGTCCGGAATTCGGCGCCATCAGAAAGATCCAGCCGATCGTGCCGATGAAAGACGGGATTACGAAGGCAATACCGGCGAAGGCGCGCACGAACAGCTTGCCGGGCATATTGGTGCGCGACACCATCCACGCCATAGGCAAGCCCAGCAACAGGCATCCTACCGGAACCACGACGCCCAGCATCATCGAATTCATAAGCGCCTTGAACAGGTCCTTCCGCTGCATGACTTCGATGTAGTTTTGCCCGGTCAACCCGCCTTTGGGATCGACGATGCTGAACTGAAACAGCAGCCACACCGGATAGATCACGAGCATTCCGAGGATGATCACCGCCGCGAACAGCAGCGTGTATTTCATCGGTTCCCGCGCGTAGCCGAGGCGGAAATCCGCCCAGCCCCGTAAGAATCGATCGCCAATTCCGCTCAAGAACGAGCCGGGTTCAACCGTTGTCGTTGTGGCCATTATCTGATCACCCAAGCAAGGTCAGAGTTGAAGTTGATACTTACCTCGTCGCCAAAGTCCATATTCGGGACCTGACATCTGAAATCCTGGCCCTGGACATCGAGCCGGAGGTCGATCCGGTTGCCGAGGAAGGCGCTTGCCTGAACTTTCGCAGTGATCGGCGGATTGTCGCCTTCGATAGCGCCGTTCACCCGGATCGCTTCGGGCCGCAGGGAGACCGTGATGGGGCTCCCTTTGGAAAGTTGGCCGATGAGATCCTTGGGACCGCTCGCCCAGAACGGCTCGCCGAGTTTCTGCGACACGCGCACGCGGCCGGCCGACGCGTCGGTATCCTCGACCTGACCGCTCACCATATTCGTGATACCGACGAAGGAGGCGACGAAATGGGTCGCGGGATGCAGGTATATCTCGCTCGGTGTATCCACCTGCTCGATCTTGCCCGCGCTCATCACCACGATGCGGTCCGCCAACACCAATGCCTCTTCCTGGTCATGCGTCACATAGAGCGTTGTCATGCCAATGCGTTGTTGCAGTTCCTTCAATTCGAAACGCATCTCCTCGCGAAGTCCGGCATCGAGATTGGAGAGCGGTTCATCGAGCAGCAACATTGCGGGCTCGGCGACAATCGCCCGGGCGAGGGCGACGCGCTGCTGTTGACCGCCGGAGAGTTCGCCGGGATAGCGTTCGCCGAGGCCGCTCAGTTGCACCAATTCCAGGGCGCGGTCGACTCTTTCGGCAATTTCCTTCCGCGGCCGCTTTTGGATAACCAGTGCGTAGGAAACATTCTGGAAAACGTTGCGATGCGGCCAGACCGCATAATTCTGGAAGACCATGCCAAGGTTGCGCTTTTCCGGGGGCAGCATGTTGGCATCTGTAGCGATGATATTGCCGTCCAGCAGAATTTCGCCGCCGTCCGGTTGAATGAAACCCGCGACACTACGGAGCGTGGTCGTTTTGCCGCATCCGCTGGGGCCCAGCAGGACGACGCTTTCGCCGTTGGCTATACTGAGGTTTATGCCGTCGACTGCGCGTACCTCGCCAAAGCGTTTTTCCAGACCACGCAGTTCCAGTTTAACGTTTTCGTCGACCATCGCGCTGTTTACTCCCAGTTCTTGATCTCATTAGGTATCGTATCTGTAGCCGGACGATGTAGAGGCCTAATTACAATGGTATTCATGCACCGGCCAGCTTCCCATCCATTGCCATGGATAGGAAGCCGGTCGTGCATAACCGTATCGGTCGTTAGCTGCGTTTGCCCATTAGGTCGCCGAACTTCTCCAAGAACTCCTTCTGTCCTTTGATCATGAATTTCAAGTTCGGATTCACCAGATTGAACGACTTCAGCGGCGGCATTCCCTTCGGCGGTTCGGCACCGTCGAGGGAACCCCATTGGCGTCCCCATCGGGCGAGCTGAGCCTGGCCTTCCATGGAATAGGTCCATTCCATCAGCAATTTCGCCGCGTTCGGATGTTTGCCCGTTTTCAGGATGCCCATCGGCGAATGGTTGATGATGGCGCCGTCCTTGTAGGCGTACCAGTTGATCGCCTGGCCCTTATCCATCGCCACCACGATATTGTGCGAAGATATTGCGACGGCGAGGGGGCGCTCTCCGGCGACCAGCATACGGGCGGCCGCGCTGTTGCCCCGCGTGTAGAACAGGTTCTGCTTGCCGAGTTTCTCGAGGAATTTCCATCCGCCGGCGATGTCGTTCCGCACCATCGTTGCATAGAAGGTGCGCGACGATCCTGCTGTCTCCGGATGCGCCGAGATCAACTGATCCTTCCATTTCGAATCCAGAAGGTCGGTGAACTTGTTCGGCAGGACGCCCTTGTCCTTGATCAGGTTGGTGTTGTAGGCGCCGAGCAGCAGGAACACCGTGCGGGAAATCCAATGGCCGTCGGGATCCTTAAATTTGGCGTCGATTTTATCGAACAGGGCCGGCTTGTATGGAACGTAGAGTCCTTTATCGCGCCAGACTTCTGCCATGTAGGGGACGGAAACACTGATGACGTCGGGCCGGGGCTTGCCGGCTGCCATTTCAGCGGAAAAGGTCTGGATCAGCTTTCCCGAGTTCTTGCGCAGCAATTTCAGCTTTACGCCCGGAAATTTCTTCTTCCAGAATTTGCTGAATTTCTTGTTGTAGGCTTTTCGGCCGGTCGTATAGAAAATGACCTCGCCTTCGCTTTTGGCTGCTTCGTACAGTGCCTTGATGCGTTGTTCCGTCGTATCGGCATAGCCGGAACTCGGCAGCGCCAGTGCGGCGGCAATGCCGATCGCGACGAGAATTCTCCCGCAAGCTCCCATCATCGAATTTCTCCCTTTCATTCGTATCGATTGCGCTTTCTCCGTTCCATGACCGTCAACAGAATTCAGCTTTCCGAGGGGGCGATCGCTCAGACGCAGGAAGCCGCCAGCCGGCGATTTGATTCCTGTACGGCGTCGCTGTGAAAATGCGCCAGCCAATTCAGAACAGAAGCGCTTCATTGATATTCGACCACATTTAACCAAACCGTGACAAGCGCCGCGGCCGGACTCCGCGGTACCGATGCCCGGTCAATTCACCACGGGAAAACGGCATAAAGGTTTGTTAATTAATAACTAAATAAACTCTCTCCGGCGCTGATTCGATCCCGGCGACAGGCAATATAAAAAGTACTTGCGCAAATCGGGGACCGTATTCGGCGCGAATCAAGATCGGCAAATTAACCTTAATGATTCTCCGTACTGCCTTGAAATTTTACAAATATTTAAATGTGGTCGGCGATAATCGGACCATTCCGATCCCGTACGCGATCATGGAGTGGGACGGAACAGGAGAGACTGAGCGCATTATGACGGCGGATTTCAATCCCGTGCCGGTAATTATCGCGGGGCTGATGGGCGCAACGGTAATCGTCGGAGTCATTTACTTTCTAGCGGTGATATGGAAGCGCCGCTCCGGCGTACCCTATTGCCTGTCGGCATGCCTGTTTTATGGCCTGCTCTATGTCGCCACGTTTCAGTACGGAATTCTCAATCTGGATTTGGCGGGCCGTAAGTTTCCGGCTGACAGTGTCTGGATTGTCGTGCTCGGCCAGAGCGCGATAACGGCGTTCGGCGCCATGCTGCTTACCCTGATCCTGTTTGGCGGTTTCATTGCGATCCGGTCGCGGCCGGACCGGCCGGTAAACCAGGTAAAGGCATTCGCCGGCTGTACCTTGTTTTGTCTGGCCCTGGGGGCCCTGTTCAATCCGATCGACGCGGCGAAGAAGCGCGAGAGAGCTCCCGTCGTTGCCGCGGCGGCCTTGGCGACGGGCACTGCCCGAGCCGCGGCGCGTGCCAAGCGGCAAACCGATCAAACCGTGGCGGGTCTGCTCAAGCGCGGCATTATCGAACGTATCGAAAACGGAAAATACAATGTCACGCATTTTGTCGGGGCGGGGTTTCGCAAATTCCCCGATACGGCAATCGAAAGTTACGCCAAGACGGCATTGGCCGATCATCTGTATTTCAATGGGGGCCGGTCGAAACCGGTTGTCTTCAGGGACAGCAAAAGCGGCCGCCGCATCGCCGTGCGTTATCCGGACGGACGCTTCAAACGGGATTGATCCAGGACTCTAGTCTTGTGTGACCCGGCACGCTGCCAGCGGAGGGGTAACGGCTACCGGCTGTACAGCACCCCGCCATCGATCACCAGCTCCGCGCCGGTGACGTACCGGCTTTCGTCGGAGGCGAAATACAGCGCCGCGTTGGCGATATCCTCGACGGTGCCGAGCTCGCCGAGCGGGATGCCCTTCAAGCGCTCCTTCGCGCCCTTGTCGGCGTCGCCCCAGGAATGTTTGAGGACATCATCGCCGAGCGGCGTCCGGACCATGCCCGGATGGATCGAGTTGCAGCGGATCTTGTAGCCTTTGCGGCCGCAATAGACCGCGACCGACTTGGTCAACTGCCGCACCGCGCCCTTGCTGGCGCCATAGGCGACGATATCGGGTGTGGCGCGGATCCCCGCGATCGACGAGATGTTGACGATCGATCCGCCGCCGCTTTTCGCCATGGCGCCGATCACGGCGCGGCAGCCGAGGAATACGCCGTCCATGTTGATGTCGTTGACGAAGCGCCATTCCTCCAGGCTGATGTCTTCGATCGATTGCGGCGCACCGCTGCCGAAGACGCCGGCGTTGTTCATCAGGACATGCACGCCGCCGAAGGATTCCACGGTGGCGTCCACCACGGCCTTCCATTCGGCTTCCCGCGTCACGTCATGCGCCATCGACGTGGCGGCGTCGCCAATGCTCTTTGCGACCTTTGCGGCCCCCTTGTCGTTCTTGTCGGTGACCATCACTTTCGCGCCCTCGCGGGCGAAGATCTGCGAGGCCGTCGCCCCGAATCCCGATGCGCCGCCGGTGATCAGCGCAACCTTGCCATCCAATCGTCCCATCGTTCTCCCCTTTTACGAATATAAATCAGTTACTTGTTTCCCACCCTTCTTCCAGTCGGCGACACCTTCAGACGATGCTGCGAGTGCGGCCGCCATCCGCCAGATAAAGCGCCCCCGTGCAATAGCCCGCGGGCTCGCTGCACAGGAAAGCCGTCATCGCCGCGAACTCCTTGGGATCGCCCAGGCGACCCGCCGGGATCGACTTGACCCGTTCGGCCATGACTTCTTCCTCGCTGATGCCGCGACGCTTGGCCGTGGTCGCGACCGACGAGCGCGTGCGGTCGGTCAGGATCGAACCGGGCGAGGCGATATTGGCGGTCACGTTGTGCTTCGCGACTTCGGTCGCCAGCGTCTTGGTGTAGTTGACGATCGCGCCGCGCAGCGTGTTCGACAGCACCATGTTGTCCAGCGGCTCCCGATTGCCAGCCGAGCTGATCGTGACGATGCGGCCCCATTTGCGCTCGATCATCCCGGGCAGTACCAGGCTGGTGATGCGGATGACGCTGCGCACCATCTTGTCGAACTGCTCGACCAGATCCGCGTCCTTCACGTCGACCGCGAATCCCAACGGCGGGCCGCCGTGGTTGTTGACGAGAATGTCGATGCCGCCGAGCGCTGCCTCCGCTTCCGCCGCGAGGGTGTTCATGTTGTCCGGGTTCGAGACGTCGCCGAGCAGCGGCACCACCTTCGCGCCGGTATCGGCGGCAATCGTGCCGGCCGCCTCGGTCGCGCGCTCCAGGCTGGAACTGCTGACCGCGACGTCGACGCCTTCGCCCGCCAGCGTGTGCGCCGTGGCGTAACCGAGCCCCTTGCTCGATCCCAGAACGAGCGCGCGTTTGCCCTTGATGCCCAGGTCCATCTGCGTCTCCCCATGATAAATTGCGTTCGCCACGGTTGCCCCGTGGCTGTTTTGCCGATTTATAGTACAAGCCTTTGCGCGCGCCGGTGCAAGGGATGGAGCGCGAACGGCAACATCAAACGCATGGGAAGCAGGCATGGACTACGTTGATTTCGGAAAGACCGGCTTGAAGGTCAGCGTCGCGGGCCTCGGCTGCGGCGGCAACGCCAGGTTGGGGCAAACCCGGGGCATGAGCGAAGACGAGTCGGTGGCGCTCGTGAGAACCGCGATGGACCTCGGTGTGAATCTCCTGGACACGGCGGCCAACTACAAAACCGAAACGATCGTCGGTAAGGCGATAAAGGCGGTGCCGCGCGATCAGGTCGTCGTCACCACCAAGGCGTCGATGCGCGGAAAAGACGGCGTGGCGTCGGCCGAGGAAATCATCGCCAGCCTGGACAATTCCCTCCGCGAACTCGATACGGATTACATCGACGTGTTCCAACTGCACGCTGTGGCGCCGGATGCGTACGACCATGCGCTGAACGAGCTCGCGCCCGCGCTGCTGCGGGAACAGGAAAAAGGCAAGTTCCGCCATCTCGGCATCACCGAAACCTCGCCGTTCGACCACGAGCACAAGATGCTGCAGCGCGCCGTGCATGACGGTATCTGGAAAGTGATGATGCTGGGATTCAACCTGATGCATCAGAATGCGCGGCGCGAAGTGTTTCCCGAGACCATCAAGAACGGCATCGGCACCTTGCTGATGTTCGTCGTGCGCAACGTCTTCAGCCAGCCGGGCAAGTTGCAGGAAGTCATGCAGGAACGTGCGGCCAAGGGCGAGATCCCCCAGGAATTTGCCGAGATGGATGACCCGCTCGGCTTCCTGGTCCATGATGGCGGGGCCAACAGCCTGATCGATGCCGCCTACCGCTTCGTCCGCCACGAGCCGGGGGTCAGCGTCGTCCTGTTCGGCACCGGCAATGTGGATCACCTCAAGACCAACATCGACTCCATCTGCAGTCCGCCGCTGCCCAAGGCGGATACGGACAAGCTCTCCGAGCTGTTCGGACATTTGCTGGGGGTGGGGTTGGAATTACCGGACCGGAGCGCGCGGCGGGATCCGAAGAATAGATAGGTCGTTCGTCATCCCGGAAGTCGCGCAGCGGCTATCCGGGATCCATGGAATCTTCGCATCGCTGAATTCCCGCCTTTGCGGGAATGACGCGGTTTAAGCCGTTCGCGCCAACGCACGTTGATTGCCCAGCGTCATCGCACACGCTTCCGCCGCTTCCTTGCCCTTGACCACGAAATGGTCGTGGAAGAAGCGCGCGTGCTCCCCGGACTCGTGAAAATGGTGCGGGGTCAGCACTACGGAAAGGACCGGCACCTCGGTGTCGAGCTGGATTTGCATCATTGCGTCGAGCACGGTGGAGGCGACGAAATCGTGCCGGTAGATGCCGCCGTCGACGATCAGTCCGGCGGCGACGATCACCGCGTAGCGGCCGGTCTTCGCCAGCAGCTTCGCCTGCAGCGGGATTTCCAGGCTGCCCGGCACCTCGAACACGTCGATCTGTTCTGTGGTCACGCCGTGGCCGCGCATCTCGGCGGTGAAGGACTCGCGCGCCCGGTCGACGATCTCCTTGTGCCAGCAGGCCTGGATGAAGGCGATTCGCACGTCCTGGTCTGATTTGCCCGTGGCGGTCGGCGGCGACAAATCGACTTTGGTTCGAAGGGGCTGCGTCATGGCGATACCTCGTTGTTCAAATCCAGACCCAGGGCGTTCGGGAAACAACGATGCGCACCATGCACGCGGCGACGCAGGATACCGTCATCCCGTTCTCTCTCATCCGGACTCTCACCGTCGGCGCCGGTTTCACACCGGCTCTGCTGACCCCGCCGCTGGCCGTTAATCCAGCCGACGGGCGCTCGCGGGCTCATGCACCATGTGCATTTACCGCCGGTGGGGAATTTCACCCCGCCCCGAGAACGCGCCACACTCCGCAAGTTTGCGGAGGGTGACAGGGAGGATTATAGACGGGAAGGGGCGGCGTGCAAAATCGAACCGCACTAATTGTTAGTGTGGCCCACCGCGGCGCTCACAACCCCCATTCCTCACTGGCGAAGCGGGCTTCGGTGCCGTTCGGGTCGGAGAATTCGTAACCGCAGGCGATGTAGTGCCGGGCCGAGAGGCCATTGCCCTTGAATCCGAGATAGAGGCAGAGGCCGCCGATCGCCAGCGACAGGTAGAGCTGCAGCTCGGCGGCATTCGCGAGCGAGCCCGCGGCCGTCGGCAGGAAGAGCCGCAGACACCAGGTGATGACCATGACCGTGCCCCAAAACGACAGGCCGCGGAGGTATAGCGGCAGTCCGAAAAAGCCTGCGGCGAGGAAGATCGACCAGCTCCATCCGGTATCGACCAGTTTGATCTTTCCGGTGCCCCGGTGGCGCAGCGCGACCCGCATGGCTGACTCTTTCCTGACCGTCACTCGAAGGGTGAGGTGAGGCGGCAGTATCGGAACTGTTTCTTAACGTCCCGTGAAGGATACGGCCCGACGGGCCGCTCCGCGCAATTGGCACTTGAATTTATACCGTTATATTCGCTGGTTAGGCGTGCCCGCTTTACTTCAAGAGCGCCGAATAGTTGACCCCGATATCCGCTTCGCCGCCGGGCGACCCGACGCCGGTTCCGATGACCAGCCCCGCAAACTTGGGCGGCTGGATGCCGGGCGCATTGTCGAAAAGGAAAATCGCTTGGATGTCGAGTCCCTTGGGCATCTTGCCGGGCGGGAGCGGCAGCGGCAGGACGCCGGCAGGGGTGGTGGCGGATCCGACCGGCGCAGCCATGCGGTAGCCGATTTCGACACTCCAGGAGAAGCCCTTCAAATCCCTTTCCTCGACCGTGTAGAACCCGACGAAGGCCGATGCGTCGCCGCCGGGCACCGGCGCGCCAACGGTGACGCTTAGGCCGAGCATCGTTCCGATAGGTTTGAGACGGCCAGGCCGCCAGACCAATTCCGCCGATCCGTTGCCGCCGATCAGGTAGGGTGACGTGCCGTCGCCGACCACCCCGAGGCTGAAGTGCCGGATGGGCGGAATTTGCCGCCGCGCCTGTTGCAGGAGCACCGGCATCGTGATGTCGCTTGCCGCCGATGCGAACTGGATCGGGGCGACCATGTCCGCGCGGCGCTTATTCTTCGCATTGAAGCGCTTGATCGCGGCCATCAACTTGTCGTCACGGTATTTCTTCGGATCTTTGCCGGTCAGCAGGGATTTCTGCGCCCGCGGCAGGCTGAGCACCGCCTGGACGATCAGGTCGGAATACGGCCGGATTTCCTTCAGCGCGCGCTTGACCAGGCCCTTCGGCGGCTTCACGCGGAGCTTCGGCGGATTGATGGTGACGCGAAAGCAGGCTTTCGGCTGCTTGGTCAGGTCCTTGCCGAGCGCGATGCCGCGGGCATAGCCGCGGGGGCAGGAATAGCACTGATCGAGCACGCCGTTACGGAATTTGCCCTTGCCGCATCCCGCCTTGCCCCGATATCGCGCGGCGACCCGTTTCGTCTTGATGCGCTTGTAGCAGGCTTTTGGGCCGGCGACGGATTTGAGCGAGCGTTTGTACCCCTGACAGGAATAGCACCGCCCTTTGCCGACATCGAGAAACCAGCCCTTCTGGCATTTCGTTTTGACCAATTTCCCGGTCGGTTTCTTCGGACCGGCGGCACGCTTGTATTTCTTATAAGCCTTGCGCTTGCACGCCTTGTTGCTCTTGACCGGAAAGGTCGTGCGGTGCGGCGCGCTGGCCGGGCAGCTCCAGCATTGATTGCGGATGATATTGCGGAACGACCGGTTCCACTTGACGCCCGTCTTGTCCTTGAACGCGCCGTATTTGCTCCTGCAATTGGCCTTGCCGGCCCATTTTGCCGGCGAATGCTGGGTGGCGACGAGCGGCTTTTTCGCCGCGTCTGCCGGTGATACCCAAAAAAAAAGCCCCGAATAACAGGGGTGTCAAAAAAAGAGACAGAAACTTGGTCGAATATTTCATGAGCCTGACTATCCGTATTGGTCCGAATTCAGCGGTATTGTTGTAGCGCCAGATGTATTCAGATCAAGAGGATCGTTTCGCTGCCCGATTGGCGGCGGCTCTCAGGCGTCGAACAGGCTCCGCCCGATGATCTCGCGCATGATCTCGCTGGCGCCGCCGGCGATGCGGCTCATGCGGGCGTCGGCCCAGGCGCGGGCGATCGGGAATTCCCACATATAGCCGTAGCCGCCATGCAACTGGACGCAGTCGTCGAGCACCCGGCACAGCAATTCGGTCGAGTGCAGCTTGGCCATCGCCGCGTCCTCGGCGGACAACTTACTGTCACCATGCAGTTCGAGGCAGCGGTCGATGAAGGTACGGCAGACGGTGGCCTCGGTTTTGATATCGGCGAGGGTGAAGCGGGTGTTCTGGAAGGCCGCCAGCGGACGGCCGAAGGCCTCGCGCTCCTGCACGTAACTGACGGTCCACTCCAGCGCCGTCTCGATCGAAGTGGCGCAGCGCAATGCCACCAGCAGGCGCTCCTGCGGCAATTGCTGCATCAACTGCGCAAATCCTTGGCCCTCTTGTTCGCCCAGCAGGTTGGCGGTCGGCACGCGGACGTCGTTGAAGAACAGCTCCGAGGTGTCCTGCGCCTTGTAGCCGACTTTCTCCAGATTGCGTCCGCGCGCGAAACCCTCGCGGCCGCGTTCCACCAGGATCAGGCTGATGCCCTTGCCGCGGGCGTCCGGATCGGTCTTCGCCACCACGACGACCAAATCGGCGAGCTGACCATTGCTGATGAAGGTCTTCTGGCCGTTCAGGACATACTGGTTGCCGTCCATCACGGCCCGGGTGCGAATGCCCTGCAGGTCGGAGCCCGCGCCGGGTTCGGTCATCGAAATCGCGCCGATGACCTCGCCTGTGGCCATCTTGGGCAGCCAATCGCGCTTCTGCTCCTCGGACCCGTAAGCGGCGATATAAGGCGCGATGATGTCCGAGTGCAGATAGAAGGCGGGGCCGGTCGTCCCGGCGCGCGCGAGCTCTTCGACCACGATGGCGCTGAAACGGAAATCCGCGCCCGCGCCGCCATATTCTTCGGGGATGGTGCAGCACAGCAGCCCGACCGCGCCGGCCTTTTGCCAGATCTCGCGGCTGACCACGCCGTCCTTCTCCCATTGCGCGTGATGGGGGATTACCTCCTTCTCGATGAAGGCGCGGACGGTTTCGCGGAATAATTCATGCTCGCCGGCGTAGACGGTGCGCGGGATCATGCGCTTCGCTCCTGTTTCGATGAAATGCCGAAAACAACGAAACGTGTCATTCCGGACGGCGCAATGCGCCAAGCCGGAATCCATGAGACGCCGCTATGCCTGGATACCCGCTTCCGCGGGTATGACGATATTTGTTGTTTCCCGGAGACTTGTGACGAAACGCAAACGTGATTTGTCATGTGTCGGCAGCCTTTTCTCCGGCGGCCCGGGCGACCGTGCCGATCGTATTGGAGACGAGGCGCGCGGCCGCCAGCGCCGCGTGACCGTTGGGGTCGAGCCCGGGGGCGAATTCGACCAGATCCATACCGGCGATCTGCGCGCGCTCGGCGATGCCGTGGATCAGATCGACCACCTGCCAATAGGTCAGGCCGCCGGGCGCCGGCGCGACCACCGCCGGGATCACGGACGGGTCGAGGCCGTCGCAGTCGATGGTGATGAAACACCGCGCGCCTTCGGGTATGTGCCGCAGGGCCGTCTCGATGCCCGATTGGTGGATTTCGCGCGCGGTGACGATGTGCGAGCCCCATGCCAGCGCATCGTCCAGTTCGGCACGGCGGGCGCTGCCGACGCCGCGCAAGCCCACCTGAATCATGCCGGTGACCCAGGGCATCTCGGAGGCGCGGCGCATCGGGCTGCTGTAGCCGTGTCGGATACCGTTGACCTCGTCGCGCCAGTCGATGTGGGCGTCGACCTGCACGACGCAGACAGGGCCGTGGGCTTTGAAGCCCGCGACGACCGGGATCACCACGGAATCGTCGCCGCCGAGCACGATCGGGACCGCACCCGCATTCAGGATCGCATCGACCGCCCCGGCGATTCGCTCCCGGTTGCCGTCCGCGTCCGTCGGGTCGCAGGACAGGTCGCCGCAATCGACGACGCGAATGTCGCCTTCATCTCCCAACAAGGGACCGCCGAGGTCGAAATCGTGGTGCGCCAGCTTGTCGGCTTGCCGACCGATTCGCTCCCGCAATGCCGCGGGCGCGCCGGCGCAGGGGCTTTGGTCCGTCCGGTACGGCGTTGCGTGCGGCGCACCCAGGATCGCGATGTCCGCATCGAGGCGGGGTGAGGCTTTGGCCGCCGGGAAACCGAGAAATGTCGATGCCATGAAGGTGCTTTCCCTGGGACCATTTGCAAGCGGGGAATCGCGGTATAGGCTAGGCCAAAACGACGGCAAGGCAACCGGACGAATCATGAGCAGCA
>Ga0224508_10002521_pt1 | contig 15488 bp, 15 predicted proteins | sample SF_Jan12_sed_USG_4_FD_170157 | JGI IMG/M metagenome (GOLD analysis project Ga0224508, IMG submission 170157) | Sediment microbial communities from San Francisco Bay, California, United States - SF_Jan12_sed_USGS_21 | ecosystem: Environmental > Aquatic > Marine > Sediment | place: USA... | reverse complement strand
TGAATGATCCTCAATTCAGTGAACAGATGATGAATCAAATTTTAGAAAATCCTGAAATTCGAAACCAAATGATGGAATCAATCACGCAAGATCCAGAGGCAATGCGAATATGGATGCAAAATACTCAGCATGCCGAAGAGATGGGAATTATGATGAGGAACAATCATGATTTTGCAATGCAAATGATGTATACAATAATTGAAGACCCCGCCATACGATTACAGATGATAGGTCACATGACAGAAAATCAAGAGGCCATGCAACAGATGATGGGTATGATGGGCACGGATATGATGATGAATAACATGACCGGAGGCATGATGGGTTCGGGAATGCATGGAATGATGAATCATGACATGATGATGCAAATGGTGCAGAATCCTGAAACAAAAGAAAAAATGATTCAAATCATGTCAAAGCATGTAGGTGAAATGCAGCAATTACTATCTTCAGAATTAACCGAAGAAGAGTTTAACGCACAAATGACAAAATTAATGCAGAATCACATGACCGAGATGCAGGAACTTATGTCAAGTCATCAGACACACCAATCAATGAAATAATATTTTTAAGACTCAATGCCAGACACATTTTCTTTTTTCATGGATTTCTTTTCTAGACTTGTTGCCTCTGGGTGTACTTCGTAATTTTACACTACAACAAGGACATGGAATGCCAGCATACGTCAGAAATTCTGCACATACTGGACAAAGTTTTTGCCCATCTTCATATCGACGTCGTCCTTTGTATCCGATTGCCTTGAATCTAATACAGGTTCCTTTGCATATGTTTACCATATTGTTATTTTACAAGTTTTTACAAGATACTTAACATCCGGACTTTACATTTGTAAATTATTCAAGTCAAATGGTAAAAATTTTCAAAAGTTAAAATGATGTTGATATGAGGAGAAACCGATGAAACATTTTACATTTTTTGGAATCTTGATTGCTCATGTTTAGAGTTTGCAAAATTTGAATAAAAGCAAAACGAATGATTCGTTCATACAAATCATCAGAGATTTGCAGTGATGTCAAAATCACTAAAAGATATTTGAAAGGATGGGCAAAAGTTGGCCCGATCCCTTTGGACGGTTAGTATGGTCGGTTGGTTAAACGGTTAGATGATGACTCCTACCGCAGAATCCTAAATTAACAACTGCAAAGTTTGCTTAAAAGGCAAACGTATGATTTCTTAGTATAATCTAAATATCAAGATCACATCATCATGTCTAGTCTTCATTGGATCTGTCACCAAGATACCAAACGTTCTTGGTCTTAAGATCCAAAATACAATTAATTTACAAATTAAACAAGATTCAAATTATTTTTGTTGTCGTTATTCATCTAAAACTAAAATTCCCCAGTCAGTTGCCTTGTGCATTCCACCAATCTCTCCTTTGCCACCATCCCACACGGCAAATGCAATCTTGTATCTTTCACCTAGATTGAATTGTTTGTCTATTGGGCCAAAATTATCTACATCCACATCTGAAGTTACAAGTGGTCTTGAGACCTCAACTATCCATTCTTTTGTAATTTCATTATAAGATGAGGCAGAAGATACTTCGTTGTTTCCTCCATACTTGTCATCGTCATCTCTGTAATAGTGCTCTTTTAGCTGCTCAAATGGTCCTGCAAACTCGTCATCAATTTTATCAAATGACTCTGTATGTGTGTCATATGCCTTCCAATGCCATATGTCGACAACTCCTTCACCTATGGTTCTCTGGGCAACTTTGACGTGAGGCACTCCTGCAGCCCCCATTGCAATATCAGAATCTCCTGAGATATCGAATCCTACTGATATTCTATCAGATGGAGTAGACTCATCGTTGTTTGCATCGTTGTCCTGCCATCGCATCAAAAGATAGAGGTTGCCATCAAAAGTCTGAGCCTTGACATTGATTTTTCTTCCTTCATCATCAAATGCTGTCATGAACATGCTTTCAGGTACGTCATTCCAATCGTCACTATTTCCATCAAGGATTATTTCTGTCTGAGATCTTGGAGCATCTATTCTGGTTGGCTCTGGTTCGGGTTGACTAGGATCATTCACAATAAGAAATCCTTTCTGTTCGTTGTGTCCTGCTCCGCACATTATCGAACAGTAAAATCCAAACGTTCCAACCTTGTCTGCAACAAATTCTATTGCTGCAGTCTGTCCTACACTCAAGGGCTCATTAATGCCAAATTCATCTAGTGCAAATCCATGAGTCACATCAATGCTGGTAATTTTTAGAATTACTCTGTCTCCTTGATTAACTTTGATAAACTGTGGCTCAAACCCCCACTGAAATGCAGTTACATCAAATGACTTTGTATTTTCATCTCCTGTAGCAGTACTTTGAATGGTTTTTTGTTTTTGAGTTTGTTTCTGCTGCATTTCCAACATGGTATCTACCATTTGTTGTCGCAATTGAGGATCATCAATCATTTGGTTCATCATGTTCTGCATGTGTTGTGGATTATGCATCATCCATTGGTTACCAACTGGGCACCATGGACAAGATGCTGTCTGAGGAATCTGAGACTCTGCAGATGGTTCGCCTGTAGGACACATAGGACAACTACCGGGTCCACCACCACCCATCATCATGCCTTGACCCATCTCATGTCCCATCATCATACCGTGTCTTTGCATCATGTCTGTCATGTGAGGATGGGCAGTCATGTGTTGCCACATCTGGGGATTGTTCATCATGTTAGTCATTACTCCTTGCATTTGGTGTGGATGTTGTGAAAGCAAATCCCAATCAAAATTGCCCCATCCCCTATCTGCCAATCTAAGATAACTCTGGGGAGTGACACAAGTGGGCATTCCATTAGAATCTTGCATCATTAAGACCATGTCTGGGCTGCACATTACCTGGCTGGGATTATTGATCATACGCATTTGGTGATGTGGAGGAATAACTTGATCCGATTGGGCAAATACATCATTGATGAAAAATGAACTTTGTGAAATTGAAAGCATTCCTAAGAAAAGTAGCGATAATAGAAGCAATGATTTCATTTGATACAATTTTGTGTTTTTCTTCTTTAATATATTATCTAGAATCTCATTTTTTGAAATGGAGTATCGTTATCTCTAAATCCCTTTCTCTAAGATCGAGATATTTCATATACCTCTATCAGCTACGCCGACAATACTGTACTCTTCAAGTTTGGTAGATTCTTTCTTGATATATCGAATTGATAAATTAACTCCGAATTGATGCCGAATTGATAGGTATAATCTTTCAAACTTTCGGAAAGTTTCGGAACATTTTACCGAATTGATAAATCATTACACCGAATTGATGCCGAATTGATAATCTCCGAAACCGAATTGATACCGAATTGATAACCGAAGATAATAAGGTAGAACATACTGAAAGTGGAAGAAAAAAGCGTAGTAGAGAAAGAGGCAAAGACAGAAAGCCTAGAAACTTTCCCTTACCTACAATCAAAAACTTGCCACAATTCAGAAACAAATCTCATGAAGAAGTTAGACAATACATACTAACAAAGAGGGGAGTAGACATTGGAAGCAACTTTAATCTTGGAAGTATGATTATGCCAATCTTGATTGTGTCTGCAATAGTGGCAGGAGGGTATGGATTGTACTGGTTGATGAAACAATTCCAAAAACGAAAAGAAACGCAAAATGAGAATGTTGCAAATACCTACAACATGAAGTATTAATAATTTCTACGCGTTGCTTTTATGCCAAACTTGCAAAACCAAATCATAATAGATAGGTTGGAGGTTTCTTCCCGACCGTAGTAACCTCACAACCATCTATTTCTATTCTTATGAAACATCAGAAGAACTTATGAACAGATCCAAGGAAATCCATTAAATGAAGTGTTTTGTGGTTTTTATCATAATTGCGAGTATTGTTTTGGTTTTACCAAACCAAGCATTTTCCCTGTCTTGTGGAATTCCACCCTTTGAGGACGCATACAATCGACATGATTTGCTATTGCATGGAAAGCTAATTGAAAAAAACACCCCTCCATTGGTCACAAAGACAACCACCTTGGTCTTTGAGACAATCAATGTCTACAAGGGGGAACATCAGGATAACTTTACAGTAAAGGCTGACTTGTCTTGGGATGACTATTACCGTGAAGGTGAGGAATACGTATTGTTTGCAGACAAGTAAGAAGATCACTACTGCAGGGACCTGTGTGTCAGCGACTATATTGCAACAAAAGAGATCGTAAAGTTTCTGGATGACTATGTGGAAGGCAAGACAACAGGTCACAATGTGTTTCGTCTTTATGATCTGGTTTCAATCTTTGAGATGATACAGATAGAATCCAAAATGAACCTTTACAGCCAGGTTAATCGAGGAAATGATTTTCTAAATAATTTGATGAATGAAAAAGCAGAATACAATTATTCATGTGACTTTGAGACAGATTTGAAACAGGCAAAAAAACTATTTGCAGACAATGTCTATGTCTTTAACAAGTTAAGAGATAGCAGCTCAGATTACACTATCACCACTGATGCAACACTATCAACAGATCCTCAGACAGGTCTTGTAGTAATTGAAAGTCAGAAACACAAAGCAATCATCAGCATACTAAACAGTCCTCATTTTGAGAATTGTTTTTTTGTATATGACCAGCAATTAGTTGATAAATCAACCGGAGAATTGGATGTGCACAGAAACAATTTGGATACAATGTGCAGTGCTGACAACGCAACTGCAATATTGCCTAATCTGTGCAAGTCTAAAACCACATTAGTTCTCATCAATCCTGCAGAGGGTTTAGAATCACAAGGGATTTTGTACATGGTTATACTACTGATAATTTTTGGAGGAATGGTTTTGGGATTTGTCATTTACCGGTGGAGAAGATGAAACCCAGATTTTTGATATTGTTTGTGATTTTTGGAATGTTTGCAGCAATGCCTGCATATGCCGAATCTCTTTTTGATTACATTGTAGAGCCAGTGATAATTGATGATAGAAATTGGATAATTCATGAGCCCCTTGACTGGAGTCCTGACGGAAATTCTATTTTATTTAGAATATGGATAGAGAAAGACTCTGAAATTAGATATACATCTCTTGTATTGATTAGTCCAGATGGAATAATTCAAAAGGAACTACGACTTGGTTTGCAAATTACTGGAGTTGATCATGCCCAGATTGCTCCAACCAATGACATGGTTCACATTTTAGATAATGGAAAGATATATCGTTATGTTTTGGCAACAGATGAGATTGTTTTACTAAACACCGAAGGAAATAATGCTCGATACTTTGATTATTATCTATACTCTGAGGAGAATCCTCTTCTTTACGACATTGTTTATTCAATAGAGAATGTGGAATCAGACTCTGATGATCCAAACTCACAATACATACTGCTTGCAATGCCTGAGGAATTTGGACGTGACTCAAGCACTGCTCCCTCTGAACGTTTGAGCAGCCTTGAAACTCCCAGTTTTCAGTTTAGTCCTGATGGAAAAAAAATTCTATTTGCAAAGACACTTGAAGTTGGAAATAGTTTGATGCACAAAGTTCCCGCATATGTAGAGGCGCAAGACTATGGACCACATATTATTCCTAATGTAAATTTGAATTGTAGTAATAATCTGAAATGGAGTCCTAATGGAGAGATTATAGTATATCAGGATAAAATGTGTGGTAGAGGTATAAGTTCTGGTTTTATGGGATTGGTATCACTTGACGGGTATAATGAAAAACTAATTCCAAAAGAGGATTCTACGTCATATCCACGTGCATTTGTGATCAGTCCTGACGGTTCAGTAATTGTTTATGTTACAAGCACCATAACCTCAAATGAAGTAATTTTACCATCTACAATTGAATCTGTAGTTGTTTACAAGATGATTCTGGCAAAACCAATTCCAGAGTTTGAGTCAATTGCAATGATGATCTTAGTTTTGTCTGCATTGCCTATTGTTCTTTTACGAAAACATATGGTGTTAAAATGAAAACCATTCTATTTCTTTCATTGTTGTTGATTCCGTTTGCAACTTTATCGTATGCAGAAAACTCTATTGATTATACTGAAGCAAAATTGGAATGGAGTCAGCATAATTTCGGAATTATTAACGGTACTGGAACTGCAAAAATTATTCTGACTGACTTTGATGTCCCAAACCTTCCAAACCACATTGATACAGTAACTGTCTTTGCGTATTCTGATAGTTTTCCTGAAGGCATTGATTTGACGCTTTATGAGACTGGGAAGAACACTGGAATCTTTGAGAGGGCTTTTTCTCTCAGTGAAACCCGCTCAGCCCCAAGTGTCTTGCATGTAATGGAAGGGGATACTGCAATTGTCACTTATTTTGATAATACCTTGCCATTGAACCATGAATTCTCTGAGATACATCTGATGGAAACTACTCTGATAGGCATGCTTGGATATCCTATTGAGCGTCTTCCTGCAAGCAATGCCAGAATCATAGATTTGGGCGGAAATGAAATTGACTCTCCTGCAATTGGAGAGCAGGTTCTGTTAATGTCCGATATTGCAAGCCAGGAGGATCATCCACAAGAATTTGTCTGGATTGCACAGACAACGGATTCCAAAAAAACAACCGTGTCACTTTCATGGATTAATGGGACAATAAATCCGCAATCATCTTTTAGCCCATTAACCTCATGGATTCCTCAAGAGACAGGGAATTATAGAATCGTGTTTTTTGTCTGGGAAAGTCTGGACAATCCAACTGCGCTGTCCCCTCCAGTTGAGTTAGAGTATACAGTTGTCAAAGAGAGACTTGCAAAAAATCCTGAAAAAGAAATTACAATAACAATTGGAAACCCTGTAAACAAAGATGGACTATTGTCAATCATTACAACTGAAACTATGACAAATACAGAATCACTTGACTCTGTTACTGATTGGCATTTTCTTCCGTTAAATCATGGGGAGTGGGGACTATTAGGTGATAGGCTAAGCTGGGATACATTGCCCACCAAAAATAGAATCAGTAATTTCACTGGACAAACAAATGGACAACAAGTAGATCTTGATGCATCTTTTCTTAGAAATACTATCTTGCGCATCTATGATGCAACCTGCCAAGGAGAAAAAATAGAGATTCCATCTGCAGATCCAATATCGATTCCAATTCCTGAAAATTTGTCATCAGTATCATTTACTACTTCTGAAGCTGGATTACTTCCAGTAGACGGACTGTACACATTGAGGTCTGCATCGTTTTTTGATTTTAATGCAATATTGCCTGAGAATGCAGTGATAATATCTAGTGAGGAAAAGAGATGTGCAGTGGATCATGGCAAATACTCATCTGGAAAATATCTCAAAATAATTTTCAAATTGGAATCATTTCCTGAAGATTTTGATTTCAAGTATTCTTTTGGAGTAGGTGAGAAAAACTCGTATGATTCAAAATCTGGCCTATATGTCACAGATATGATCTGCGATGACCAGATAATCACGCCTGTACCGCTCACTGATACTGAAAAAACAATCATCTGGGAATCAATTTCAGAGAATAATTTCTTCAAGATGGGTGACTTTACACAAAATTGTGATGATGCTGGAAACTGCATCTTAGTAGAACCTGAATCAAGAATTACCTTGTTTGTATCTGCTGATGGAATAAAGCATTCTGTTTCGTATAGGGATTCATATCTTGGAAAAAATGGCAGTCTTTATTCTAATTTTGACAAAATCATTGACATGATTAATGAAATCTTTGGTGACAAGGAAGAACTCAAATTTTTACCAAAACCTAGATGCGGATATCTTTGAAGAAAATGAAAACTGGACTTTTGATAATTATTACAATTGCAATCATTGCATCTTCTGCAGGCGTTGCTATGATATGGACAGAATATGGGTCCGTTTGCAATAAAGCAGTTACAGACCATCTTCAAAAATATTCCAATTTGTTTGATGAAGATTTTGATGGAATATTTTCGATGGAATGGATTAGCCTTCCTTTCGGAGTAAACGAATCAAGCATACAAGAATGTGTGAATCACGTACTTGAGAAAAGAAAAACAGACAAAAATTTGGAGACAATGCTTTCCTCAAAATCTACGGACATGGATGATGTTGGTAAACTGCTCACTCTAAATCAGATCAATTACAATCCTGACACTCTAGTTGTTACTGGAGGTCCTGCATTTGAGGGGGATCCTGGATGCGGTGCAGTCATTGACACTGATTTGCAGACTTGGTGGTTTGCAATAGACTCTATCTCAGAGCCCAAAAAGATGACCGTTTATTCGGAAAATCCGCACCCATGCCAAGTAAACGAGACATCTTGCTTTTGTAATGCACAGACAGAGTTGACTTTTCTGACACTTGATGAGTTGTCTTATTTTACTCCTGAAGAGGAAGAAATGTATGCAACAATCTTACTAAAATACATCAAAAACAATGCAGGGATGAAAAACATCGAACCAAAGTTCAAGATTGGAAAACTGAATCTGAACTTTACTGATCCTGACGCAATAGGTTACTGCGGGGAAAGACCAGGGGATAACAGAAATGACTTTTTCAGTGGCGCAATTGTCAATAACTATGTCAAGGACTATGGGTTAGACCGTGAACTTCCTTTGTTATGTGCAATTTCTGATGACGTAAAGTGGTGGGAAAATGAAGACTAGACTTTTGATAATAATATCTGTAATTATCGTATTGTCAATACTAGCAGTGCTTGTTTATGATTCCATGACTCTCGATAGGGTATGCCAAGACAGTGGAGGAAAACGAACTGGTGACATTTGTCTTGTTCCAATCGCCATCAACTCTGCAAAAAATGATTCTCAGAGTGTAATCAGTCAATCACAAATCAAAATAATGAAACCAAATTCGATGGAATATTTCTACTATCCAAATCCGGAGGATACTGTCAATAGAGACGTCTTTCAGAAATTCATTTTGATTCGTCTTCCTGAGGAATTGGGCGGTGATACAGACGATGTCTCTGTATTTAGGGCATACAGTGCATTATCCGTAGGCGTTCACTGTCAGATAAAATATTGGCCCCATGAAGAACGAAAAAGAATGGAGGATCCTTGTTGGGGTTCTATATACAGGCCAATTGATGGATTGATGATAGCAGGCGAAAGGCCTGTTGTAAACAATGCGCCTGTGGCATTGCCCTACCTTGACTTGTCAATTGATGAGAACGGATCTCTGCATGTGGAGCCGCCAATATGGGCTCTGGATGAGAACGGGGTGGTAGGGGAAGGACGAACCATCTCCCTTCAGCAAATTCGTCAAGGCTCTCAGGTGATTGTTGACTCGTATGAGCAAACAAATCCGAACCATCCAAAAATCCCTATAGATTTTGCAGGACAAATTCTGACTCAGATCAATCCCAGCAGTAACAGGGTAGAGGCACTATACCATGATTTCTCCTCACATGATTGGCATGGAATTACTATTCACATTGGCAATGTTTCTGCACAAGATCAGCGACATTTTCTAAATCTTGCAAAATCCAATTCAGATTTTTGGCAGATAGGTGAGACTACCATTAGAATTTGGGGCAGTGCATTAGATAAAAACAATGAACAGCCAGAAGAATTCCGAGAATACAATGTAGAGTTTATTCTAGACGGATTCAAGTTTGCTATTAATGGGCAAAACATAGATCTCATGAAAAAAGCAATTGTCGTAAGCTATTTCCCAGAGAATAATTATGATGACATGTTCTTGGTTTCCAGTACGGTGAAATAGAAAATGGAACTTGAATATGGGATAATAATTTTCGCAGGGTTTTTGATTTTTGCAATTTTTGGGTTGATTCTATCTGCCCCAGACGATGTGCCTACTCATACTGAGATATCAAAGATAAATCAACAGGGGATTGTTGCACAAGAAGCAAAAAATGAGGAAAAATTAGAAGAATACGCATCTTTGATGCAAGAAAAGATAACAGAGATTGCAAGGAAATCACTTGGATTAGACATATTCATGTCAGATATTTTTCAAGGTTACTTTCCAATGGCAGATGCCTCCAAAGTGGAAATTCCAAAAGGAAAAGAGTTGTTTCAAATCTGCAATGTTGCAGAAAATATTCCTATCCATCTTCAGAACATAAGTAAAACAGAAAAATTTCAGATGTTTGCAAAAAAATATTCTGACTATCCAATGGAATTGTTTTTGCAAGATGAGCGATGGTCTGATTCCTTATTTCATTACGGCCTGATTGCAGAGTCTGATGATGGAAGAACCGCATTGACATTTTTCCATGCAAACTCTTGCACAAACCAGATTACTGATTCTGAAAAATATTTCATTTCATGTCACGATGATGCAAATCACGTGGTCATTAGCACGATTAACAAAGACGACGTTCTTGCAAGCCTGAATCATCCTGACTTTTGCACCATTCCACTTGATCCTTGGCGTCAGTCGGTCTATGAATTCAACCAAAAAATCAAGAAACAGATGGAAGAGCATTTGTCAACAGTTGAAACCAGTGATAAAAGCTACGAGTCCATATCTGCATACGAGTCAGAGTCACGCCGTTTAGTCATGCTAAGTGACATCTCCAGTATGTATGTGATGGCAATAGATGATGAGCAAGACATTGAAGAAAAAATCAAAAAATACAATGATATGTTCGGTCCAATGCCTGAGGAACTTTTACAAATACTGGATGCAAGAAAATGAAAATTAGACTTTTGATTCCAGTATTTACAATATCTCTCTTGTTTTCAACTAACATGGCATTTGGTGAATCATCTGATGAAAGTCAATATTTTTTTAAAGTAGGTGATTTGTTTTATTGGCAGAATTTACAGACGGGTGAAACCATACCTCCCTTGGGAACATTCACTTCTATTTTTGTGAGTACTCTTGGTCCGATTCTCATTGTGTTGTTTATTGTAATTTATGCAGTTAAAAAAAGAATGGCAAAGAAAAGTATTGAGGAGAAAAAATGATAACAGTGGACTGTAGTGATGCACTTTCAATAAAAGATAAACTGCTTGTCTATGTTGCTGACAAACTTGAGGCACTTCCCATATTAAAAAACGAAAATTTTTTGCTTGATTCTCTTGATGATTCTCAAACCGTTGACAAGATGAATGTCATATCTGCTATTGAAGAATTTCTAGAATCTGTAAACTTGAAGGAGAAATTCCAAATTACTCCTAAGGGGAACGATATCAAGATAGAGTCACTTGACGGAGCAGACATGAAAGGGAATTCAGACAAAGTCTCAGATACTTACAGAAACCCGTTCTTTGAATGCACTCATTGTGGATTCATGACCCGATATGAGGAGGAATTAAGAACACATATGTTAATTCATTACATTTGAGAAAATGAAGAACAATCTTTTGAAATGAATATAATCACAAGCCAAACTATTATTCTCATTGAAAGTATTTTACATCAGACACTTTGATGCACCTACCTATGAGAAATTTACAGAGTTTCACGTGGATACCCACAGGACATGGTGGTGCTGCAAGCAACTCAAGGAACATGACAAGCATTTTCAGTTGTGGAATGTAAAATGGGCAAAATTTCACTTTAAGGATATTGCCACTGATGGAAATATTGCGTTCTTTCCAATGAATTACTGCCCGTATTGTGGGGAAAAGATAGAGTACGAGGAAACTGTAAAGTGAGTCTTTGGAGAAAAAGATGAGATGATCAAGCGGAAACTGTTTTGGACATCTCTCTCAATTTTTACTATGATTGTTATCGGGATTGTTTTGTACATGAACATTCTTTCATTTGAGCGGCTATTTCCATTGGAATGCGATGTATCAGAAGAATGGCTAAGAGGAAAAACCGACTTTCTTGTTGTAAAGAACTTTTTGGATAATTACCCTGATGCAGAGTTTAAAAATTTAGGAAACATGGAAAACATGCCTCGATATTGTCAATATTCATTTGTTGAAGAAAAGCAGGGGGAGACAAAACAAATGAGAATTACTATGGATAAGAACATGCAGTTGGTAAGGATAACTGCTGACCATGGAATAGAAAATGAAGACTAGGCTTTTGAAATCCAAATCAAACATTATTGCATTGAATATTTTCCACGAGGCGACGTGGAATGCTTTATGAACTCCAATTAGCAATTCAGAAGCATGAAGCGTTCTGCCGTGTTGATAGGAGTTGGGACAATTATTTTACTGATTGGCATACTGGGAGGATTGTCTTTAACGGGTTCAGAATCAGATGAAAAAACAAAAAACAAAACAATTCAGACAACGGAATCGGACTCACATAAACAAGAAAAAAGTATGTCTAACAGTGTAAAATGCTCGTCAGATGCATTTGGTCGCATGGTGTGTTCGCCGTAATTGAAATGGTTTGAAACAGAATTTTTTCTTTTCTTCAATCCCAGTCATGATCCCAAACCTCTCCATAATAGTGATTTTCCATGTTGATGTCAAACTCAACATCCACACTATACTGAACCATTTCAGGAAACTTGCAGTCAATACCATCTGAGACGTATCCTCCCTGATGCACAAATCCATAGTAGTTAGTTCCGTTCTTTTCGGTGATTCCGATGTATTTGAGCACGTGCAGCTGCTTGGCGGGAATGTTTTCATCATGAAGAAAATCCGGCATTGACGAAGAATTGCATCCTGCGACAAAAGTTTGGCCTTCATTTATCGTAGTAACAAACTCTGAATCGGCATCAGAATCAGGTTTGACAAACCCTCCGCCTCGACCAAATTCAAAATGATTCGCATCAAAAGTTATCTGAACCGAACCATCATCAATTAGCTTAATGTCAGTCATTGAGGCATAGTACTTTTCTTCTCTGTCTACTCTTTCATAATGGACACCATTGTCTCTATCTGATCGAAATACTATGTTGTTTAAAGAATCAATGATGATGATGTCTTGAAGCGTTCTTTCAGAATTTTCATCAAAACCTGCGAGATATACAATTCCAATTGCCAAAAATCCGACAGTTGCAATCACGCCAATGACAAACAAGTTCAAAGTATACTCCGAGTATGGCGTACTGCTCTTTTTAGTTATTCTTCCTTAGACATATCCTGGATTTTTCTCATTCTTCTTCATCGTTCAAACTATTCTATTGAGGCAATGACTTCCACGTGGGTATGATAAAACACCCCTTAACTATATCCCCAGCACAACATGCACGGGGTTATAGTTAAGGCGTAGTATTTCATACCCACGTGTAAATGTTAAACATATTAGCAATTCTAACTGTAAAAAAATGACAGACTTTTGACAATCACTGACAAGACAATAAAAGAACTACTGCCACTATCTTTCAATTCCACTCCTGCAGTTAGTATAAGAAAAGAAAACGAAGTATGGGTTGCAACAAGTATGTTGATTCACTACTTGGAATCATTTACAGATTCTCTTGTGGTGACAGAAGAAGATGAAAAACCAATTGGAGTGATTGGTGGCAGGGAGATAATTGAGAATGTTTTTAGAGATCCCTCTTCAAATTTTTTTGACAACACAACAGTGGAGGAAATTACTGATAAAAATTTGGTAATTCTATCATGTGAAACAACTCTGGGAGAACTTCTCACTACATGGAAGAAGACCAGACGTGCATTTTCCATCATCCCAAATGATTTGGGTGGATACTCTGCAATATCTGGAAGAAAGTTACTTGAAATTGGCGCTAACTGTGTTACTGATTTGACCGTATCTGAATTGCCTAAAAAAGAAATAGTCACCTTTGAACGAAACAGTACGATAAAGGACATCATAAGTTTGATGCTAGAAAAAAATACAAGAAAACTGCTTCAAAAAGACACTGATTATTTCATAAGTGATCGACTATTAATCCAGAGCATAGCTCAAGAGTATGGTTTTTTTAGAAACATAAAATTCCTTGAACGGAGCTTTGAGGAATCATTCAAACTTGAAAAGATCAAGAAAATTTCCAAGGATGTAAATCTGGCAGATATTTCAAAAAACATGTATGCTATGATGCATCCTTATGTTATGTATGGAGACCAGGTGATCACTCCCTGGGATATATGTATGGCTTTGCAATCTGACAGAATAGAGTTTCTTGGATGAGATATAATACAATCATTTGTAGTAAAAAAATCAATATTGAAAAATATAGAAAAAAGTCAAATTGAAAAAAACGAATTCTAAACTTTGATACGCTTAAGTTCATAATTGTTTGAGAGAAGTTATGGAAGGTTCAGAAATAGCGAAACGCGACCATCAGAGAAATAAATCTGAAATTGTAAAATTAGTAAAAGAAATGTTTAATCTAGAAAAATGGGGTGATGAAGAATATAAGGAAAAACTTCAAGAATTAGTTATGAGAGATGAGGAACTAGTTAGAGATGTTATTAGAAAAATTAAGTTAGAAAAAGGCTTGGAATGAAACCCGTAATAGTTAAGATGTTAATAGGATTAGTTATTTTTTCATCATTGTTTTTTGGAATGATGATATTCGATGAGTTATTCCCATAATTTCTTATATTCTAAACTCTAGTATAAAGGCAGTCTTCGATACTTTTCAGATAGGTGTTATTTATCAGAATGAATGAATTTTTTTCTGAGACCTGAAATGATATCTTCAAAGATTTCTTCTCTTTCTTCTTTTGTCATAATATAATATGCAGTTCATCATACATAAAGAGAATCTAAATCCAAGAATATCTTGTTTGGCTTTGAGTGCAAGAACGTACTAAAAATTCCATTTCATATAGTATGTTGTTTTGAATATTTTGAATTAAGATTTTCTTTAATATCCAATTCTGATTGAGGGGAACTTTTCAAGAGATCAGTTACTATCCTGCTCCGGTCATTGCGGAATAAAACTAAGCCTAGATTTGTATGAAACTATCATTATTCATCTTTTAATGCATATTTTTTGTTTATCTTGAAGTTTTAGATTGAATCTTTGTTTGTAAGCTTTGCTTCTAGGTTTTGTTCTTAATCTGATTCCACAGCAAGGGCAATGTCGACCATCCCAAGAAATGAAAATGCCACACTCGTTGCATCGTTTCTGTCCGTTAGCATATCTGTCAGTATGCAAAAACCACTTGGCCTTGAATCGCCCACAAATTCCTCTACACATTATGATCTCTCCATGATCACGCCTTCATTTTTTCTAATGACTTCATAATACTTTTCTTTGTATTTTCCATTTCTGGGTTTTGATCGTAATCTATAACCGCAGCAAGGGCAAAAAAGTCCCTCCCATCGCATAAATATGTCGCAAAGATTGCATCGTTTTTGTCCGGCACTGTATCTTCCAGTGCCGTTTGGTTTTACTGTTTTGTATCTTTTACAAATTCCGTTACATGAAGTGCCCATTAAATCCCTCCAATATTCTGAGGCTTGAAAAAATTACTCGTAATCAAGACATAAACTGTTTTAGTCTTGGACAAATTCTAGAGATAACCTTCCACAGGCTTCCTAGACATCATCTAGTTTTCACTTATTTGTAGATCAGAGCAGATCATCAGGATCAATGAATCATTCATGATTATTCCATTCCATGAAAAACAAATACCAACGCATGATTGCACTCATGCGT
>Ga0224508_10002520_pt1 | contig 15500 bp, 13 predicted proteins | sample SF_Jan12_sed_USG_4_FD_170157 | JGI IMG/M metagenome (GOLD analysis project Ga0224508, IMG submission 170157) | Sediment microbial communities from San Francisco Bay, California, United States - SF_Jan12_sed_USGS_21 | ecosystem: Environmental > Aquatic > Marine > Sediment | place: USA... | reverse complement strand
GAGACGGAGCTGGAAATCGATGTCCTCCATGCCCCAGCCGAGAAAGGACTCGTCGAATCCGTTAACCGCAACAAAATCCGAACGCCAGGTACCGATACAACTGCCTGAAATACGCGGCCGCATCGAAACGCCGAGAAACTCGTACCCACGGGCCCGTATATGTTTCCAGAACGCGCGCTTTTCCTCGCCGCGTAACACGTCGAACTCCGTCGCGCCTGACCGAATTTTATCAACCAAAACCTTGTCCGTCTCCGCCGGCTCCAGCCGATAGCAATACCCCGACTGAACGTAACCGGGGCGCCGCCCGCGCAAATGCACTGACAGGAAATTCTCCGGAAGCAGGCAATCGCCATCAGTAAACAACAGGTAGTCGGATTCGGCAAGCAACGCTCCCTCGTTTCTGCACCGGGAAAGCTGAAAACCATCGTGCTCGTGGGTCGTCATCCGCACGGGAAAGTCGACTGCCCGGGCGAAGTTCCCGACACATTGTTCCGTCTCGTCCCGCGATCCGTCATCGGCCACGATGACATCGAAGCTGTCTTGCGGGTATTCTTGGGCCGCAATAGAATGTAGACACCTGGTCAGGTGCGCCGGCCGCTCGAAACTGGATACGATGATCGTGACTACAGGCTTCTTGTTCATTTCAAACCCTGACCAAGCCCGACCAGGTTATATTCGGGAGAATACTCCTGCACATCTCCTGCCGATGCCGTAACCTCTAATCGAATGGCATCGACGAATCTTCGACCAATTCTCGTTACCGGCGCACATCGCTCCGGCTCGACCTGGGCAGGCCGTATGATCGCAAGTTCCCGCAAGCTGCGATACATACATGAATTGTTCAACCCAGATGCCCACAGGCCGGGTATTTGCGCCGCAGTTTTCGAGCGGGAATTTACATATCTCTGCGATGAAAATTCCGCGGCGTACAGACAGGCGATCGACGCATGCCTGCGCTTCGAATACCAGACCGCCGAGGGCTTTCGTTCGATACGTTCGCTCAAGACGGGGACGCGATTTCTCCGCGACCAGGCGCGCTTCGCATTGAGCCGGGCAACGGGAATGCGACCTTTGCTGAAAGATCCCCACGCGATCTTTTCGGCGGAATGGCTTGCGCAAACGTTCGACATGGACGTCATTATACTGATTAGACATCCCGCTGCATTTGCCGGTAGCCTGAAAAAGGCCAACTGGTTCTTCGATTTCAATCAGTTTTTGGAGCAACCTTTATTGATACGCGACCACCTCCAGCCTTTCGAAAAAGAAATCAGGCAACAGGCGAATGCGAGCGGCGATATCATCGACCAGGCGATACTGCTGTGGAATTCGATCCATTCCACCATTCTGAAATATCGACAACAATACCCCGATTGGCATATCGTACTGCATGAAGACCTGTCGACCCGGCCCGCGGCGACATTCCGGGGCCTGTTCGACAAATTGCAGCTCGAGTACACGGATCGTATCGATCGCCGGATTCTCGAATTCTCGGGTGCGCACAACCCGGTCGAACAACATGCCGGCAACGAGATCAGACGGAACAGTCTCGCCAATATTCAGAACTGGAGAAATCGATTGACTGCCGGGGAAATACATCGAATCCGCGAGAATACCCGTAACCTGGCCGAACAATTCTTCGGAGACGAGTACTGGTGACGGTTTGCTCCTTCGTGTGGATAAAACGATGTGCCGTCGATGGTCGAGTAACCCGGGTTCAACGAGTTTGCCTTTTATTCTTGTTGGTTCCTGAAATTCGATGGTATCTCAATAATTTCGGGAAAACTATTTTGACCGGGTTACCTCCGTACTCCTTCCTCTCGTCCTCAAGGCGCCTCGGACGCTAGTCGTGCGCCATCCGATTTCAACCGCCTGGATAAGCGGTAGCGGTCGAAGCGGCACGACATGGCTTGGTCGGCTTCTCGCGGCACACCGGGATTCTGCGCTTCTCTACGAACCGCTGCATCCCGGGCTCGCCTCGTTTCCCGAGGATCTCAACCCCGCCATTACGGATGCCGGGGACAGGCCCTATATTCGTGCCGGATCGAACAACCGTTCCTGGACCAACTACATCTCGAGTATCCTGAGCGGACGAGGCTTTACGCGCAGAACCCTTTTCACCGGTATACCGAAACACCAGCGACCACGAGCAATCTGGCGGGCATTCACCGGCAAGCGACTGGTGGTCAAGGAAATTCGCTCCAATCTCCTGATCGAATGGTTAACCGGCGAATTCGGCGTTCGCACTATCGTGATTGTTCGCCATCCCTGCGCCGTGGTTGCCAGCCAGCTGGTACGTAACTGGGGCACGAAGCGCAACGTTCTCGATCCGTTCCTGTCGCAGCCCGATTTCGTCGAAGATCACCTCGCCGGCTGTCTCGACTACCTGAACGGAGAGAACCTCGACACCGTACCGAAGCAACTCGCGGCTCGCTGGGCTATCGAGAATCGCGCGGCGCTGGAGGTAGCCCGGAACAACAATCGGGTCCTGGTCGTGGCCTATGAGCAACTGGTTCTCGATAGCCATGCGGAACTGCGAAAAGCATTCGAATTTCTCGGCTGGCCTGTAGATGACCGAGTGTGGCGCACAGTCGAAAGACATCTGAATCCGGAGGCCCTGTCCCGTCCCCACGACTGGCTGGGCCAATGGCAATCCCGGCTCGATCCCCGGCTGGTAGACGATATCCTCGCGGTGACGCGTGCTCTCGGAGTAACGCGCTATGATGAAAGAATATTGCCTGTAGCATCATGTTGAGGACACTTTCCTTTGCAGTGATTCCCGAACTCGATGACAAATTCTATCCGTGACGCGATTCAGGTAAGATTCAAATCGTGGGTAACTCTACTTTCGAAAGACTTGCCTTCTTTTTTTCACATTGGGACAGTGAGTGAGATAGCCTCATGAACAACAATCAGAACAAGTCGATTCTGGTCACCGGCGGCGCCGGGTTCCTGGGCTCCCATCTCTGCAAGCGATTACTCGATGACGGGCATGACGTCATTTGCGCGGACAATCTTTTCACCGGCAACAGGGAGAACATAATTCCCTTGCTCGACAATCCCCGGTTCGAGTCAATCCGCCATGACGTCACCTTTCCTCTTTACGTGGAAATCGACGAAATATATAACCTGGCCTGTCCGGCATCGCCTGTCCACTACCAGAAGCACCCGACCCAGACGACCAAGACCAGCATTCATGGTGCCATCAACATGCTCGGGCTTGCGAAGCGCGTAGGCGCGAAAATATTCCAGGCATCGACAAGCGAGGTGTACGGCGACCCCCAGTTACACCCGCAAACCGAAGACTACTGGGGACATGTCAACCCGATCGGAACTCGCTCCTGTTACGACGAGGGCAAACGCTGCGCGGAAACCCTTTTTTTCGATTACTACCGACAACACGGCGTGAAAATCAAGGTTGCGCGGATTTTCAACACCTACGGTCCCAACATGCTCCTCGCCGACGGGCGCGTGGTTTCCAACTTCATCATGCAGGCTTTACAGAACCTGCCCATAACCATTTACGGTAACGGTTCACAGACTCGTTCGTTCAGCTACGTGGACGACACGATCGACGCCTTCCTCACGTTGATGCAAACCCCCGACGAGTTTACCGGCCCGATCAACATCGGCAATCCGGAAGAGATTACGATCAGGGAACTGGCCGAAGTCATTGTCGACCTGACGGGGTCAAAATCGAGTTTCGAACACAAACCTTTACCACAGGACGATCCGGTCAAGCGTCAACCCGACATATCCCTGGCGAGAGAGAAGCTGAACTGGGAACCGACGACGAAACTGCGAGATGGGCTGGCCAGAACCATCGAGTACTTCGAGTCCCGCGTCCGTCTAAAAACGTACTGAGACTTCCGGCTTCGCGTCATGCTCAGACTGGGTTTGAGCTGGCAATATCGTCCCGCGCCAGCGCAAGCTGATCGAAAACCGTTGCGGCTGTAATATTCTTCAGGCAATCGTAGTGACCAAACCGGCATCGGCGCTCGAAGCAGGGAGAGCAGTCGAGTCGAAGCCAGTTAATAATGGCATCGTCGCATAACGGCGGGGTAAATTCCGGGCTCGACGACCCGTAGATTGCTATCACGTTCGTGCCAACCGCTGCGGCAATATGCATGAGCCCCGAATCGTTGGCCACGGCCAGGTCGGCCTCGGCGATCAAATCGATCACATCGACCAATCGTGTTTTACCGCATAAATCGACCCCCGAACCATCGGCCTGGTCGATGACATCCTGCGCAAAAGCGCGTTCCTTTTCCGAGCCCAACAGCCAGGTTTGCGCACCGGCATCACTAATCTGTTTGACCAGTTCCGCGCAATGGCTCGCAGGCCATTGTTTCGCGGGTCCGTATTCCGCGCCCATCAGCAATGCGACGGTAAAACGATCGGTATCGAGGCCCAGCTCCGCCATGCAGCGCCTGGCATTCTCCTTGTTGGTCGCGAGGCCTGGACGAATGATTTGCAGTTCGTCACCGGTATCTTCCAGCCCGAAATAACAGTAGCGCTTGACGGTTTGATTCAGTGTACGCTTGTCGAAGGGCCGAATTTCATTGATCAGTCCGTAGCGCATCTCGCCCTTGAAGCCGGTGCGTCGAGGGATTCCCGCGAAATAAGGCACGAGAGCGGATTTCAGTGATCGGGGCAGCACGATTGCCCGGTCGTAGTTGTTTCCACGAAATCGCTTGCCCAGGCGATAGCGCTTTCCGATGCCCACTTCGCCGTGCTCGACATCCAGCGCGTACCCGTCCCGAACCTCCGGCATACGCTCTACCAGTGGCAATGACCAGGTTGGCGCCACCACGTCGATCGTGCATCGAGGCATACGCGCCCTCAACAGCTTGAACAGGCTTTGCGCCATGACCATGTCACCCACCCATGACGGTCCGACGACGAGAATGGCTGGAGCTTCGGAATCGATGGGCATGCTGGCGCTACGGAATTGGGGAATCTCGCTCGTTCGTCCCTGGCGATGTGGGAGATAATTTACCCGGTGTCTTCAGGCGGCTGCTTGATGTTATTCTTCGTGCAGGCGGTTCAGGACCTGGCGCAGTCGCCGGGTAAAAAACAGTCTATGGGAAATATCTTATCATCTTGCAGGTCCTAGTCGAAGCGAATGCATCGCCGCTCGACGAACGATCATCTCCTGGAGTTATGACGAAGGAATTTATTTTACTGGACCGTGACGGCGTAATCAACGAAGATCGATCCAAATCGGTTCTGTCCAGTGACGAGTTTGTCTTGCTGCCCTTTGCCGCCGAGGCAATTGCCCTTGCAAACCGGAAAGGATACGGGGTTCTCGTCATTACCAACCAGGCGTGTGTTGGACGTGGCGAACTGGCTTCCGATGAACTGTATGCGATTCATCGCTACATGTGCAAATTGATCGAGATGGCCGGCGGTCGTATCGAAGAGATCTACGTGTGCCCTCATACCGATGCTGATCGATGCGATTGCCGTAAACCCGCGCCTGGCCTTATCTCCAGGGCTCACGCAAAATACGGTTTCGATCCGGGCGGCACCTGGTTGGTCGGCGATGCCCCACTCGACATCGATGCGGCAATCGCTGCAGGTTGCCGACCGGCATTGGTTCGTACGGGCAAGGGGGCCGGGATATCGGTAGCCCCAGGCATTCCGGTTTTTCGCGATTTGATGCATTTCTCCGAGCAGCTACGCCAACTGACATGATTGACTTTTACCAGAGGATCGAAGAACACATCGAAACGGTTACGGCTCTGAGACCGATAGCTGGTGAACTGGAAAGGGTCGCACGCAAAATAGTCGCGAGCCTCAAAGACGGCGGCAAGGTCCTCTGGATGGGCAATGGCGGTAGCGCCGCCGATTGCCAGCACCTGGCCGCGGAACTCGTCGGGCGTTACTATCGCGAGCGAGAGGGATTCGCTTCGATGGCGCTGACTGCGGACACATCCGTATTAACGTCAGTGGGCAACGACTACGGATTCGATAAAATCTTTGTACGCCAGGTAGCAGCGCTGTGTCGAAGCGGCGATATCGTCGTCGGCATTTCAACTTCCGGGAACAGCGCCAACGTGAACCTCGCCCTCGAACGCGCGAGGAAACTCGGTGCCGTAACCGTCGGACTCACCGGTGGAGAAAACGGCGCGATTCGGGATATCGTCGATCATTGCCTGGCGGTTCCATCGACGGCGGTCCCGAGAATCCAGGAAGCACATATCCTGATCGGGCACCTGCTCTGCGAATGCGTGGAAGAGGAAATGACCGACCGGGTATAGCACCCGGGAAGCTCTGCCTTGCTTTCGGAAGTTACCCCGAACTCCATCGATCTCTATTCAACCAGTTCAGGTACAGCGGCACGCCTTCCTGCACGGTCAAAAAAGTCGCCTCGTACCCCGCCTCTCGCAAATCATCGATATTGGCCTCGGTAAAACTTTGATAGCTGCCTTTCAAAGGTTCGGGGAACGGGATGTACTCGACTTGCCCGAAACCATGCCAATCGATGACGGCCCGGGCCAGGTTATTGAAAGTTTCGCTCTGTCCCGTTCCGACGTTGAAAATTCCGGACAGCTTCGGATTGTCCATGAACCAGAGCGTTACATCGACGACATCGACGACGTAGATGAAATCACGCCGCTGTTCGCCATCGGCAAATCCATCACAGCCTTCGAAAAGTTTCACGCGCCCGTTGTCGAGGATTTGCCGATTGAACTGGTAGGCCACACTGGCCATGGAATCCTTGTGCTGCTCTCGTGGACCGTAAACGTTGAAATAGCGCAGGCTGACTACCTGGCTCGAAGCACTATCCTGCACTTCCCGCAGGTCCCGATCGAACAGGAGCTTGGAGTGTCCGTAAACGTTGAGTGGCGCTTCGATTGCTCGCTTCGCGTCGAATTCCCTGCCGTTACCATACACGGAAGCACTCGAGGCATGAATAAACGGGATTTCCCGATCGAGGCAATAGTGCAGCAGGATCTTCGAGTACTCGTAGTTGTTCTCCATCATGAATTGCCGATCTGGTTCGGTAGTCGACGAACATGCTCCGAGATGAATCACCGCCTCGACTGGTGCCTGAAATTCCTGCCCAGAACTGACAAAGGTCAGCAAGTCATCCTTGTCCCTGAAACCCAAAACCTTGCGACCGACCAGGTTCGCGGAGTCGGCGACGACCCCGAGGTCGTCGACCACGAGTATGTCGTCTCGGCCTCTTTCGTTGAGCGCCTTGACCAGGTTGCTACAGATGAAGCCGGCTCCGCCGGTAACGACGATCACTACCCGCCCGGTACCCAATCACCGAGTCGAATGGATTCGATGATTTTGCTTGTCGATGTCTCTTCATGGTACTCGAGGACAACCACGCGTCCGCCCCGGTTCTCCACGCAGTCGGCACCGGCAATTTCGTCAAGGCGATAGTCTTCGCCCTTGACCAGCACGTCAGGTCCGACGGCGCAAATCAGGGACTCCGGCGTGTCTTCCGAAAAGGGCACGATCCAGTCCACGCACTCCAGTGCGTCGAGCACATCGATGCGTCGTTTCATCGGATTGATGGGGCGCTCGGAACCCTTGAGTCGTTTGACCGAGTCGTCGTCGTTAACGGCAACGACGAGCCTGTCTCCCAAAGTTTTGGCTTCTCGTAGATACTTGACGTGACCCGCGTGCAGGATGTCGAAACACCCGTTGGTCATCACGACCGTTTCTCCCCTGGCTCGCGCCCTGGCAACCGTTTGAACGAGGCCTTCCCGGTCGAAAACACCCTTGCCGTTACCAGCAGGTTCACGCGAGGCGGCACGCATTTCCGACAGGGTAGCCGAAGCTGTTCCCAGCTTGGTTACCACGATGCCTGCAGCCAGGTTGGCCAACACCGCTGCCCTCGGCAGGTCCTGACCCACTGCGAGGGCCGCGGCCAGAACGCCGATGACGGTATCGCCGGCGCCGGTGACATCGTAAACTTCCCGGGTGTTCGCAGGAATGTGGAGCGGAGCCATACCCGGTCCGAGTAAGCTCATGCCGCGCTCTCCCTGGGTGATGAGCAGCGAATCGATACCGGCATTGCGGCAAAGCGTCTCACCCTTGTCGACCAGTTCTTCGGGGCCCCGACATTTGCCGACTATCCGTTCAAACTCGGCCAGATTGGGAGTCAGTATCGCCGCTCCACCATAAATGCTGAAATCCTGGCCCCTCGGGTCTACCAGGACCACGCAGCCGCTTTCACGGGCCTGCGATATCAAACGACGAACATCGGCAAGCGCGCCTTTGCCGTAATCCGAAAGCACGACGACCGCTGTATCCCGCAAGGCTTCTTGCCAACCCTCAGGCTCGGCAAACCGTTCTCCTTCTGCAAGCACTTCCTCGAAGTCCAGTCGAATCAATTGCTGATTGCGGCTCAATACGCGCAACTTGGTGACGGTAGGTCGATTCGGGTGCCGTTCGAGTTGGCAGTCCACGCCCTGGTCTTGCAGCAATCCTGCTAGGATATCGGATGCCTCGTCGTCTCCGGTCATACCGAAAAGCCTGACTCGAGCCCCCAGCGCGGCGATGTTGACCGCAACGTTACCCGCACCGCCCGGGTGTTCCCTGAGCTCCTGGATATGGACGACTGGAACCGGCGATTCCGGTGAAATACGGGAAGTGGTCCCGGACCAGTATCGATCCAGGATGACATCGCCGACGACGACGACGCGGGCGGATTCAAACGAAGGTATGTCGATACCGAGGGTACTCATGAACTAACTCGATTCCTGATAACGTAATATTTAATTCGCACATTTTTTAGGCAATGGTTCCAGTCTGTTAAAATTGTAGTCGATAAAACTTTAGTACTAGACCCATGGGGACCACCAGTGAAAAAAGATAGCACGAAAGGCTTGAGCAAGGTAATTCGCATCGATAAATCTGAAATCCGGCGACATCACGACCCACTACAGCCGGGTCGAAATCGACCATTTGCGTGACGTCGTGGCATCGAATACACGACCAATCTCCTACATTGAAAGCAGTCGGGAATTAGGAAAGTGCGCTAAGACATTGAAAAAATGGTGGCTACGCCCTGATTTGAACAGGGGACCCCATCATTATGAGCATGGCAAGGCGAATAATTTTGTATATTAATCAATAGCTTAGCGGGGCACCCGTTGCACACAATGCACCACTGAGCACGACAATGCATAACTGATTCCCTCAAATTTCCTACATCGAGCAAGGCTACAAATCAGGGGTGCGGTTAACTTGGCACCCAGAACATCGCTTACCGCAAAGGATGCAAGGTATAAAGGGCCCAATCCTCTCTCGATCCTGAAAGCAAACGCTCAGAAATTCATGGTAGGCGGCAGAAAACGACCCTGAACAGACGCTCAGCTAATTTAATTCATCCTACCATTTGAATATACTTATATTTACGTAAACATTCTTATCGATGAATCAAAATTTTACTCAGGGCACTCGTCTTTTTTTAAAGGACGAAATAGAGCAATCCATTCCCGATCGCTTCGAAAAGCAAGTCCTCAAGCATCGAACCGATTTGGCAGTTGTTACTAGCACCAAATCACTTACCTATGAAGGACTTAATTCGTTTGCCAATCGCATCGCACATGCAATTCTAAAATTGGATATATCCGGCGGCGATCCTGTGGCTCTTCTCTTCGAGCAGGATTCACCCCTAATTGCAGCAATTATTGGTGCGCTAAAGGCTGGGAACATTTATGTACCACTGGATACAGGCTATCCAGTATCGCAACTTGAGAATATTTTGGCAGATTCGAGGGCGCCACTAATTCTTACTGATATTTCAAATTACTCACAGGCTGTTGAGCTTGCAAAAGGAACTCGGAAAATAATTGAAGTCGAAAATGAAAGCCATGCATTTCCCAGTGGCAATCCCTCATTGCATATCCCACCAGATACTCTCGCCTACATTTACTACACCTCGGGTTCAACTGGAAAACCAAAGGGTGTCATGGATGATCATCGTAATGTTCTGCACAACGTAATGCGCTACACCAACAACTTACAAATCACCAGCGATGATCGTCTCACGCTGTTGCAATCTAGCGGGTTCAGCGGTGCCGTTTCGAATATCTTTTGTTCATTACTAAACGGTGCCGCACTGTTTCCAATCGACCTCCGTCGAGTGGGTGTCGAAGGGCTAGCTCGGTGCATAAATTCTGAAAACATCTCTATCTACCATTCTGTTCCGACAATATTTCAGCGATTATTAAGCACAGGGCAAAATTTTAAATCCCTACGTATAATTCGCTTGGAAGGTGACCGCGCCACGCCAAAAGACTTAACTCTATTCCAAAAACACTTTGGCAATGACTGTCTTCTTGTAAACGGTCTTGGCGCTACAGAAACTGGTATTACTCGGCAATATTTCGCCAATAATCAAACTAAGCTCCACGGCAATCAATTTCCAATCGGGTACGCTACCGAGGATATGCAAACACTTTTGCTCGATGAAAATGGTGTAGAAGTAGCCCAGGGCGAAATTGGCGAGATTGCTATTCGTAGCCGTTATTTAGCTCGCGGTTATTGGCGGCAGCCTGAATTGACTAATGATCGCTTTAGACCGAGTCTTGAGCAACCTGGTGAACGAACCTATCTTAGTGGTGATCTCGGATACTTAAATCTCAATGAAGAACTCGAATACCTCGGTCGAAAAGATTTCCGCAGTAAATTTCACGGTGAATGGCTTGATGTTGATACTATCGAATCGGCCCTCAATTCAGATGAAAATATCGAGCAATCATTGGTGGATGTGCACACAGACAGTCAAGGTACTTCGCGGGTGGTTGCATACATTGTACCCTCAAAAGGAGCAGTTGCATCTGCTTCCGCGTTACGAAATAAACTCGTAAGAACGGGAATCAAGGAGTCGACAATACCGACTGTCTTCATGCAACTAGAAACGCTACCCGTCGATTCCAACGGTAAAATTTCTCGACGGAATTTACCAGAACCACAGCAGATGTCTCGCCCTGCATTTACGCCAGCATGTACGGAAACGGAGCGTCGCGTAGCTGAAGTCTATGCTTCGATACTTGGATATGCTCAGGTAGGACGAGACGATGATTTCTATGCACTTGGCGGAGACTCGCTTGATGCCGTTTCGGCGTCTCTACAATTGGAAAAAATACTGAAATCGTCACTTCCTTTAGCCTTGTTTGCACATGCCACCACTGTCGAAAAAATGGCCAGCGCTATTGATCAGAATGAGGTTTCCGGCTGCCTGGTAAGGTTGCAACCAAATGGTTCTCTAAAACCTTTTTTCTGCGTACATGCACATATGGGTCATGTAATTAGGCTGAGAAGTCTTTCTGTACACCTCGGGTCTGAGCGACCATTCTATGCATTGCAACTGCAGGGACTCGATATGCAAAGCCATCCACCCACTAGTATGACGGAAATGGCCCAACAGTATCTTACTGAGATTCGGGCGATTCAGGAGAAAGGGCCTTATCTAATTGGCGGATATTGCTACGGTGGGATTGTCGCGATGGAAATGGCCCGATTACTACAACAAGCGGGTGAAAGTGTGTCACTACTGGCCCTGATCGATACCGATTACCCGTTTGAGTTGGGTAAATCCTCGATGGCGCTAAAGATAGGCAAACTGTGGCGTCGTGTGGTTAGCGGGAAAAATATTCATTGGCTTAATACTTTACGATACTATGGCTCTCAACTAACTGAAAGAACAAAAACAACAGCTCTCCATATCATCTGGCGGTACTACCTTAGGCGAGCAAAACCTATGCCTCGTTTCCTTCGTCGGCCTCAGTCACTTTTAAAAATGATTGAGGAAGACCATGTCCCGCAGCCAATTCATTGCAGGGCAGTAGTTCTTATTGCCAGCGAGGAGCAAGAAGTCTTACCAACCGATGAATTATGGCAAAACCTTATCAAAGGAGAGGTCACAATTCACCAGTTTCCTGTCACCGACGAAGAATTACTACGAGAACCACATGTTAGATTGCTGGCTAATTCCCTAGCTCATTTTTTAGATGAATGACGGGACAGCCTCTAACTAGTTATAAGAAGACAATTTACTATCGTATTACATGCGCCCGATACTGGCCGCTGCCGTACCCTGTTGCAACTGGCTCAGCGTCTGTTTTTGGGAAATCAGACGATATATTCGATGAGTCGACGGCGACAAGCGATCAATAAGGGCTTTCAATATGTGGGGAAAATGTGATTACGCCCATCCTTATGTCGGCGTCATGAAAGATTTCATCAAAACATAGGCTGGCCAGTAAAATTATTTTGAGACATAGTCTTTAATGTTTACTAAATCTTCTTCTCCAGAACAAAATAAAGTAAAACGCCAACATGGGCGTCAGAATGAATATTCCCTCAGACATAAGGATTCTAAAACCTTTTGCTGAAATGAAGTCGTAGAAACCGACACGAGTTACTTGCACGGGAGTCCATGGTAAAAAATATCGGCCGTTGTCGAAAGGAGCAAAAAAAGCAATTCCAAGACCGCCGTTTGTCATGGCATCAAACACACCATGAGATGCAGTCCCCACTGAATACAGTGCGACATACCTCCACCATACCGGGGATGCTATGCATTGGCGGCGGTAGAAAACCAGTCCAATGATAAGGCCCACTAGAAGGGCGAAGGTAAGAGAGTGAGTGAAGCCCCGATGCCCCCAGAAATCACCGTAAGCGATACCAAATTTAAATCCGATAACATCTATGTCGGGGAGTAGAGAACAAAGAACGAGAGATACCCAGAATCCGGGGGATTTCTTTTCTACAATAAATCTTTTCCCAAGGATTAAAGCTGTCAAGCTATGGGTGAAGACAGTAGCCACTAAACTTTTCCGTATTCAGGCTCAGCAATTATAAGCCTATCTCCACAAGTCTGGGCACCGACGAGTAGCTGAAACTGGCCGAAGAGCGAAGCCTGAGGAGAGGATTTCAGCGTCTGCTTAATAGAAAACAGACCCGCAAGACTAATATATCACCAGCCGGATTCGATCTTTCTAAGGCATCCAGAAATCGCATGATAATTAATAAATCAGTTCCTATTCATACTGACTAATATCGTACATTCGCCCAAACGTAATTAGTAAATGGATAATTCTCGACCTGGTTGAGTGAGACTTTCTGGTTTTTAACTAATACTTTTATAACATCACCAGAAAGTTTCTTCGTGCGAACATTGATGGAATCAACTTTTACGCTCACTGTTCTACCTGTCAATTGATCAGGTTTTAAATTAAGTGAGAAATCAAAATATCTTGTCTTCCAGACTTCATCAGAATATTCCCCCAGATATACCCAACCCTGTTTGTTCAGGTTATCTGACGACTCAGCAATCTGTGTAACAGATATTTTTGAAGATTGATCTTCTAAGCGATGTACTTCTTCTACAATGGCAGCTGTAAATTTCTTGGCATCTTCAGCCTTAGAGATCGAGGTCCTATCATCTAAGGCCAGTAGCTTCTGTTGCGTTTTTTCCAGTTCCGACTTCAGAGCTTTCTTTTCCACCTGGAGGTTATTATTTTCTACTTCAATTTGCTGTTTAAGCTCGACATTGACCTTGTTTATCTTAAACATGTAGTCGAGACCTATTGACCACAACAGGATTCCAGCCACAACACCTGCAACAACTGTTTTGATGATTGAACTAAGACTAATATCGAGGAAACTATTACTTAATTTTTTGTCAAGCTCATCTCTTTCTCTAACGAGCTTTTCCTTCTCCGCGAGGTGCTTTTCTGCCTCTGCTTCGAGTGCTTTAAGTCTGGCTTTGTCGATTTCTTCGCTACCCATCTCATAGTCCCTTTTAATGCATTAGTATTTACCTACCCAATACCAGAGTTTAACGAATCGGTAGGAAAACCATATACCTGAATTGAGATTGTTAAGTTAAATGGGGCGTATATATTTCAATTGCCAGCGTCCGTTCCTGGCCGGAGATTGCCTCCCGCCATAGTTATGTGAGGGTCTGCTATTGAGACCTGGCGCTTAAACCTGGCGAGACAGCGGCGAGAAGTGACCCAACCCAGACGCCCTATAACTATTTAGCTAGCCCGCGCCGTGATGATGCAGAGCCAAGCCCGAGTCGCTGTCCAGCGTCGGGTTGAGTGCTTCGTTATGCACTTTTTCTCCACCTTAAGATATGGGATTCCACCGACTATCAGCTCTTCTTTTTACGCTCCCTAAACACGAAAGAGACGTAAGACCCTAGAAAGAAGACGAACAGAAAAAGATGCAGGATGAGAGAGACCCAAAAGGCCTCACGGGCTGAAGAAAGACTGGCTACGCCCAGGATCACCACAGTGACACATGCGGGAATCAGCAGCATGTTTATCCAGGACCTCCCAGCCGCGATCAAGAGTCCCATCATTACGCCCCAGAAAACCCAGGGAATGACCAATGCGACCATCAGGTTGGTACTCATCTTCACCCCGCACGGCTCTTGTCTATGAGCTTAAATGTCATATCAACGACATGGCTGAATTTTCGTAGTTCAATGCCTTCCAGGGGTTTCATTCGGCATAATGCTCACGTCAGCGGCCTGGCGTAAGCCGGGACAATCTGCATGTGCTTATAGTTGGTCCGTTCCATTAGCTGATCATTTCCTTTATCAGGATTTAGGTGGAACATGCCTCTGCTGACTACGAATTTGCATGTGCAAGACAGAACGATGTTCTTAACAAGACGTTCGAGCCAGCAGAAGCGAATCGTTTCGTAACGCATACTCAGGGAACGTCGTCATACCAACTTTCTATAAGACCTGCGAGAAACGAGTTCAGGCACATTCCGATTCAAACTGTAACGCCGGGAGGATTCAGATAAAAGATTTTTCTGTTGACGACTTCGCCGCCATTGTCGGTATCGACTGTGCTGACAAGAAACACGATATCTGTGAATTACCTGCCGGAACCAGGGACTATCAATGGTCGGTGATTTCGAGCAAACCGGATCGGCTTCATGCCTGGGCCATGGCGCTTGAGAAACGCTACCCGGGGCAATCCATTGCCGTCGCCTGTGAGCTGAAAAAAGGCCCGCTGATCTACGCACTCAGCCAATACCGCAACCCGGTCCTGTTTCCCATCATTCCCTCGTCCCTGGCGAAGTATCGCGGGGCCTTCTTTCTTAGTGGCGCCAAGGATGACCCGGGCGACGCGTTTCTGCAAACCGAGATGCTCGAAAAGCACATGGATCGCCTCAATCCCATCGAAGTCGAATCCGCCGAGGTCCGCGCACTGGCTAAGCTACTGGAGTACCGCCGTAAGCTGGTACAGGACAGAGTGGTTCTGACCAATGGCATTAGCGCAACACTGAGGAACTATTACCCGCAAGTCCTTGACTGGTTTAACGAAAAAGACACCCACATCTTTTGCGACTTCGTCGCCAAGTGGCCATCGTTGGCACAGGCTTAGCGGGCGCGAAAGAGCACCCTGCTCAAGTTCTTCAATGCCCATAACGCACGCTATACCCAGGTCAATCTCAGGCGCATCAATGCGATCAAGACTGCTGTCACGCTGACCGATGACGCCGGCATT